>ENA-OBIO01000010-OBIO01000010.1-metagenomes-genome-assembly--contig:-NODE-10-length-119550-cov-23.5674_pt1 | contig 119550 bp, 116 predicted proteins | sample MGYA00153383_OBIO01 | MGnify analysis MGYA00153383 | reverse complement strand
TCTTGTTCGCTTTGGTGGGCATTTTGAGCTTTTTCCACTTGTGCTGTTAAACATTGGAAGGCGTCTAAACTCACTCCCAACATGACCAAGACCCGAGAAGGCTCATTATAGATATAATCAAGTAGATTTTTCATTGGATGGTAAGCAGCTAAAATACTGTTTTACCATCTTTTTTTGCCTTAATTTAATTTATGGATAGGTCTAATGAAGGGAAAGCAGCTTCATTAGGAAATCTAGGCAATGCATATAACTCTCTCGGTCAATGCCAATGTGCGATCGACTTCTACCAACAATCTCTTGAACTTAACCGCGAACTTGAAAATCGTGAAGGGGAAGCAGATTCCTTATGTGATTTAGGAAATGCATACGCATCTCTTGGACGACAGCAATATGAAATGGGAGATAATGAATATCTTGAACAATATAAAAAAGCAATGAAGCTATATCTAGAATCATTACCGATTCAGTATGAGGTTGGCAATCAGCGTAATGAAGCAAATGTATTATGTGGTATCGGTGATATACATAATTTTTTTGGACAATATGAACAAGCACTGGAATTTCATAAAAGAGACCATGCAATTAGCTGTGAAATTGACGATATTGATGGCAAAGGGAGATCATTATTCAATATGGCACTGTCTCTTTATAACCTTGATAAACAGAATGAAGCTCTTCTCCTTCTAGAAAAAGCCAAAATAATTTATGAAGAATGCGAACTAGATCACATGGTCGAGAGATGTAATGACGCTATTCGTAACTGCAATCAAATCATCGCCGCCGAACGTATTTCACCACCGCCGATCGATCAGCCACCCAAGGAAAGTGCAATCGAAGGGTCCGATCGCAAAAAACAAGCTAATCAACCGATCGTTCGTAATACTGAAGACGATAGAAAAATGAATCGAATCTTTTATTTCTGTGTGGGATTGGCGATTTGTTTTGTGGTGTGGAAAGTGAAGAATTGAGAATGGTGAATGTAGAATTGAGAATGGAAGAGATGGGAAGATTCTCTACATTTATAATTCCAAAGGCAGATCGCTCAATGGAGGATGTAATCCAGTCTGCAACCAAAACCGCCGAGTCGCACGAATAGAATCAGTTTCCGGATAGCGCATATCATTCAAATCAAGCCGATTACAAGTTGCACGACCGATCGGCGTTAGGCGATTCCCAAGAATAAGCCTACCGGAGGCCCCCAACCCCCAATTCTGGGGGCTTCGGAATCTCTTACTCCCCCAGAATTGGGGACCAGGGGGCTTCCGGTATATTCATTGTGAGGAATGGCCTTAACATGCAGGCGAGGCTTAGGTTTTGTGGGGACGATCGCCCCTCGCTTTTGTTCATAAATTTCCGAAGCTCTCAGAATTGGGGTTAGAGACCAATAGCCTACCGCGATCGCACGAGCCGAACGCCATGGGCAGGTGCAAGAGTCACTCCCCGACGACGAGGCGGTTCTGGGGTTGAATCCACTAGGGAAAACTCGTAGCGAGAAAGCACCTGAGCTAGAACGAGCTTGAGTTCATACATCGCCAACGCCTCCCCAATGCAGCGCCGAGCACCGCCCCCAAACGGCATAAACTCATAGGGCGTGAACGTCCGATCGATGAACCGTTGTGGATCAAATTCATGCGAATTGGGATAGAGATCCGATCGGTGATGCACCAGGTAAATGCAGCCCACCACGATCGTACCGGGTTCGAGCTGGCATCCTAGAACGTCCACTGGAACCTCAACCTGCCGAGGAAAGGTCAGCATCGCCACCGGATGAATCCGCAAGGTCTCGTTACACACTGCCGTCAGATAAGGCAATCGGAAAATCTCCGCTGGGTCCGGGTTCTCTCCTAAGGTTGCAAGTTCCTGAAGCAGCTTTGTCCGCACTTCAGGTTGACGGTGCGTCCAATACAATGCCCAAGCCATCGCCGTTGCCGTAGTCTCATGCCCTGCAAACAAGAGTGTCATCAATTCATCACGCAACTCCGGGTCGCTCATCGGTTCTCCTGCCTCGTCCCTAGTCGAGAGCAGCAGCGACAAAATATCGATGCGATCGGTCCTTGATTCCGCCCGTCGTTCTGCAATTTCAAGATAAATCAGATCATCCAGCTTTTGCCGATCGCGCACAAATTTTCCCCAAGGACTCCACGTCCCCCAGTCTTTTTGTAAGCCGGGATAAAAGAGAAACAGTGAGGTGAGTGGAGACTGAAACAGATCCGCTACTTGGGTCATTAAGTGTTTTAAGTTTTGGAAGCGATCGCCTCCAACCCCGCCATCAGCGTCACTCTCAGACAACCCAAAAACCGCCTTCAGAATAATATTGAGCGAGATATCCTGGGTCACAACCCGAGCCTCAAAAGGCTGATTCAAAGGAACTGCATCAAACGCTGTGGTTGCCAATTCACCGATGAGGTCCCCGTAAGCCCGCATCCGTTCACCATGGAAAGGCGGCATCACCAACTGCCTTCGCTTTCGGTGCCGATCGCCATCTAGCATCATGACGGAAGAGTCTCCCAGGACAGGAACCAGAATCCGATTGAGATCGCCCGGAGCTGTATAGCGACTGACGCGGGATCCGATCGCTGTATCGCGCGTCAAAATCTCCTGAATGGCTTGCGGCTGATTCACAAACACCAACCCGCCCCCAAATCCCACCACGTTGGCTTGGAAAATATCGGGATAGACGCGCGCAGCCGTTTCCATATAGCCCACCGGATCAACGACCCACTGCAACTGTTGGAGCCAAGCGGGTTTTGTGAAGGGTCTTGGAATGTGAGGTGCAGTTTTCATAATGATCGACCGAGTGAACAGGATATTAGAGCGTTCTTCTTCTGTTAGTTTAATCCGAATGGATGGATGGGGTAGATGGGTGAAGCCGATCGCGGACGTTACGGCAATTCTACATTCAAAAATCAGGAGGAAATAACCCTTCGTTTTCAGGACAATCTGAATTTAGAATTGCTGGGGAATGGAAGAGATTAACGATCGGCTAAAGTTTTGGCTACATTTAAATTAGGTGCAAGAGAATTTACGATCGCTACGGGAGAAGTTAGGAATTGAGACTATATGAAGTGAGAAGAGGTGATTTAAGATTGACCGAGATGCGATCGATCCACGGAAGATCGATCGATCAGGCTTCTATTAGAAGTTGCCGTTGGTGGTGTTAGCGTTGACTAGCCGATCGATGACCGTTACAATCTCCAATGACCCTAATTCACCTTCAGCGCGGGTTCGGATGCTAAGGGACTGGGATTCGACTTCTTTTCCGCCAACGACCGCCATGACGGGGATTTTGTCTTTCTCAGCGTTGCGAACGAGTTTGCCAAGACGATCGTTACTAAGATCAACTTCAGCGCGAATGCCTAGCAGTTGCATTTTTGCCGCCGTTTCTTTTGCAAATTGAACAAAGTCGCCGCCCACGGGGAGTAAGCGAATTTGGACAGGTGCAAGCCACGTCGGAAAATCGCCTGCATACTCTTCGATGAGAATCCCAATCAATCGCTCTAGCGAACCAAAAGGCGCACGGTGTAGCATCACTGGACGCTTCCGAGTGCCATCTTCGGCGACATATTCGAGATCAAAGCGATCGGGCAGATTGTAATCAACTTGGACAGTTCCGAGTTGCCATTCCCGTTCAAGGGCATCCTGGAAAATGAAATCTAGTTTTGGACCATAGAATGCCGCTTCACCAATGCCTTCAAAGTGTGGCATGTCAAGCCTTTCAACGCCTCGACGAATAGCATTTTGGGCATTTTCCCAAGCTTCGTCCGTCCCTAAGTATTTCGTTGGATTTCCGGGGTCGCGGAAACTAAGGCGGGCGCGGAAATTAGTGAGTTGGAGGCTTTTGAAAACGCTCAGGGTGAGTTCTACAACGTTAAAAAACTCCTCGTCGAGCTGTTCGGGGGTAATAAATAAGTGCGAGTCATCCACGGTGAATCCGCGAACGCGAGTCAGTCCGCCGAGTTCGCCGGATTGTTCATAGCGATAGACGGTTCCAAATTCGGCGAGGCGCATGGGGAGTTCCCGATACGATCGTAAATCGCTCTTGTATATTTGAATATGAAACGGACAGTTCATCGGTTTCATCACAAACCCGATTTCTTTGTCTTTCTCTTCCTGACTTTCCGCCATCATAGGGAACATATCTTCAGAGTATTTCTGCCAATGTCCCGACTGTTTAAATAAATCGACTCTAGCGATATGCGGTGTGACAACTGGAAGGTATCCGCGCTTGGTTTGTTCTTTTTTCAAATAGTCTTCCAAAATCGATCGCAGCAGCGTTCCCTTTGGCGTCCACAGTGGCAATCCAGGACCGACGAGATCGCTGAAGATAAAGAGTCCCATCTCCTTCCCAATTTTGCGATGATCCCGGCGGATGGCTTCTTCTTTACGATGTTTGTATTCTTCAAGCTGTTCAGGAGTTTGCCATGCGGTGCCGTAGATACGCTGAAGCTGGGCTTTGTTCTCGTCTCCGCGCCAATAGGCTCCGGCTACAGACTCAAGTTCGATCGCCTTTGGGTCAAGGTCTCCGGTATTTTCGACATGGGGACCTGCGCACAAATCCCACCATTGGTCGCCCAAATGATAAAGAGTAATGGGTTCGATTAGGCCGTCAAGAATTTCAAGCTTGTAGGGTTCGTTTTGGGCGCTAATGCGGGCTTTTGCATCTTCGCGGGTGACTTCTTCGCGCGTGACGGGAAGCTTGCGGTTGATGATTTTAATCATCTCTCTTTTGATGGTCTTTAGATCCTTATCGCTAAAGGAATCGGGGGTATCAAAGTCATAGTAGAAGCCATTTTCTATCCAAGGGCCGATCGTGACTTGTGCCTTGGGGAAGAGTTTCTGCACGGCCATGGCCATAACGTGAGAAGTGGTGTGGCGAATTTTCTTGAGGTCTTCGGATTCGCTAGTCTTGGGAAGATGAATTTTTACAGTGTCTGACATGGTTTTACTCCAGAAAAGCGATCGGCGGTACGATTGCCAATGCTTAGATGATTGGTTTAGATTGATATTTTAGCGTGGGATGCGCATAACAGAGCGGACAATTCTCGTTTCGAGAGACTGCGCCAATAGTCAAATTGTGTATGTTGGATAGACAGCAATCAGGGAGAACATTGGCTATGATATCTAGTAGACCTATTCATAAATTTACAAGCGTTACTGTGACTGGATTTCAGGAAATCTTATCTAGCTTATTTGTTGCCCGCCAAATTAAATGATAACGTAAGAATCAGGCTTTCAGGCTATTTCTTAATAGAAACCACCCTAATACATGATCGACCATAGGCGACCTCTACTCCCCACTTTTTAACAGTCGTAAATCGTGAAATCAATCCGACCTAATTTCAATCTAAATAACCCACAAATTGCCAACACAACCGTCCGATATCGGCCTGAATTTAACTGAAACTGATGACTCAATATCTGGGGCCTGTTTAGGCAGTAGAACGAGGGGACCAAAACCACTTGCCATAGGGATTTACTGGAGCTTGATAAGGGGATAGAGTTCCACCTTAACGGACTCAACGGTTGGGTAACGACCTAAACCCTGGGCCTACCATTTACGACATTTTGTCAGTGACTACCGATACCAAATAAGATGCGATTACCCTGGCTTTAGCTGTTGGTGCAGTTGAAACCTTTGGTGTCCGATGAGAATTGAATGTATTCCAAAACCGATCGATTGCCCAATCGCCCATCTCACGGCACAATGGAGAAATTTCCTAACGCGTCTTAGAGAGAACCTCCACCCATGTTAGAAGCTTATCGCGCTCACGTTGCCGATCGTGCCAGTCAAGGCGTTCCTCCGCTACCGCTGTCTGCTGAGCAAGCCGCAGACCTATGCGCACTGTTTAAAAATCCGCCTGCGGGGGAAGAGGAATTTTTGGTGGAGCTGTTGCGCGATCGGATTCCGCCGGGAGTGGATCAGGCGGCTTACGTGAAGGCGGGGTTCTTGAGTGCAATAGCAAAGGGTGAATCGACCTCGCCGTTGGTCAATGCAGTCTACGCCGTTGAACTGCTGGGCACTATGATGGGCGGCTACAATGTCAGCGCCTTGATCAATTTGATGCAGGTGAGTGATGCTGCAATTTCCATGGCAGCAACTACAGCATTGTGCAAAACCTTACTGGTTTATGATGCCTTTAATGACGTCAATGAGTTAGCAGAATCGGGCAATGCCAATGCGAAAAAAGTGATGCAGGCTTGGGCCGATGCGAAGTGGTTCACCGATCGCAGCACCCTTGCCGAATCCATTACCGTTACGGTTTTCAAAGTTCCCGGTGAAACCAATACTGACGACCTGTCACCTGCCACTCACGCCACCACTCGCCCCGACATCCCCCTTCATGCCATGGCGATGTTGGAGACGCGGTTGCCGGGATCGTTGGAGGTGATTGCGGAATTGAAACAGAAGGGTCATCCGATCGCTTATGTGGGCGATGTCGTGGGGACCGGGTCTTCGCGGAAATCGGCGATTAATTCGGTGTTGTGGCACATGGGCAATGACATTCCATTTGTGCCAAATAAGCGATCGGGTGGATTTGTTTTGGGCGCTAAGATTGCACCGATTTTCTTCAATACAGCAGAAGACTCGGGAGCGCTACCGATCGAATGTGATGTCGCGAAGATGAACACTGGTGATGTCATTATTATCTATCCCTACGAAGGCATTATCACCAACACGAGCGGCGGCGTTTTAACTACGTTTGTATTGAAACCTGAAACCATTCTGGATGAAGTGCGCGCAGGGGGACGGATTCCATTACTGATTGGGCGGACGCTGACGGATAAGGCACGGGCGGCGTTAGGACTGCCCATTAGTGATTTGTTTGTGCGTCCGCAGGTGCAGGCCGATAGTGATAAGGGCTTCACGCTGGCGCAGAAGATGGTGGGCAAGGCTTGTGGGGTAGTGGGGGTGCGTCCGGGAGTCTCCTGCGAACCACACATCACAACGGTGGGGTCGCAAGATACCACAGGTCCGATGACGCGGGACGAACTCAAAGAACTCGCGTGTCTCGGGTTTAGTTCTGACCTCGTGATGCAAAGCTTCTGCCACACGGCGGCCTATCCGAAACCTGTGGACCTTTTGACCCACGCTGAACTCCCTGATTTTATGAATAACCGAGGTGGCGTGTCGTTGCGTCCTGGAGATGGGATCATTCACTCTTGGCTGAACCGGATGCTGTTGCCCGATACGGTCGGTACGGGTGGTGATTCTCATACAAGGTTCCCATTAGGGATTTCGTTCCCGGCAGGTTCAGGTTTAGTTGCTTTTGCCGCTGCCTTGGGTGCAATGCCATTAGATATGCCGGAGTCGGTATTGGTCCGATTTACAGGCGAATTACAGCCGGGAATTACCCTGCGAGATGTCGTGAATGCGATTCCTTATGTTGCCATTCAGCAGGGCAAACTCACCGTGTCCAAAGAGAACAAAATAAACGTGTTCTCCGGACGCATCATTGAGATGGAAGGATTGCCGGACCTGAAGCTGGAGCAGGCGTTTGAACTGACGGACGCGACAGCAGAACGATCGGCGGCTGGTTCCACTATTGCCCTCTCCATTGAAACTGTGAGTGAATATTTGCGATCTAACGTTGCGTTGCTAAAAAACATGGTCGCCCGTGGCTATGGCGACCCTCGAACCATTCTCCGTCGCGTTCGCAAAATGGAAGAATGGTTGGCCAATCCAGTGTTGTTGGTTGCAGATCCCGATGCTGAATATGCTGACATCATTGAGATTGATTTGAATCAAATTACTGAGCCGATCGTTGCAGCTCCCAATGATCCAGACAATATCAAAACGCTCTCTGACGTGATGGGCGATCGAATTCAGGAAGTGTTTATCGGCTCCTGCATGACGAATATCGGCCACTACCGCGCTGCTGCCAAAGTGCTCGAAGGCAAACCTGCTCTCGATGGCGTGAGACTTTGGATTGCGCCACCCACGCGGATGGATGAAGAACAACTGCGCAAGGAAGGCATTTATGGCACCTTTGAAAGCGTTGAAGCTCGCACGGAAGTTCCCGGTTGTTCGCTCTGTATGGGTAACCAAGCCCGCGTTGATGATAATACCACCGTGTTTTCCACCTCAACGCGGAACTTCAACAACCGTATGGGAAAAGGCGCGCAGGTTTACCTCGGTTCGGCAGAACTCGCCGCCGCCTGTGCCGTGCTAGGCAAACTTCCCACCCCTGCGGAATATATGAGCATCGTTGGTGACAAGCTCAGCCCAGCGATCGCCAAAGACGTTTACCAATACCTGAACTTCGACCAGATTTCTGGCTTTGAAGATGCAGGACGGGTCGTCTCTAAAGAAGACGAGGCGAAGATTGCTGCGACTGTGTAATCACTAGGGGTCAACAAACCCGATCGACTCTTGATCGTGAGGATATCTTGATAAATGGGAATAGTAAGTCAATGTCTTTTTAGATTTGATCACGACTATTCCCAAATCCTTCAGTTAAGATTTGCCCAAAACCATGGTTGATGCCTTATTAATCTCAGAGCCACTAGATGTCTCACTACTGCGGCAAATTAACGATTATGTTCCCGGTGTCATTTATCAATACCAAACCGATCTGACCTCTCATGAGAGTTCTTTTACCTACCTCAGTCCGCGATCGATCGATCTGTTTGAACATTCGGCTGAGACCCTACTCAACAATGACAATGTCCTTTGGGCAATGGTGCATCCGACGGATCTTAAACCCCTTGTCGCCAGCGCTATGAGAGCTAGTCGTAGAAATATCTCTTGGTGTGCGGAATTTCGCCTATTAATGCCATCAGGAACAACAAAGTGGATTCAAGGACAATCCGATCCCGATCGAAGCACCCTAAACTATGCGCGTCACAATGGGATTTTTCTTGATATAACCGATCGCAAAGTTGCTGAAATTGAGGTCAAAAATCTCGCAGATCGACAGATCCTACTTAATCAAATCTCGAATCAAATTCGGAACTCCTTCAACTTAGAAGATATTATTGAAAATGCCCTGAATGCAAGTCGGGCCTTTTTTCAATCAGATAGTTGTTCATTTGCTTGGTATCAGACTGAATCAGACTCAGCTAGTTGGGATCTTATTCAAACCTCAGCCCATGAAGCCTTGCCGAATATGGTTGGTCAGTATCCAAGGGAGCTTGTCGGCGCGATTGAAGACCTTTTGTTCGAGAAGAATGTTTTCAAAGTCGATCGACCTGAACACTGTCAAAATCTTATTCACCGCAAGTTTCTAGAAACCATTCAATGCCAGTCAGAATTAGTCATTCCAGTCGTCACCCAAATAAATCGAGTAGGCATTTTAATCAACACCTATCACTTTAGTCAGCATGACTGGACCGATCGCGAAGTCGAGTTTCTCCAAGCCGTCGCCGCCCAACTCGCGATCGCCATTTCCCATGCGGAACTCTATCAAAAAAGCCTTGACCAAAGTCAGCAGCTTCAACAGACGCTGCTCGAACTTCAAAAAAGCCAAACTCAAGTGATCCATAGCGAGAAAATGTCGAGTCTCGGTCATTTAGTCGCTGGAATTGCGCACGAAATCAATAATCCCGTCAACTTCATCCACGGAAACCTTGTCCACACCGGAAACTATACGAAAGATTTACTCGGTCTAGTTGCGCTCTATCAGGATACCTATCCCACCGATACTCCTGCGATCGCACAATACATCGAAGAGATTGATCTAGAATTTATCCAAACCGACTTCCCAAAAATTCTAGGATCGATGGAAATGGGAACCGATCGGATTCGCGAAATCGTCAAATCCCTCCGCAACTTCTCTCGCCTTGACGAATCTATTACCAAGTCGGTTGATATCCATCAAGGCATCGACAGCACCCTCCTCATTCTTCAAAGCCGAATCAAAGGAAGTGGGGATGGACCGCCGATCGTCATTGAGAAAAATTATGGTGACTTGCCGCTGGTCGAATGCATGGCGGGACACCTCAATCAAGTGTTTATGAATATCATTGTGAATGCGATAGATGCGTTAGATGAACAAAATCTGAACCGAACATTAGAACAACAGCAACAATGCCCAAGCTGGATCAAGCTTAACACGGCAATGATCGACGATCGGCGGATTTCTATTGTGATTCAAGATAATGGACCGGGTATTCCTGATGCCATTCAATCTAAAATCTTCGATCCATTTTTCACCACAAAGCCCGTTGGGAAAGGCACTGGAATGGGCATGTCCATCAGCTACCAAATCATCACAGAAAAGCATAATGGACAGATCTCTGTGCAATCCAATTCTAACGGAACGATCTTTATCCTAATTATTCCTATTCATCCACTAGTCTCTAAGGATGTTGGCGATCGAGTTTCGTGATGCAACCCTACCTCGTCACCATCGCAATCAACACCCCTAGCAACTCATCGATCGGCGTCAGATACCGATCGCGCAGATCCATTTGGACCTCACCCGCCGTCGTCAACACTAAAAACCGCCACACCTGCCCCGTCGTAACACAACCATAAATTGAATGGTCTAACAAATGCGGCTCTAATTGATTTACAATCCGAGCGGCGACCATTTCTGCAATGCATTGTGCAATGCCATCGTTTACATTTTCATTCTTAGCTTCAACAATAACAGCAACGGGAGACTTAATAGTCAAACGATCGGGATTCTGAGTCAAAATAAAATCGCAAAAGCCATTGAGACCTCGCGCTGGATCAACATTAAAACTCCGTCCTGAAAATAAGCTGATTTGAGAATTCGTAGCCATCAACTCACTCAAAATCGGCGCGATTAGATACTCCGATCGCGCTTTCTCTGTATTAATCGCCGTTGCAATGGGAATAAATCGAGTCAACGCATCCTGCAAAAATTGACTCGGTTCAACAGGCGTAAACGGAATCACCGAGTTAACGGTAGTGATACTGGTGATTCCAAAGGGAGCTAGTTGCGCAATGGATGTGAAATCGCTGTATGACATTTCAGGTTGCCTCTCACATTCAGATCAATGGTGTATCGACATTTACCCGATCGCCTCCTTTACCCATCCTGTAACTAAGGCTACAACCTGATCAATCGCAACCTCTTGAGCTTCTTTCGTAGCCCGCTTTACCACTTCAACTTTGCCATCTTTCAGCGCTTTTCCGGTCACAATTCGGAAGGGAATTCCGACCAGTTCAGAGTCTTTAAACTTTACCCCTGCCCGTTCATCCCGATCGTCGAGTAGCGTTTCCACTCCCATTGCCGTTAGTTCACGATAGATTTTTTCTGCTGCTTCCATCTGCACTTGATCTTTAATGTTTGGAGCGACGACGACGACGTGGTACGGCGCGATCGCAACCGGAAAAATAATTCCATCCTTATCATAGGATTGTTCTACCGCTGACTGGGCCAGCCGCGAAACGCCAATGCCGTAACAGCCCATAACGAAAGGCTTTTCAGTCCCTTCCTCACTAGTGAAGGTGGCGCTCATGGCTTCGGAGTACTTGGTACCGAGCTGGAAGATGTGGCCGACTTCAATGCCGCGTGCGGTTTGGAGAAGCTGGTTTGGATCGTGGATAGAGCGATCGCCTGCGATCGCTTTACGAACATCGACGACTAGAGGCAGCATGAAATCCGTTCCCCAGTTCGCGCCTACAACGTGATAGTTCACCTCATCGGCACCCGTCACAAAACTCTTCAATTCCGCCGCAGTTGTATCAGCGAACCGAATAAATTTCGGTGAAACGCTTGCACTGCCTTGAATATAATTATCGGCTATCGCAGGGGACAAGTACCCTAAAGGCAAGGCTTTTACTAACCATTTGGCTTGCATTTCTTCATCAGGAATCACTATATTCAGCACCGTTGTAGCGCTATAGTTTGGGGCGAGTTTGGTCAATTCATTTTGCAATTTAACGTCATTCACATCCTGGTCGCCGCGCAAAGACACGATCGCTGGAGCAATCATTCCGTTGTCAAAGGTGATTTGATACAGCACATTTTTCAGCACCGTCGTCGGCGAACATTTCAATACTTTACAGACCTTAACGATCGCATTAGTTCCAACTGTTTCGCGCTTTTCATAACTTGTATACTGAGATAATTCAGCAGGCGAAGGGAGTGCGATCGCCTTCTCGATATTAGCGGCATATTTCCCATCTTCGGTATATAGAACCTCGTCTTCCCCCGCTTCAGCAAGCACCATAAATTCCTGAGAACCCGCCCCGCCTATTGCTCCAGAATCTGCATCTACAACGCGGAATTTCAGTCCTGTGCGGCGAAAAATATTGCAATAGGCGTCGTGCATTTTGCCATAAGTGAGTTTCAAATCGTCTTCAGTTGCATGGAACGAATAGGAATCCTTCATGATGAATTCGCGGCCTCGCATAAGGCCAAAACGAGGGCGAATTTCATCGCGGAATTTGGTTTGGATTTGGTAGAGATTAACGGGGAGTTGGCGGTACGATCGCACCATATCTCGGGCGACAGAAGTGATAACTTCTTCGTGGGTGGGACCGAGACCGACTTCGCGGCCTTGACGATCGGTGAGGGAAAACATGATTCCTTCAGCTTTGGTATAGGTGTCCCAACGACCAGATTCCTGCCAGAGTTCGGCGGGCTGAAGCTGGGGCATGAGCAGTTCTTGAGCACCCGCCGCGTTCATTTCTTCGCGAACGATCGTATTTATTTTTTGTAGGACGCGCCACATCAGCGGCAGGTAGGTGTAGAGTCCGCTACCGATGCGACGAATGTAGCCGGCGCGTACCAAGAGCTTATGGCTTTGGATTTCCGCGTCCGCTGGGTCTTCCCGAAGCGTAACAAATAACATTTGAGAAAGTCGCATAGGTGCTCGCGCTTTGAACCAAGGGGTAATCAGTACCTAAGTTTATCAATAATTTGGGTAAAAACTCCCCCCGTCACAAGCCATCGTCTTCCGCCCACACAAAGCTGTCCAACACGCCCGGCGGAATAAACGTAAATCGGACTTGATAGGTGAATGAGTCCGTCGTGTCATTCACTTCCGCCACCACCTTTGCGCAAGGTACAGAGGAAGAAGAAACCGCCGATGGAACCTGCTGCCTGCGGTCAATACGCCCGAGGTTCCACTTGGATAGATCAGGTTAGAGGAATCAGTGCTGAGTAATTTCTTTGGCAATGTTTTGACGTCATCGGTGATAGTCCAGCGGCTGATGTTATTTAACACGGTGTTGAAGTCTCAATTTCTTCTTCAGAAATGACAGATCACTGAGAGCTTAGAAGACTCTCATTACCTCCGATCGTACAAACAACATCCACATGTAACTCGTGAATCTTAGCCATTATCTGACTTGCAAAAATCGTTCCATCCTCACAGTGATAGGGCTGTTGAAAGAAATCTCGACTTTTCTTGATTAATTCATGAGGATTACAACAGAAGTGAAGATTGGGGCTTTTGAGTCCAAGGACTATGTAAATCGTTTCAACGGCGGTAGTGTCATTATGTAAAAGGTAAAGAATAATCGGATATTCTCAGAAGCGGTGCGGTAAGCATTTGACGATTAAAGGCTATTTTTCTCTGTCCTTTAGGTAAGGGCACTACCCGGGATGCCATGGATGAAACCTGCCGTTGAAACTACAGATTAACTTTGGCGCAGTCGCTGTTGGATGTCATAACCGATCGCAATCTTTGTTGGCTCATCTTACCCTGCATCTCACTGTATCTTAATCCAACAGGGCCAAAACAGCCTTGGGCAGCAACTCGTTTTTGAACCAGATGGTATTGGCGGGGACATCTTGCATTTTGACGCCTGCTTTTTCTAGATTCAGACGTTCGGAGACTGCCAAAATTAAATCAGTCCGATTGGCCTTTCGCACCTGAGCAAACTTCTTCCGCAAATACTCCGGTCGCCAATAGCCTACAATTTCAAATAAATAGGTTCTACCATCAGGATGAACGAGCCGAAAGTCAGGAATCATCACGCTTCCAGGAATCGCAATTAAATCGACTTCGCGTTCTAGTTTCCAATCTGTTTTAGTTTTGTTCCATCGATCGACGAAGCCTTCTTCCAGCATACTATCGTAGGTTTTTCCCGGTGGATAATGGCTCACGAGTCCACAGTCTGACTCTAAAGTAAACCGTGTTTTTCGCAATTCGCCCGAGTAGAAATCTTTGGTTTGTAAATCTGCGGTGAGCGTCCATTTGGTTACATGGAGAAGGGCAGGCAAGAGCTTTGCAAGGGCCAATCCGTAGCGGGTAGACGCAGAGAAAAGACTGGTGGGACCGTCTATGGTTAAGGTGAATCCATGATCGGCGTCGCCTTCGATATAGCTCATGAGCTGAAAGAGTTTGCTATAGCGAAAGAGGAGTTTGTATTCACCCGGTTCATTGCGGTGGGCGTCGATACGGACGTCGGTGGCGCGGTAGAAGATGCCCTGAACTTGGGACAGGTTGTAGCGATGGATGAGAGCTTCAGGAGTGGGCGGTGTGAATTGAGTGAGGATTTGGTTGTCGGGAAGATCGGCGTAGAGTCCTTGTTTGACCTGTTCAGGCAGAACTTCACGATCGAGTTCTTGGCTGAGGATTTCAGCGATTTTGTACAGGGTTGCAACGGTATTCGCTGGACTCGCAACCGTCCCGGCGGAAGCGGCAAACACTTTTTCCCGTAGCATAATCGGGTCTAGAGGCGCAACGATTTCAAATTCGCTAAAAGCGCTGCTGAGAAGATGAGCGAGACCGCGTTTGACTCGGTAGTCAGTTTCTTCGCCTTCGAGATCCAGGAGATGGCGGTTAAGTTCGGCGCGGGTGCTGCCTTTGGAGAGCGTGAAGATTTCGATAAGATTAGCCGCGATCGTCTGAATCTCATCGTCCAAATCCAATCGTTTGGGGACGATCGTTTCTCCGTTGATGCGGTTCATGAGGAGGTCGGTCGGCAGCATGAGAATTGAGAATGAAGAATTGAGAGAGCTTTTCTAGTGTAGGGTTAGGGCGCAATTTTTTGCAATTCTTGCCAACATAGAAAGAACGATCGGGGGATGTGAAAACAACCTTTCCACTTTCCGCCCTTCAGATTAAGCAATACTTCACCTTGCCGATTCAAATACCCAAACCATTCCGGATGTTGATCATCGCTAAAGTGCGCCCAGCTATAGGCATGGACTTTTTCATACCAATCCCAGCATTCTTGCCGCCCGGTAAGCCGATAGCCCATCAGCAGAGCCACCAGTGTTTCTACATGAACCCACCAGAGTTTTTGATCCCATTCCAATTGCTGTGGGGGATGCCCCTTGGAATCCATGAAGTAATACAATCCGCCATACTGTTTATCCCAGGCAAACTCAAGTGTATTCAACACGACCTGTACAGCTTTATCAACGGTTTCATGATCGCAAGCGCGATCGGCAATGTCCATCATAAACCACATCGCTTCGATGCCGTGACCGGGATTGATTAATCGACCGTCAAAGCAATCGAGATGCGATCCATCGAGCTGAACTTGTTCAAACAATAATCCGCGATCGGGGCAGAGAAAGTCAGTCATCACCTCTGAGACGGTTGAATCCAACACGGTATTCAAGGTTTCAGACGGCAATAACCACTCCATTTCTAACGTGAGATTCGCCAAAATCATCGGAACCGCCAAGGACTTTAGCGATCGGGTTCCCGGATACGATTTGCTGTACTGACCCTTGGGACTGTCCTTCCGCCGCAGCACGGTCGCGTACGCCTGCACAGCAATTTCTTTGGCCCAGTCCTCGCCCGACGCTAGCGCATATTGACTAAAAGCCATTGCCGCAAAACAATCTGAAAAAATGCTGTAGGGCTGAGTCAGGGGCGCGCCCGACTGGTCTAGGGCAAAATACCAATTACCCGCTGAGTCCCGACCGTGGTCAGCCAAAAACTTCGCGCCGTGACGAGCAATGTTTAACCAGTTTTCCCGCTTCTCCAGTCGGTTACATAACACCGAAAACATCCACACCTGACGGTTCTGGAGCCAAATGAATTTGTCCGTATCGAAAACCGCTCCAGCCCGATCGAGGCAGGTAAAATATCCGCCAAACTCACGATCAATCGAATTCTGCTCCCAAAAGGGAAGAACATTATCTAGCAGCGTTGATTGATAGAGGTGAGCAAGTTCGGTAATGCGATCGGCTGTAGGCATAGGATTGAGCTTAGGGACTAAGTTTAGGGCTTTAGAACAGATTTAAAAACATGATCCACCGGACGATCGGCGATCGCTGTATCCCATCCAAGTCCTTCGAGAAACCGATCGGCATCCCCGGTCTCAACCACATCAACGCCCCAGTCATTAGGCTGAAGCGAATCGGGCGAACTCGTCATCGCAGGCGTGGTCTTCAAGCCACCCAATGCCAGGTATTGAGGAAGCTGAATCGTACTGTCTAGGGTGCTTTGACGGTGTTCGGCAAGGGCTTTGATATAGCGATCGCCCAATTGCTCAGGGGCAATCTTGTCCGCATCAAACAACACTTCGACAATCCAATGAGGATTTTCAACCAAACGACATTTGGCACAGTCTGACAACGCCTCAACGAATACCTGCGTGAACGCCGCACGGGACAAAGCTGGAATGATTCCTGCATTAACATTGAAGTTGTGAGAGAGTAGCATCCGAGAGGTCGTTGAAGCGATCGTCATAGTAAGCATCCTAAAGAGGGAGTCAAATTATCCTTGCGATCGATTATATAATAGAGCGAGGGCCAGAAAGCGAGAGGAACTCATGCATTACGAAATTGCGATCGTGGGGGCGGGAGTGGCAGGGCTAACTGCGGCGAGGGCGCTGCACGATGCGGGGCGGCAGGTCATTGTACTAGACAAGTCGAGGGGTCTAGGTGGGCGGCTAGCCACGCGGCGGTTGGGGCAGACTCATGCCGATCATGGAGTCTGTTATCTCAAGGCCAAGGGACCTGCATTTCAGTCTTGGATGGATTATTTGACAGGGCGCGGAGTGCTCAGAGTGTGGACCGATCGCCTGCATTATCCTGATCTGACCCCTGAACCTGAAGCGGTAATCCGTTATGCTGCGCCTGAGGGTGCAACGGCCATTGCGAAGGATTTGGCCATCGGTCTAAGCCTCGATCGAACTCAATTGATTACGGCAATCCATCCAGTTGAAACGGGCTGGCAACTCATCAGTTCAGACCCTCACTTCCAACTTACTGCCACCACCGTCATTCTGGCCATCCCGGCACCCCAGGCATTGCCATTAGTCGAAGCCATTGCCGACGCTGAGTTTGTCCAACAGGTCCGATCGGTCGAGTTTGCGCCCTGCATCAGTGCGATCGCCGCCTATCCCGCAGAACAGTTGGATTGTGCCAATGCGATCGACATACAGGGGATTACTTTTCGAGACGATGCAATGTTAGGTTGGATTGGATTTGAGAATACCAAACACATTGATCCCGAGCAGCCTACTATCGTGATTCAGAGTAGCAGAATGTTCGCGCAAGAACATTCTGAATCTACAGATTTACAATCCGTCGGCCAGCAACTTTGCGATCGCGCGGCAGAAGTTTTGCATACCGATTGGATCACGCACCCTGAAATCCTCCAAGTTCACCGCTGGAAATATGCATTTGCAATAAATCCATTAGAGGTGAAGTTCCTCAGTGCAAAGACCCCACATCCGCTCTATTGCATCGGCGATTGGTGTGGCGGCGATCGAGTCGAACATGCGTTTTTATCCGGTGGTGCGATCGCAGCGACCCTATTGCAGCAAAATCCCCTTCAAAACCTGCAACAACACCAACGCCCGATCGCTATCCAATAAATTCAACTCAGGCAATAGTTGATAAGACAATGTTTCACCGCTAATTAGCCGGACAAAATAACAGCTAAACCCGTTCGTCGCCAATCCCCACACCGATTCCTGACTTGTTAACGATTGCGATGCATACGTTAAGAGTTGAGGCAATCCATTTAAGGCATCGACCTGACTATTTTTTGATTCTACAATCAACACCCACAACGGAGTCACAGAGTCTCGTCTAGCAGCCAATAGATCGAGTCGCCCTGTAATTTTCGTGTCCTCATCATCCAACATAATTTCGGCGATCGCCTGTTCTAAGCTGAGCTGAATGGGCGATCGATAATAGCCTGCCAACCGCAACAACGGAGCCAATACCAAAAGCTGAACCTGCCCCTCCAACACCTTTCCCGCTTGCCAATAGGCTTGAAAGTCAATCCGAATTTGCGCCATTTTCGCCATTTCCCACTCAGTCAAATCTGGCAAATTAAGAACGTCTGTAAATCGAACACGCTGCACACTCGGCTGCAAATCTAGCAGTTGATGCACCTCATTAAGGGTCAGATTTTTTGCCTGTAGCGTGACCATAAGTGACTCCTGTAGGGATAAGTAAAAGGAGGTGAGTGAGCGTCGGTGAGTGAGACGCGATCGCACTTCCTATTGTAACCTAGAGTAAATGCACGTCCCGGAGTACCCCCATGACTGAGAACCTAAAACGCACGCCCCTATTTGACCTAATGGGTAAAGCACGCGCGATCGGCTTCTCTGGATGGGAAATGCCCGTCCAGTTCACCAGCATCACTCAAGAACACCAGGCCGTCCGCACTGCAGCCGGAATGTTCGACATCTCCCACATGGGTGCATTCAGCCTCACCGGAAACGTCTTGGGCCAAATCCAAAAACTCGTCCCCTCCGATCTAAGCCGCCTCAAACCCGGTGAAGCCCAATACACTGTCCTCCTTAATCCCGACGGCGGTATCATTGATGATTTGATTTTTTATTACCAAGGTGGTCAGGGCAACGATCAACAGTGGGTCACTATTGTGAATGCTGCAACGATCGATAAAGATAAAAACTGGATGTTGCAACATTTAGACTTAACCGAATTGAAATTTGAAGATCTGTCTAGCGATAAAGTCCTAATCGCAATCCAAGGTCCACACGCTGAAAAGTATATCCAAGACGTCATGAAACAACCCGTCAACAACACAAAGGTATTTGAACACGGTGAAGGAAACTTCGACGGAAAACCCGTATTCATCGCACGCACCGGGTACACCGGAGAAGACGGATTTGAACTCATGACAGCACCGGACGTCGGACGAAAATTGTGGCTCGCATTTACAGTGGCAGGCGTGGTTCCTTGCGGCCTAGGCGCACGCGACACCCTGCGTCTTGAAGCGGCGATGTGTCTCTATGGTCAAGATGTCAATGACCAAATTTCGCCTCTAGAGGCCGGACTCGGGTGGCTGGTGCATCTCGACACAAAAGAGGACTTCATCGGTCGATCGGTCCTTGAATCACAGAAAGCAACGGGCGTTAAAAAGAGACTGGTCGGATTAAAGCTAGACGGTCGCCATATCGCCCGCCACGATTATCCAGTGATGCACAACGGGCAAACCATCGGAGTCGTTACCAGTGGAACACTATCCATCACGCTGGGCTATCCGATCGCCCTTGCTTATGTCCCAGTAGAATGGTCAAAGATAGGCCAGGTTTTAGACGTAGAAATTCGCGGCAAGCTCTACCCGGCGACGGTGGTGAAGAAGCCGTTTTATAAGTCACCCCATCGCTCAGGAACCTGAATTTTGCGGTATCGTACAAAGTGTCGAGTAGGACGAGTGCAATGCCGATCGAGTACGATTTAGTGATTATTGGGGCGACAGAGTTAGGCTGTCGGATGGCACGTCGGGCCGCATCCATAGGCGCACGGGTTGCCCTAGTAGAACAGTCCGTGACACCTGAACCTGCATTACGCTATCGTGCGGTGATTCGTGCGCCGTGGCCAGCGATACCAGCCGACGATCAGGCATCATGGCTTGATCTTAAGGTGCAGGATGACGCATTAGAATTATCCGCAGAATCGCTACAGATTGCTGGAGTAGACTATATTGCCAACGGCGGAACGTTTGTCCAGAAACCGATTCATGGGTTTCAAGTCGCCGATCGACTGCTGCGATCGAGTCACTATATATCGGCATTACAGGGCGATCGAATCGTGCCGTTAGGATTAGGTCATATTGATTGTCTAAGGCCAGAATCAATAGTGAATCAGTGGTTTGAACTTAAGGGGCAGCGGGTCGCGATCGTGGGTGAACGGCCCGTGGGGGTGGAGTTAGCCATGGCGCTGCGATCGAGTGGCGCTGAGGTGATGCTTGTGGTGCCCACTCCTCAGATCTTGCCTCTAGTTAAACGGACCTTTAGCGATCGCGTCCAAATGGGGCTAGAGGTCGCGGGCATTGAGGTGTGGGTGGGACAATCCTACGAGTCACAGTCCATTCGCGATCGCATTGCCCACTGTGACACCGTTGTATTAGCAACCCCTAGGGCAAAACTGTTGCCGGAACGATTCGGACTCCGATCGTTAAATCGATCGGCTATGAAGCAAAATCGATTGCAGTTAGTGATTCATGGAGATGATCTAACGGACAATGTAGCAGCGACAGCACAGGTTGGGATTGAAAAAATTCTGAAGCCCTGGAGTCAGAGGAGTATGAAATCTTCAGGACATTTGGCGGGATTAGCGGCAGCGTGGGTCCATGGCCCGATTGTCCCGTCCAAAAAACAGACGACGACCCCAAAAATCATAGATTTGCAGGGAGTAAGCTTAGATGAAGGCCGATTGTGGTATCAAGTAGGCGTGACCCAAGCCGGACGAATCGTGGAAGCTTATTTTGTAGGCGATCGAGCTATAGAATGGTCGGGAATAATTAGCTTGGCGATCGCGGCCAAAATGTCACTACTCGATCTAGTGTCCTTAGCATTGCCCGATGGAACTCAAAGTGCATTAGCCTCCCACTGGTTAGAGGAATGGGAATTGCAAGTCCGATCGTTCCTGTGGCATGAACTCTATCTAGATTGGTTAGGATTCATCCGACGTCGATCGACTCTTCCTACGAGAGATCGCTAAGAGTCTGCGTAAAAATGTCTAATAAAATCGCGTCGGTCTTGGGTGAGGATGGCCCGATTGCCTGCGATCGCAAGTGCAAGCACTTCCGGATCTGACTTCCCTGCATTTCCAGCGTCCTGAACGGTTAACACATCATGTCCGAGAGACCGTAGATGTTCTGTTACGATGCGCAGAAAAATTGCTCATCGGCCTAGAGTCTTGCCATGTTTAGAGATCATCCTGCATTGCGTCTTCTTTCTCTTGCAGCGCGATCGCAATTTCTTCCAATAGTCTTCGTAATTCCCCTCAAAGCCTGATTCAAACTCTGGGTCAAAATTTGAATCGCATTAGCTCTTTCGGTGGTCGTGAAAGATTAAAGTTGAGTTTCGAGTTCTTTTAAAGTCATAGGATTCACTCGATCGCAGAATGTTCCTATGATAAACGATCGTCCTCTGCCATGGGTAATGATGGGTTGTCCAGGGTCTGGTTATGGGGAGGGGCGATCGAACCTCGTTCCAAATGAAGTTCAGGAACTCTTAACCAAATTGATTATAATTTCCTTTTTAATCTCAATTAATTTTCCTATAAATGCTTCATAACTTTCTTTGGGATGATCCGGATTAGGAAGAATCCTATACTCAAGCTCCTTAAGAATTCTTTGAGTGTTCGATTCAACTTTTGGCGAAGACCTAGCACTGAGTTTTTGAGATGAAATAATACCAGAGATAGTTTCATTAACTACTCTAACTGTTTTGGGTATATAAGAATATAATTTCTTAAGTTCTTCCAAATGTTCAATCAACTCTCTCTCATCAGTAATCGAATATTCTGTTTCAATTCTTTTGTTTAAAATGTATTGAATTTCATCATGATTAGCTGGTTCCGATGCTCTATTCCTCCGTATGTAGATTGTGTCTTTTTTGAGTTTTTCTCCTGCCTTTGTGCTGACAAATGGTATGTATCTTGGATTATAGTTAACAACAATCACTAAAAATATTTTTACGGAAAAATCTAAGTCGTCATTATTGAAACGATGTGGAATAGAATTAAGAAGATTATTTCTCTCTAACTCAGTTGGAATGTAGTTTGAGAGCTTTTTCTCAAAGTCAGTCATGTCAGGCAAATCTTTCAATCCGTCACATTGAAAAACATTATCCTGAACTTCATAAACTCCAAATATGATTACACCACCATTCTTATTTGACATCGCAAGGATATGTCTGGCGATTTCATCATGCGGAATCAATTGGCGCTTAAACTCTAAGTCGTTATCTTATACACTTTCCAGCATTAAAAGGCTGCGTAGATTGTCACGAGTAGGATTTTTTAAGAAAGAATCTAGATTCTCTTTCCATGGGTTTTCGCGAGTGGGTTTAAGTTCCATATTAAATTAATTATTACCTAAGAAAATTCTACGCTACATCATACAAAATAGTTAAACTGATCGATCCCAGAACATTCAACGCCAAAATCGCCCCCGATCGCGAATTTTCTCAGAAATCCCGCGATCGACAATTTGCCTTTGGATCACTTCATAGCTGTTCGTAGTCGGTCGGCATCGATCGACCTTCCGCAATCTCTTGTTTCGCTCTGCGGGCTGCCGAGACCAAACTAGTCCTAGTCCGCTTAAATGAATCATCCCAACACATTTCATCATTAAGTTCAGCAATGTAATCACGACTGTGATCCGCAAGTCTTTCCTATGCGTCACTGGCCAAAGACTCGACCATTTTTATAATTGTAGCGATCGTAGGAGAAGACATAGAATCTCTCAGAAATAATAGGTCGTTTTATTTTAACTTGGCGATCGCATTTCAACTTTCGATCGATCGTCTGATATCTGACCCCTAAATTGCGAATTGCCTGGTTACACGATCGCCTGTAATTGTTTCATCCAAGTGCGTGTCCCATAGATCCCTTTAAGTAGGGACGGAACACTCAAATCCACATCTAAGTTTTCCCAATGTAAACCATAACCGGATGGCGTAATCTCAATAGCCGCCAGATCTTCAGCGCTTGCATTCGTCAATCCTTGTCCCAAATGACAGGGAAACATAAACGTAGAACCATCCCGAAGCTGAATCACCACCCGTTCTGTATCCCGATCGTAATGGGCAGAAAGGGCACGAGGCTCTGTTAAGTCCGCTATTCTTGCATTCATTTCAGCTTGGTCTAACATCTCATCCAGTTCTTGCTCAGTGCGTTCCATGAATTGTCCTCCAGGCTTCCAGTAAATTAGTTTGCCGATCGATTACAAGTGCTAAAGCTTGTTTTGCATCACTTTGCTTACCTCGTGAAAAAACAATGGTGGGTGGCTTGGTCTCACTCCCCAAGTCAATTTTAACTTCCGTCTCCCCTTTCAGGACATGAACGTGAGGAGGTTCATGGTCATCAGTATAGATGACTACGCGAAATCCATCCTGTCGAAACAACGTAGGCATGAAGAAGTGACCTAGAACCGATTTATAAAATCTAATCCACAAACGTTCCCATTCACATCACCCGAAAGTCGAAACCCGATCGCATTTCAGCTTCCGATCGATCGTCTGATATCTGACTCATAAATTGCGAATGGCCTGATTACACGATCGCCTGTAACTGTCCCATACAAATTCGCGTCCCATAGATCCCTTTCCCTTTGAATACTTTCCTCATGCCGCAGACTTTGCAATTTTTGCAAGCAATCGCAACGCTTCGTTCACTGCAATTGAATCCCGAAAAATTTCCGCTACTACATCAGGATCAAGAACAATCACACTTCGAGAACGCTGATATGCCTCATAGTATTTGCCTCGAACATCGCCCGAGAAGTCATACTCAGGTCTCATTTCATCGTCTAATTGTTCAGTAGATTCCGGATTCATATTCATACTTTTTTCGCTCCTGTCGAGTGGCTAAACAAACGCTAATAATGCGAGTGGCACCGTCACGACTATCTAAGCCTTAGTCTAAAGAACTTTACGCAGCATTGCCCACCACCCCTTCCAACGTCTCCACAAATGTCGGATAGGAAATCGAAGCCGCTTCTGCCCGATGAATGGTCGTCGTCCCCGTCGCATTTAGAGCGGCGATCGCAAGACTCATGGCAATCCGATGATCGGTAAAACTATCGACCTCTGCCCCCGACAGCGCCGTCCCCCCGACAATTTCCATCCCATCAGGCAATTCCGTCACCTTCGCACCCATGGCATTGAGCTGCGTCGCCATCACGGTAATCCGATCGCTCTCCTTCACCCGTAACTCTTCCGCATCTTTAATCACCGTCGTTCCTGACGCAAAAATCGCCGCCACCGCCAAAATCGGTACCTCATCAATCAAACGCGGAATCAGATCGCCCTCGATCGTAATCCCCTTAAGCTGACTCGATCGCACCCGCAAATCCGCCACAGGTTCTCCCGTCACTTCCCGTTGATTCAGCAGTTCAATGTCCGCACCCATCATTTGTAGCGCTTCAAGCACACCCGTCCGCGTTGGGTTAATGCCGACGTTTTCAATTGTCAGGTCAGACCCCGGTACGATTGCCCCCGCCACTAACCAAAACGCCGCCGAACTAATATCTCCTGGCACAATAACCGTCTGCCCAATCAGCGTCGCCCCACCGACCACCGTTGCACTGATGCGATCGGGATCCACTTTCACAGTTGCCCCAAAGGCCCGCAACATCCGCTCACTGTGGTCCCGCGACAGCGCAGGCTCCGTTACAGTTGTTTCGCCTTCTGCCATCAATCCCGCAAGCAACACACAGGATTTGACCTGCGCCGAGGCGATCGGTGACGCATAGTCAATGCCCTTGAGCAGCCGACCCTGAATTGCCAAAGGAGCCAACGACGCATTCTTACGGCCCCAAATTTGTGCGCCCATCTGCTGCAACGGCTTCACTACTCGCGACATCGGACGCGATCGAATCGAATGATCGCCCGTCACCGTGAAAAAACGATCGGGATGCGATGCCAAAATCCCCAGCATCAGCCGCGTCGTCGTCCCTGAATTCCCAGTGTTTAAGACATCCTCCGGCTCCCGAAGATTTCCCAGCCCAATGCCCTGCACCCGCACTTCCTGAGTATTGAGTTCTGAAATCGTGGCCCCCATGGCTCTAAAGCAAGCCGCCGTACTTCTAGGATCTTCCCCCAAGAGCAACCCGTGAATCACCGTTTCGCCCGTGGCTAACGCGCCCAACATGAGCGATCGATGGGACACCGACTTATCCCCTGGAATCTGAATCGTCCCCCGTAACCCCCCGGATATTCGGCTCCCCTGAATCACAAGATCCTGATGGTCGCTGACGGAATTCACTGAAATGGCGGAAGAAGAATTCATAGAGGCTTCGCTAAACTAACGATCGGTAGAGTGATTATACGCAGTTAACCTCACGGAGACCCGCTCAATCGCCCAAACTGGGCAATGGCAAACTCAGCTACCGTCACTGCTGGGAACGCAATGCCTATCGGACGAGCCGCTATTGGCTTCAACGCGAAACGATCGCCCAGAATTGATGCGTTGCTTCACTTAACGCATCCTACATCGGATTTTTTGGGTTATTTCATGGCTTCGATCGCACATTCTAATGCGATCGCAATGTGGGTCCAATGAGTGCCGCCTTGGCAAAATACGGTGTACGGTTCTCGCAATGGACCGTCGGCGGAAAATTCGGAAGTGCTGCCATCAATGAAGGTGCCGCCTGCCATGATGAGTTCACTCTCGTATCCCGGCATTCCGGCGGGAATCGGTTCTAAATACGATCCGATCGGGGACCACTGTTGGATGGCTTTGCAAAATGCAATGACTTTTTTGGGGTCTCCTAGTTTGATCGCCTGGATTACGTCCCGGCGAGGAGCTAACGGGGCTGGATTCACTTCGTAGCCTAGCTTATCAAATACATATGCCGTCAGATGATTGCCTTTCATCGCTTCGCCTACCATCTGCGGTGCTAGAAATAGACCCTGAAACATCAACCGATGCTGATCGAAGGTCGCGCCGCCATGACTGCCAATGCCCGGAGCTGTCAGCCGACAACAAGCTTTTTCTACGAGATCGGCCCGCCCTGCGACATATCCCCCGGCTGTAGCGATCGTGCCACCAGGATTTTTAATCAAGGACCCGGCCATCAAGTCCGCGCCCACCATCGTCGGCTCTTGGGACTCAATAAATTCCCCGTAGCAATTATCCACAAAGCACACCACGTTTGGGTTCTGCCCATGGACCACAGCGCAGATTCGCTCAATCTCCGCGATCGACAAGCTCGATCGCCACGCATACCCGCACGATCGCTGAATCGTCACCATCTTAGTCTCAGGCCGAATCGATGTCTCTAAAGCCGCCCAATCTATTGTCCCTGCTGCGGTCAAATCAAGCTGTCGATAGCTTACCCCGAACTCTGCCAAAGAACCTTGCCCTACTTCCCGAGTCCCAATCACTTCTTCCAGCGTGTCATAAGGCGCACCGACCACGGACAGCAATTCATCCCCTGGGCGAAGCACGCCGTAAAAGCAAGATGCGATCGCATGAGTCCCCGATACAAACTGCACACGCACCGCTGCTGCCTCAGCCCCGACAATCTCCGCAAACACCCGGTCCAACACCTCCCGGCCTAAATCGCCATGTCCGTAACCCGAAACACTAGAAAAATGATGAGTCCCAACCCGATGATTACGGAAGGATGTTAAGATTCTTCTCAGATTGTGCTTGACCTGAGCATCAATTTCGTAAAAAATCTGTAGCAGCGACTGCTCTGCTTGCTGAATCAGTTCTATACTATTCATTGTTTTATTCCTGCGCACTGTGGATCCGTCAATGGTTTTACCATGATGGCGGAAGCAATTGTCGCGTAGTTTGGGCTAAAAATCCTAGTGAGATCTTGGGAATGACTATCGCATCTGAAAACAAACTCCGTATTTCATGGTACTTTGCTGCCGTTATCGCTGCCTTACATGTGGGCGCGTTTTTAGCGTTCCTGCCTGCTTTTTTTAGTTGGCAAGGCGTTATTTTAGCGCTTGTCCTTCACTGGTTTACGGGTGGATTGGGCATTACGTTGGGTTGGCATCGTCTGGTGGCTCACCGGAGCTTTCAAGTTCCTAAATGGTTGGAATACTTTTTCGTCTTCTGTGGCACGATGGCCATGCAGGGCGGTCCGATTTGGTGGATTGGCTTGCATCGTCATCACCATGCCAATTCGGATCAGCCTCATGATCATCATGACTCGACCAAGGGGTTCTGGTGGAGCCATATAGGTTGGATGCTGTACGAAGTCCCTGCACTCAAAGAAGTTCCGAAGTTCACCAAAGACATCGCGAATGACCCGGTTTATCGGTTCTTTGACAACTATTTTTTCCCGATGCAAGTGGCCCTCGGTGCGCTGCTCTATTTCATCGGTGCGCAGTATGGCTTAGGTTGGTCATTTGTGTTTTGGGGTGTATTTGCACGGCTCGTGATGGTGTATCACTGCACCTGGTTTGTAAATAGCGCAACCCATAAATTTGGCTACAAAACCTATAACTCGGGCGATCGTTCCACCAACTGCTGGTGGGTTGCACTCCTGACTTACGGCGAAGGCTGGCACAACAATCACCACGCATTCCAGTACTCAGCCCGTCATGGTCTGAGGTGGTGGGAAATTGATATGACTTGGATGATTATCAGCACATTACGGAAACTCGGTCTTGCCACTAAGGTCAAAGTTCCGTCAGAAACCGATCGTAAACTAGCGCTTAGATAAGTAACGTTTAGATAGAGCGATTGAATAATCTAAAAAACCCCGATTGGTATCATCAACCGATCGGGGTTTTTTTGAGTTTTTTTTTAATGATCTAGAGCGAGTTCAGTCTACCCACGTCTGCACTCACGTCTGAGCGATCGGAACTGCCGTTCGATCGCTCAGGTCGGATCCTACATCAAGCCTCAACATTGATGGTCTAGAAAAACACCCCGATCTCCTAGAAGAAAGCGTTAAAATAGGACGTAAGCATCGTTGCTCCGCTTAAGTTGCCCATTTAGGATAAGCCCTGCATATGACCGTATCGCACGACGAAATCTTCTCGGAACAACCTTCTCCTGAAATTAATAATTTTGAAAAACCCGTCTCTGACCTACCCGTCTCTGAACCTGACGAACCCAAGTCAACTCCATTCCTCGAAGCCGCGATCGTTAGCAGTAAAATCACCGACGACCTCAACAAAATTTTAGAAATGCTGCCCGTTGACCTGCGGGATAGTTTAAAGATTCATCCCGATCGCGATGCGCTGATTGAAGTTGTGATGGATTTGGGTCGGCAACCTGAGGCTAGGTTTCATAATAAGGCTGAATACCTCTGCGATCGGGTAATTACCGCCGCTGACCTTCAGGAAAGCATGACCAATGTCGGTGATTTTGGGGGTGACAATCGGGCTGGGATTGAATCGACCTTGCATCGAATCAGCGCCATTCGCAATCGCCGAGGCGATGTTATTGGATTGACCTGCCGCGTTGGCCGAGCGGTGTTTGGGACCATTACGATGATCAATGATTTGGTCGAAAGTGGTAAATCCATCTTAATGCTCGGTCGCCCTGGCGTTGGGAAAACAACGGCATTGCGAGAAATTGCCAGAGTTCTCGCCGATGATCTCGGTAAGCGCGTGGTCATCATTGATACGTCTAATGAAATTGCAGGCGATGGCGATGTCCCACACCCAGCGATCGGACGTGCGCGGCGGATGCAGGTGGCCAAGCCTGAACTTCAACACCAAGTCATGATCGAGGCGGTGGAAAACCACATGCCGGAAGTGATTGTGATTGATGAAATCAGTACTGAACTTGAAGCGCTGGCCGCCCGAACGATCGCCGAGCGTGGGGTTCAGCTCATTGGGACGGCCCACGGCAACTACCTCGAAAATTTGATGAAAAATCCAACGCTTTCGGATCTCATCGGCGGCATTCAATCCGTTACCTTAGGCGATGACGAAGCCCGTCGTCGCGGATCACAAAAAAGTATTCTCGAACGCAAAGCGCCGCCGACCTTTGAAGTGGCCGTCGAAATGCAAGAGCGTCAGAAGTGGACGGTTCATGATGAAGTGGCCAACACCGTTGATATGCTGTTGCGCGGTCGCCAGCCCAACCCTCAGGTCCGATCGGTCGATCGAAATGGCAAAATTGTCATCAATCATGAGGGCGGTCCCGTCGCAACGCCGCCCAACAACCGTCCGGCCCGGATGGTTCCGCTTGGCGGGCAGGGGGGCGATATTGCCTCTCGAAGTTCCTCCAGCAGTAGCTATGGTCGGAGCAACGGCGGCAGTCTCGGATCCGGTCGCAATGCCGATCGTGGCAGCAGTAACGGTAACAGTGGCGGTTATGGCGGTGGTTACGGGAATGTCGTGGTTCCCGAGCAACCCTTCGGCTGGCGATCGAGTGGCCGAATGACGCCCATGTCGGGCATCTCAAACCCAAGTCCTGAACAGCGGGAGTTTGAAGCGATCGTCGAGAGTAAAATTGGCGATAGCTTTGAGGGTTTTGGAGACATTACGGGCAACCTAGATTCCTACTACGGACCCAACGGCGAAGAACTGCCTGTTAAGGTTTACCCCTACGGCATTGGTCGGCATCAACTAGATCAGCTCATTACCACCCTAAAACTTCCGATCGTCCTAACCAAAGACATGGACAGCGCAGACGCCGTGCTCGCGCTGCGGTCCCACGTCAAAAATCATACAAAACTTCGTCATGTGGCCAAAGCAAAACAAATTCCCATCCACACCCTAAAATCCAGCAGCATTCCGCAGATTGCCATTGCGCTGCGGCGACTGCTGTCCATGGATGAACTCCAAGACGTCGAGTCTATTGACTTAAGCACCTTCACCCGAGGGGATACCGATGACGAACTCGAAGCGCTCGAAGAAGCTCGGCTTGCGGTCGAACAAATCGTTATCCCCAAAGGTCAGCCTGTGGAACTCTTGCCCCGATCGCCTTTTGTTCGCAAAATTCAGCACGAATTGATCGAACATTACCGTCTAAAATCCCAAAGTTTTGGCGACGAACCCAATCGTCGTCTTCGGATTTATCCGGCCTAGATTCATGGCCTAATTTAAGACCTAACCCAAGGTTTAAACTCTTACTCGGGAAGGTTCACAGTGCCCCGAACTCGATTAACAGTTCGGGGAAACACTCCGACTAACAGCGCAAATGCCTCATCAGGCAATTCCATCACCGTGTCCACCGCAAAATAATTTTCAAACTGTTGTAGAATTCCTTTCACCCGATCGTTTGGCAACTCATGTCCGGTAATTTGCTGTATTAATCGAATCCACTGACGGCGAATAAGATAGGCTTTCTGGCATTCTTCTTGACAGGCAGGTTCTCCCACCGACAAGTCACCCACAGGAATAATGCCCTGGCAATCTCGATCGAACTCACCCCCAATCGCCGATCCTGGACCCGCAAACTCTGCGTGAAAAGATTTGACTAAAATTAGACCATTTCGCTTACGACTATTGACCATCATCAATTGTCCATGATGGAGTTGGCTTAATATTTCGGACACGAATAAGACTCGCAAATCATTTTTTGATATAAGAAGCAATTCATACGAGACAACCACCTGTTCAAACGGAAGTAAGACTTTATACTATTATTCAATAAGACTCAAAAATCTAGCTGCGATCACCCAAAATTTTATTAGTCTTATCCTGACCCGCTTCCATTGTAAAGCAGACCTTGAAATCTGGCATGACCCGATAGTGCCGTAATGTCACCACGCGGTTATTCTCTCTCACCGAACACCCTCGAATGTTCCGCCCCCGATCGCAGGATGGTGATTAGAGGGTCTTAGGCCGTCTACGATCTCCCCAGAGGCGAGGTTTACTCCCTTCAATGACCGATTCAGCAACAACCGTTCATTCCGCTTCCCAGTAAAAAAAAATAAACCTTGCGTCCGAGACTGAATCTGATAGCCCGATCGAAGATACAGCCGTCTGGCCGATGTGTTCTCAGCCATGACGTGCAACAGTAGCTGCTCTTCGTCCCAAGCAATCACCTGTTGCGCGCAAGCTTGGAGTAGGGCAGCGGCTAGGCCCGATCGTCGATAGCGAGAATCCACGGTGAGATTCGACAAATACCCATAGCGCCCAGTTAACCCCAGCCAAGAGTTGGATTGCTGAATTTGGACTTCCACTGTCCCCACAACCTGCTCAATGGCATTGACTGCTACAAATGCCTGATAGAGGGATGGTTTTGCCATTCGATAGCGAATATCTGCCTGTAATCCTGCATGTACTATCCCTGAGAACATCTGAAACTTGAGGGGGACTAACTTAAAGCCGTCGAGTAAGAGAGTTGCCATTCTGGCAACGTCCTGTGCCTGTGCCGATCGGATAGCCATAATTTTATCTAGCGTTACATCTAGCTACATCCAGCAAGGTCGAACCTTGCCCCGGTCAAAACCTGCCAAATCAAAAACCTGCTTGAACTCTGAGTAAGGAATTCAAGCAGGTTTATATTAGCGACAAAGGAGCCTTTTCCCAAGGAACTACTTCCCGATGCGAGGTGGTTCACGAAAAGCGATCGCAAAGAATAGAACGCCAATACCCAACGCCAATACCAAGATGTAAGCAGCACTTTCCATAGCAAACCTGTCCTATATTGTGGTTTTGAGAAAACTTATTCGAGCAAACCTTGCTTAGAAAAAGATTGACGGGATCCATCCGCACCTAAATCCAAATTGATCCCGTCAACGCATCACCTTAATCCACGCCGAAGCTTGAATTAAGCGCGACCCTCAGCACGCTCCGACGGCGTGCTCTTGTCTCCAAGCTTCTGATAAAAGCCCCACTCGATTTGTTCTTCGCTGAGTTCCGGATCAATCCCGGCAAACACGTCACGGAAGATGGTCCGAGAACCATGCCAAATGTGACCAAAGAAGAACAGCAGAGCGAACACTGCATGACCGAAGGTAAACCAACCGCGAGGGCTAGTGCGGAACGTTCCATCTGAAGACAGCGTTTCACGATCGAACACAAACGGTTCGCCCAACTGAGACGATCGAGCATACTGCTTGACTTTCGCCGGATCCGTGAAGCTCTGACCGTCTAGCTGCCCTCCATAGAAGGTCGCCGTCACGCCAGTTTGCTCAAAGCTCAGCTTCGATTCAGCCTTACGGAATGGAATGTCAGCTCTGATGATGCCTTGAGCATCCAAGAGGACAGTCGGGAAATTCTCAAAGAAGTTGGGCAAGCGACGGACGAATAATTCACGCCCTTCGTTGTCCTTAAAGACCGGGTGACCCAACCAACCTTGAGCAATTCCATCGCCCTTATTCATCTGACCCGTCCGGAACAGCCCACCTTTAGCAGGGCTATTCCCGACATAGTCGTAGAACGCTAACTTCTCAGGAATGGCTTTGTAGGCTTCTTCAATGCTTCCACCAGCAGCCAGAGTGGTCTGCACCCGACGCTGAATCTCTTGCTTGAAGAATCCGCTATCCCACTGATAACGAGTTGGTCCAAACAATTCGATCGGCGATGTCGCATTGCCGTACCACATGGTCCCAGCAACGATGAACGCCGCAAAGAAAACCGCTGCAATACTGCTGGCCAAGACGGTTTCGATGTTTCCCATCCGAAGCGCCTTGTACAGACGCTCAGGCGGACGCACCGTCAAATGAAACAGTCCCGCGATAATCCCAACAATTCCCGCCGCAATGTGGTGAGCCACAATTCCGCCTGGGTTGAACGGGTTAAAGCCAGATGGACCCCATTCCGGAGCCACAGGTTGGATGCTTCCTGTTATCCCGTAAGCATCGGACACCCACATTCCCGGCCCCCACAGCCCGGTCAGGTGGAAGGCCCCATAGCCGAAGCATAGAAGCCCCGACAAAAATAGGTGAATTCCAAACATTTTCGGCAGATCCAGTGCCGGTTCACCGGTTCGTGGGTCGCGGAAAAGTTCCAAATCCCAATAAACCCAGTGCCAAACTGCTGCTAGGAATAGCAATCCGGACAAGACAATGTGAGCTAATGCCACACCTTCAAACGACCAAAAACCTGGATCAACGCCAGTCTCACCCGTTACGCTCCAGCCACTCCATGACCCCGTCACGCCCAAACGAGCCATGAAGGGCATCACGAACATGCCTTGTCGCCACATTGGGTTCAAAATGGCATCACTAGGGTCGAAGATAGCTAACTCATAGAGCGCCATTGAACCAGCCCAACCAGAAACCAGCGCAGTGTGCATCAGGTGAGTGGCGATCAAGCGACCTGGATCGTTGATTAGGACTGTATGAACACGGTACCAAGGTAGTCCCATGTGACTACGCTCCTCCTCTTAAAAACTACTGCAACGCTTCTCTAGAGTCTTTTTGTAAAGTGCTAGGTACTGACAAATGTACCAGACCCCAGCCGCTACTGTTGGACAACCCACCTTTTCAACCCACAGAAGTCTCGATAGACCCTAGTGCAAAAAGACTGAACAGACCGATACACCTTGCGTTTGGAAATCACACTGGAAACCCAGAGATGTATAACGAAGTGTAACCAGTGTGAGAACGCATTACAAGAAAGGTCCGATCGAGGAGTCTATTGAGGGCAAAGTCTGCAACAATTAGTTACAATATAGAAGTCATGATCGCGGACATTCACACTAAGCCATCAGATCATTTGGCTCATGATTTCCCAAAAGTTATCGGTCTTCCCCATATTTATGTCTCACAACAACCCATAGGAAATCCCATGACCGAATCCGCCGCAAACACCATTAGAGTTGCCGCTTCTAGTTTCAAACCCACATCAATCTACTTTGACAATGAAGACAAGGATGTTGTTGCGGCCAGCGGTGCAAACCTCCGGACCAAGGCGATCGAGAATCAGGTCGATCTTTACACCCTGATGGGCAAAATGATGAGCTGCGGTGGCTATGGTCAATGCGGAACCTGTGTGGTCGAAATCCTAGACGGTGCTGAAAACCTCTCACCTCGGACCGAAATTGAAGAAAAGCGCTTTAAAAACAAGCCCGACACCTATCGCCTTGCCTGCCAAACCACAGTCAACGGACGAGTTTCTGTCCGTACTAAGCCCAATTCAAAGAAAAAGTAATCCTGCTTCAACCATCCTGCTCTGTTGAAATGATTCTTTACATCTAGCCGACAAGATTCAGAGCGGTGGTATTGTAGATCCAAGTAAATTCTGGAATCCAAAAGGGCGGACCATAGCGTTATGCAAGTTAACCAACTCGGCTTTCTCGCCACACTTCTGTTCGTTCTCGTGCCATCGGTATTCCTCCTTATCCTCTATATTCAGTCTTCTAAGCAAGCTGACTAAAGAATCGGGTTTGCGGTCATTCCGCCTAATTGGCATTCGCCCATTCAACAGTAGCCTCCTTAGATATTAATTTCTGAGGGGGCTATTCTTGGTTTTAGATCGAGTCGATCGCCTTATCCTCTTCCGGAGCAATCTGAGAACACAAGGTCTGGAGCTTATAACGTGGAATATGAGGCCATCCGCCCTTTTCCTCGACCACTCGAAGCAACTTGAAGAGCTCTTGACGATTCTGAGGCAGTGCCTCTTGAAAGGCACCCTCTGTCACCTCACGGTGTAACCGCTCTAGCAATCGCAAGATATCGACTAAGGCAATGGCATCCCCGCGCGATGCCTCTACTGCTTCGTGGACTTGCTCCACCAGCGCTGACAAATTCCGAGTACTTCCTTTCATTTTATCGGGGCCTTCACCCGCCACTTCTAGAGCTTCATCTGTCTAACGTTTGGCCAACGTTAATTTTGGCTAACGTGAACGATCATCAACGACGGGTCATAATGCCTCCCATCGTATTATGTTCCCTCCATCCGCCTTCTAGTCACCCTATCGTGGGTCATGGTCCCGCACAAGCCCATCTAAAATATGACTCAGTACGACCGTTTCCTTAACAGTAGTTTACATTTAAGTCCTCAAGTCAAGGAACGGGGAGCAAGCCATGTACAATGCAAAAAAGAGTTTGCCGAATTGACTTTTGAGGTTGACCATGAGATACCGCGCACTGATTGCAACGCTGCTGGCTTTTTGCCTCAGTATCTTCATCACGGCTTGTAGTGATGCTCCCACGACCAAGGAAGGGATGACCTACGAGGAAGTGCGAAACACTGGGTTAGCCAATAGCTGTCCAACAATAGAAGCCAACGCCCGTGGCTCGATTGTCTTTGGAGAGGGTGACAAATACACGCTCCAAAATCTATGCCTTGAACCCGTCAGCTTCGCCGTTAAGGTTGAAGGTGAAAATAAGCGTCAGGCTGCGTCCTTCGTTCAAGGTAAAGTGATGACTCGCTTCACTTCTTCGATCGATTCTGTCAGTGGTGACCTGAGCGTCAGCGGTGACGGCAGTTTGACATTCAAAGAGCAAGATGGGTTTGACTTCCAAGCTGTGACGATTCAAATGCCGGGGGGCGAGCAATTCCCCATGTTATTCACGATCAAAGGCTTAGTCGCTACGAGCCAACCGGGTATTAATGGGATCAATTCCTCGACCGATCTAAAAGGTGAGTTTCGCGTGCCGTCCTACCGGACATCGAACTTCCTCGATCCCAAAGGTCGGGGTCTAACGACAGGGTATGACAACGCCGTTGGCCTGCCCGCCGGTGCAGATTCGGAAGAACTGGTTCGAGAAAATAACAAGCGCTTTTTAAGTGCGAAAGGAAATATCTCCTTGCAAGTCACTAATGTAAATGCAGACACAGGGGAAGTTTCCGGAACCTTTGAAAGTCTCCAGCCTTCGGAAAGTGACATGGGATCGAAAGAACCAAGCGATGTCCGAATCCGGGGAACGTTCTACGGACAGGTTTCTCAAGCTTAATATGAGCTAAATGAGTAGACAGACTTAACTCGTTTTTCTACCAAAACTCATTTTTAAAATATTAAGAAGGGATGAAGTTAAGCTTTATCCCTTTTTTATGTCTGAAAGGCGATCGGGGTTCACTATACAATTTGGACTAGCTTTACGTGTAAACCCACTTGAGCAGGGGGTTGATTAGCTCGTAGGTTAGAGAAGCTCAAGCAACTGCTTCTATTGATCGGATAAGACTACGATTCGATCGAACACTAGAAGGAGTCCCCTTGGAACGCTCGATGATTTTCCTTACTGATTCTATAAATCGTCATGCCTGAATCCATCACTCTCGATCTCAAAAATGAAAGCTTGTCACTGCTCAGACAGTATCAGCAGCAGCCCTCTGCCAAGCTGCGCAATCAAGTCGTTGAACTGAACTTTGGACTGGTCCGAAAAGAAGCCTACCACTGGGTTAATCAGTGTCAGGAAAGCTATGAAGACTTGGTTCAAGTGGGGTCTCTAGGTTTGATTAGAGCGATCGAACGCTTTGAAATTAGCAAAGGAAATGCGTTTAGTTCCTTTGCCTTACCTTACATTCGTGGCGAGATACAGCATTATCTACGGGACAAGAGTCCCTCCGTCCGGATCCCTCGGAGATGGCAAACTTTACAGCGTCAAGCACTTCATGCTATTCGAGCACTCCAATCCAACCTGAAGCGATCGCCGACTGATCTGGAAATTGCCGAGGCGCTAGATATTGAAGTAAATGAGTGGCAAGACGTCAAAGTTTCTCTCAAAAATCGATCCATCATGAGTCTCGACGCGCCGATCGCCGATGACGATAATGGCGCTGTCTCCCTAGGCGAGATGATGCCAGATCACCAGTACCGAAGTTTTCAGCTTGCCCAGGAAGACCAAATCCGAATTCAGCAGGCAATGCAGCAACTGGAGAACCTGACTCGACAGGTGCTAGAGTTTGTTTTCCTTTATGACTTGACTCAGAAAGAAACGGCTGAACGCTTGGGCATCAGTTCTGTCACCGTCTCCCGCCGGGTCAAAAAAGGACTTGAAGCGATGCAAGGACTTTTAGGGGGATCGGAAAACGATTAATTGACTCTTGCGGATCAATCGGAAGGTCAAAGAGGAAGATTAGACAGGGAAATCACGCCTGACTATGAGAAATTAGTTGGTTCCTAAACCACATTGGTCACGTTTCTAAAAATAGGGGGTATCGTAAAAGAAAGTTTTGTAGGGACTAGAAATGCGTATACCTGCTGCTTGGATGATCGCAGGTGCAATCGCGATCGGGTTAACATCCTGTGGTGAAGAAGAGACCGCCAACGTGCCTAACCCTTCAGTCAGCCCTTCTGCCGCTGAATCGAGTGCATCGCCTTCACCATCAGATCCGAAAGCTCAAACTTTTTCTCAGCCTTTAGTCGCTGGAAAAGGTGGCAAGGACGGCAAAGATAAAAAAGTTGCCACTAAAAGCTTAAGCGTTATATCGGGGTTGACTAAATCAACCGATCCAGATGAACAAGCTAGAAAAGCTCAAGCTGAAATTAATTCGACTAAGGCCACTCGCAGCGATCCATTTACGAGTTTGCCACCGCTCATTGCCTTCAAGACGCCAAAAGTTGAGTCGTCAATGCCCGTTGATCCCTCGGGTTCTTCCAATGGTGGCTCGACCCCCATCGGTCGCAACAGTGCTGGATCCGGCGTTAATGTCGGGCGTTCTGCTGAGAAGGCTCCGACGCCGTCCAACATGCCAGAAATGCCTAAGTTCCCTGATGTGATCAGACCTAAACCGATCGCACGTCAAAAGACTGCTAGTCGTCCTCTAGCCTCCAGTCCGCTCAATGGCCGACCTGGAGTACCCGGTGGGATTCCGATTATGCCACCGATTCCGCAACCGACCTTGGCTCGGGAAGTCGAAGTGACGGGGGTTGTTACGATTGGACGTAGCACTCAGGCGATCGTCCGAGCACCGGGCGAACCTAGCAGCCGATATGTGAGCGCTGGTCAGCGTCTTGCAAATGGCCAGGTTCTGGTGAAGCGGATTGAGATGAATCCAGGTTCCGATCCTGTCGTGATTCTGGAAGAGAATGGAATGGAAGTTTCCATTATGGTCGGATCTAAGAAAACGGCTAAACCCTAGACGATCGTCCTGAACAGACCTCAAAATCGCTTAATTATCAACCCTAAAAAACGGCTGGGACCTCTAATTTTGTCTCAGCCGTTTTTAAAGTCACTTGCACTTAGTGATTTTTCTTAGGACTTCTGCAAAACTATGCTGTAACGGTCACTTGGTCTGTATCTACAGCAGTCGCACCGTTTTGTTCGTTGGCAATTTCAATCAACCGGTTCAGTTGTTCTTGACTAGGCACCTCGCCTTTCAACACTACTGTTCCACTGGTCTGCGCAACCCACACGGTTTCGATGTCCGCGACTGATGAATCTTGGTCAAATGCCGCTGCGACGCGCTTTGCAAGACCGCTTTGGTCGTACTCACCGTTTAAGCCCATGCGTTCAGCCGGAACTTCAGCTGGAGCACTGCCTTCTGTGGACGCAACTTCTACTGAGGGCGCAGCTTCTGCTGAGGACGCTTGTGCTTCAGCAGGAGCTTCCCCTTTATCGCCACCGAAAATTCTTTGTAACCAACCCATAACGTTTCTCCAATTTATTTGAAAGCTTACCGATCTTATTCGGCGTTCACTCTGCAAGATACAATGAAGAACCCCTTTCTGGTCAAATTCTCACTAATTTTTTTAAGTTAGATTGATAAGGAGGGGTGGAGAGTAGTACGAAACGTCGATCGTTAGTGTGAAGGATGGCATTGGTTTTGAAACATACCCTATCGGTATTGGTCGAAGATGAAGCGGGCGTGTTGAGTCGTATTTCGGGCTTGTTTGCACGACGGGGCTTCAATATTGAGAGCTTGGCAGTCGGTCCGGCGGAGCAGATGGGTATTTCACGAATAACCATGGTGGTGCCCGGAGATAGCCAAGAAATTGAACAGTTGACGAAGCAGCTCTATAAGCTGATCAATGTCCTCACCGTTCAAGACATTACCGAAGTTCCTTCCGTCGAGCGGGAACTCATGCTGATCAAGGTTAACGCTAATAGTGAAACCCGATCGGAAGTGTTGGAACTTGCCAACATCTTCAGGGCGAAGGTCGTGGATGTTGCGGAAGATGCGCTTATTTTTGAAGTGGCGGGCGATCCGGGCAAGATGGTAGCGATCGTCCAAGTTCTCAACAAGTTTGGCATTCGAGAAATTGCGCGGACCGGGAAGATTGCCCTGACCCGTGAATCGGGAGTGAATACGGAATTTCTCAAATCTTTGGAAGCAAAGGTATTTTAGCTGAAAGAAGGATTAAAGATGAATATCTGAATAAAATATTTAGATCAAACAGGATCTGAAAAATTGATTCTTCAGATCCTGTTTTATGGCGCGAGTTCCGATCGATGGGTTGAACCTAACTCACGTTATGTCATGGCTTTACTTCACGACTTTGTTCGGAACAAACTCCTTCCCGGCACGAAATTCACCCGAGAACCGTCGCCCGCTGGTGTATTGCATGGTTCCACGACCATCGGGAATGCCGCCTCTCCATTCCCCGACATAGGTTCTCATTGAGGAATTGCCTCGATAGTTGCAGGTGCCTTGTCCGGACAGTTTGCTGCTGAAGAATTGTCCTTCACAGACGAATGATGGCGTATCGTAAGTCCCGGTCCCTTTAATTTGGCCGAGGAAAAATTGACCGTTATACGTGCCGTCACTGTTGGCAAAGTAGTATTGGCCTAGGCCATGAGGATGACCATCCATGACTTGACCTTTGTAATAATCGCCATTGGCGAGGGTGAAGGTGCCTCGCACTTCAGGAATTCCTTCGCGCACTTGTCCTTGGTAACGATCGTTATTGGCAAACAAGAACATTCCTGTGCCATGGGGCAAACCGTTCCGCATTTGTCCCTCATAGCGATTATCACTTTCAAAAACCAAAACGCCATAGCCGTTGGGGAGCCACCCTTTACCGCTGCGAGTCACTTGACCATCGTAGGAGCGGTAGGCTTGGGGACCGGGGCGCTTTCCGGCATTGTCGAAGGTGCAGATGTAGGTGCCATTTCCCCGAGAGGTGCAGCTATTGGCCATGATGGGCAGGACTTGGGCATGAACGGTCTGAGCCTGCAACGCGATCGCGGTTCCCGAGAGACTCAGAACGGCAAGGCGCAAGGACAGACTTGATACAATAGTCAATATATTGGAGGGGTAAGACTGGATTCTATTGGATTGGATTCGGTGAGACATAGGATAAATTAGGGTGTGCAATGCCCTTCAATTTAACTAATAAACTCTGTTTGGATACACAAATTTTGAGGAATCCCTCAAATCCCTCAAATCACTAATCAATTCAGTGTTAAAAAGGCGCGGATGGCGATACATTCAAGGCATGTCTGTAGACACATTCGTCCTCTAGACACGGACTCTTTTTAAATATCTACCCTTTTAAACCCTTACCCCAGAGTGCATTATGCGGGCTGTCTTAATGGCGGGTGGATCAGGGACAAGGCTTCGTCCCCTCACCTGCGATCTTCCAAAACCCATGGTGCCACTGCTGAACCGACCGATCGCAGAGCACATTATTTATTTGCTCAAGCACCATGGCATTGATGAAGTTATTGCGACGCTTCACTATTTGCCTGATATTCTGCGGGATTATTTTCAAGATGGGTCTAAGTTTGGCGTGCGCATGAGCTACGCCGTCGAGGAGGAGACCCCGCTTGGGACCGCAGGCTGCGTCAAAAATGTTGAAGAGCTGCTCGGTGAGACGTTTCTGGTGATTAGCGGCGATAGTGTGACGGATTTTGACCTGACGCAGGCGATCGCGTTCCATCACGATCGCGGTGCGAAGGCGACGATTGTGCTGAAGCGAGTGGACAATCCCTTAGATTTTGGGGTGGTGATTACGGATGAGACGGGACGGATTCAACGATTTTTAGAGAAGCCCTCAACCAGTGAAGTCTTTTCCGATACAGTCAATACTGGAATTTATATCCTAGAGCCAGAAGTTTTGCGGAATATCCCGAAGGGTCAGGAGGCGGATTTTTCTAAAGATCTCTTTCCCATGCTGCTGGATCAAGGCACGCCGCTCTATGGCTACATTGCTGAGGGCTACTGGTGTGATGTGGGAAGTTTAGATGCCTATCGGAGCGCCCAATATGCTGCTTTGTCTGGGGAAGTAGCGCTGCATCATCCCTACCGGGAACGATCGCCCGGTGTGTGGGTGGGGGATGAGACGTTTATTGACCCTAGTGCCATTGTGGAGTCGCCTGTGATGATTGGCGATCGCTGTCGGATTGGGGCGAGGACGCGCCTTGAAGCGGGCACGATTATTGGCGATAACGTCACGGTGGGCCTGAACGCTGATCTGAAGCATCCGATCGTTTGGAATGGGACGGTAGTAGGGGATGAGGTGCGGCTGATCGCTTGCGTCTTGGGACGGGGCGTGCGGGTGGAACGGCTGGCTCAGGTGCTGGAGGGTGCGGTGATTGGTCCCCTTTGTACGATTGGGGAAGAGGCAAATGTTCGACCTAATATCCGGGTTTGGCCGAGTAAGATTATTGATCCCGGTGCCACGCTGAATCAAAACTTGATCTGGGGTGCAGTGGCTCGCCGGAATCTTTTTGGCCAGCGGGGCGTGACGGGAATCGCGAATGTGGATGTGATTCCGGAGTTTGCGGTGAAACTGGGGGCGGCTTATGGCTCGACGTTGCGACCGGGTTCACAGGTAACGGTTTCGCGCGATCAGCGGAGTGTGTCTTGGATGGTGTCTCGATCGCTGATTTCAGGTCTAATGTCCGTTGGGATCAATGTGCAAAACCTGGAGGCGACCGCCATTCCCATTGCTCGATCGGTAGTGCCGATTTTGGGTGTGGTGGGTGGGTTGCATGTGCGGGTGGATCCTGAAAAGTCGGATCATATTTTGATCGAATTTTACGATCGTCGTGGAATTAATCTCTCCAAGGCATCGGAGCGGAAGGTTGAAGGAGCATTTTTTAAGGAGGATTTTCGGCGGGCGACGATGTCGGATATTGGCACGATTGTAGATGTAAATCAGGCGTTTGACTTGTACAGCCGGGGCTTTGAACAAAATTTAAATGTGATGGCACTAAAAGAGAGCTGTAGTCGTGTGGTGATCGACTATGCCTATGCAGTGTCGGGGGCGATTTTGCCGCAGCTTTTGGCAAAGTTTGGGTGTGATGCGGTAGTGCTGAATGCGAGTTTGACGCAGAATGCGCCGACGTCGGACGATCGCGATACGTTGCTGCTGCAATTGGGGCAAGTGGTTCGGGTGTTGCGGGCGACCTTTGGGGTGCAGGTGTCGGCTAATGGTGAGCAGTTGATTATTGTCGATGATAGCGGGTCGATCATTCGGGGGGAGACGTTGACAGCGCTGATGGTGGATTTGATGCTGTCGGTGCATCCGCGCAGTACGGTGGTGGTCCCGGTGAATGCATCTAGCGCGATCGAAGACATTGCGCGTCGGTATGATGCGAAGGTCATTCGCACAAAGGCAAATCCGACGGCCTTGATGGAGGCGTGCGATCGTAATGCCAATGTGTCGATCGGCGGAAGTGGAAGTATGGGCTTTATTTTTCCCAATCTACATCCGGGATTTGATGCGATGTTTTGTATTGCGAAGCTGATTGAGCTACTGGCCCAGCAAAAACGAACGCTGGCACAAATTCGGGATGACTGTCCGCATATTCATCACGTCACCATTAGTTTGCGGTGTCCTTGGCAGATTAAGGGTGCAATTATGCGACATTTCGTTGAGAGTCACACTCAAGATGAGGTGGAACTCATTGATGGGATTAAGATTTTTAATCGTCAGCATGATAGCTGGGTATTGATTTTGCCGGATGCGAGTACGCCGACGATTCACATTTGTGGCAATAGTCGCGATCGCAATTGGGTAGATGAGACGCTGCGGGAGTACCGTCGTCGGGTGAAGGTTTTTGTTGCAGAAGCACAGGGAATTCAGGAGTTTAATATTCCTGAAGAGGGATAAATAAGGTAAAGGGGATTGAGTGGCGATGAGTCGTTACTCGTCGTCCATCTGACCAACAACGATCGCGCAGAAAGCAAAGCCTAAAATGAGGGGTAGCGGCTGGTTAATTGCAAAACTGAGTGTCGTTCCACTAACCAAGCTTAGAAGGGCGATGGAAAACCACTGCTTCTCACTTAGGCTAAGGCCCTTGTCGGCTTTGATGGATTTTAGGGCACGGTCTGGAAGGGGGCACGGCATTACAGCTTGGGGTGGAAAGGCCCAATAGGCGCTGCTTTCACGGAAGTAATCGGTCCATCCATGGTCTTGGCACCAATCGGCAATCCATTGTTCGCAGTAGTGGTTAATTTGGAGATGCATAGTAACCAATTATTTGATTAAAACTTAAATATCTTATCTTCAAGCTAACAAATTCACGATCGTCAGAGTCAGCGATCACATCAAAGTTTACGCAAGAAAAGTTTACGCAAAATCGTCCCATAGACTCTAGACGGGAGATAGTTCTAATCGATAGCGGTAGAGTGCAACCGGGGTGTTTCTAGCAGTGAAATAATCGGGATCTTTTGGTGAGAGATAAATGGCGGTGTATTGGTCTGCGATAATAGGAGAGGAATCGTTAGAATGATTACTAATTTGATGTTGATATTTTGTGGTGGTTTCAACTTGATTGAGATAAGGCGTTTCTGATCCTCGAAAGATTTGCTGAAAGAGTTCGGTGGTTAGAAATTCATTTTGGTTAGGGCGATCGCTATTGTGGCCTGTGGTAATTGAGAGCAATTGTAATCCACTTTTGAGGGTTGTAAGTTGTTCTCGAGGAGATTTTGGATTGATTTTGACGGTGGTGACAACGCCTTCTCCGAGGTAGGCATTAGCAATACTGAGTCCATTAAAAATGCGATCGACGACGACTTTTTCTTGGGGTGTTTGAGTAAGATTTGAGGCTAGAAAACCAAAGGTTATGATGGGTTTGATAGTTGAGGGTCCAAATTTTACATCAAAGGTGACGGGTTGATCGAGATACTTACGATTGCCTTCAAATCCAGGAGTGGTGAGATCCTTTACAGGTGCAATCATTTCGATCAGGGTGCTTTTACAATGCCAGGTTCCTGCTATCCAATTCGGGTAATTGATTTCTTCAAATCTGGATTGGGTGTCGGGTTGGGTGTGCCAATTGGGGTAGTTAGCAATGCGATCGGTGAGGGTTTCGGCCCAGGCAGGCGGGGTAAAAAAAATGAAAAAAGCAACTAGTCCGCAAAATAAAACATGCATGATGGGGAATGTCGTAGGGTTCTGTGGCATTGAAGATTGTTCGCCAGAATTCCGGGTCACAAACAATAGATCTTCACATTTTTTTCAATGCGAAAATTCGATCGATCACCTCTTCAACCACTTTGTCGGGCGTCGATGCACCAGACGTAATGCCGACAACAATCTCGCCCTCAGGCAACCAATCTTCTAATGTTTCTAAATCCCCCGTTAGTGGTTTGTGCTCAATGCGATTGCCCGGACCAATCCGGTCGCTGCTATCAATATGGAAGGAGGGAATCGTTCGATCGACGGCTATTTCTTGAAGATGCGTGGTATTCGATGAGTTATAACCGCCAATCACCACCATGAGGTCTAACTTTTTATCGACGAGTTCAAACATCGCATCTTGACGTTCTTGAGTTGCATCACAAATTGTATTGAACGCAACGAAGTGGTCATTAAGTTGATCGGGACCGTACTTTTTCATCATCGTGCGCTCGAAGATTTTGCCAATTTCTTCGGTGTCACCTTTGAGCATGGTGGTTTGATTTGCAATGCCGACCCGATCGAGATCTACATCGGGATTGAACCCCTGCGACATCGCATTTTTAAAGAGTTCGAGAAATTCAGCTTTGTCGCCACCGTTGAGAATATAATTTGCGACGTATTGGGTTTGCTTTAAGTTCAGCACGATTAAATAAACGCCAGCAAAGGAACTCGTTGCGATCGTTTCTTCGTGATTGTATTTGCCGTGAATGACTGACGTGTGGGTGGTTTTCTTATGTTTTTCTACTGTGTTCCAAACCTTGGACACCCAGGGACAGGTGGTGTCTACAATCGTGCAGCCCCGATCGTTAAGCAATTGCATTTCCTGAACGCTGGCTCCAAATGCAGGCAAGATAACCACGTCGCCATTCGCGATCGGCTCGAAATTTTTGACCTCGTTTTCAACCTCAATGAACTGCACATTCATATCCCTCAGACGCTGATTGACGGATGGGTTGTGGATGATTTCATTGGTGATCCAGATGCGATCATTCGGGAAGTGAGTCCGCGCTTCGTAGGCCATCGCCACCGCCCGTTCGACGCCCCAGCAAAACCCAAAGGACTGGGCTAGGTGAATGGTGACATTTCCGCGTTTGAGTACGTAGTTGTTTTCACGAATTTCACGAATCAAGTCACTTTGATACTCTGCATTCATCGCATCCATGGCTTCGTTGACATGCCCAAACCCGCGACGGTGGTAATTGTCAGAATTGTTCAACGATCGCTTGAATGCTTTGGTGTCCATCTTCGTTTCTGCTTGCGTGTCCATACCCGTGCCCCATAAATTAGCCCAGTCCTATCTTCCTACATCAGCCATTCCCGAATCAACTGATTGACCGTCGCAGGATCGTCGTCGTGGGGGCAATGTCCGGAATTGATGTACGCCTGAACGGTGGAAGGGTAGTGCGTTGCAAACTTTTGCCCTCGCATCGTCGGGTTTCCCATCCACGGATCTTTCTCGCCCCAGATGATGTACAGCGGTCTCGTCATCGTGGCCAACAGCGCATCCATCGGCTGACCCTTAGGCGATCGAAACACCAGCGAAAAGACCTTCGATGCGCCGGGATCGCAAGACGGACGGTGAATATCATCAACAAGTTCGTCGGTCACTTCGTCTTGGTTGACGTAGACCTGACGCAGCGTTTTGCGGATGGAGGCTTTATTTTGCACATATTTGAAAATCATCCAGCCCACCCAATCTTGATTGAGCAACGTCTTCATGGCGCTGCTTCTAAATTTCTGGATGGGCGTTGGATTTTGATCCTGTTTGGCATAATCTTCGCTAAATCCTCCGGCTGGATTGAGCAAAATTGCGCCTGCAGTCTGGTCTGGAAACCTTGCAACCGTTGCGAGTGCAGCATATCCCCCGATCGAATTTCCCACAACCACGGTCGGACGTTGAATCACGTCTTGAATAAAATCGTGCAACTGATCGCACCACAGATCGCCGCCGTAGGCAGTATCCGCCTTCTCCGATCGCCCAAATCCTAGGAGATCAATAGCGTAAACCTCAAACTCTTCCTTAAGGTTGGCAATATTCTTCTTCCAGTGGTCAGTCGAAGCCCCAAAACCATGCACCAAAAGCAGCGCTGGACGGTTGGCTTTTGGTTCGCCAGCTTTTACGTAGTGGATGTTAAAATTTCGCCAGGTCCAGTATTGGCTTGGCGCGGCAGTGCGAGAAAGGGCGATCGTCATGGTAGGTAACGAGTTTACGCGTAAGGTGACTAATTATTTCTTATTGTAAAGCTTTACTTAAAACTTTAATGTTGATTCCGCCTTCTGGATTTCCCTACTTCCCCCGTCACTATTTGCCCGTCACGATCTTCTTAAGCTGCTTCAATCGCGACTCCGTATAAGGAGCGTAACGCCAGTCAAGGTCGAAGAGCATCGATCGTTTGAGGTAGCTGCGGTAATGGGAGAAGGTGTCGAAGCTGGCCTTACCGTGGTAGCTGCCCATGCCGCTGTCGCCGACTCCGCCGAAGGGCAAGCTTGAGAGCGCCACTTGCATCACCGTGTCGTTGATACAAACGCTACCAGACGACACCGATCGCAGGATTTTTGTCTCCACAGCGGTGTCTTGGGCAAAGATGTACAGCGCCAACGGTTTGGGTCGGGCGTTGATTTGGGCGATCGCCTCATCGAGATTTGTATAGGTTATCACCGGAAGAATGGGACCGAAAATCTCGGATTCCATAATCGCATCGTCCCAAGTAATCGCGTCCAAAACCGTCGGGGCAATGTAGCGATCGTCCGCATTCACCTCACCGCCGATGATGATATTACTGGCATGGGTTGTCAGCAACGACGCAAGTCGGCTGAGCTGACGCTGATTGATGATTCGGCTGAAGTCGGGGCTAGTGGACGGGTTGTCGCCGTAGAGTTCTTTGATAGCTCGGGCTAGCAGCAGCATAAACTCGGCCTTGATCGATTCGTCCACGAGCAAATAATCCGGAGCGATACAGGTCTGGCCTGCGTTGATAAACTTGCCCCAGGCGATGCGTTTGGCGGCGTAGTCAAGCCGGACCGATCGATCGACGATGCAAGGACTTTTACCGCCAAGTTCGAGGGTGACAGGCGTGAGGTTTTTCGCGGCGGCTTGCATGACGATCCGACCGATTTCAGTGCCACCTGTGAAAAAGATATGGTCAAATTTTTCAGCGAGCAGGGCTTGGCTGACCTGCGCATCACCTTCAATCACTGCTACGTAGTCCGCTGGGAAAACCGATCGAATCAGTTCGCTGACGACCGCTGCCGTCGCAGGCGCATGTTCAGACGGTTTGAGGATGGCGCAGTTTCCAGCAGCGATCGCCCCGACGAGTGGCGAAATGGTGAGTTGGAAGGGATAGTTCCAAGGGCCAATAATCAGCGCAACGCCGAGGGGTTCGGGTTCGACCCAGGCAGAGGCGGGGAAGAGATCGACGGTAGTGGAAACTTTGCGCGGTTTGATCCAGGTTTTGAGTTGTTTGATGGCGAGTTTGACTTCACCGAGGGTTGCGATTTCAAAATAAGCTTCAAAGGGTGGGCGTCCGAGATCAGCTTGGACTGCCGCGATGATGCGATCTTGGTACTCAATGACAGCATCTCGCAGCTTTGTCAGTTGGGTGAGGCGAAAGGCCAGATCTCGGGTTTTGCCCGTAGCGAAAAAGGTGCGCTGCTGCTGAAGAATAGATTGAAGCTGGTCTTGAAGTTCGGCTTGACTTAGGGGATCGAGTGTATTGTTGGAGATGGGTTCGGTTGCCAGCATAGGAATGATTGGGTAAACCACTTAGAGGGGCATTTCTCGTCTAGTTTAAGTGATTTCTAATAAAAGACGAATCGATCGCAAAGTCTTGTAGGCTAGATTACTAGAATTTGCGATGTTAAGAACACCAATATCACTATGTCTGATCCCCTCGATTCTTGTCTGTCCGATGCCAACGTCCGGGTCAAAATCCTCAGCGAAGCCCTGCCCTATATTCAGAAATTTGCAGGACGAACGATCGTTGTGAAGTACGGCGGCGCAGCGATGAAGGACAGCGCCCTGAAAGAACAGGTGATTCGAGACGTGGTGTTCATGGCGTCCGTGGGGATTCGTCCGATTTTGGTCCATGGGGGTGGTCCAGAGATTAATATGTGGCTGACCAAGCTCAACATCAAACCGCAGTTTAAAAACGGACTCCGCGTGACGGATGCAGAGACGATGGACGTTGTGGAAATGGTGTTGGTAGGGCGTTTGAATAAAGAAATTGTGGCGCTTATTAATCAAGCGGGCGGATCGGCGGTGGGTCTGTGTGGCAAAGATGGAAACCTGATTACGGCCCGTCCGGCAGATGCGGAAGGCGTCGGGTTTGTGGGGGAGGTGAGCTTGGTTAATCCGCGAGTCATCGATACCTTAAGTCAGGCGGGCCACATTCCCGTGGTGTCGAGCGTTGCAGCGGATGAAACGGGACAGTCTTACAATATCAATGCCGATACAGTCGCGGGTGAAATTGCAGCGGCGATGATGGCAGAAAAACTGATTCTGCTCACCGACACACCGGGATTGATGCGCGATCCAACGATCGCGGACAGTTTGATTCAACACTTGACTATTAGTGAAGCTCGATCGTTGATTGAAGATGGAACGGTGACGGGTGGGATGATTCCAAAGCTGACCTGCTGCGTTCGATCGTTGGCGCAGGGGGTCAAAGCGGCGCACATCATTGATGGACGGTTGTCGCATTCATTGTTGTTAGAAATATTTACCGATAGCGGGATTGGGACTATGGTAGTCGCGTGATGGGGTAATGAGCCGATCGGCGCTTTAAAGTTCGTTTTAGAATTCTCTAGGTATGCTTAGAGAATTAATTGTTTTGCGTGTATTCGTCCTATGGTTAATCCGCTGACAAACCCGCTTTCTAAACTCTACCGTGCTGCCGTGACGACCCTTCTTGTCCAACAAACCAAATTCAAAGAAGATCTCATTGGGCTAAAAACCGACCTTTGCCGATCGATTCTTCTGCTGCAACCTCAGCCCACTGGAAAAGTTGCGCTGTTGTTTCATGGTTTTACCGCAGCGCCCTACCAGTTTGGACCCCTAGCACAAAGGCTGTACCAAGCAGGTTACAGCGTACTGGTCCCTTTGATGCCCGGTCACGGACGTTCAGGAGACTTCAATGCCGCCAATCCGACGCCGCTGCCGACAGACCCAACAATCTACAAAGAGTTTGCCTTAGACTGGTTAAAGAAAGCGCAGTCCGTTGATTCGATCGCAAAGATTACGGTTGGCGGCTTATCGGGTGGCGCTTCTCTGGCGGCTTGGTTGGCGATTGAGCGCGTAACGGAAACCGATCGGGCGTTGCTTTATGCCGCTTATTTTGGGAACAGCCGATTTGTTCTCGATCTGATTGTCAACAAATCTTCTAGCTATCGCACTTGGCTGAGCGAACCCAACCCGGCCTATCCCGGCTACAACGGTTTCCAAACCCAAGCGCTCAAGGCTTTTCTAACCATTGGCGAAGAAGCCTTAGCTCGATCGAAAAATGAACCGACTCCACCCATGTTTTTGCTGTCTACCGGATCTGACATTGCGGTTAACAATAACGATCACAAAAGCTTCTTTGATAACATAGTCAAAAAGCAGCCCTTAAGTTGGTATTACTGCTTCGATCGCACCTTGAACATTCCCCATCCGATGTTGATCAAAGCTGAGGGCAATCAATGGCAAGAGGTCTTGAATGTCATGAGCTTGGCCTATGTTCAGAGCCAAATGAGCTGGGACAACATGGAAGAAATCGCCTACCGAATGACCGACGGAAAAACTTATCCCCAAGTTATCCAAGAGTTGGGACTCGCGAATCAAGCTTCTCCCGAACTCCCCGCCATGATTACCATGATGGATAAACGATCGATCGTCGAAGCCCGAAACCCCAGCCGTTCCCAAGACTAGTCTAGCTGCTCAGTTCCCAATTCTCAACTTCCTTGCCCCCGGCAACTGCCACCATGCTAGATGCGGTAAATCGTGGTGTTCTTCGTGGTATCCAAAGTGATAACAACTGATGAATGACCAGAACTCTGAAAATGGCGTGCTAGTCGATCGGCACTCATTCACATAACCATTCTCAGGCTCACTGTGGGGTAAAAAGGTCCCAAACAAAAAGAGCTGAAACGAACTCATCACGGACGGAAACACCCAAAACCAAGTTAGATTAACTTCCGGCACCTGCAACACTTGATGCACCGCATGAAACGTCGAAATCAACAGCCCTAAACGCAACCAACTCCAGTAGTTCTGCATGAAGTTGAAATACCAGGCAAAGAAGTTTGCGCGTTTGCCATTGTGATAATCCGGATCGCCGTCGCGGGCAGGGATGTCATGGTGAAGGTTGTGCATCTGACGCATTTTCGCAAAGGGGAACATTGCATAGGAAAACAACACAAACTGACCGATCGCATCGTTCAACTTCGGATTTGAGGGCGCAATAGAACCATGCATCCCATCATGGGCCGTCACAAAAAGCCCCGTATACAAAAACATTTGCCAAGCAAAACCTACGAACTTTACCCAGCTTGGCAACGTCGCTAGGTCCAAGCTAAAAAGGATTGCAGTACTGCTGATCCAGATTCCAATCAAGGTCAGCGCGACCAAAAGCCCTTGGTTCGAGCCTTTACTGAGCTTGTTATTTGCCACTTGATTTGCTGCCTGTCCTACCATTCCTAACCTCGGGTCGCCCTACGGCAGTTCATACAATGCTGGGTTTATCTTAACATTTCTACATAGCTAGAGGATTGAGAACGGTAAAATAAAGACAGACCTGTTTTGTGCCGTGACCGATGACCTACGCGATCGACTTTGGGACTAGTAATACTGTAATTACCCGTTGGAATGCTGCGACTGGAAAGGCTGAGACCCTCTCAGTGCCTGGATTGTCCCAAGTCATTGCACAGAATCCGCCGTTGATTCCCAGCCTGCTCTACGTGGAAAATGCCGCAACGGACCGAACCTTGATCGGTCAAGCCGTTCGCGATCGGGGTTTGGATGTGGCAACGGACGCTCGGTTTTTTCGGAACTTTAAGCGAGGACTCGGACAACCGATTCTGGGGTTTCAGCCGGAAATGGATGGACGATCAATTGGGCCAGAGCAAATAGGGACGTGGTATCTGACGCAGATTATTGAGCAGGTGAAGCAGACGGACCCTGGGATTTTGGAGTCTGTGGTGTTTACGGTTCCGGTGGATAGTTTTGAGGTTTATCGGCTGTGGCTAGGGCAGGTGTGTGAGACCTGTGGCCTGAATCAAGTGCGACTGCTGGATGAACCTACGGCGGCGGCTTTGGGCTATGGCATCGTGGATGAGGCGCTGCTGTTGGTGATTGACTTTGGCGGTGGGACGTTAGATTTGTCATTGGTGCGGCGATCGCACAGTCTTGCGGCACCGAGCGCTAAACCCACGGGTTTTTTGTTGAAGTGGGGAAAGAAAAACTTTGCGGAGCAGTCGGGGCAGCAGATTAAGACAGCCAATGTTATTGCAAAAGCAGGGCAAAATCTAGGCGGTGCGGATCTGGATAATTGGCTGCTGGATTACTTCCATGAGACCCAAGGCTTGGCGATCAATCCACTCACCATCCGTCTTGTGGAACGACTAAAGATTAATCTGTCGCGACAGCCGCAGGCGCAGGAGGTGGTGTTTGATGACGAAACCTTTGAAACTGTGGAACTCAATCTCACCCGCGATCGTTTTGACGACATCCTGCGGAATAGACAGTTTTTCAATAGGCTAGACGCGAGTTTGAACCAGGTGATCCAACAGGCCAAACGGCAGGGTGTCGAAATCGGTGATATTAGCGCCGTGCTTCTCGTCGGTGGCACCTCCCAAATCCCTGCGGTCCAAACTTGGGCTGCCCAACATTTCGACGCCTCAAAAATTCGCTCCGATCGACCCTTTGAAGCGATCGCCCAAGGCGCACTGCAACTGGGCCAAGGCGTTGACGTCCAAGATTTTCTCTACCATGGCTATGGCATTCGCTATTGGGACCGTCGGCTCAATGCGCATAACTGGCATCCCATTATCAAAACCGGACAGCCCTACCCAATGAAAACCCCCATAGAACTCAATCTCAGTGCCTCACTGGCCAATCAGCCCAGCATTGAACTGATTATGGGTGAGTTGTCCGAGACCCAAACTGAAGTGTATTTTGACGGCGATCGCATTTTGATGCAGGATATTGCAACGAATCAAACCCAAGTGCAACCGCTAAATGATCAAGATGGTTCAAGAAGCATTGCCGTGCTCGATCCGCTGGGCGATCCGGGTCGCGATCGGATTAAAGTTCAGTTTCAAGTTGATAAAAAACGATTTCTTAGAATTACCGTCGATGATTTACTCACGGCTCGAACGATCGTGGATGATGAGGCGGTCGTTCAGTTGTCTTAACACAAACTTAATTTTTCTATCAAGCACGAAACTCAAATTAGGTGTTCGGCTTGCGCAAGGAGTTGCGGTTGGAGGAGGTCGGGTAGGTCAATCGTGATTTGCATGATTTTTAAGCTCCTTGGTTGGGTGTTTCGCTGAATTTATCGAGGTAGGTGACGATCGGGAATTTGATAAATTTTAGTACGGGTTTTGAATCATTGAGGTTCTTCTAAATCTTCTGATGTTTCGGATTCGGCACGTTTGATTAGTTCACTAATTTCGGTGGCAGGGACATCGGCTTTGTCAGATTTAGAGTAAATCGTCACAAGTAGGATGTGGTCTTCTGTTTTGAGGTAATAGATGATTCGATATCCGCCGCTTTTCCCTCTTCGTGCGTCACTGTTCTTGATGCGAACTTTGAAGAGGTCACAGTCCATGTTGGGAACCTGGTCGCCGAGAAGTTCGCCTGCTTCTAGTTGTTCGATGATGGGTTGGATGTCCAGACGAATACGGCGATAGCGTTTGCCAAGTTGGCGGATTTCGGATTCAAAGCGATCGGATGTACTGACTTGAACGGATGGATTAATCGACATCCATACCTTCCCACAGTTGAGAAACGGGTTTTGTTCTTCCGGCGAGAACGTCTTGCCAACCGCGATAGATGCCTTCACGAATTTCTTCGATCGGGGTGTCGTAGGGTTCTTCGTCTATCGGGGTGTTTTGGTTGAGGGTTTGGAGGAAGGTGAGGGTTTGGGCGAGGTTGGTTTCAGAGGAGAGGTCGATCGCCTGGAGGAGGAGTTCTTTGACGGTCATGGTGATGGCTCCGTGGTGGTTAGTTCAGTTTCCGGGGAGTTGTTTTGGATTTTTTTGGTAGATGTCGTAGAGGCATTTACCGACTTCGATCGGGATTCCTGCGGGAGGGCAGACGATCTTAATACCTTCAACGCCGCCTGCGAAGAGGATGCTGAGAATGTTTTGCCAGCTTTGCCAGTTTTGCGGATTTTTCTGGGGCATGGTTTGAAAGCCGTTGAGCAGAATTTTAAAGAGTTCTGCGTCGGTGGCGTTGGGATGCTGTTGGCGGAGCTTTTGGAGGACTTGGGTGAGTTGCTCGGTTTCTTTGAGGTTGGCTTGAGGGGCGTAGTTGTGATTGTTTTCGATATATTGATCGACTTGCTCGAAGACTTGGACTTTCTGGGCGTTGGGAAAGTTATATTTACTGTTGCTCATTGGGATTCTCGGATTCAAGTAAAAGTTGTTCTAGGTTACGTGCGCCGTGGACAACGCGAACGATGTCGATCGTGGTTTCGGTGAGTTCGTAAAGGATGAGGTAGTTTTTAAATCCTTTTCAAGGATGTCTTGAATGACGATCGGGCGTTTGATAAGGTTTGGCATGGTTAGCCCAGGTTTTGACGGACGGTGCGGCGGATGTGGTCCCAGTCGTCTTGGGTCATGGGGGTGGATGGTCCGGAGTTGATGCCTTCGAGGGCGAGGGTTTCGAGACGATCGAGTTGGGTTTCGTTTTGGGCTTGATCTTGCTGGAGGAGGGCTTGGATGTAGTCGCTGGGGGTGGAATAGTGTTCGGGGGTGAGTTTGGATTGGAGGTAGACGGTGAGGTCTTCGGGGAGGCTGATGGAGATGGTGCTCATGGTGGATGGATGGATAGGGATAATTTTATGATGCCTGATTTTTGGGATCTTTGGGTGGGGCTTCGTGGTATGTGTCTACTTGTTCAAAGATCCTAACGTCGGTCGCGTTCGGGAAGTAATTATTAGTCGTGTGAGGCAATCGATCGCCTTCACGAGAGGAGCGATCGATCACGTTTCAGAAAGGAACTGTTTTTCATATGCGGCGATGATGTTTACGATCGTTTCGATTGCGATATCGGTGCGGTCAGATTTTGAATAAAGGGTAACGAGTAAAATGTTGTCCTGGGATTTCAGGTAGTAAATGACACGATAACCACCGCTTTTTCCTTTTTTAGCGTTGCTATTTTTAAGACGGACTTTGTAGACGATCGATTGGATGCCTTGGATTCGATCGCCGGGTGTTTCGCCTTGAATCAGTTGATCTAGGAGTGGTTGTAGATCAGTTTGCAAGTTGTGATAACGTTTGCTCAGTTTACGGGTTTGGGTTTTGAAGTCCGGGGATGCGACAATTTGTATGAGCTGTATGGGGGCTGAGTCAGTCATTGAGATCATCCCAAAGTTGCGAGAGGGGAATGGTCTTGCCTGCTGCAATTTCTTGGAGACTGATCCGAAGATGGGCAAGGACGAGTTCGTCAGGGGTGTCGTCGGGGTCAATCGGTGCGGTCAGGATTTGACGATCGACGAGTACTTGATAAAAATCATCTACATCTATGTTGATGAGGGTGGCAGATTGTTCGATGAGAAGGATTTTTTGCTGGAATAGGGCGACCGCGAGTTCAATCCGAAGGTCAGTTTCGTTGAGCTTAAGACTGTCGGGAAAGTCTAAGGTGACTTGCATGAATTAGGCTCCGTCGGGTCGTTGGATCACTGTTTTAGTTTAGCGCTTGGGGCTGGCTTTCGCGGGACGATCGCATTTCCATCTAGTTTACGCGCCTTTATCGGGTGTTTCGCTGAATTTATCGAGGTAGGTGACGATCGCTTTTACAATCAAACTCTCTTCCCATTTAGCTTTGGTGACTTCGACTACGGTTGCTTTGAATGCTTGGACGTGACGTTCAGGATTGAAAAATTGCGCTTTTAAAATTCCCATTTGATGACGGAGTTTTTGCCAACGATCGGGGCTTTGGGTTTGGATTTGGTCCAGTTGTTGCTGAACGAGTTGATTGGCTTGCTCTTCGGTTTGGATGTTGGGGTGTTGCGCTTCGAGTTCTGTGATAAAAGTTTGGAGATCGGTGATTTGTTTTTGGAGCGCTTCGTCGGTGCCGAAGTAGTTATTTTGGGTGTCGATGATGGTGGTGGGTTGATGCCCTTGGTTGGATGCGAGGTTGACGGGTCCATTGAAGGTGCCGCCGGAAATACTGATGGTGCTGGGTTGTTCTGCCATTTGTTGTTTTGTTCTCCGATCGATCGACTCTAGTTTATCTTCAATTTTAGCAAAGGGATCGACTCCACCGCCTTCAAGAGAGGAGCGATCGGCTTTCCTGAGTTCTTCTGCTTGTTGGATTTCGTAGTTGTAGAATTTGCATTTGGCTTGGATACTTGCGATCACTTCCATTACATCTTTCGCTCCATCTGAAAAAAGACGCTCAGACAGGTAAGGGATTGCTCTTGGATCAGCACATGCTGCGAAATCACTGGCTGGGACATAATGATCTGTCAGTTCTTCATCTTCAAGATCTTCATCTCCAATCAAATCATCACGATTCCCTAAGAACATTACCAATTTAGATGGTATCCAGGTATCTCTAAAATATTCATCCTCGAACTCATAAGATTCACTCTGAATCGGATCAGAAGGATCTCCAAGATACCCTCCACAAAATGTTTCACCTATTGGAAGACTAAAGTCAATTTCTGGGCTTTCATACTCTTCTTCCAATCCTATATCCCACTCTAGTCTGCCCAATCTCTCCCATTCGCCCAACTCCTCTTCATTGTCTTCATTGTCAAAAAAACCGTCCTTGTTTTTATTATTCCCTGATTGTCCAAGCTCGAAACTAGCCTGATCTCTAACGTCAAAGCTGGGATCCAATAAAGAATTTTCTAGAACACTAACCATATTATCATCATTTCCAATCTTTCCTAAAGTTGCAATGATTGCTTTGCGAACTCCGGAGTCTTCATCGTTCAAGGCGTTCAAAAGAATATCAGTCAGCTTATCATCTCCAATTTCTCCTAAAAGGCGAGCGGCCTCCTCGCGAATTTCAGGGCTAACATCATTTAAGTAAGGTATTATGTCTCTGATCGTAGACTGACATTTAATCATGGATAAAGCGATAATAGCCTGCCTACGGATTTCAATTCTCTCTTCTTTCAACACATGTACTAGGAATCTAACGATGGATTCCCCACCCACTTCTCCTAAAGCTTTGATAGCTAGGATACGAATTTCACGATCATTAGCATCATCGCCAGCAACTTTACATAGACAATCTGTGATGCTTTCACCTCCAATTTTTCCCAATAAATATATAATTCTTCTTCGATTTTCTACACTTTCATCGCCCAACATCTCCAACAAATAATTAATCTCGGATTTATCAACAATTCGTGCTAATTCCTCGGCAGATTTCCATCCAATTTCATGATTTTCATGCTTTAGTAATTGAAGCAGAAGGTCGATACTAGGCTTTAATTGAAGAACTTTTACTAATTCTATTGCCTGAATACAAACACCAGTATTTTGGCTTCGCATATCCTGATTTAAGTTGCTAATTAATATATCTTTGTAAGCAAGATTTAGCTTAACAGCGCCCATAGAAATAGCTTCAACAACTGCTGAATCGCTTTGAATTTTTCTCGTGATAGTATTCATAGTTTCTTTACTTAGATCTCTATCTATCAAAGCTTTTATAGCCTCTAAGCGTATATTCTCATTTAGATCATTTAATGCCTCTATTAAAATAGAGGTAGATACATTACTAGTAATGTTAGAAAGTGCTTCTATACTTCTTCTGCGAATGTTGAAATCGCCATTTTGTAGCGTTTTTTCTAGATAACTAATAGCACTAGTGAATGTCGTTTTTCCTAACAATGTGATTTTGAGTCGTTGAGGAATTTTTAATTTTTTAATTAAAGGCAATATTTTAGGTTGTAATTCAAATCGCACCTCCCCCGCCAACCGCGCCCCCAACATCAAATCCACATCTAAGGCCAACTCCACCACACGTACCGCCTCTTTCTCATCTTTCATCAACGACAATGTAATTGCGATCGTCTCCGTCCATTTTAGATAATTCAAATAAAAATGCTGAAATCGATCCTTCTCCATTACATCAAGATGATGATTGTTAAACATCACGAGCAACACTTCCGCCGCATAGTATTCCTGAAATAACTGGTGACGAAACTCAACTCGTCGATCGTCCGTCGCCACCTGCAACAAATGATGCTCCAGCAAATCCTCCAACCATTCCTTTGCCTTCGCTCCTGGATCACTCACTCGCCCCACCACAAAATCCTCGATCGCCTTCTCTGCTGTCCTCCAATCGATTGTCAACTCCAACTCCGTCGGCTTACCTTCATCACCCGTCATCATCACAAATGCCAAATGCTGCAACACCTCTGATTTAAACCGCCGAAAATCTACCGATACCGCAGGCAACCCTTTGAACTTTTCATACTTTCGATCGAACTCCCGAAACAACTCCCCTTTATTTTGCGGAATTTGACCTGTTTCAGGATCAAACACATCACATAACATTTTTAATAGCAATGGTGTTTCAGAAATTTCTTTCAGCCGATCGCGCAACTGTTTCAAAAGCCGTTCCCCCTGACCTGGTAAATACTTTCCCACAAACTCACGCAACTGATCAGGCGACAATGGCTTCATCTCAAACCGCTTCCCAATCCCCAAATCCCCACCGATCGCCAAATCCCTCGCCGTGAAAACCATAGGAACCGAAAGATTATCTTCCCGAAATTGGGCTAAATCCTGGCGCAACTTCTCAGTTGGAATCTCATTTACGCCATCAAGTAACAGAACCAACCGATCGGCAAACAACCATTCATCAATCTGATCATCCGCTACCCGAACCCTTGCTCTACGAAACTCCGCTTTAATCAGTTCTGATACCGATCGATCGCCCTTCAACTGCACCAAAACCGGAATCTGCCCCTCCTTTGCCAAAGCCACCGCAAGCTGCTGCAATGCCATCGACTTCCCTGAACCTGGTCGCCCAGCTAAAAGCACATGCTCCCGATCGTCCCCCAGCGCATATTTCCGCAAGCCATCTAGCACTAGAAATTGCTCATTTTTTTGACTCAGTTGTCGATCGTTTCCCTCTTCCCCTGAGGTCCGATCGACTTTTTCCACCGACTGAACCTTCAATGGCAACACTGCATCAGTCGGCGTGTAAAGACTTTGCGACTCCGAATAGTTTCGCTGAACAAAATCAAGATAGGGCTGAAAGTCAAAATCAGGCATAGGAAATGGGCGATCGAAGAAGCAATTCTCCTTAGGATAGCGAATATTCAGGGTTTTGCGATCGCGTAGTCCCATCGATCGATCACAATATGCTTTACCCGGAACTCAGACCCTTAGGACAAGTCATCTTCTGAAATCTGAGCAACTTTCATCAAAGCTCTTAAAGTTCCAACTTTCAAGTCTTGATTACGGTGAACTGGAATTGAAAGAATCGCATCAAAATTAGGATGACTATGAATATGATGACTACCCGTAACTCTTTCTAAAACCCAACCTTGTCGCTCCACAACCTTACAAAGCTGTTTCCCAGAAATTGACTTCATACCGCAATTTCAACAATTTGAGCCATCGGTTCAAGCTTGACACGATTATTTGCAACATCCATCCATCCCTCGATCGCATCCTTCAAGTTTGCCAAGACCTCCTCCATCGAATCACCCTCTGTAATACAACCTGGCAAACCCGGCACTTCAGCCCAATAGCCACCCTCTTGTGCTGGATGAATTACAGCTTTCATTTTCACGGCCTACCCTCCTAATGAGTCTTCGCTCAGAATTATAACCCGATCGTCCCTCCGCATTCGTCAACGTGTAAAGACTCCACTATTCATAATGGCGGCGCACGGACTCTAGATAGGACGAAAAATTAGGCATAGAAAACGCGATCGGAGCAATTCTTTTTAGGGTAACAAATATTCTGAGTTTTACGTTGACCAAGGCCAATCGGATACCATCGATCGACCTTGAATGTCACAATAGACTAGCTTTCTTCAGTCGTCCGAACGATCGGATTAAACGGAACTGCTTTAGGAACCGAGTTGTTAGTTGGGATTTGTGCGGCAGTTTCAGCGATCGTTCTTGCCATATTGATAAACTCCGAAGGCATCATCACCAGCGTTGTAGTGTTATTCTCAGCTCCAATTTCCGTCAGCATTTGCATCCGACGAAGCTCCAACGCCATCGGATTGGCAGCAATTTGAGCCGCAGCTTCGGAGAGCTTTTGAGACGCTTCTTGTTCCGCAGACGCTTTGATGATACGGGCGCGTTTTTCTCGGAGTGCCTCCGCTTCCTTTGCCATCGCCCGCTGCATCGATTGCGGAATTTCGACATCTTTGATTTCGACCCGTTCGATCGCTACGCCCCAAGACTCCGTAACCTCATCAACGATCGATTGAACAGCATCATTGATTTTGTCCCGTCTTTGCAGGACATCATCGAGGCTATTTTGTCCGACAACATTGCGCAACGTCGTGAGGGCAATTTGGTAGACCGCTACTTGATAATTTTCGACCCGATTAATCGCTTTAGACGGATCGATGATGCGGTAGTAAAGTACGGCATTAACCCGAATGGTGACGCTATCGGCGGTAACGGTTTCCTGAGGCTCAATATCAATGGTTTTGGTCCGAATATCGACTTGGACTTTTTGATCCACCAGCGGCACCACCCAATACAATCCCGGTCCTTTGACCGAATGGTTGCGACCGAGCCGAAAGATAATTCCGCGCTGGTATTCCCGATCGATTTTGATCCCTTTCGCTGTAAAAAGACCGATCGCTAAGAGTGAAGCAACGATAAATTCCATAGATTAAATATTGTCCTAGTTAGTTCATCTAAGATAACCAATAAACCTGTTTCTGTGACTCACGACAACGCTACGGGTCCTCTGCAAAGAAGTCCGCATCCTCCCGTACCGACGACTCCACTAACTCGATCGACCTAAACCTCACGTCCTCCTGATACAAATACGCCATATCCAACGCCTCCAACGTCGCCCGAACATGCGTCCGAATCGGCTGACTCCCCACCGATCGCACCAAATTCGACACATCCAACCGCGAATCCCACGCACGGGCCGTCCCATGCAAAATCACAAGATGCTCCAACAACGTCACCAAATTCGCCGTCTTCAACGGTTTAATCGTCGGACAGTGCGAACTCACCGCCTGCTCAAAAAACGATCGCATAACGGCCCCCGCCTCAGCCTCAAACTTATCGACAGCCAACTCCGGAATCTGAACTCGATCGTTCTTCGCCGTTAAGGTTATCGTCCCGCTAAACCACACGTCATTGCGCAAACTCGACGCCACCATCCCAAAGCTTCAAATCCTTACGGATGAGATCCGTCAGCGACTCACGCAGATCCGGAAGTTCTCGCGTAGAGTTCCGGGTAGGAATCCCAGCTCGGAGCGATTCAACGACCATAATGGCTTTTCGGCGTGATGCTTCATAGCGTTCTATTTGATGTTCTGCTGCGCGTTCCATAATTTAACCCTCCTCCATTGCCATAAACGTAGTCTCAATCACTCTCGCTCTCAGTTGACTGTGTTCATACAGTTCTGGAGTTTCGCGATCGTGCAGCTCATAACCCGACTCTTGAAATAGCGATCGCAATTTCATTTGCACCTGCTCTGGAAACGTCTGCCCCTGAGCCACTAGATGCACGTCTGTATCCACAATGTCCGCCAATAGATTGAACCCCTATCGATCGGCAAGAGTCCACTTTGCAAGCGCATCCACAGCGCCTCATAACTTTTAAAACCCCGACGATCGTCGTCGATCATCTCCCGCCGTCCCGCCAACAGCAATAGAAAATGATCCAGCAGTTCCGCGTCGTCAATAATTTGCCGACACAATTCGCAGGTATCTTTAATGCCATTGGCCGTGTAGCGATAACGACGCGTTTCAGGATGACGTTCGGTCATGGTGGCCAGATCGTCGATCGCCACCACAAGTCCAGTCATTCCCGCCAGGTGCAACAACCGAATTAACGAATTCAACCAGTAGCGTGCATTCGTCTTCTGCAACCGTTCATACAACATCGTCGATTGTTTCTGATGACGTTCTAGTTTTTCACCCGCCAGCCACTTCAGCACGACCTTAACGTGCTCCTCATTGTCCATAATTAAGCGATTGCTAACGACACTGTAGGCAAAGGCGCGAAAGGATGACCCCAAATCGCTATCTTTAAGCACTAACCCTATGGTGCGTTTAATTTCATCGCCCACTGCTCTTCCACCTGAGAGAGTTCGATCATGAGGGTTTCAAGGGATTGGCGAGACGTTTCGAAATCCCAATCATTCAGTGATTTTTTCATCACAGCTCAGTTTCTAATCAGCCGCTTCAGCATGACATCAAACTCACCGATCGCAGTTTTCTCTAAAGCATCGTCAAACGGTTCCATAGCAGCCACTTTAGATGAAATACAACAAGCTGTGCCGATCGCATCTCAGAATCTGGATTAGAAGTGCGAATCCATCGTCTAGGCATAAGTTAAGTTCTATTACGAAACGTCCCTACGGTGCCACCTCGAACCCCACCTGTTCGATCGCATCTCTCACCATCCCTTCATCGCACCTCGTCAAAATCGTCACCAGTTTCGTCTCTGGATCTGCCGTCACCACAGAGGTTGGATCGACCCCCGTGACCGCCGCAATAATCTTCTTCCCACAGGATCCACACATCATATCTGGAACCGTAAAAACGATCGGTTGGGCTTGCGCAAAGGGTTGGGAAGTCATAGCAATTGGAAATAAAGGGAGTACTTGTTAATAGTCTATCGCCTAGCGCGATCGGTCATCATTTATTTGGCAGACGAACGTTGGGTAGACACGGATGTCCGTAACCGTCTATCCATCCACCAAAAAAGACCGATCGCACCCGATCGCACCCTCGGAACAACAGCATCTACGATTAACGCCAATCCCAATGTCCCCACCATCATAAATGGCAACACCTGATAATAAAGATCTAGCCGTCCTTGGATGACTAACCGAACGGTTCGATCGACTACAAAATTATGTAATAGGAAATAGGTGTAGCTATAAGAACCTAATACTATTGATAGACGCGAAAACCAATAATTTAGACACAACCAGCGAAACACAACCATACACAGCAACGTTAACCCGATCGCAATCAACGCATCACTAAAAATCCATCCCACCCGATAAAACTCTCCAACAAATCCTAGACCGTAGGTGAGAATACCAACGCCCATAGCCCGACGATCGGACCATAGAATAGCCCCACGTCCAACTTGAAACTGCCGCGCCACCACCATCCCCAACGCAAACGTACTCAACTTAGCCAACATCGATAAAAACGGGAACCAACTCGCCGTCGCAGAAATGATTGTGTAGGTCGGGTGCCCATCAAAGACATAGACTCCAAGCAATCGATATCCTAGAGTAACGGCACTTGTAAGAATCAGGAAATTCCGCGAACCCCATCGCTTTAGTAACCACCACAACGCCGGAAACGCAATAGCAAAACTCAAAATCAACGGCACAAACCACCAAGGACCACTCGTCGATAATAGAAGCCGTCCACTATAGTCAAACAGCAGCGGAAACGTCAGCCCTGCAAACATATGCCAAGCATCTGGCACATAGCTTTTTGTCAGCGTCCCCAGCAGCCACAGCGCCGGATATGCCAGCGCCGCCACCGTCCAAAACGGCAGCAAAATTCGCAGACACCGCCCCACCACAAACGTCCCCGCCCGCATCGCCTGCCCCTTCAGCGACAACACCAAACTAAACCCACTTACCAACACAAACACATCCACAAACTGAAACCCAAACCACATCGGCATCGCCGCCCAATAGCCGAGCGATCCAGGGTCGCCTAGACGCTCCGTCACCGCTGACATTAATCGAAAATTCTCTATCAATCCAGTAGGCTGGGGCGTATAGGCATAATCGGTCAACAAAAGCTGCGCGTGATATATCAACAAGATCATCGCCGCAAATATCCGAATCCCTTCTAGCCAAGCCAATCGTCTCCCCATATCGCCTCTCTTATCGTTCAACAGTTCACGCGGGTCAATCCCGGATTAATAAAGGCGCTCAAGATTTCATGGAACTTTCACACCGTCATCCGGGTCAAACATGGTATTCCTAATTTCAGGAATGCATCCAACTGCTCCTGTAGACATTAGAACCGCAATCTTAACGAATGCGTGTAAACCCCCACACTGAATCTTGTGTCGATCGAGACGTTCTAGTTAGATTTACACATAAGATTCCGTATTTCCACTGAATACGCTGAATCGCCCCTCGGCAGAGCGCCCAAACAACCCGCGTTCCTACCGTGAAGCTAGATCAGGAGATGAGGTTCAATCTAGTTCAATGTCTACAACAGACAATTTCTTGGTAAATTACTATGCTCCCCGAACTCAATGCAAAGGACCGCCAAATCTTAAGCCAGCGTCAATTGAAGCGGTTACGCCGAATTTTTCTTCATCCCCTCGGACTCTGCCAACTCAGCGTCAAACATGAGTGTCTTTCCATTCACTGCTGTGAGCCTTGGATGGTAGACGTCCTGATGGAAAACTGGGATTATTTCGCTGAAATGACTCGCATGATTGTCGGAGTCCAGTCCATTAGCCTTCGCTATGCCGGAGAAGTCATTCATTGCGCCGAACCTAAAATCTTAGTCACGAGCTAAGCCATAAGCAGCCATAATTTAGAGCAGTTCAATCCCATTTCAAGGTCAAGCTATGGTTCAGGTCGCACTGACGATCGCAGGCTCAGACAGCGGCGGCGGGGCAGGAATTCAGGCAGACTTGCGGACGTTTGCATTTCACCTTGTCCATGGCACCAGCGCGCTCACCTGCATCACGGCGCAAAATACTCTTGGCGTCACCCGCATCGATGCGCTCCCACCTGAAGCCGTCATCGCCCAGATGGATGCTGTCATCAGCGACATCGGCATCCAAGCCGCCAAAACCGGTATGTTGCTTAACCTTGAAATCATCGAAGCCGTTGCCGCCCGAATTTGCGAACTCAAACTGCCTAATCTCGTCGTCGATCCGGTTATGGTGTCCCGCACCGGAGCACGTCTGATCAGCGATGATGCGATCGCCGCCCTCCAACGTCACCTCATCCCTAGCGCCTGCCTCATCACCCCTAATCGCTATGAAGCTCAAATCCTGAGTGGTCTCGACATCCACACCCTCAACGACATGAAGGTTGCTGCCCAAAAAATTCTTGACCTCGGGAGCCGTGCCGTCCTTGTCAAAGGCGGAGGCATGACCGGATCGCTCAGAGGCATTGACGTCTTCGTAGCAGGTGACACCCTCACGGTCCTCGGCAACTCCAGCGTAGACACAAAGCATACCCACGGCACCGGATGCACCCTCAGCGCCGCCATTACCGCTAACCTTGCCCTCGGTAAATCTCTTAGCGTCTCCGTCCAAGATGCCAAAACCTACGTCACCCGTGCCCTCGAACACTCCCTGGCGATCGGCTCGGGTCAAGGCCCAGTAGGACATTTTTACCCGCTACTGGATCACGCAACCTAACTTTCATCTCTCACTTCATTCATCAAAAGCCACAGCCGATCGCAATGTCTTTGCTGGAGGGATAACTGCGAAGTCGTTCTAGAAAATAAGGCACATTGAAACTGCGCGGATCGCGGCGACTCCCGGACCGATCGACCAGTTTATGCGTGGTAATGCGATCTTCTGAGATTCCAGTTTTCGCGATTAGCCAAGCCAAAGACTCATACTGCGATCGGGTGTAGCCACTATGGCCTGCGGCATCGCTATCATAGCCGTCCTCGGGAGACACCAGCGAAAGGTGATAGGCAAAATTATTGACGGACGGAGGATAGTTTGGATTCGTTTTCACCGATTCTTCTTGGCGATCGGAATTTACAAACACTGAATCTCCAGCCCCGTAAGCCCGACGAGTCGGAGGCACCGTATAGACAATTTTGCCATCTTCCCGAATCAGTACGTGATAGCTCACCTGTTCGTCTTCGTCGTCATGAGGCGTCGTGAACAAAGCGATCGCAGATTCGTAGGATCCTACCGTCTCATGGAGTACGACGATCGGCGCATTCTGAAGGACCTGACCTGATACATCCCGCAGAAACCGCCAGCCAAAATTACTAGGATGGGCTAGCACTACGGATTCTTGAGTCGTAGCAGTAGTCGCGGTCGATCGAAATCGGGTTAGCGGTAATGTGAATGCGAGGGGCGCTAATTCCTGTTTTGTCAAGCCACGAGGCCGATCGGGCCTTTCAATACACCGCGTATCCCCTAGCCGATGAACATCGTCGCCCTGCTCAGGAGGCAAACTCTGAGCTAATGAAGCATTCCCTAGCGGTTTGGCGGGCGATTTGGCAGCGGTCTTAGATGATAGTTTTGAGGCGGATTTTGGTTTGGCGATCGAGAGGGTCGGGAGGGCGACGGGACTCGTATTTTGCAGAGACAACGCGGACGATCGCACTAATGAGGGAAGCGGCGACGCCATAGACAATGGATTTGCGACGGTCAATCGAGTCCCTAACAGCAGTAACAGCCCGCAGACACAGATTCCTAAGGCAATATAGCGCTTGCGTTTAATCATTTTTCGATCGGCTTGACATTTCAGACACTCCACACCTTGCGGTTTCTATCAGAATAGCTGGTAAGCTGTCTAAGGCGTAAATTCAATGGAAATACGGATGTCAGCGGAATCTGGTAATTGGTTTGCCGCAGGTGGGGAAGTGATGTACCCGCTTCTGGGGTTTTCTATCCTAGCGGTTGCATTGATCCTAGAGCGGATAATCTTTTGGTCCAAAGTGCTCAAGCGGAGCGATCGCGTGGTGCGTGAAACGTTGCATCTCTACCGTAAAAATTCTAGCAGCGCCCTTAATCTACTGGAAAGAAATACGGATCTGCCCCTCGCCCGAATTTTCCTCGCGGCCCTAGAACTCGACCAAGCCAACCCCGAAGAATTTCGCCTCGCGCTAGAAAGTGCCGCTCAATCTGAAATTCCACTTCTCAAACGGTTCAGCACCACTTTTGAAACCATCATCAGCCTTGCGCCGCTGCTCGGGTTGCTCGGGACAGTTCTGGGGTTAATTCGATCGTTTGCGTCCCTAACTCTCGGTACAGCGGGTGGTAAAAACACCATAGAAGTCACGGGCGGCGTCAGCGAAGCCCTAATTTCGACGGCATCGGGACTCGGTGTTGCTATTTTTGTGTTACTGTTCGCAAATTCTTTTCGAGGATTGTACTTGCGGCAGTTGGCGCTAATTCAAGAATATGGTGGACAGCTCGAACTCCTGCATCGCCGCAGGTCTGACGGCGGACGAGGCGCACGTTATATTCCAACCGAAAGTCCTCGCCAGTAAGACGTCAATGGCAAGACATTTGAAAAATTGGGCTAGCGTCTTCATTAAGACTCTGGACTTTGGGGCACACTGGTGTGAATGAGAATTTAATGAATCAGCATTGGTTTTAGCGATGACACCGAACCCGAGCTATCTCATCTTCTCTCAGCATGGAATGGTAGACACGTGCAAACCCATGGCGGCTGTTGCTCAGCGATCGAGCGACACGCAGTCCCGAATTATTGCGCCAGATTTGGGCTATTTCAATACCATTTTCTCCATGGAGCCGCTAATCGCTAAGGTAGAGGCGATCGCCCTCCGCGAAATTGCCGCCCATCCCAATACACCCATTCGGATCTTAGGCATGTCATTAGGCGGGGTGATTTGGACCGAATTGCTGACGCGACATCCTGAATGGTGGTCTCGGGTAGAGTCATTTATTTTACTCGGTTCTCCCATTGGAGGGGCACATTTGGCGAAGATGGCGGATCCCTTGGGCATCATGAAGTTTGCGATCGCCGATGAACTAGGCCGCGATCGAAGACATCTCGCTGAAGCCATTGCAAGGGTAATTCCAACGCTGATTGTGGCCGGAGACCTTCGACATGACGGCAGCGGCGACGGCACGGTGCTGGTGCAAACCACACAGTTTAAACATGCGCATTTTGTCTTGATTAAAGGCGTGAACCATGCAAGGCTGAGATTTTGCGGAGCAGCAGATGAAGCGATTCAGGGGTTTTGGAGTGAGGTACGGTTCCCCAAACCCGAACTTGAAGCTTCTTCCATCGATCGCACCATTGCCCTTCTGCGATCGGTCCCCGGAATGACCGATGCTTCACCCAACGATTTCAAACAAGCCAAAGACTCTCAACCTCTTCCCAACGGCGATCGGCTCTGGCTTTGGCACAATCCGATCGGCGTTAAGCATGTGTTCTTGCAAAATGCTGCGGGAGATTACTGCTTTGGCGGCTATGTTGGCTGGAGACACAATACTGGGTTAGAGAGTGCGATCGACCGGTTGCTGGAGACCCGATGGCACTCTCTAAAGTAGGGGGACTCTGAATCCGGCTCAGCTCAAAAGCTTGTAAGCACCACCCCGCTCTAGCGCTTGTTGATAAGCCGGACGTTCATGAATACGGTTCAAGAATGCCATGAGCTTTGGGCGACTTGCATTTAGTTCAGCCTGCGCTGCTGCTGCCTCTAGTGGGAAACTAATTTGGATATCGGCTGCGGTGAACTCGTTGCCAGCAAACCATGCGCTCTTCCCAATCTCTGACTCCATATAATCGAGGTGTTGTGTGATCTGAGGTTCAATAAACGAGCTGTTAACGCGATTTACAATGGATCGGGCGATCGGGCGGGCGAAAAATGGCATTGGACTCTTCTCAATTTGATTGAAGATAAGCTTTAGCAAAAGCGGTGGCATGGCAGAACCTTCCGCGTAATGCAACCAGTAGGTGTAGCGCAGATATTCTGGCGTATCTGGAGCAGGTCTTAATCGTCCGTTGCCATAGTGTTTGACTAGGTACTCAATAATGGCTCCAGATTCAGCCAGAGTTAGTTCGCCATCCGTAATCACAGGTGATTTACCGAGTGGATGGACTTCACGGAGCGATACGGGAGCCAACATCGTTTTGGGGTCACGTTCGTAATATTTGATTTCGTATGAGAGTCCAAGTTCTTCTAGCAGCCAAAGCACACGCTGGGAGCGAGAGTTGTTTAAGTGGTGAACGGTGATCATCGAGTTATTCTCCTAATATAGTTTTTAAGCGATTGACCTGCGGCAGGTCGGCTCACTGCACAACGATATCTGAAAAGTCAATGACATGTTCCCAAATCGATACAGAAGCCGTTCAATCACAGGTTGCATAACTCATCGCAGTTGAATCTCTCGCACATCATCTTTTGCGTGAACTTGCACTAAAGTATAACTCCGTAAGATATCGATCTGAACAGTCTCAAATGCCGTACAAACTTGCTGTATAAATCGTTCTGTGACATATTCCATCGCAACGGGTTGTACGAGGAACAGTCCATCTGTTTTTTCGATAAGCAGCTTTCTGTCTACCAGGATAGCGAATTTTATGAACCTAGCCGCTTTCTGCTATACCTCCATGAAAAAATCCGTCTTTAGATATCTTTGTTTATATATAAAGATGAGTCTTTAGACATCGGTGCCTCAATACAAAGATCCGTATTTAGATATAAAAAAGCAGCGTTGATGAATAAGGGATAACTTTATCTAATTTAGAATAAAAAATCAGAGACTCTAGCTGTCGATTCATTCCTCTAATCAGCTCTAATCAGCAATGTCAGAAAAGCTAACTTGCTGCCTCAATCTAAAGGTCAGTGCTATGCGGATGAAATCGATCGTCCTAATTAAAGTGTTTGGAAAACAAATCTCTTATGTTGAGAAAATTTTTGTACAAGCTAATTGATGGCATTGTCACGCGGCTACAGTGCAGTTGAGCTTGGCTAAGAATAATAACGTTTTGTTCCTTACTGATTCAACTTATACATTTCATACACTAAGTCAATCACGGCTCTGTTAATTTGAGGAGTGGACAGCAAAAAGCTGTCATTAACCGATCGATATCACAACATAGTCTATTTAATGAGTCGGTCGTCACTTCAACATCAAAACTACTACACCTAAAGGAACTCTAACATGCCACAAATTATAGCTGAAGGCAAGACTTTTGAAGTTGCCGCAGGAACGAATCTACGTAAGGCATTGCTGGCTCAAGACATCGATCTCTTTAATGAGGGATCGAAAGACCTAAACTGTCATGGGAATGGATTATGTGGTGCTTGCGTCGTTCGAGTTGAGGGTGAAGTTTCTAAACCCACCATACTCGAAAAGATCTGGATGTTTTTGCCAACTCATTCTAGTCACCAAGAGCGGAGACTGGCGTGCAAAGTTAACGTGTCTGGAGATGTGAGTGTGACCAAATTCGATGGCTTTTTTGGCAGCGGTGACACATCAATTTGGACACCAGATGATAAAGTAACCGTTCCAGTACCCTCGATCTAGCCTTCATGTTATTTCGATCGCATGGATCTAGTAGTTTAAGACGTAAATTCCCCCTCCCCCCAGGGAGAGGATTTTAGGGTGAGGATTGATTTACGCCGCCCGATACTAGGAAAATGTTTCCGTGTCTACTCAGAACGTTGGGTAGACACCATCAATTTAAAATAAGAGCATTAATCAGGTGAAAGACCTCCGCAAAGGGATCGACTCATCTTTAGATTTATCAATAATTACCGATATTAGATTATGTCTCCCATCCCATCACTAAAATATCCTTATGAACACTCTCACTAACGACCCTTTAATTTATACAAACTGGGCGCTGACCGAACCTAAATTCGACCCAACAAAGTTACATTCGAGAGAAACCGTCTTTACGATCGGCAACGGTTATTTAGGGACGCGGGGCAGCTTTGAAGAAGGGTATCCTCATGCGTTGCCCACCACTTTAGTGCATGGAGTCTATGACGATGTGCCTGGGGTTTATACCGAGCTAGCAAATTGTCCTGATTGGCTGTCATTAACAATCGTAATCAACGGAGAGCGGTTCAGGCTCGATCGCGGCGAAATCCTCCACTACGAGCGGCAACTGGACCTAAAACACGGTATCCTGAGTCGATCGATCCGCTGGCGGAGTCCAATTGGCAATACTGTCGATTTAAAGTTCGATCGCTTTGCTAGTTTGGCAGAATGTGAGGTGTTGGGACTGCAATGCCATATTACGCTGATCGATTTTGATGGCACAGTTGAGATTCAATCCAGTCTTAATGCTTATCCTGATAATCAAGGCTTTGACCATTGGGAGCAATTAGACCGAGGCGAGATTCTCCAGAGGAGAGGCTACGCCAACGATCGGGGAATTTGGCTTCAACTTCGCACCCGCAGTACCCAAATCGAACTCGGCATGGCCGCGAAAATGACCGCAATTGGCACTGATTCGATAACGCAGGTAACAAATCCACTCGACAGCCCCACCTTGGCGATCGCTTTTAACGCGACAGCAGGGCAAATCGTAGGCGTGGAAAAGGTTGTGACCTTATTTACATCCCAGGATACGGAACGACCTGTGCAAGCGGCTCAAGTTAAATTGTCCAGTTTGCCAGCTTATGCAGTGCTGCTTGCAGCGCATCAGGAGGCATGGAACAAAGTCTGGCAGGACAGCGATGTCGAAATTGAAGGAGATATTCAAGCTCAGTTAGCCGTTCGCTACAACCTGTTTCAACTCTTAATTAGTGCCTGCCCTCACATCACGGGCGACAACACAGGTAGCAGTCGGGTCAGTGTTCCGGCCAAAACATTATCAGGCTTGGGCTATCGAGGGCACGTTTTTTGGGATACCGAAATTTTTATCCTCCCCTTTTTCACCCTAACTCAACCCAATGTCGCCCGTAGCTTGTTGAGTTACCGCTATAAGACTTTGGATGGAGCGCGGCGCAAAGCAGCAAATAGTGGCTATCAAGGGGCAATGTTTGCCTGGGAAAGTGCCGCCACGGGCGATGAGATGACCCCCCGCTGGTCAATTTTGGACGATCCCTATGCGGAATCTGTGCGAATTTGGTGTCGCGATCGAGAAATTCACATCAGCGCAGATATTGCCTATGCAATCTGGCAATACTGGCAAGCCACAGGCGACGATTGCTGGATGCGTGACTATGGAGCCGAAATTATCCTGGACACTGCTCGGTTCTGGATGAGTCGATTAGAGTGGAATGCTAAACGCGAACGGTATGAAATCTGTGGGGTCATTGGAGCCGATGAATATCACGAGCTAGTGAATAATAATGCCTATACCAATCGAATGGTGCAGTGGCATCTAGAAAAAGCGATCGCCGTCTATACCTGGTTACATCAGCACTTTCCAGCGCGGACAATGGAACTCGATCGCAGCCTTCACCCCACGCCAGCAAGAAAGTTGCGGCTAGAGGCAGCCACCACCCAAATGTATATCCCCAAGGATACTAAAACTGGACTAATCGAGCAATTTGAGGGTTTTTTCAAACTTAAGGATATCAACTTAAACCACTATGAACCCCGGACTCGATCGATTCAAGCGGTACTGGGCATAGACGAAACCAATCAGACGCAGGTCCTCAAGCAGCCCGACGTTCTGATGCTCCTATACTTGCTACGAGACACACTAGAATGCTCACCTGAAATCCTACAGAAGAATTGGGACTACTACGCGCCGCGAACCGACACCACCTATGGATCGTCTCTCTGCCCATCGATTCACGCGATTCTCGCTAGCCGTCTAGGTGCAACAACAGATGCCTATCGAGACTTTATGCAGGCAGCCTTAGTCGATCTCAAAGATAGTCGCGGGAACACCGACGATGGCATTCATGCGGCTTCCGCAGGCGGGGTCTGGCAAGCAGTCGTATTCGGCTTTGCCGGGATTCAACTAACTGATCGTGTCCCTGTTGCAAATCCTCATCTCCCACCCACTTGGACGCGGCTTAAATTCAAATTGAACTGGCATGGAACTTGGCACAACTTTGATTTATCGCCTGTATTGGCTCCGGCCCCCACGATCCAGTGCTATATTTTCGATGTCGATGGGGTACTAACCGATACTGCCGAATATCATTACCGAGCTTGGCAACAACTGGCTGACGAAGAAGAACTGCCCTTCGATAGGCAGGCAAATGAAGCCTTGCGTGGTGTTTCTCGCCGCGAATCGCTAATGAAGATCGTTGGCGACAAACCGTATTCGGAAGAGGCCCTTCAGACAATGATGGCTCGTAAAAATCGCTATTACCAGGAATTAATTCAAACCATTACCCCTAAAGATTTGTTTCCAGGAGCCGTTGAGTTATTACAAGAACTCAAACAGTTAGGCATCAAAATCGCGATCGGTTCTGCAAGTAAAAATGCTCGCACAGTCATTGATAAATTAGGAATTGGTAATCTGATAGATGCGATCGCAGATGGGGATAGTGTCGAACGTCCTAAGCCCGCTCCAGACGTATTTCTATGCGCTGCTAAAGAGTTAGGACTCGAACCTGCCCACTGTGTAGTGGTTGAAGATGCCACTGTCGGGATTGAAGCAGCGATCGCTGCAGGAATGCGATCGATCGGGATCGGACCTGTCACTCGCGTTGGATCGGCAAATATCATCCTACCTAACTTAATTGGCGTTCGCGCGATCGATCTCCAAACCCAATTATCACAAACCACTGGCGAGGCTCCTGATTTGCGGCTCCATAAGCATCTCGAACGAGAACATCAAGCTTTGATTAAATAATAGGTAATAAGTTTGGGCATTGCTGCTTAGAAGGATGAATCGACGGCTGGAGTCCATAACTTTTCGTTCCAAATCAGACAAAATCATCCCGTCATTCAGCAACGCCTGCAACACTATTAAGATTAAGCCCGAGTTTCGGCAAAAATCGCTTCCAGAATCTTCATTGCACCTTTGTCTTTCAACAGAAGCGCAAGTTTTAATCCCAACTGCTCTGCCTCATCTGGCGCACCCGAGACTTGATCTTGGACAATTTTCAGGCCATCCAAACTTGCCACCAATCCCTTTAACACCAGCTTTCCATCATTAAAGCTAGTATTCACACCGATCGGAACTTGACAACCCCCTTCAAGCTCTCGCAAAAACGATCGTTCGGCATGACACCGCTGAGCGGTGGGCGTATGTTCGAGGTGCTTGATCACTTCCAAGGTCTCTTCGTCTCCATCACGGCACTCGATGCCTAGCGCACCCTGACCCACGGCATGAAGCGAAATTTCAGCGGGAATCGACTGATGAATGCGATCGCCGAAGCCCAAGCGATGGAGTCCGGCGTAGGCCAAAATCAGTGCATCATATTCGCCATCATCCAATTTTGCCAGACGGGTGTTCAAGTTACCGCGCACATCTTTGAATTCAAGATAAGGGTAGTGATGGCGCAACTGAGCGAGACGGCGCAGAGACGAGGTGCCAATGACGGTTCCAGGCGGAAGGGTCGCCACTTGGTAGGACTTAAATTTTTCATGGACAACTAGGGCATCGGCGGGGTCTTCGCGTTCGGTGATGCACCCAAGCATCAGTCCGATCGGCAGGTTCGTGGGCAAATCCTTCAGCGAATGTACGGCAAAATCCGCTCGTCCGTCGAGCATCTGGACTTCGAGTTCTTTGGTAAACAGGCCCTTATCGCCAATTTTCGAGAGCGGCGCGTCTAGGATTTTGTCGCCCTTGGTGCTCATGGATTCGATTTCAAAGGTGATGTCTGGGAATGCTTTTTGCAGCTCATCCCGAACCCAATGGGTCTGCACGAGCGCGAGCTGGCTTTTGCGGGATGCGATACGGATGGTGCGAGACATAGGGTAAGTCTTGTGTAAAGGCGGTTTTCTAAAGACTCTTCTCACATTACCGCACTCTTGTAACGACTTTGAGGGACGATCGGTCTTGGGAGCATTAAGGATGATGAAGGGGTTGTGGGTGGGATTTGGGGAAGAGGGGTGGGGGTGGGGTTTTGGGAGTGATGGGAAAAATTGGCAACGACGGTATTGGGAACATTGGATTCGGGACGACGTTGATTTTTCAAACCAATGCAATTACATCTACAACAACCCCGTCAAACACGGATATTGCGAAACCCCACCCATTGGCAATATTTCATCATCCATCGTTTCCCACCCAAAAAACGATCAAACCCGCTCCCTCACCACCCCCAAAGCCTCCACCGATCCACACAACAAAAGCCGATCGCCCGCTTCCACCTCCACATCACCCTCCGGCAGCCGCAAAAACCGTCCATCCCGCCGAATCGCCTGAACCTGAACCCGATCGTTCTTCACAAAATCCAATCCCTCGATCGTCAACCCCACGATTGCACTTCCCCCCGCAATCCGAACCCATTGACAAGATGACTCCGGCGAAGGCACCGCCGCCTCACCCTTCGCCAACTCTTCAAACGCCTCAATCTCCGAATCCTCACCGACTAGAAGCAGACGATCGCCCTGTTCCAACGTCTCCTTCATCTCTGGATAATCAATCTCAACCCCGCCCACCCGCCGAATCGCCATCACCGTCACCCCCGTCAACCGCCGCAAATCCGTCTCCTCAAGCGTCATCCCCAAAATCGGCGACTCATCCGGAAACCCATACCAGCGATTATTCAAATCACCCACCGCATCCTTTACATCTCGCGCCACCTGCGACAAAGACCGATCGGGCAACATTTCCGAATACCGCGACTGACGAATCGCCTTAATCCGCTTTTGAGACGCCGGAAGCGACACTCCCAACCCATTCCAAAGATGCGCCGACAACTCCAAACTCGCCTCCAACTCCGGCTGGACAACCTCCCGTGCCCCCAACTGATACAGCGCCTCAATGTCCCGTGGCTTACTCGCCCGCACCACAATGTCCAACTCCGGCGACAACGCCAGCGATCGCTTCAATGACAACCGCGTACTCATGGGATCCGGTAGCGCGATGGCCATCCCGATCGCCTCCGCTACCCCCGCCTTTTCCAACACATACTGACTCGCCGCATTTCCATAAATATATGGAATCCCCGCATCCCGCAGCCACTGCACCCGACTCTCCGCCTGTTCCACCACCACCACCGGACAATCCTGCTCCTGCAACAACTTCACAATATTTCGGCCAATCCGACCATACCCACACACCACCACATGATTCCGCGACGGCAAATCTTCTGCCATCCCCAACGGCTCATCCGACTGCTTCAAATATTTCGCCAAAAATGGCACCGATTCAGCCCAGTCAAACAACGTCGGAATCGCCCGCAAAATAAACGGCGTCACTACTAGCGTCACCGCCGTCGTCCCCAAAATCAACAAATACACCCGACGCGACACCAATCCCAACGTCTGCCCCTCACTCGCCAACACAAAAGAAAACTCCCCGATTTGCGCCAAACCCAAACCCACAATCAGCGCCGTCTTCAGCGGATATTTAAACACCCGCACTAGGGGCGTAATAATTAAGAATTTCCCCACCAACACCAGCGCCACCAGACCCAAAATCAACTCCAAGTTCTGCCACAAGAACACCGGGTCAATCAGCATCCCGATCGCCACAAAGAAAATCGACGCAAAAATATCCCGCAACGGTTCCACATACGTCAACGTCTGATCTGCGTACTCCGCCTCCGAGATCATCAACCCCGCCACAAACGCCCCCATTTCAATCCCCAACCCCAACCACTCCGTAAATAGCGCAATCCCCAGCGCCACCGCCACCACGCCCAGCAAAAACAACTCCCGACTCTCCGTCTTCGCCAATAGCTGCAATAGCTTTGGAATTACCCAAATCCCCGCCGCAATCGCCCCCAGCGCAAACAACCCCGTCTGCAACAGCGCCCAGCCCACCGCCAGCCCAATCTCCTCCACCGGCTTATCCAACGCCGGGAGCACCGCCAGCATCAGCCCCAGCGCTAAATCCTGCACCACCAACATTCCCAGCATCACCTGACCGTGAGGCGTCTCCGTTTCATTGCGCTCCATCAACGACTTCAGCACCACCGCTGTCGAAGATAACGACAAAATCGCACCCAAAAACACGCCCTGCTGCGGCGACGTCACCCAGCCCAGCCCCAAAGACGCCAGCGCCGTAATGCCGATCGTCAGCAAAATCTGCAACCCACCGCCGCCCAAACTAATCGCCTGAACCTTGCGCAATTCCGAAAACGAAAACTCTACCCCCAGCGCAAATAGTAAAAACGCCACCCCAAACTGCGCCAACGTCTCCACCTGCACCAACTCCTTAATTAGCCCCAGCCCCGCCGGACCCACCACCACCCCTGCGATCAGATATCCCAACAGCACAGGCTGCTTCAACAACGCTGCAAGCAATCCGCCTACCGCCGCCGCCGCCAACACCGACACTAAATCTACAATCAGCCGAAAATCTTCTTGCACAGGGAAACGCTATAAAAATGAGAGGAATTGTTACAGTCTATTTACATAACCATACTATGATTTCGAGGCGATGCTCTCTAGAAGGGCTTAGGGACGATCGAATCACGTTCAAACACCCGTCCAAAAAGTCAAGCCTAGACCCATGGCCCCATCGCGATCGCAATGGTGACAATACAACAACATTCAGAAACTATTGGGTGTGATATTGTGGGTACCTATGGCAATCAGTCTTATCACCTTAAGATCTATCACCTTAAAAGGTGTTCTTTCAGAAGCGATCGCAGGGCACTATGACGACAGACAAGGTTGAGGTTTTCTGTGGGTCCAGCCATAGGTCTAAATCTGTCATTATCACGCGTATGGGAAAATCCTATGAGTATTGAGAAAATCGTCGAACAAGCCCTACAAGATGGGTATTTGACCCCTGCAATGGAAGCCGAGGTAGGTCGGATTTGTGACACGGCGTCCGAACTATCGATCGAAGAATACATGGCACTCGATCGTCTCATGGGTGCGCTATTGACGGGTGAAGTGGTGGCCGTCCCCCGTAAGCAATTCATCAACGTTATGGAAGAACTTGTCCTAACTGAATCAATCGCTCGTGTGGCCGAAATCGAAGCCAGCAGTGAACGAACGCTCGACCTCGGTGACATTGCGGCCTATGCCCTAAACCGTCTCCCACCGCTCTACGCCACCACTGAAGAGGGGGCAACCTACCAGCGATCGAAGGCGAAGGAAGAACTTCACTCCGTCATTGCAGACTGTGTTCATGAAGCCATCACCAAGAATCTCCATCGTCCGTCGCAAGGCGATCGCGTCTCAATTGTGAATTCGAGCAACAAAAAAGAGCTGCTGTCCCAGGTCAGTACCTTACTGCAAGATTACGCACCCGCCTTCGAGTCCACGGCTGTCAGTTCTTAATAACGTCCAGCGCACATTAAAAAACTGATAAACTAAAAGATCTCGACCTACAGGCCGGGTTTTTTAAATGATCTAAAAACTTTACGGACGGACTGTCACTTCAGTTCCAATGGATACCTGCTCAAACAGCGATCGGACCTCCCGATTTTTCATGCGGAGACAGCCGTGAGAGACCGCTTGACCAATCAGATGTTCATCCTTTGTTCCATGAAATCCTAGCTTCATCTGTTCATCAGCCGTAAATCCAATCCACCGATCGCCCAGTGGATTGGCGTCTCCGGGTGGAAAGATTTCGTCTGTGAGGGGATGCTTCCAGGTTGGATTTTTCACCATTTGTCGAACGCGAAAGGTCCCCGAAGGCGTTTCCCAATGAGATTGGCCGATGGCAATCCGGTAGCTAGCCATTAGTTTTTCGTTTCGGTAGACGTACACCGTGCGATCGCTCAAGTCCACCGTCAACCGAGTATCCAGTGCGCGATCGCCCCACGGAAGCTCGGCAGGCTTGACCCAAGTTGTCTTGGGCGGGGCCACCTGCGGCTGGGTCTGCTGCGAATTGCGCCCCGCCACTAGGACGTACATAGCAACACCCATGAACATGAACATAAGCGGCAGCTTAATGGAGTGGATAGAGCGCTGAACAGACATACCTAAATTATTAATCGCTTAGTTTTGGGACGTATTAACATCACGCTTCCCATGACACTTCCCAATCTAACGCAAACCGCTGCAAACTTGGATTCAGAACGTCTCTAGAGGTGAGAATTACGTCTCTTTTTCCAATACCCCGTTGAGAAAAATTTCAGAAATGCCCTCTGCCATGGCTTTAAGTTCCAAGACTGAGGCGTTGGGGTCAGTTAGGGTCTTTTGGCTAAATCCCGAAACGGCAAACATTCCCAAAAATACTCGTGCCACTAATCTTGGATCCATCTTGCGATAGACCCCTTGATCCATGGCGGTTTGGAAAAAGGCTTCTGCGACATCGGTCATTTTTTCAATCACATCAGATTGAATCCGATCGCGCAAGTCCTCATGAAACTGCACTTCCATAAAGCACACCCGCATCAGATCCGCATTGTCTTGCAAGTGCAACATCCGTCGCTTCATGACCTGAGCAATGGCCTTATAGCTTGCCATTTCACTCAGTTCGGTCAGTAAATCCGTCAGAATCTCAATCCAGCCATCGGTCGCCACTTGGACCAAAATCGACTTTTTGGTTTCAAAATGACGAAAGAGCGTGCCCTCCGCGACCCCCGCTGCGACGGCGATTTGCTTGGTGGTGGTTCCGTCGTAGCCACTTCGAGCAAACAGCTTCAGCGCCGCCTTCAGAATCCGATCGCGCGTTTCCAATTCAGGAGACACTCCTCGATTAGACGTTAATTTACGTTGCGTCGATCGCTGAAATAGGTTCATCGCCTTTACCTGATATTAACTTTATTGTGCATATTGAAGGCAACATCGACTATTAAAACTTTCTGTTGTTCACTCATCCTTCACCTCAAACCTTACCTTAGGCTCAGCCCTCTCAGCGTCGTCTCCACCCAGTCAATGCGGCTAGGGCAAACCCGAACAACGGTAAGACAACAGCACTCAGCAGAATGACGATCGTGACCTGTTGGGGTGTCGCACTAAGCTGGCGTCGAGTCACATCACGGGGACGAATGGACAGGGCCTGCCCGTCTGTTTGGCTGGCCCAAGTGAGGGAATTTAGAAACACGTCGCCGTTGATCTGCGCTAATAGAAATTGATCCGTTGCAAAAGTTGAATTCCCAAAAACGACTAGACGCGATTCTTTAGGAGTTGGGACCAAACTGGGACTGGCCGTAGGCGTTGGGCCAGCGGTTGGATTCGGGGTGGGGGTGGCAATCGGTTTAGGCGTGGAAGGCGGTTCCAGCTCTCCTGTTTCAGGATTGGGCGTCGGGCTGGGCGTGAGATTGGGCGGCAACACTTGGATCTGCCGAGATAAGGCAACGACTAAAGGCAATGGACCCGGACGATCGCCAGCATCAAACTTCACAGGTTTTTCCTGGAGATTGCTTTCGCCCCAGCTTTTTTCATTAGTCAGGGCGATCGGAGTGGCCACTACCCCTTGAACAGACTGGATTTCAAGCGGACGCGCTAGGGGATAGAAGGAAATATTTTTAGCAAATTCTTTCGTAATTGGATGAGCGTTGCTGTTGTAATCCTGAACAATAGGAGCCGCTGGACCTAGCTTAAACAGTTGCCCTGTCCCGGATGCATCGATCGCCACTCGGTTGTCTAGAACGATCCCCCAAGTCTTGAGCAACCCATCAAGATTGGGTTGAGCCTCGGGATCAACCAGCACCATCCAGTTTCCCGCCTGATTCAGATACTCCTGCACCGCTTGCAGCTCCGCCTCAAAGAACGGCTTCGACGGCCCCGCCAGTACCAGCAGTGCCGCATCCGGTGGAACTTTCGCCGTCTGAGCGAGATTCAAGGGCAACACTTCAAAGTTTTTATCCTGAAGCGCCTTAACCACCAAACTATAATTTTTATCGCCCGGTTCGAGCGATCGCTCGCCATGACCTTGCGTGAAATAAATGCGGGGCTTTCGATCGCTTTGAATCGCGATCAAGCTACTCACCAAGCGACTTTCAGACAATCGTTGCTGAGGCGCAATGGACTGAACAAACTGCCTTCGGTTTTTGCTCGGCAACTCTAAATGAACATCCCGACTGGCGGTGCTATTTTTGATCTCAAACTTCTTAGCAAGATCAGGACTGGCATTGGGATCGATAAATTCAAAGGCAAAATTAGGATTTTGGCGACGGAAGTTTTGGAGTAACTCTCGGTCTTCCGGCATTGGTTGCTTATCAAATACATATAGCGTCAACGGCTGCTTGATATTTTTCAATACCTCTTGTGTCTCAGGAGACAACGTAAAACGCCCGGTATCTGTCAAATCGACGCGGTACAGATTTCGCACCGACAAGAAGTTTAATAACCCCAAAATCACCAGCATTGCGATCGTCGAAACCATCGCCCCAGAACCCACCTGAGTCGATCGCCGCTGCCAAAACTTCGGCTGACCCGCATCGCCATCCCAATAGCCCAACAGCAAAAACCAGATGCCAATCAAGACGCATCCCGCGATCGTCAACCCAATAGAAATCGCCCCAAATCCTGCAATCACCCCCGATGTCAACCCCGCAGACCCTAATCCAATGCCGAACCAAACTGCATTTTTAAAAAACCATTTCACCAAAACCATCAACCTACCCCAAAAATCAAATTTCTAAGTTCTAAATTCAGCACTCTAAACTCAACATTCTCCTCACGATCGCTGAAATCGCAACGCTTCAACCGACTGGGCCGTCAGAAATACGCCCAAAAAGATATAGCTTCCAAACGCCACCAACGTACTGCTATCAAACACACCCTGCACCAAATTCTCATATTGTTTCAGCAATGAAATATGCGCTAAAACATCCGCCAAAACACCACTGGTATTCGTAGCGATCGCATCTACCACCGACAGCACTAACACCAACCCAAAGGTTGCGATCGCCGCAATCATTGTATTGTCCGTCAACGACGAAATAAACATCCCTAGCGACAACATCGAAGACGCCAGCAGCAACAGCCCAAAATAGCCCCAAAACAATGGAACTAACGCGATCGGTGGATTTGCACCCTGCAAGGCAAAGACCTGGTAACCCATCACAGGAAGCAGCACCGTAGCAAAGTAAGTCACCACGGCCCCTAGCTTAGCCACCGCCACAGCCCAATTGGTCACCGGAGACGTTGCTAAGAGTTCTAAGGTGCCTCTCTTGCGTTCCTCCGCGTAAAGACTCATAGACAAGATTGGCGAAACAAACAGCACCACTTGACCCAACACCCGCAAGAAAGTTCGCATCAGTTCGTAGGCATAGTCTATTGCAGGCGCATTTGGATTAGCGCCATATTCAAGTCCTTGACCAATGAGATTGAAATATAGGATCGCGAAGAAGAACCCTGAAACCAACCAAAAAATCCCTGCGATCACATAGCCCCAAGGCGTCAGGAAATAGTTTTGCAACTCACGGCGGTAAATTGCAATGAGATTAGTCCAAATTAAAATCATGATGCCTCCTCTTGAGCTTGGACCACGGAATTAGCAGAATCCTGAAGCACTTCTTGAGATTCAGCAAGGATTTCCACATCTTCTGTTGTCAGATTCAAAAACACGTCCTCCAGCGTTGCCTGAATTCGTCGCATCTCATACAGCGGGATTCCACTCATCACCAGCGCTGTCGATAGATCTGGGCCAATGTCAGACTGAATATCTGTCGTCACCCGAACTCTAAATCGTCCTTCACGGATCAATCCCGTTCCAATCGGTGTGAAATCAACTAGGTTCGGAATTCCAGTCAAAACTTCACTCAACTGCACATAGTCTCCACCTGTTTCGATTTCATAGCTGGTGCTGAGGTGGAGGTCTGACATGAGATTTTCAGGTTTATTTGTTGCGACAATAAGTCCTTTGTTAATAATGGTAACGCGATCGCAAGTTGCACTGACTTCAGGAAGAATATGTGTCGAGAGAATAACAGTATGGTCACCTGCCAGTCCTCGGATTAAATCTCGAACGTCAATAATTTGTTTGGGATCCAGCCCGACAGTAGGTTCGTCTAATATAATCACGGGTGGATCATGGACGATCGCTTGAGCAATGCCAACTCGCTGCCTGAAGCCCTTTGAGAGCTTTTTAATGAGTGTCCTACGTTGATCCGTCAGATTACATTTCTCCAGCGCATAATTAATTCGGGCTGGTCGATTTCCTGCGTTAACGCCTTTAATTCGGGCAACAAAATCGAGGAATCCTTCGATCGTCATTTCGCTATAGAGCGGTGGAGTTTCAGGGAGGTAGCCAATATTTTGGCGAACCTGCATCGAATGTTCATGGACCTCAAATCCAGCGACCTTAGCGGTTCCACGGGTTGCGGGCAAAAATCCAGCTAGGATCCGCATGGTGGTCGTTTTCCCAGCTCCATTGGGACCGAGAAACCCCATAATTTCGCCCGGTTCGACTGAGAACGTCACATCTTGAATGGCGGCAGTAGAACCGTAAATCTTGCTCAAATGCTCAACTTCAATCATGGAGTCCAACGCTAGATAGGGTTTGATAGAATAGTTGTTAGCACTTTACCTTATGGCAATCCAATTTGATTTATCAGATCCTAATGAGCCTCCTTCTAATTTCCAACTTGGGTGAGTAGAAGAGAAACCAATGCCACAAATTCAACCCGATGTCTAACTAGATGCACTGGTGTAAAACCGCAGTGCGAATTTCCAAAATCGATTAGAAATCCAAAGAAGTCCAATAGCTAATCCGATCGCCATAGCAGTGCTCTGAAACCCGGTGCGGTTGAGTAAGACTTCGGATGGAATGGTGGTGAGGAAAGCAACTGGGATGATGAAGGTGAAGAAAAATTGATAGGCCGGAGGGTAGGCGATCATGGGAAAACGACCTGCTTCGACAATGCCTTTTAACACAGCTGTTAAGTTATAAATCTTCGTAAACCAAATGCTGGTGGTGCTCATCATAAACCACAAGCTATACAAAATTAACATTGCACAAGCTAATGGAATTAAACTTGCGATATAAGCAGTCCAAGGTAGTCCTAGCTTCGATCCAGCATAAAAAACGATCGCGGCCCCAAAGATTATATTTGGAATTCCCCATAGCGAAACTCGATGGGTCGAAAGCCAGAACTGCGTACTGATTGGCTTGAGCAAAATGAAATCAAGGGTTCCTTTTTCGACATGTTTCACAATTTGGTCTAGGCTGCCATTGAGGAATGCGCTAGCAAACCCTTCAAGCAACGTAAAAAATCCGACAACTACCATGGCCTCTTCCCATCGCCATCCCGCAAAAGTGTAACCTCCCCGATAAAATAGTGACAGGCTAAATATGCTTCCTGCTAATCCACCTAAACTTACGATCGTGGCAAATACAAAATTTAGCCGATACTCTAGCTGCGTTGCAATAGAGCTTGCCCAAAACAGTTTAAGCAGCTTGAAATATCTTTTAGCGTCATGCATGGTGCTATGCTCCCATTCCTGAAAATTGTTTTAAACCTTTGCGCCACAGAATCCGATTGATTATTAAGAATACTGCCATCCAGACAAAGATCATTCCAAACCCCTGACCTAAATTGACAGGCAACCCGACGAGAATGCTAGCAGGGAAATTAATAATGTACGGAAAGGGCAGAAATAAGATGATGTTCTGCGCTGCTTCTGGAAAAATAGCGATCGGGGCGATCGCTCCTGAACAAAAGAAGTGAATGATATACCAAAGGTCTTGAATAGCGCTGGCTTTCTCAGTCCAAAATGCACACATGGCTAACGTGTATTGGATTAGAAACTGCAATGAAAAGGCACACAAGGCGGAAACTAAAAACAACAGCGTGGTCGGTAGACTTGGGAACCAGATTGCGTTGGGATAAATGATAAAAAATAATGTAACAATCATCGCTACAAACGGCACCCGAGCACATCGTTCACCCAAATGAGACCACACATGATGCCATACGGGATCCAACGGCTGTAACAATCGAAACGCCAACGTCCCTTCGGAGATTTCCTTCTCAAAATCCCAGATGACCCACACGACCGTGAGTTGCCGAATCAAGTAGCTCGCTAAAAAGTACCGGGTGAACTCGATTGCACTCAGCCCAAAGTTTCCTTGGGTTGCGGCTTTACTCCAGACGCCCATGAGAATGAATGGCAACGAGCCAGACAGCGCCCACAGGATGAGTTCTGCCCGATATTCCAACATATGGGCATAGTTCGTCACCAGTAATGTTTTGAAGATGCGGATGAGGTGACGGGTCGATTTTAAAAAGGTGTTCACGAAGTTTGACCTAGCTAGCGTGGGTTCATTTTACTGTGAGAGGCGATCGACCATGACACCCGCAATTCACTTAGAATGTTCACAACCCAAGTCATTATAGGAAAACAGTCATGGTCATGGCCGCACCAGAACCTGTAGCAATCCTAGAACCTGTCGGAGAGAAGCGATCGGTTTTGCGAGGCTTGTCATGGGAGGCTTATGTGCAACTTATGGATGAATTACCCCAGTCCCGTGGCTCCCGGTTAACCTACGATAACGGAATCTTGGAGATCACCGTGCCTCTAGAGATTCATGAATTTTCAGGACGCTTGATTGAGCGATTTATCACCACGCTAGTCGAACTCATGGGACTGCGAATTAAAACCATGGGTTCCACGACGATGAAATACCCAAAGCTCAGAAAAGGAGCCGAACCTGGTAACGCTTATTACATCCAAAATCAACCACTAGTCAAAGGTCGCGACGTTGACTTCAGCCAAGACCCACCGCCCGATCTCGTCGTTGAAATTGATATTACCCACACCGATATTGAAAAGAATGCCTTTTATTCGAGTTTTGGGGTGCTGGAGTTTTGGCGGTTTGATGGGAAGGTTTGGCGGATTTATCAGCTTTGCGATCGGGTTTATGCTGAAGTGGAAGCTAGTCCGACTTTTCCTAAAGTCCCAAAAGAACGACTGTGTGCTTTTTTAAAAGAAGCTAGAGAGGACGAAATTGAAGCGGTGATTTCGTTAAGATCTTGGTGGCGATCGACTCTTTGATTAATTCTGGAGAACCGCCCCGACTCCAATTCTGGGGGAGCCTATCCAATAAATTGTAATGGAGTATAGCGAAATGAATGGTGTGAGTTCTGTAGGACGAAGATAGCGGTTTACGGTGATGATTGAGCGGGAGGGGGATGGCTATGTGTCGCTCTATCCTGAGTTGGATATTGCGAGTCAGGGGGAGTCGGTGGAGTCGGCAAACTTTTCTAAGCTTAAGCATCTGTGATAACGATTGTGGAACGGTGCTAATTTTGTTGTTCCTAAGATCGAGATTTTTCAACTGTTTCAATTTTGCGATCGCATCTGGAATCTGGCCGACTGGGTTAGTGCTGAGGCTGAGATATTGTAGATGGACTAATTTTTCAATTGTGCGATGGTCTAAAATCGACCTCCGGTCATCAGCTACAATGAGATTAACGCCGTTCATTGAGTACCGATTGTGTCTGACGCGATTCGCTACATTACTGACGACGCAGGCAACCAAATTGGGGTATTGCTGGATTTGGACGCCTATCGACAGCTTTCCAATCCCCTTTTGAGCGATCGGAAATGTCTCGTGAGCCTCAGCCGGAATGAACTCCTCGCCCTGGCACATTGCAAAATCTCTCTCCTTGAACAAGCGTGTCTCGATCATCTCCTCGCCCAAAATGCTGAAGCTAAACTCTCTGAAGCTGAAACCACTGAACTAGATCAAATTTTGGCAGAAGTCGATCATCTCATGGTCCTAAAGGCTCGCGCACTTTACACCTTAAAACGTCTCGATGAACTTGCGATTGCATCATGAGTGGATACGTCCCGTGGGTAGATGTAGGTAGACGTCCACCTGTGTGACGCGATCGTCAGATAGGCCATCTCCACCATACCGTATGAGCGATCGAGATGCGATCGAATCCTTTGGAGGGGCGGTACGTGTTGGTGCTCAGGTTCATGTTACTTTTTTCCAGCGATTGCAGTTTCGGTTTCGGGCAAAGTTGGGATTTCTCCCAGGGTTTTTAGCATTGGCTTCATTGTTAGCCCTTGCACAAATACAGAAAAGGCAACGACTCCAAAAGTGACGGTGATAATTTCCGAGCGATGTGGTATGTCAAGTGGTAGCCCTAGAGCCAAGGCGAGAGAAAGGGCACCACGCAAACCGCCCCAAAATAAAGCATGTTGATGGGTCATTCTGACGCGCAATTTAGACGAGGCAAATAGCAAACACAATGGATAAATTGCAAAGGCTCGTCCGATAATTACAGCAGCAATGGCAACTAAGATCGGCAGCAGGAAGTATCCTAAATTTTCGTGGGATTCTCGAATACCAATTAAGATAAAAATGAGCGAATTGGCAACAAACGCAGCGTACTCCCAAAAAGATTCCACTGATTCTCTTCCTTTATCTGAAATAGAGCCGAGAGAGCCTAAGTTACCAATCATTAACCCAGCAGTCACCGTTGCCAACACTCCTGAACAATGAAAATGTTCTGCTAAGAGGAATGAGCCGTAGGCAGCTACCGTTGTGAAGGTGATTTCGACTAAGGGATCATCGGTCTGTCCTGCTAATAACAAAAGGCTGCCTGCGACTACAATTCCGCATAGGATGCCGCCGCCAATTGAAATTATCAATAGATTTACTGTGCCAGAGAAGTCGATAGTTTTCCCCATTGCTAAGGTAACAGCAATTCCAAAACCTACAGCAGCAGTACTGTCATTGAACAGGCTTTCAGCTTCTACTAATAGCCTTAACCGCCCCTGCACACCTGTCTCTTTGAACGTAGCAATCACAGAAACTGGGTCAGTAGCAGTAATTAGAATGCCGAAGACCATAGCGATTTGCCATTCCCAGCCTGCTAAATAGTGCATTCCAGCGGCGGTGATTCCGGCTGATAGCAGCACGCCCACGGTTGCCAAAGTGGAGACAACCCAAAAATCTTGCTGCAACTCTTTCCAGCGAATGTGAAATGCAGCTTCAAAGACAAGAGCAGGTAGAAAAATTACAAAAACGAGTTCTTTAGATAGCTCGATCTGACCTGAAGATGGCAAGAAAGCGATCGCAATTCCAGCAGCGACCAAACCGACTGTGTAGGGGATCTTGATTAGCCTTGCCACCATTGCCACAATCGCAGCGACAAAAAGAAAGAATTCAACTTGTTCAATTTTTAGATTCATTTATGGCTTTGCAAAGATTATTGTTATGATATCAATCTTACCACCGAGGTTCATCCGCGCAGATTCTAACAAATTAGGGCTTGTTGATCCTATGAGGTTAATTTTATTGCTGTCAGTATAACTATGTGTAGCAAAACAATTTCCATCTATACATACCTATTTGGGGAGATAGGCCGAAGCTTTCCACAAATTATACTAGTCCGAATGGACAAGTCAAAGTCTTCTTGACCTTAGCGAAGTAATAACCGATCGTCCCCCAAATCTCCCTTAAGCAAACCTTCACTCAAAAAGAGGTGACACATTTACGAATATATGTCTACGTGTAAGGAGTAGATGATGCATAAGAAATTAACAATTAGTATTGACGAATAGGTATGGGACGGTTTGTATACAGTGGTGGGGAAAGGGGCCATTAGCCAGTTCATTGAAAACTTGTTACGCCCTCACGTTATCAAAGATGAACTAGATGCTGCCTACAAGCTCATGGCTGAAGATGAAGAACGCGAAACAGAAGCTTTAGGGTGGGCTGAGGCTTTGATTGGGAACAGTGAAAGATGAATAGAGGTGAGGTGGATTAATTTTGATCCATTTGATCCATCAGTTGGCGGCGAAATCAAAGAAGGAGCGACCCAGAGTTATCGTTAGTAACAATGCTGCAAACCGAAATCTTAATCGAGTTCAGGTTGTGCCGATCACGAGTAATGTGTCTCGAATCTACCCAAGCGAAGCACTAGTAACCCTGCAAGGTCGTCAAGGGAAGGCAATGGCCGACCAACTGACCACTGTTTCCAAACAAAGAATGGGAGGCAGGGAGATAACATCTGAAGAAATGACTTCTGTAGAAGTGGCGATTCGAGTACAGCTTGGGCTGAGCTGAATTTTTGGGCGCATTGGATCGATCGTAGATCAGCGCATCCGCAAGACTAACCCCAGGGGAAAGATCTTTGAAAATGCTGTGGAGTTTTTGGATTTGGGCTAAAATCTACCCCGAGTTCCACGATCGTGGAACTCCAGCCTCTTATTCACGCCTCCGATCGGTCTAAATTACAACGCAAAGATCTTCAGTAATCCGCCGAGGATGTTCATGAGTCCCATGCCGAGGCCATTGCCGCTCCGACCTTCAGAGGTGACTTCGGGCTTCTTCATTTCAATGGCGATCTTTTCAGTTTGTTCGGCGCGGGCGGTGTTGCCTTGGCTTTTAAATAAACTTTGGGCCATTTCGACATCCCCGATCGCCCCTTTTCGATCGCCCCTCTCAAACCGTGAAATACTTCGCCCGAGGAACGACGGGGCATGAAGCGGATCGCGTGCGGTGGCCTGGGTAAACTGCTCGATCGCTTTTTCATAGCGCTTCTGTTGGGCCGCTTCCATGCCCCACTGGTAGAACATTTCAGCGCTGCCCACTGTTTGGGGGAGATCTATTGTCCCCATGACAGCAGCTCCGGTCAGATCAGCGTTGTCCAATATGGCTCCGGTCAATATGGCTCCTCGAAGATCCGCGTTGCGCAGGTCCGCCCCGGTGAGATCGGCCCCGCCGAGGTTTGCGCCTGCGAGACTGGAGCCTGCCAAGCGTGCTCCGCTGAGGTTTGCGCTGGCGAAATTGCCTTGGCTGAGGTTGGCTCTGGAGAAGTCGGATTGTTGTAGGTTTGCGGCGGGAAGCTGCACCCGGACCAGTCCCGCGCCGCTTAAGTCACAGCGTTGGCATTGCTTGGTTGCGAGGAGTTGGCGGATGTGGTCGGGATTTTCAGCGCGGGCGATCGCTCCGGTTCCTAGACTCAATGCAGCTAGGGTCAAAACAACAGCAGATTGGCGGAGGTAGCTCATAGTGACAGATCTCTAAATTTTCTTAATGAAGGTCTAGACGTCGGGCGATCGGGTTCTTCATGGTACTGTAGGGTTCTCGAAAAGATTAACGACCATGCCACAAAAACAAAAGTTCCCCCACCTCCTCGGCTCCAAATGGACGGCCTGCGAATCGACCTTTGGCTGGCGACATTTTCAGGTAGTTAATCGCAAAAACGAGTCTTCGTGGGTCTTCGCGGAGATGGAGTCGTCCTGCGACCCGACTGTCAAGTTCTGGATCAATGCCAAAGTGCTAAAAGACGGGCGGCGCTGGATGCCGGGATGGAAGACCTTGGAGGAGTTAGGGTTAGCGAAGACTCAGGCAGGAGAGGAAAAACAGGATGGCCTATAGCGATTTTACGTTGGAGCGGGTGGAGAATGAGCTAGGGACGACCGTGACGACCGTAGCAAATTTGTTTGGGACGATCGCGCCTGTCGCCCCCTCAGAATGGCTTATCCAAACCTTAGAACGACTGATGCCATTGGCATTGCGGGTGAATAGTGAGAAAGCTCGATCGGAGTTTATTATTGCGCCAGTGCTCGGTGAAGTGCAGTATCAGGTTCAGACTAAGATTTCGCTTTTTTCGGGGAAGGAGTTTAATGTCGATGCGTCCAAGGGCTTGACCGGGCGATGTGACTTTTTGATGAGTCGCAAACCCAATTCCTATACAATTACGGCCCCTGTCGTTGCAATAGTAGAAGCTAAAAATGAAGATATGGTGAGCGGGCTGGGGCAATGTATTGCAGAAATGGTGGCCTCGCAACTCTTTAATCAAAAGGCTGGAAAAGTGATTCCGGTGATTTATGGCGTGGTGACAACGGGTGCGAGTTGGCAGTTTTTGAAATTAGAAGAACAAACGGCTTGGATTGATTCGACAGAGCACTATATCGATCGAGTGGATGTCATTTTAGGGATTTTACTAGGCTGCATTCGATCGACTTTCTAAGGTCATCGAAGTGAAATCTATGATTTGCAATCGATCGTCCTGCTGAGATGAAAGGGCGATCGCCTTTCCATTGCGCTGACGGATGAGCGGGAGGGGCGATCGCGCTACAATGGATATAGTATTAACCTATCGGAGTGAAATTTTATGCTGGAAGTCACCCAAAGCCAGACACCGCTTAAGTATGAAGTTGAGGTCCAAGCCCAAGGACACATAGAACTTCAAGTTCCTTTCGCAGCGGGAGAAAAGATTGTGGTGTTAGTTTTACAGGACAATCGTGATGACTTTCGGGATCTGATGGGTGCTTCAACGAGTACCTTTTCGTTTTGGGATAATGCGATCGATGATGCGGTTTGGAACGATGCTTAGTCAAGGTGAACTTGTTCTGATTCCAGTTCCCTTCACCGATTTATCCTCACAAAAGCGCCGACCTGTGATCATCATTTCTAGTACGGCTTACAACCGAATCTCTAGAGATATCATTGTTGTTGCTGTAACGTCTAACCTAGCGATCGTTCCTCACAGTTTGCCTCTGATCGGCACAGATCTCAGTAACGGAACTCTGAAGCAATCCAGTCGAGTTCGGGCTGATCGGATTTATACGTTGGAACAGTCGTTGGTTGTAAAATCCTTTGGAATCTTGAAGGCTGAGGCGATCGATCGTATCTATTCTGAAATTCAAACCATTTTTTCTAAGTAGTCGCTATCGGTTTTCCATTGCGCTGACGCCTGAGCGGGAGCAATCAGCTTTTGTCAACTTCAACCCTTGACTGAAAGAAAGATGGTTGTATGAATTAGAATAGGATTGCTTAAGAAAAATTATTGAACAATGGGCTATCATATACTTCAGTTATTGCAATTGGGAAAACAGTATGCCTTCGATTCAGAGATCAAAATCTTTAACGATGAGCTTTTATGTTGGACTTGCGGATAAGTATTCTCAATTAACAAGCAATGGGAAGCCGTCAAGTGAAGCAGTAAAAATTTGTGCGGAATCATCTACAGTTTCCTCTCAAACTGTGAGCGATGCACGATTATTTTTGAGATTTCCATCTTCAAATGAAGATAATAAATCCGCGTACAAATTGCATGAGAACGAGATTTGCGCTTCGTCAACATTGGTTTGTATTTTCAAGGCAGCAAAAAAGCTAAATCGTAAGTCAACAAGACATGTTGTTATAAGTTTAACCGAACACTACAAGCTTGAAGGAAAAAACGAACAAACAGTCCCCAGACGTGGAGGAGGGTTTCAGCTTTCTCAAAATGATGTCAAAAAATGGATGAAAAAAGATGCCATCATAAAGTGAAACTTTCAGCCATGTTTGAAATGTGTTTGTGATAATCTTAGACTAATCTAATATTAATCGACCTTCACCCAAGTTCAGCCGCACTCAACCTAAGTCCGATAGCGCCCCATCAAGCCTCCGTCATCAAAAGTGAACCTAACTCCAGATACTGAGAAACAACCGATCTGTCGAATCATAGAAGCATTATGATGATAAGTAAGACCGATCGCAGAGAATCACCATCATGACTCAATTGTTAGAACGCGCAATTGCCCAATTAAAGACCCGATCGATCAATGAACAAGATGCGATCGCCGCGATGATTCTGGAAGAACTAGAGGGCGATCGGCGTTGGGATGAATCTTTCGCACGATCGCCCAACCTCTTGGCACAAATGGCTGCTGCTGCGATGGAAGAGTATCACGCAGGTCAAACGCAGGAATTGGAACCGGAGACGCTGTGAAATCCCGTACCACCATTCAGTTCCGTAAATCCTTAGCCCGATTACCCGACGAAATCCGACAGCAAGCCCGAGTTGCCTATCGTCAATTTCAGGAAAATCCCAATCATCCAAGTCTGCGGTTCAAGAAGGTTCACCCAACTCTTCCGATCTATTCCGCCAGAATCAACAAAAGCTATCGCGCTGTCGGACAATTGCAGGACGATACTGTGGTTTGGTTCTGGGTTGGTTCTCATACTGAATACGATCAGTTGCTCTACCAGTTGTAGATAGAAACCTAAGTCCGTTGGCACAGCCTCCCGGAACGGGAATCGCTCTTCCCTACGCCGCCTGAGTTTCCATTGAGTGAAACGTTTGTGGTGTCGGCAATTCTTCACCGCGATCGATCGCCCCTTCAATCAACATCTCCAAAACCTCCTGGGCATTTGCGATCGCCTCTTCATAGGTCTCGCCATGGGTATGACAAAACTCACCCCACTCTGGCAGACTGACAACAAAACAATCATCCTCATCCGACCATTGAACAATCACGGTATAGCGCGACTTCAACTCAATCATCATTTTTGATCCTCCTGATTTTTCTGAAGGCGTTGTAGAACTTCCGCCACGTCCTTTTCCTGGTACGACTTCGCATCTGCGCCATCCTTTCCAGAGATTGTGAGCTTTCCTAGGATCAAAGGATGTGACCATTTAGTATGACTTCCCTTGGCTGATTCATAGGTAAATCTTGCTTTTAGGAGCATTGCCTTTAGCTCACGCAGTTTCTTCGGTATCACCTCGTCCTAATTTCGATCGCTAGTAGTAACCTTAGCCACTTATCCTAGCTTAAGCTTTAAGATACCGATCGTCTTAATCACAATAACGTTTGCGTTGGCGAAGCCGCTGCCCTAGCAGAAAGCCTCCCGGAACGGGAATCACTCTTCCTCAAACATCCGTCATCAAAAGCGAACCCCACTCCAGATACTGAGGAAACAACCGATCGACCTTATACTGCGCTGTCTATTCGACTGTAATGTGGACCGACTGAAATTGTTGCCGATCGTCTAATTGCCAAGCCGTTGTGGCACTTACAGAACTACTGTCCACCCTGCAAATCACATAAATGTATTCAGACCATGCAAGAGTCCGATCGCACTCTGAAGGAGAGGCTGGATGATCCGGATGAGAGTGATAAATGCCTACAATCTCGAGATTATTTAGGCGTGCTGTTTTCATCGCTGCTAGCATTTCTCTAGGGTCGATTTCATAGCGATCGCGCAGACTTCGATCGGCATCTTCTGGATGATTCCAAACATTAGTAGTCGGGATGATTTGATGGATTTTAAATGTTGTGTTTTCTAGTGTTCCTAACATTAACCCGCAGCCCTCTTGAGGATAAGCGGCTTCGAGATGATGATGAAGGGTTTCAAGATGATGAGGGGCGATCGTGAATTTCATGTCTATTTCAAATCTCTATAAAATCCGACGAGTTTGGCCACTACAGCCTCGATCGTCATTCCATCAGTGACGACTTCCACAGCATCGACTGCTTGCTTCAGCGGTGATATTGCTCTCGTACTATCTTTTGCATCTCGTTCTGCGATCGACGTAATGAGATCGTTTAAATCCGGAACCGATTGTCCTTGACGTTGGAGATCGCTTTGCCGACGACGAGCGCGTTCTTGAACCGTAGCGGTCAGAAAGACTTTGACCTCCGCATCCGGGAAGACGTGGGTGCCAATATCTCGGCCTTCAAGCACTACCCCGCCCCGACGGCTACATTCGCGCTGTTGCTGAACGAGCGCTTGACGGACGGCTACTTGGGCCGCAACGGCAGAGACATTGGCCGTGACCTCAGGGGTGCGGATTGCGTCGGTAATGATGTGACCGTTGATGGAGACGACTTCTTCCGTGAGTTGGATGTCGCAATTTCCGACGAGTTCAGCTATGGCGGGTTCATCCGGAATTGCAATGCCGGAGTTCATGACCAGCCACGTAATCGCCCGGTACATTGCCCCCGTGTCGAGATAAAACAACCCTAATTCTTTAGCAACGAGCTTCGTGACGCTAGATTTTCCGGCCCCGGCAGGACCGTCGATCGCCATAATGGGTTTGCGGTTGCGGAGAAGGAGATTGTCGATTAGCCGCGTTTCTCCTATTTTTGCGGCGATCGCTAGCAATCCATTTTCTTCAATAGATGCAATCGGTTGTAGGGTCGTTGGGTCTACGAGGGCTATGTACTCTAGCGTTAGTGATTTACTCTTTTCAAACTCTGTTTTAACGGCTTGAATCAGGATGCTCGATCGTAATTCTCCCGTTTTAAATAAATGGTCAGCCTGTTTCAAACTTTGATATAAAATTGCAGCGTCTTCTTTTTGTTCAGCGTTTAGATAAGTATTGCGAGAACTCATTGCCAAACCGCTGGACTCCCGGACAATCGGGCATCGGATAATTTCAATGGGGATGTTTAGATCCTTCACCATACGGCTGACAACTGCTAACTGTTGTGCATCCTTTTGGCCGAAATAAGCGCGGGTGGGCTGGATCAGGTTGAAGAATTTAGAAATAATCGTAGCTACTCCTTCAAAATGTCCTGGACGCAATACCCCACAGAGCTGGGACTTCATAGACTCTGGCACAACGACGAGCGTATTTTGCGTCTGGATTCCGGCGGTGCGATCGAGATTCAGTTCCTCAGGCGTCGGAATAAACAAAATATCAACTCCGGCGGCTTCACAGAGTCTGCGATCGTTTTCGACGTCACGCGGATAAGCGCCTAAGTCCTCCGCTGGACCAAACTGAAGCGGATTGACAAAAATGCTGGCCACCACCCACATGTTTTCCTGACGCGCCCTTTGCATGAGGCTGAGGTGGCCCGCGTGCAGTGCGCCCATGGTGGCCACGTAGCCCAGGGAAGTTTCGGGTGAACACGTCACTTGTGCTAGATGGCACCGCAAAGCCGCAATAGTCGTAAACACACGCACAGGAATGCCTCCAAAAGATCTTGCGATCGATACTGCTGTTCCGCTACGGTAGGCGAATCGACAGGACTCAATAAGCATTATTTAGTGTATCCTCTAACCCGTCCAACCCTCCATCTTCCCTGGGTTGAGCAATCCATAGGGATCAACCTGTTTTTTGAAATTGACCTGAGCGCGATCGACTTGTTTCATGCCGCCTGCTTCAATGGTGTAGGCGTGAGGATTAAAAATAAATGCGCCGTTCTTCTCGTGATACTCAATGATGTCCTGCAATCGTTCTGGTGACGAAAATTTGACAAGCTGCAAGGCTCCGGGCGTGGTGCGACCGTCCACCCGCATAAATTCCAAGTGCATCATCACTTCATTGCCAAAATGCTCATAGCAGTTCTGCACAAGGTTCAAATCCCGATCGCACGGGAACAAGGTTTGTAAATAGGTCAAATTAGCATCAATGCTGCGGGCTAGAAGTGTGGTGTGATTCCAGGTGTATTCGTAGATTGGAGTGCCTTTGCTGGCCTCTTCTGCGGTCTTGTATAGGACAATTTCACCGCCCAAGGTTGATGCAAGTTTCTGCAATGCTGGGTAGGATTCCTCAGAAACCATAATGAACGCGGTATGAGATCCATCGGGAATAACGTCTCGTAAATTTGTAAAATACTGGGCGATCGGACTTGCAAACACAGTGACTAGTTTTTTAATCATGCCATCGGAATCGCTTAACGCTTGCCCAAAGGTCGCGGCCTGCATAAAGGTTGGAAATGCTACGATCGCTTCCGACCAAGGATAGGCCGGGGCTAGAGGCATCTCGACTTCGGTGATAATGCCGTTGGTTCCGTAGGCATGGGCGACTTGATAGACCTCATCGCCTCGTAGCGTAATCACCCTCGGTGCATCCTCCAAAGTAACCAAACGAATGGCTCGAATATTGCCTCGATCGCGCAGTTGGCCGTACGTTACCGATCCGACTCCGCCACTGCCGCCGCCTATGAATCCGCCTAGGGTCGCACTGCGGTAAGTTGAGGGAGCCATTCTGAGTTCCCATCCCGACGCACGAGTGACGCGATCGATCGCCGCAAGTTTGGTTCCTGCTTCCGCGCACACCCAACCGGGTCCCACAGATTTGACGGCATCCATTCGGGTCATGTCCAGTACAATTCCGCCGTTTAGAGGCACGGATTGGCCGTAGTTCCCGGTTCCTGCACCCCGAACAGTAATCGGAATCTTGTGCTTTACAGCAGAGCGGGCGATCGTCAAAACCTGGGCTTCATCGGTGGGGCGAAGTACGAGATCTGCGCGTTTATCCGCAAAGATCGGCTGCAAAATCGGACTGAAATAGTAGTAATCCTGGGAAAGTTTGGCTACCTGCACCCGATCGATGACCTGCTCAATGTCCGATAATTCGGCCTGAAGGTGCGCTAGAGCCTCTGTGGAATAGGCGGTCATCGAAGTCATAGTGTTGTCTCAATTGCGTTGTTGATATAGCTTTCTCATCATCTCATGGGACTTCTGAATCGTGGGATCCTGTTGGATCTAAATCTTTTTCAGTCGAGGAGAAGCCCACAAGGGTGTCCTGTGATGTCTTAGAGTATTTATCCATACCAATCTCGATCGACACTCACGCACTCAGTGATTCTACGTAAACTTTAACGCAACACTCGGTTAAGAAACCCGCGATAGATGACTTTTCCCGCTTCATTCAGATGGACGCCGTCAAAGGTTAGTTCTTCCCGCAGCTCGTTGCCGTCATACAGATCTTCTAATCCTTCTAGAACTAGTGGGACACCTTGTTCTTGGGAAATCTGATCGATCAGACGATTAATCTCATCGATGCGAGGAAGCGGTCCTGCCACTAGGGGGTTTTGGCTAGCTGCGAGGGTAGAGTAGAAGGCCGGAACGAGCTTGATTTGTTTGGCTCCCATCGATCGAACGAGCGTTAGAGATTCGCGTAAATTGATTACAAATTGGGTATCCGAAATGGTGTACATCGCATCATTAGTTCCTATTGCAATCACGGCTCGATCGCAACCTACTCGATTATTCGTTAAGATTTCCAATTGTGTTCTAAGCGACACAGTACTGAGGCCACCTGTGCCAAAATTTACATTCCCAACACCGAGTGTTTGTCCAAGTCCAGATGAAATTGAATCCCCAAACAAGCAAGCTGAATAGGTCTGGTCTCTATTTTGACTAGCTTGTAAATTAATCTGTGCAGTCCACCAAGGTAATGTGGAAAGATTGTCGGGATGGGGAGCTTCGAGGGCGATGGTTAGAGGGGTTGCTAGAAGAAAGGTTACGACGATGGCGATCGCAGAGAGACCTGCGGTTTTCCAAGAAAATTTGGGTTTCATAGTCTTAGGGTGCATGAGCGTGTCTGACAGTAACTACTAGATTGGGTAGGCTACGAGGGATAACTCAGGAGGCTTCTACGGAATTTAAAGTTGGGGGTGTGAATCTTCTTTAGGGAATGAAGTTGACGGAGGAAACCGAGTTTATAGATTCATTTCCCGAGGCATAAGTTCCCGAGTGCGTGAATCAACTGCTCACTATAATAGAGTGCCCAAGGTACAGGTATCGGTTATGGCTCGGTTTAAAAAAAGGATCCTTTTGGGTGGTCTAGCGATGACTTTGCTGCTGGCGGGAGGCTACTGGTATGTTTTTGTGGCAGGGGTTCCGCAGTTGGATGCTCCCAAAGTTGAGATGATCAGGGATTTAAAGTTTGAGATTAAAACCTTTAATAGTGCAGCCATGGGGCAGGAGCGTCGGTATGGGCTTGTATTGCCTCCCGGATACGATGCCAAAGCTCGCACGCGTTATCCCGTGATTGTGTTGCTTCACGGGGGTCACGGGGATGAGCGGGACTACGAGCGCCGTGCAGCGCTCACGACGGTTTTAGACCAGCTCTACCGCCAAAATCGCCTGCCGCCGTCCATTATTGTGACGCCTGATGGCAATGATAACCGGGGCACGAGTCCATTTTGGGATCCGCAGTACTATAATGGCCCCAACGGTCAGCTTGCTTCTTTTATTGCGGACGATCTTGTGGCGGAGATCAAGAAGCACTACAAAGTTTTTGGGCATCCGAAGTACTGGGCGATCGGCGGGTTGTCTTCGGGTGGGTGGGGTGCAATGAATATTGGGATACGTCGGCCCGATCGTTTTAACGTGCTGTTTAGCCATACGGGATATTTTAAGGATCCCAATGGATCAGGGCAAGATCCGATTACAGCGATTGATAAGATTCCTGGTTATCTTCGATCGCGCTTCCGAATTTATCTAGATGCTGGAGAAGATGATAGTACTTACCTAGAAGCCACCCGAGAATTCTACAATAAACTGCAACGCTCCGGTATTAAAAGCACCCTGAAGGTGTTTCCGGGTGGACATGGCATTGTGGGTCCGGATTCGGGGTGGAACTACTGGAATAAGCATTTATATGATTCATTAAGCTACGCGGGCGATCAATTTCGATCTAAATGATAAAGCTTTAACTCATATTACTATGGCTATTATTAAGTCTGCCCATTCATCTAGGAATAAACCGGCTGATCAGTCTGTGAGTCTATTGACTGACAGGTCTAGTCATCCATCTAGTCGTCCATCTGTGAATCAGGTTATGCCTAAGTCTCATTCTAATTTTTCCGTTTGGCGTATTTTTGAAAAGGCGCTTCGACGCCGCACTTTGATTGGGGTTTGGTCGGCTTCGGTGTTGACGGGTCTGATGGGAGTGGTAAATCTTTGGTCTTCGATTTTTCCGGGTGATCCGATCCGAATTGAATGGCTTAATCTCTTTTTGCCCATTGAGATGCGGTCAGATGCTCACCTTTTTTCGGCTATTTGTGGGTTTTTGTTTCTGACAATGGCGGTTCATCTCAGTCGTCGTAAACGGATGGCTTGGGGGATTACGATCGGTCTTTGTGTGATGTCTGTGATCAGCCATATGATTAAGGGCTTGGATTATGAGGAATGTATCTTAGCGTTGATTTTGATGGGGCAACTATTGCTCCTGCGAAAGAGCTTTACGGCACGCTCCGATCGGCCCACTATTGCCCAGGGCACTCGCTATTTGATCGCGGGACTGGCGTTTACGTTGGCCTATGGGACATTGGGCTTTGTGATGCTCGACGGGCAGTTTGAGATTGAGTCGAAGGTGCATCACTTTAAGCCGATGGATGCGTTTATTCAGACGATCGCGGTTATTTTTACGGCGGATAATACGAGCGTTTTGCCCAATAGTCGATATGCAATATTTTTCGTTGATTCTATTTATGTGGTCGGTGCGACGACGTTAACGTATGCGATTTGGATGTTGTTGCGTCCGGTGTTACTTAAAAATATCTCTAAAGCCAATCGCATTCTGGTTCGTAAAATTATTGACCAACATGGCAATTCTTCCCTGGCACGGTTGGCGTTGCTTCCGGATAAGGAGTATTATTTTAGTCCGACTCGGCAGTCGGTGGTTGCGTTTGTGGTAAAGGGACGAGCAGCTATTGTATTGGGCGATCCGATTGGGCCGACAGACGATCGCAGCGAAACAATCTATGCCTTTCAAGAATTTTGTCGATGCAATGATTGGTTTTCTGCTTTTTATGAAGTCTCGCCGGACCAGCTTGAAACCTATGCGCAAATGGGTTGGCGCTGGATTCAGATTGGGGAAGAGGCGATTGTGGAACTGAAGGCTTTTCATCTTAAGGGAAAGTCGAATCAGTCGTTGCGAACGGCGATGAATCGGTTGACGAAAACGGGTCATCGGTTTGTGGTCTATGATCCGCCGATCGCAGGGAGGTTGATTGAACAATTGAAGCCTGTTAGTGATGAATGGCTTCGTCATAAAAATGGTTCAGAAAAGCAGTTTTCCATTGCATGGTTCGATCGACACCATTTGGAGCGATATCAAATTGCGGTGGTATACGATGCGAACGATCGGATTATTGCCTTTACCGATTTATTGTCTGGCTATAATAAGAAAGAAGTGACGATCGATTTGATGCGATATCGGACTGAAGTGGAAAATGGCACAATGGAATTTTTGTTTGTGTCGCTGTTGAATCATTTTAAAGCAGAAGGTTACGATACATTGAGCTTTAGTTTGTCACCGTTGGCAGGAGTGGGTGCGACGAGCGATTCTCCGGCTATTGAGAAGGGGCTACGCCGATTTACTAAGTATCTGAATCATTTCTATAATTTCAACGGTCTCCACCAGTTTAAGCATAAGTTCCAGCCTAATTGGGAACCACGTTATTTGGTTTATCCGAGTTTAAAGTGTTTGCCGGAGATTGCGGTGGGGTTAGTGCGGGCGGATTCGGGCGATCGGTTATTTGATTATTTGAAGGGAGGGGGGGAATAAAGTTCTTCAAATGTTCTTGAATTTGGGCGATATCCGGGCCGATCGCGATCGATTCAAAAGAGAAGAAAGCAGAGCGACAGCTCTGCTATGGCATTAACACCCGAAATCCGGCTTGAGCAAAATGACGATTAAAACTCAATACTTGTTTCACACCGTAATGCTCCATCACGACAAAATATAAACAATCCACTAATCTCCATTGTTGGTCTTGGTAATGACAATAACGGGAAAATGCATCATTAAACAGTTCAGGTGTCAGACACTCTAAAATGACCGAATCATCTTACATAAGATAATCAATGAACTCGATTGCCTGCGATTTATAGCTCCTAGATAGCGCATTCCCAAGTTCCATAAGAATAGCGTCAGTCGTCAAAAATGCTGCATTCTAATAAATTCTTGATAGTTCTAATACCTGTTGATGATACTGACCACGTTCATTTACTAATGCCAGTAAATAGCCTGTATCAAGGAAGATTAGCGATGTCACCATGATGCACCTGATTCAAATAGTCATCTACATTTTCTTCAAAGTCTTCCGGAGCTTCAATCTTGACCGATCGCAACTTCGCAACCAACGACATCGATTGACCTCGCTTAGTTCCCGTTAGAGACCCTCTTCATTGCACCGCTAAAATCCATTTCCACGGAATAGCATAATGTCGCCTTCTTGAACAACGTATTCTTTACCTTCACTGCGAACTAAGCCTTTTTCTTTCGCTCCACTCATTGACCCATATTGAACGAGGTCTTTGTAAGAGACTGTTTCGGCACGGATAAATCCTTTTTCAAAATCGGAGTGAATGACGCCCGCTGCCTGTGGCGCTGACATGCCTTTGTTAATTGTCCAAGCTCGGGTTTCTTGGGGTCCAACAGTGAAATAGGTCTGTAACCCTAGGAGGTCGTAGGTTGCACGGATGAGGGATTTTAGTCCGCCTTCGGTGACGCCTAACGATTCTAGAAATTCGGTTCGATCGGCTTCTGTGAGTTCGACCAGTTCCGATTCAACTTGCGCTGAAATCACAACGACTTGCGCACCTTCGGCGGCAGCGATCGATCGGACAATTTCGACGTAGGCGTTTCCAGTTGCAAGTTCGGCATCGGATACGTTTGTGGCGTAGATGATGGGCTTCAAGGTCATGAAACCCATGGCCTTAATCGACAGTTTTTCGTCATCGGTTAGATCGACCGATCGGGCGGGTTGGCCTAGATTCAATGCCGTAATTACTTTTTCAAGGGCTTCGACTTCGACGTTGGCTTCTTTCTTCATTCTTGAATCTTTTTTAGCTCGATCGACGCGCTTTTCGGCTTGGGCGAGATCGGCTAGGATTAATTCTAAATTAATAATTTCGGTATCACTTTTGGGATCGACGCCTCCTGAGACATGAATAATATCGTCATCATCGAAGCATCGCACCACATGCACGATCGCATCGACTTCCCGAATATTGGATAAAAACTGGTTGCCTAGACCTTCGCCTTGGGATGCGCCTTTGACCAAACCTGCAATGTCTACAAATTCGACCCGTGCTGGGATGATTTCCTTTGAGGTGGCGATCGCGGCGAGAATGCCTAATCGTGCATCCGGAACGGCGACGATGCCAACGTTGGGTTCGATCGTACAGAACGGGAAATTGGCTGCTTGGGCTTTTGCGTTTCCGACGATCGCGTTAAACAACGTAGATTTGCCTACGTTTGGCAATCCGACAATTCCGGCTCTCAGCATGGTGGCGTGATGGTGGGATGATGGGCAAAACAATGAATCATGATATTACGTTTTTGGATCGTTTTTATCCCCCACCCCCGAGAATATCCCCAAACTCTCATGCCCCCAGATCTCGATCAAACCCAAACTCCCCTCGCAACCCAACTCCAACTCTCCGCCCGATCGCCCACCGCCCCCTTCCATACCCCCGGCCACCACAAAGGCAACGCCACCCCCGAAATCCTAAAATCCTGGCTGGGCGAACCTATCTTCCAGAGCGATCTCCCCGAACTCCCCGAACTCGATAACCTCTTCGCCCCCGAAGGCATCATCCATCACGCCCAAACCCTAGCCGCAGACGCCTGGGGAGCCGATCGCACCTACTTCCTTATTAACGGCTCCACCGCTGGAATTCTCGCCGCAATCCTAACGGTCTGCAATCCCGGCGATTCTGTAGTGGTCCCTCGAAACGTCCATCGATCGGTTATTTCCGGTCTCATCCTCTCCGGTGCTAATCCTGTATTCTTAATGCCTGTCTATGATGATGATCTTGATATTGTTCATGGCATTGACATTAACGACCTAAAAGAGACTCTCGATGCCCATCCTACTGTCAAATCTATTTTAATCGTTAGCCCAACTTATTACGGCATCTGTAGTGATATCAAAGCCATCGTTCAGTTAGCTCACGATCGGAACCTCTCTCTAATCGTTGATGAAGCCCACGGCGCACATTTTGGATTCCATCCTGCGTTGCCAAAATCAGCCCTGCACTACGGCGCAGATTTAGTTATCCAATCCACCCACAAAACGCTTTCAGCCTTCACGCAAGCGTCTATGCTTCATCAGCAGGGTCCCCGCATCAATGTTGATCGCCTGTCTCAGTCCCTCGCCCTCATTCAATCCAGCAGCCCAAACTACCTCCTTCTCGCCTCCCTAGATGCCGCTCGAATGCAAATGGCAACGCAAGGCGAAATGCTATTAGACTTAGCGATTCAACGGGCAAATTATGTCCGATCGCACCTCAAAACTATCCCCGGACTCCGGCTTTTAAATGACGACACAATAAGCAAACTTAGCTTGTATGAAATCGATCCGTTACGCCTCACGGTTAATCTCAAAAACCTCAACCTAAATGGCTTCCTCGCCGACGAAATCCTTCACGAAAAATACGGCGTCACTTGCGAACTTCCCTCAAATCAAAATCTCACCTTTATCTTTACCCACGGCACAACCGATCAAGATTGCGATCGGCTCATCGAAAGCCTCAAACAACTAGCAACCCGCTCCCAACCCGCCTGTTCTCCTCAACCCAAACCCACCCAATCCACCCATTTCAAAATCCCCCTTGGGAAGGGGGATTTAGGGGGATCGGGCCTTGACGTCAGATCAGCTTTCTTCGCCCCCACCCAAACGCTTCCCACGGAACAGGCGATCGGCCATCTTTCCGCCGATTTCCTTTGCCCCTATCCCCCCGGCATCCCCCTCATCATCCCCGGCGAAATCATCACCCAAACCGCCCTAGACACCCTCACCCAAATCCTGCGCTCCGGCGGCACCCTCACCGGACTCAGCGACCCCACCCTAAAAACCCTCCGAGTCATCAATCAAGCCATCAATCACGCCTAACTCCCGCAAAAATGCGATCGCACTCCCCCGATTCGTCACCTGCTCGTCCAGCGTCGCCAACCGCAACGTCTCCAAAATTCCCTTCATGCCCTTCCCCCGAGGCACCCCAAGCTCCATTAAGTCTGTCCCATCCAGCATTGGCTTTACTTTCGTCCCTGCCGTCAAATAAGTCCAAATCTGACACCGCCAGGGATCGTCCATCCGGGCCGCCGCCAGCCATAACACCGCCGGATCGTCTCGATATCGCCGTAGTACCTCATCCACCCGACTCCGCGAATCGCCCAGTTTTAGTCGTTGCTTAATGTCTCCTGTCGCAATTAATGCCCGTTGCCCCCGATCCATCGCCCCTCCCGGCATCTGCAATCGATCGGTCGCCTCCACGGCATCGTCTGCCGCCACCAAAATCAACTCCAGCAAACACTGCCACCGCGCAATCCCAAAATCATAATCCCGCAGCCACCCATCCATCCGCACCAGCGATCGCCATAGCACTCGCCAATCAGTTTCATTCAAATTTTCCAATGCAACCAAACTCGGATCAATGCAATACAATCCCTCCACCGATCGTAAAATCCGCACCGCCTTCTTCCATTCGGGCGCACTGAACAGATATTTCATCTCCGCTCTCAGCCGGGTTTGTAGCGCTGGAACGGAGGTGTTTTCTGCCAAGGTCTTCGCATAAATACCCGACTCTATTGCACGTCTAATCAAGTCCCGAGTCCCCGCTTCAAATTCAAACCCCAACCGGGCAGCAAACCTAGCTCCTCGAAAAATCCGCGTCGGATCATCGATGAAACTGTCTGGATGCAGCACTCTGAGCACTCCCGCCGCCAAATCCTCTGCGCCGCCATAAAAATCTAACAGCTCCCCCGCCTTCGGCTCCGTCAGCCGCAACGCCATCGCATTTACCGTAAAATCTCGCCGCCGCAAGTCGGATTCAATGGATCCCGATCGAACCACCGGGTTGGCCCCGGCATAGGGATAGCGTTCGGTCCGCGCCGTTGCCAAATCGATCATCAGCGTCCCAAATTCAGATCCCGCCGTCCACACCAATGCCGCCGTCTGAAAGGTTGGATGCACCGTCAACTTTGCCTCCGGGTAGCGCGATCGCAATCCCTCCGCTAGCGTCATCCCCGCCCCGTCAGCCTCCACCCCGTCCACCACCAAATCCAAATCCGTCAGCCCGATATCGTCCCCGTCTAATCTCAGCAAATCCCGCACCCCGCCGCCGACGAGATAAAGCTGCCACCCCTTTGCCTGTGCTGCCTTTGTGGCTACACTCAGCACCTCTCTCACCCCCGCCGCCAACCGATCTACATTCACGCACCCCGCCGCCTCATTCTCAATTTTCAGCCCTGCCTCTAGCTCAACCATGTGCGGTCGTCCCTTACTAAATTGATTTAATCCCGTGACTAAGCGTGACTAAGATTATGGCTAAGTTATTGCTAAGCGTTTACAAACCTTTACTATCAGGCCCATTCCATAGAATCCAACCCAGTTTTCTGATACGGTAATTGTGATACAGAAACTGCCTGCTTACCGGGAGAACTTCCATGACTATCGTATTCCAACTGCTGCTTGCTGCCTTGGTCTTTTTTTCATTCGCAATGCTTGTTTACGTCCCCGTCGCCTATGCGTCTCCCTCAAACTGGGACCAATCTAAGCGTCTTCTCCTGCTTGGCTCCATCATTTGGGGTGGTCTTGTCGTTGCCGTCGGCGTCCTAAATTTCTTGGTTGCCTAAAGGCATCCGACTGGAGCGATCGGAAACTGGACAAACTCCTCTCAAGAATCTTGAGACAACATCCTTGGGTATGATCTCCTTCCTAGGGGTAATCTGGTAGTGTGTGAGCATTACAGTGCTGTTTTAACGGTAAAAAATTCCAATGGCTGTTTTTGAAGGAACGTTTGTACAGTCTCACAATTTTCGGTTTGCGATCGTCATTGGTCGATTTAACGACCTCGTAACGACCCGGCTACTTGAGGGTTGTCAAGACTGCCTTAAGCGTCACGGTGTCGATGTGGATCCTCAAGGAACCCAAGTGGATTATGTTTGGGCACCGGGTTGTTTTGAGTTGCCGCTTTTAGCCAGACAGCTCGCCAACTCCGGTCGCTATGATGCAATTGTTTGTATTGGGGCAGTCATTCGGGGCAACACGCCTCATTTTGACTACGTGTCCTCTGAAGTCTCAAAAGGGGTCGCCGCTGCCTCTTTCCAATCCGGCGTCCCCGTCGTGTTCGGAGTCTTGACCACCGACAACATGCAGCAGGCATTAGAGCGAGCAGGTATCAAGAGCAATAAAGGATGGGAGTTTGGCATGAGTGCCTTAGAGATGGCAAGCCTTATGCACCAAATCAACCGTGCCCCTAGCGCCTATGCCGCCGCAAACACCCGTCCCGGAAGCCTCAGTAGTGCAGCGATTCCTACCCTGTCGTCCCTGCGATCGGACGTGATGGCTGAGTAGCGTTGTGAATTCGTGAATCGAACTAGAATGTGGATGGATGATGAGTCCATCCATTTTTATAGGTCTACTCCAACAATAAAGGCCGAAACCCGTGCTTCACTGAAGCCGCCCCAATCTGGTCCATCTTTTCCACCGTAATCATATTTCGGCCCCAAGAGAAGCTAGTATGCCATCCCTCAAACTCCAGTAGCATCGCTTCTGCAAAACAGGCAAATAACTGCCGATCGGGCGCATCCTTATCTACCGTTTTCATGATTGTCCAATCAATATCCAGCGAATGCTCCACAATCCCACCCTTCACCACATGAATCCCAGGATGCTGAATGGTCGTGCCTAGATTCTTCGGATACCCGCCATCAATCAACAAACAAGGCTGCTTCAATTGCGTTGGGTCAATCTCCACGCCCTTCGGCATACTTGCCACCCACACAATGATGTCCGCCTCGGGCAACGCTGCCGCCAGTTCCATAATCTTGCCCCGACCCAGTTCATCCCGGAGCGCCTGAAGCCGATCGTTATTCCGCGCAATCAACAGCAGATCCTTCACATCGACCCGCTTATTGAGCCAGCGACACACGGCACTGCCAATGTCCCCAGTTGCCCCACACACCGCTACCGTACATTGCTCCAGCTTCATCCCCAGCTTCGCGGAGACCTGCTCGACCTGCTTGACAATCACATAGGCTGTGTGAGTGTTTCCTGTTGTAAACTTCTCGAAATCTAGCATCACATTGCGGACTTGCTTCAGCTTTGACAATTCAAAGTTTTCAAAAATAATCGACGAAAACCCACCTAGCGCCGTAATGTTCAAGCCGTGCTTTTGGGCATGGGCCATTGCATTGATGATCTTTCGCGTAGCTGTCTTGAAGTGTCGCGCCGCTAACATTTCCGGCAAAAAACACGACTCCACATAACGCCCCTCAATGACCTGTCCCGTCGCACTCGTAACCTTAATCTCATCCACAATCTGCGGCGGCGCACTACACCAAAACTCCAAATCCTGATCCGCATACTCGGGATAACCCAGATCCCGTGCAACGGATTGGGCGTGCTTCAGACTTGTAAGATGACCGATTAAACCAAACATAGATTACATGCAGGGGGTAAGTTAAAGAATCCCAAACTTAAGCAGACTCGCATCACACCAGAAACTAGCCACGATGGCAGCCACTGAAAGCCTGCGCAATCCGAACACTAACGCACACATTAACGCGCACCATTAACGCACAGAAGCGGGGACAATTCAATCGCCCCCGCCTTCCAACTTGATCAAGCTTGACCAAACCGGCGTCGCTGCTACACTGCCGCTAAGCCATAGGCCGACATCCGCATGATGTCCCGAGTGGTAAAGCCAATGTTGTTTAGCGCTTCACCATAAGCAATCATGAAGTCCTCAACCATGGCTTCGCGCTCCATTCCCAGCTCTTTCGCATCCGCCGCGACTCGGTTCAGCATTTTCCAAACCAACGGCAAATTTGCTTTATTGGCCGTTTCTAATTCCTCACGAGCCGTGTCAAAATTCGCTTTGAGCCACTCTTCGCCATAGTTGAGGTGAAGATATTCATCCTTCACGACCCCTTCCGTAATTTTCCGTGCAAAGTCGTCTGCAACCGGAATGTAGATGTTGTAGGCGGCTATCGCGAAGCACTCAATGATCAAGGATTGAATCAGCAAGCAGGTGACAATACTGCTCGTGGCCGCTGCGATTTGAAAATTGCGATGAAGATCTGCAAAAAATTCCTTCGCAAATATCATATCAGGCGTCACGCTGAGGTTTTTAGCACAGGCTTCAAAGCCTTTCATGTGCTTGAACTCCATTTTGGCAAGCTTGACCAGTTCACCCGCATTATTTGGCATCAGAGTTGCCAATTGATTGTAGTTAGAGTATGCCTCGTCTTCACCCTCAACGACGATCGCATTAATGCGACTGTAAGCATCCTTGTAGACGTCACTTTTGTAATCCAGTGCGGGTATCATTTCAAGCTGCGGCATATATCCGTCGTCTCCTCGTCGTGAACAAAACAGGCTTGGTTCTGAATCCCCCTGACTTGTCACCGATGAAGATGGCAGAATCAAGAAGTTTTGTGAATTCCAATCTCCACTTTACCTCGTCTGGTTCGGGATGCGTTGTCCATGGGTAAATTCAATCGGCAGACCCGTGATAATAGACAGGGTGTCTGTGAGAATTATTTTGGCGAGAACTATTTTAGCTGCATGAAAAATTATCCGCGTATTTTAGTCTTGGGCTACAGCCTAGGGCCAGTCCTCATCTTGGCTAGCCATGTGGGAGCTTTGATTCCATTCGTCACGGGTCTATCTTGGCAAGCGGGACTCTGGATCGTTTTCTTGTATCTCATCCGAATGCTGGGGATCACGGGGATTTATCACCGACTGATCATCCACAAGTCCTATCAAACCCCGCCTCTTGTCAAGTGGATCGGGAGTGTGATTGCCTGTTCTGCGGGACAAATGGGGCCAAATTGGTGGAAAGGGCATCACATTCATGGGCATCACCAGTCGTCAGACGAGCGGGGCGATAGTCACTCTCCCCATACGCCCTACACCGGGCTTAAAGGGTTTTTGTGGTCGCAAGGCGGATGGCTGTTGTCGCGGAATTTCTTGCCGCCGATGTTGCCGGCAGATGTGGAAGCTGATCGGGTGCTACGAACGATCGATCGGTTGCACTTTGTGCCATTGATCCTGCTCAATCTGCTGTCTTACCAAATGGGGGGACTTGAATTTGTCGGAGCCTGTTGCTTGAGCACTGTGCTGTTGTTTCATGGGGTGGCGACGGTAAATTCTCTGGCTCACTTAGTGGGAGATCAGCCTTTTACCACCACAGACTATAGTCGCAATAATGGGTTTGTTGCACTGTTGACCTTAGGTGAAGGCTGGCATAATCTGCACCATGCCTTTCAGTGGTCCGCCCGTCATGGGTTTACTATTCGCGAAGGTCAATTAGTACCCCTGATCGATCCCACCTATATGTTTATTCGACTGCTTGAAAAACTAGGACTTGCGTCTAATATCAAGGTCCCCTCGGACACTGAGTTATTGAAAGCAGCTCAGAAATTTGGATTTTCCAGTAGAGCTTAGACGCAATCACAGACCGTTAGTTTACTTTTAGTGAGATTTACGCTTGACAGGATTTGCACAGAGGCGATCGTATGAACGTTTGTTTCTGTGTAATTCTCTATAGAACTTGTTCGATAGAATAGGAGAACGAATAAATCCTTTTTGCAAAACAGACTGATCACTTGACCTCTTGTCTACACATTCAGAGCTTGACATAGGTCAGGGAAAGGATTTTCTCGCGATTGTCCATTCATGATGAACTGGAGACTACGCTGATGACATCTTTACTTAACAATCAAAAATTTGCTCAGAGCATTCAAAGTTACATTCCGATCGTGGGTGATATCCATACTAAAAAACCGTTAGCTTATCAAGCCACGCGCGGGTTTATTACGGTAGTGAATAGCATTCAGATGGCGTTCGCTGAATCTTATATTAATGGATTAGAGATTCCAGACTCAGTGCTCCGATCGTTTTTTGATACCTGTATGCCAGTTATTTTTAAACATTTTCCAGCATTTCTCACCCCCTACGACTGGGTTTTGGAAGAAACGCCTCACCTGGCAGAGGGATCTCAAGAGTTGATGAAGACGCAATACAATCTCCCCCAAGGGATGTTGAACCGGATGATTGGCGAGAGTCCTCTCATCTATCCGAAGTACAGCATGGGACTCTGGGAAAGAGGAGCAACCACGCTAGAAGAGTCTCAAATGCATATGATTGATGATGTGATTGAGAAAATGGGAATCCAAGATGGCGATAACATTTTAGATTTTGGCTGTGGGTGGGGTTGTGTTCCCAATTACATTTTATCTAAGTTTCCTAATGTCACGTTTACCGGGCTGAACTTAAGCCATGAACAATGTGAATATATGCGTCATAAGATGCAAGACCCGGCGAGCTATCTCAGTTCTGGTCGATTTACTTTAGTTGAAGACGATCTCAATACGGTTACGTTTACTGAGAAATTTGATAAAATCCTGTCGATCGGCGTCTTTTGTCATATCGGAAGTCTCACCCATGCCTTTAAAAAGCTTGCGGCATTCTTGAAACCCAATGGTAAATGTTTCATTCATATTATTACGGTCCGCTTACCGAATAATATTTCTAGTGCCTTTACGCACAAGTATATTTTCCCCCATGGTCGTTACTGGAAATATGATGCGATTCCAGAACATAGTCAAGATTTGAAAACCGTCAAACGTTGGTACCTCAGTGGTAAAAATTATGCCAAAACCATGGAGTGTTGGACTGAGAACTTCGATCGAAGCTATGACGAAATCAAAGCTTTATCCTATGGAATGGATTTTCTAAAATTCCGACGCATCTGGCGGTTTTATTTAATTTGGTTCGTGTCTAACTTCTCAAGTTGCGAAGGTGAAATCAATGGTAATGGTCAATACTTGATGGTTCATGCAGGGTAAATGAATGAAGTCTCTACTTGCCGCGATTTTTTTACGGTTCGCGGTAGTAAGTGAGGGCATTGCTGATGGGTTGGATTTTGCTATTGGGGAAGTAGAAGTTGAGGATGCGATCGTAGCTGTAGCCGTTTTTGCCGAGGTGATAAGAGCCGTACTGACTTAGCCCCACTGCGTGACCAAAGCCGCCGCCAATGAATGCATATCCTTTGAGTTTGCGGCTGGGGTCGTAGAGCGGGTCAATGTAGAAGAGGAGGCTGTTGGGTTCCTCGAAGGCGAGGAGGATTTCGTCTTTTTCGAGGACGATGATGCCCAGTTCGGTTTGGATGCCCATTTTGGCGACTCGTCCAGCGCTCGATCGTTCCATGACCTGGATTTCTTGGATTTGGGCGAAGCCCGCGAGGGGATGGCCGATGCTTTGGAGATATTTCCGAATATTCTGGGTCAGGATGCCCATGGTGGAATCCGATCGCCAGCGGAAGTAGCTCGACTCGCCGGATTCGTTGAAGCCTTCTTTGAGTTTGAGGAAGTCTCTAAGATTATTCTCGTCGGAGAGCGGTCGCTGTTGAATGTCCCAGACATTGGTGATGGCGTCGATTTTTCCGACGAGGTAAGGACGGGGTGCGCCGCGCCAAACTTCGTTGAAGGGAGCCGTAACGCCTCCGGTGGTGGATGAGTAGAGGGCGTCTACGAGTTCGTTGTTGTAGGTGGAGACAAGGCTGCGGGTAGAGACTATTGCATTGTCCGTATTTGCAGTGGCTCCGGTGATGCCGTAGTAGACTTGGCACTGGGTGGTGGCGCAGAGTTGGTAGTTGTCGATGGTGAACCGACGCAGGTTTCGCAGGACGTAGGTGCGGGCCATGATGGCTTGGGCTTGCATGGCTGCTGTTGGGGCTTTGGTGCCGATTTCGTAGGGGACGACGCCGCGCAGGTAAGCTTCGAGTGCGACGAGATTAACAAGACTGTAGTTGCCGTAGGCATTAGGCTGGAGCTTGAGGGATCCGGCGAAAGTTAGGTTTTGGTCCTTTTCACCCGTCCGCGCAACTTTGATCAAGCCTTTACTGGAGCTAATATCGACACGATCGCGGGTGTATTTGGCCCCGCCCACGGTGAAGGTGACGCGAGGGATGCTCGTGAGGGTTTTGGTTTCTAGGCGGGAGGTTTGGATGCCTTGGGTTTTGAGGTTTTGTTGGAGGAGTTGGAGAACGGTGGGCGTCTTATAGGTGCTGCGTTTGGCCCAGACTTGCCAGCGGTTGGGTTGGGCGAGTTCGACTTCGATGCCGCGCGATCGCCAGTATTGGGCCTGTTCCTCGGCGCTTTCAAAGCTGCGGTGGGTGCTGAAGATGAGTTTGGCGTCTACGCGGGGCTGCGGGAGTGCTTGCGGGACGGCTTCGAGTTTGAGGCTGTCGGTGGTGATGACTTTGGTTTGGCCGTTGTTTTCGGGGATACGAACGGTCAAAGTGTCGCCGGGAGTGGCTTTGAGGGTGAGGGTGTCGCGGGGCCGATCGCCGAAGCGTTGGATGATGCCGATTTGGAGTTCGACGTCTTGGGCTTGGGCTGGAAGAGCAGTGGCAAGGGCGAAAATGGGAAAAACTAGGAGAAGCGCGCGAACAGCCATGATACCAACCGAGTTGCGAAGTCGTTTTAGATTGTACGGGTTAGTGGAGTCTATTGGGCCGAATTAAGTTCCCCAAATTAAGGTCCTAAATCTTCGGTTTTGGGTGGAAGGGTGGGCGGCTGGGCGGTGATGGGGAGATCGCCTGGGTGCGCTGGTGGTGGGGACCAGAGACGGGTGGGTTGGTCTAGGTCGGTGGGGTCGTCGGGGTGTTCAGCCGATTGGGATGGGGTGAAGTCTAAGGCGGCTGGGTTGTATTGCGGCGTGGGCGTGAGGGAGCTGTTTTGGGTGTATCTGGGATTAGGGAGGAGGGGAAGGAGTGCAATGAGAGCTTCGATCGCCGTGCTGTAGCGGGCTTGGGGGCGAGGTTGGGTAAGTTTGTTTAAAATGCTGGCGAGGGTGATGCTGGTGTGGGCATGAGCGTGCCAGGAGATGATTTGGGTTTCGGGGTGGGGGAGAAGCTGGCTGGCGGGGAGTCCAGTGAGGGCTTGGATGCCGAGGATGCCGATGCTGTAGAGGTCGCTTTGGGGGCAGGGGTTGCCGAGTTGTTGTTCGGGGGCCATGTAGCCTTGGGTGCCGATGCCGATCGTTAGATTTTGGTCGCTGGCGCTACTGTCGTTCCCTGGGTTTTCAAAGGTTTCAAGCGCTTTGACGGCTCCGAAGTCGATGAGGACGAGGTGCTGGTCGGGGGTGCGCTGGATTATGTTGCTGGGTTTGATATCGCGGTGGAGAACGTTGTTTTTGTGAACAAAATCGAGGATTTGCAAGAGTTCGGTGAGAATCGTTAGAACGGTGATTTCGGGGAGCTGGCGGCCTAGGGTGAGGACTGTGCTGAGAGGGTTGCCGGGAATATATTGTTGGATTAGATAAAACTCTTCGTCTTCTTCAAAGTAGGCCATGAGCTGCGGAATCCGATCGTAGGATCCGAGTTGCAATAGCGTTTTGGCTTCGCGATCGAAGAGGCGACGGGCGAGACGAAGGTGTTTGGGGTCGTTGCTGCGGGGGCGAAGCTGTTTGACGACGCAGGTGGGCTGGCCGGGGAGCTGGATGTCCTGGGCGAGGTAGGTTTCGCTGAAGCCACCGGAGCTGAGAATGTGGGTGATTTTGTAGCGTCCGCCGAGGGTTTTGTTTTGGAGTTCTTCCTGGCGTTCTTGGAGGAGGTTTTGGAGTTTGGGATCGGGTTGTTGCTCGATGATTTCTTGGATGAGGGGCGATGCGCCGTAGCGTTTTAGGGTTTTGCGCAGTTGGGCTTGGTATTGTCGATCGGTGAGGAGAGCGGCGAGCGGCTGGAGGATGGCGGCAACGGTGAGGGTGAGGGTGGGGAGCGCTGTGGGGAGATGCAGGAGTAGGAGTGCGAAGGTGGCATAGCTGACACTTAGCCAAACGCCGCCGCTTAGCAGCAGTAGGAGCGCACGTTGGAGGGGTGATCGTTTGGATTTTTGGTTGGATTCTTTAAGCAGTAGGACGGTGGGAATAAGGGTGATGATCAGGGTGAGAAGGGCGTTTTGCCAGGGTTGCGCGAGTGCGGGTTTTAGATCGCGGGATTGGATGAGAGCGGCGGCGGCATGGGCGTGGATTTCGAGACCTGCCATTTTGCCCACGGGAGTTTCGAGACGATCGCCGAAGATTTGGGCGGTGCCGCCGATGAGAATGAGTTTGTCTTTAAAATATTTTCCGCTTTCAAGGCTGCTGCTATTCCAGTTTTCGTCGGAGAGAACGTGCCATAGGGGGATAGTCGGTAGTCGAAAAGCTTCACCGGGGAGGGCAAGGTAGGGGATGTCCGTGGGGGGCTTTTTGGGGCTGGGTCTTTGGGCGGTTTGGATCAGGGCTAGGGCTAGGCTAGGGATCGTTTTGTCAGGTACATTGGTTGAATCATCGGCTTGAGGACCGCTTTGGCCGTAGGAAATGCGATCGCCGAACTGATGCACTTTATTGTCTTTATCTAAGGGGACGTTTATGCTGCCGTAGGCGAGATTTGGGAAGCGGAAAGGGCAGTAGGGGAGGACGAGTTTGGACTGATTCCAGTCGTCGTTTTTTCCCTGAAATCGCTCATATTCGATCCCTAGAATTAAACGGTTTTGATATTTTTCGATGGCGGTGCGGAGGGCTTGGTCGTTGGGAGAAAGCGCTGGCTGGCGTTGGCTACAGTCGAGGTTGGCCTCTAGCATTTCAGCCGTAAGTACGGTGTCGGGACTGGGCAAGTCGAAGATGACATCTAGGGCGATCGCTCTTGCTCCGGCGTCCATGAGACGGGTGATGGCTCGGGCGTAGAATTCACGTTTGAGGGGAAGACTCTGTTGAAGTTGAGCCAGACTATCGTCGTCTATTGCAACGATGACGAGTTCGGGTGGGGCGGGGTGAGGGTTTTGGATCGCATTTAGGGTGGCAAAGGTATCTTGGAGGTGGCGATCGATCTTTTGGAGTCGATCGGGGTTTGCGAGGGTGATGAGTGCAGTGAGGAGGGGCAGAGTCAGGGGCAGAAGGCGTTTGAGGGACAGTCTTTTATGAGGAGTGAGAATAAGCGTTTTGTCGGTGTTGTTGGGGCGGGACTGCATCGGGGTGCTCTTTCTTTACGAAACATTTTTACCTACGCAACATCTTTATATTTGCGCAGCAACGGATGGACGATCGGGGGCGTCAGCAGGCCGAGGGCCACAGCTCCAGTTAAGACTAGGCCCACGGGCAAGTCAATGGAGGTTGCGGTCAAAAAGGTAAGCGCGATCGGGGTGGCGTTTTGCTGGGCCAGAATAGCGACGAAAATGACCAAGAGAGCTGTAGCCAAAGTGATGAGAGGATAAATAAGGGCTTTCATAGGAAATTGCAGCAACGTTAAGGACGATGGTAGCGCGTTAGGGATTGCGATCGCGCATGTTTCCTAGTTCACTGTTGGTTCAGGTTAATCCGTACAAATTTAAAATTAGAGTAAAAATTAAACCGATCGCACCTGAAAGATTCCTAAGTGCTCCTCGCCTTTGCGTTTGTCGATTGAATTTTTAGCTTTATCAAAGGCGATCGCTGTGAAATCGGCTTTGAAATACGCTAACGCTTCTTTCGGTTTGACTCCAAACGGTGGACCGCCCGATCGATTGTGGGTGTAAAATAGCGCGATTAGTGTTCCGTTTGGACGCAAAAGCTGTTTCACAGTCTGTACATAGTCCGATCGCCGTAGTGGATCTATTGCACAGAAACAAGTGTGTTCTAAAACGTAATCAAAACTGTTATGGAATTCAGTCTCTAGCTCGAAGATATTGCGTTGTAGAAATTGAATGTTGTTTAGATCTCGATCTTTCGCCGCAGCCATGGCTCGATCGATCGCACTGGGTGCAAAATCAAACCCCACGACCTCAAACCCTGCCGCCGCAAATAGCATCGCATCTTGACCCGACCCGCAACCGAGGACCGCTATTCGTCCAGGTTTTGGAGCTTGGGGAGAGTCTAGAAGATGAATAAACGGCGGCGCGGGACAACCGAGATCCCAGCGATCGGTTTTGGTTTGGTAACGGTTGTCCCAGGCTTCGGGTGTGAGATCTGACATGAGGTGTTAAGGTGCCAACGATTTGCGGAATAAGCCCAATCTCCTTTCCAAAAGGCTAGGAGGATCGGATCTAAACCAGCACTTTTCTTACTTCAACCCATCAATCAACTGGTGCATAAAGTCCGCGATCGACTTTAACTTAGTATCACTGGTGGTTTCGATGTAGACCCGGATCAACGGCTCCGTTCCGGACGGACGGAGCAACACCCAGCCACCATCTTCGAGATAGAACTTGATGCCATCTTTGCGACCGAGTTCCTTGACCTTGATGCCTGCAATTTCCGTGGGTGGATTGCTAGGAATCGCTTTTAGGACGGCTTCTTTGTGTTCGTTGGTAAGATGTAAATCCAATCGCGTATTCGACAATGGACCGTTGGCATCGGCGATCGCTTCAGTGACGAGCTGTGATAACGGTTTGCCTTCATAAGCAATCATTTCAGCAATCAACATATCGGCCAGAATGCCATCTTTTTCAGGGATGTGACCGATGATGCTCAGTCCGCCCGATTCTTCGCCGCCGATCAGCACCGATGTTTCGCGCATTTGTTGGCCGACGTACTTGAATCCGACAGCAGTTTCGATCAGTTCGAGGTTGTACTTGGCGGCGAGATTGTCCAGCAAGTGCGTGGTCGCAACGGTCCGGACGATCGCACCTGTTTTGCCTTTATTTTTCAAGAGGTGACGAGCTAGCAATAGTAAAATGTGATTTGGGATCAAATAGTTGCCTTGCTCATCGAGAATGCCAAAGCGATCGGCGTCCCCGTCCGTCGCCACGCCCAAATCTGCTTTGTCTGCGCGAACGAGGGCAATCAGTTCCCCTAATTGGTCGGGCTTCGGTTCCGGCATTCCGCCGCCAAACAAGACATCGCGGTACGTGTGAATAGATTTTACGTCGCAGCCACAATGTGCCAACACTTCATCCAAATACCCGCGTGAAGTCGAATACATCGCGTCGTAGCGAACTTTTAGCTTGGCGGCCCGGATTTTTTCCACATCTAAGATGCTGTACAGAAATTCTAAATAGGCAGGCTTTGGATCAAAGGTACTAATACGATCGCTATTTTTTCCAGTGGGGGGTGTACTTTCAGCCGTGGCCAGTGCGCCGACGATCGTGTCGGTAATGTCGGTGGTGGCGGGACCTGCGTAGTCGGGGATGTACTTAATACCGCAGTAGGGAGCCGGGTTGTGGCTGGCCGTGAACATCAGCGCTCCGGCTGAATTCAAATGTTTGGCGTTGTAGGCGATCACAGGGGTCGGACAGTCTCGATCTACGATTTTCACGGTCCAGCCGAGATCGGCCAAAATATTGGCAGACGTGTAGGCAAACTGGTCGGCCAAAAACCGGGGATCGTAGCTGACGAGTACGGGACGGTCTTTGCTGTATGCCTTTTCCAGATAGGTGGCGATCGATCGCGTCACCTTACAGACGTTGCTGAAGGTAAAATCGTCGGCGATGATGCCGCGCCAGCCGTCGGTGCCGAAGACGATGGGAGGATTGGTGCCGTAACGGATACTGGATGCGGACATAGAGATACCTTATAGCTGCGTGTTAGAACAAAATCCATCTCTACCCATGGTAGTAGGATACGGGAATCTTGAGAACGTTTCAGCCGTGAGTTTTCAAGTTGAATGCTGGGCGATGCTCCAAGGGTTGCAGGGAGGCGGGTATTGCGAGACACTGAGGAGGAGATTTTTAGTTGCGAGTGATGTCTTATGCTGCTTATTCTGGCGAACTGGGTGACGGGTTGGGCTAAGGGGTTTGCAGCGGTTGCGATCGCCGTGGCTTGTGTGTTTTCGATCGGGGTGACGCCTGTGCATGCGTTGGTTCAGGTAAAGGTGACAGAGACGTCTTACCATGCCTGCACGCTGGAGATGGCGGCGGGAACGGTGGGTAGTAATGGCAGCGGTCGCAGTGCTCAATGTTTTATCATCGAAGGTACGATGCTGAATGAGTCGGGGAAGGCGCTGAAAAATGGCGATATTTTTGGTCGGGTGTTTGATGCGAATGGCGATACCATCATGGCCAATCGGGGCCGGCTCGGGTCTGTGGAAGAGATCCCGATCGGTCTAGGTCATTTTGCAATCCGCATTACGGTTCCGCAAGGTCAGCCAGAACCGTTGCAGCTCAAGCAATTCAAGGCGGCAGGATTTACGGGAACGGTGCGACGGTAGAGGTGATGTGGAATAGACGGGTAATACCTCACTCCTGGGCGATTGGGATGGGGTTGGCGGGGGTGAATGTGATTCCCTCGGAGAGAGGCACAATAATCAAGAGTAGATTGGAAACCGTAGAAAGCATTCACGATGAAGTTTTGTTATGGAGTGATATGGAATGGAATGGGGCGAAAATTTTCCGGATCATTGTCCTCCTCACGATTCGGTTTCAGGTTCTTTTAAGGTCTATCGTTTTTTAGAAGGTAATAGCATTCATTCTTCAGATTTTTTGACAGTCCGCGACAAGGTTCCCAGTCGTAAGTTTCCTGAAATAGAGAAGGAATGTCGAGCTTGTAGTTTGTCGGTTTTTACCGATCGCAGTGAGGTGTTAAGTTTGCAGCGTCGGGTGCCTCGCTGGCGAAAGGCGGTGGCGATCGGTCAACTGAATGTAACTTCAGGTAAACTGAAACCTACGCCTTCACCACAGACAAATAATTTTCATCATAGTTGGTGGGTATCAAAGGATGTAAGTGCGGTTGATTTGTTTTGGAATGTGATGGAAGCCCCGTCTGAAGTTTAATTTATTTTTTGAGGTAGTGTTATGGGAAGTTTACCAGAGCAAACTTATTTAGGGCAGTTACGGGTTTTAGAGGTTTATGAGGCAACGGATGAGCCTTGTTTATTTGCTTGTCGGAATGGTGCGGGACATATTTTTTTAGCGGTGTTAATTGATGAAACAGATGAGGTGAAAGATTGGCTCTATGTACCGCTGTCGAACGATCGCTTTGCGCGGTTACGATCGGGTGAGATTGATTTATACACTGGATTCCGAGTGGCGGAGGATGGATTTGTGCATCGGGTTTCTGTGCCGATTTACGAGGGAAGTTCAACTGTTATTACGATTGCTTGTGATGCATTAACTTGTGACATGTTACCGATCGCAGGCGATCGCCTTTCCTTAGAAGTTTCTCTGGCTGCTTGATTTAGGGTTTACGCGATATGGTGATTTGAGAACAGGTAAAATAATTTTGTATAAGTGATTTTTCGATCGAGCTATAGACCTTATCTAGCCACACATTCCTATGCGACTTTCCCAAGGACACCTTAGCCTCCTCGAAACTTGTCCAAGACAGTTTCAGCATCAATTCTTGGAACAGCTAAACCTACAAAATCGATCGCTCGACGAAGAAGAACGAATTCAATTGGGAAGCAAATTTCATCAGATTATTCAGCAGCGATCGCTTCAGTTGCCCATCGAACCCCTTCTCGCCCAAGACCCCCAGTTAGCGCAGTGGTTTCGTGCCTTTGAGTGTGCCATGCCAGAGTTTTTTAACCGGGCCTACGCCTCACCTGGAGAATTAGCCGAGAGTGAACAAGTCCGAACCTTGGCCTACTTGGGGCATTGTCTCGTGGTCGTATATGACTATCTGGTGCTTGAACCCAAAAGTGCGCTGATCTTAGACTGGAAAACTGCTCAAAAACCTAATTCAGCGATCGCCCGAAGCTGGCAGTCGAAACTGTATCCCTACGTGCTTCACCAGACGAGCCACTACAAAGCACACCAGATTGAACTGCGATATTGGTTCTTCCATCACGACACCGCCGAAAAACTGAGCTTGCCTTACACCGATGCTGATCATGCCGAAACCGATCGCCAGCTCACGCGCTTGCTTACCCAACTTAGCCACTGGCTGAATGACTACCAGGACCACGCCACCCCGTTTCCCCAAACCCTAGACGTGAAGACCTGCGATCGCTGTGTCTATACCGTGCGCTGCGATCGTACCCTAGGCGAAATCGGGCTATCCGAAGTCGATTCGGCGATGGACTGGGAGCAGATTCCCGAAGTTTCATCGATTTTGTAATAGATTTGCATAGGTCTTGAGAAGTAGGCGCGATAGAACACTAAGAGCTACGCATTCTAAACCGTCCTAGCTTCAAGCGTTTGGAGCCTTAGGACAGTTTTCCAAACCCGCATCTCCCTCTTCCTAAAGATGACGGGCGTTGCTGATTTAAGGTATGACGGCTTGAGGAACTGGGACATCCTTGAACTTA
>ENA-OBIO01000009-OBIO01000009.1-metagenomes-genome-assembly--contig:-NODE-9-length-128497-cov-23.6359_pt1 | contig 128497 bp, 131 predicted proteins | sample MGYA00153383_OBIO01 | MGnify analysis MGYA00153383 | reverse complement strand
CACGACGGTTGGTGAAGCCTCCCGGAAAGGAAATCGCCCCTCCCCTTCTCAATTCTAATTTCCTCATTCTTCATTCTCCACCGCCCCCAATGCTTTAAGAGTCGCGATCGTACCGGGAGTTAAACCTTTGGCATCCGTAATGTTCATGCCTTCGTAGGGGAGAAGTTTTAACGTTCGTTGGCAATTGCCAGTTTTAGTACTCCAAATCTTAATGCTCCCATTTTCATCACTACTTATAATGAGATCACCATCTAAACTAAATACAAGTGAGTATACTCGACTAAAATGACCATTTATAGTCATCAAACAAAAACCTGATTTCATATCCCATAGTTTGATTGTTTGATCATGACTGCAACTAGCTAGTGTTTGACCATCTGGGCTAAAAACAACTTTATTTACCCAGTTATCATGGCCTATCAATGTAAATAAACATTCACCAGTTGTGATGTCCCATAGTTTAATCGTCCTGTCATAACTAGCCGAGGCAATCATTTGATCGTCGTGACTAAATACAACTTGTGATACGGAGTTAGTGTGTCCTTCAAAGAGCCTGATTAATTTACCTGTAAGGTAATTGTGGACTTTAATTATCTTGTCATAACTACCACTTGCTAAGAGTGTGCCGTCATGGCTAAATGCAAGTGAAGAAATTCTATTTGTATGTTCACTTTGAAATGTTTCCAAACATTCACCAGACACAAAATTCCATAATTTTATTATTCCACCAGCAGAACTACTTGCAAGAATTGTATTTCTTGGGTTAAATGCAAGTGCATAGACTGACTTAGTATGACCTGAGAGGGTCATCAAAACTGATTGAGTCTTTAAACTCAATATTTCTATATCTCGGTCAGCGCTAGCAAATACGTTTCGAGTTGAGTTGAATGCAAATGCATTTGAATATTTGAGCCATCTACGAAATGTGGCTAGATTTTTATTGTCTAAATTCCAGGACAGTACTGTTCCATTACTATAGGTGCTAATCATGCTATTACTTGAAATTGGATTGATTGATAAAATCTGATTTGAGTACCCTTTCAAAACTTTAATACATTTACCAGTTGGCATACTCCATAATCTAACTGATTGATCTGATCCAGCAGTAGCCAGCATATCGCCCTTTGGATTGAATGCGACACATCGTAGACCACTCGTATGTCCTTCCAAAATATTTATACATTCACCCTTGTCAATATCCCACAATCGAACTGTACAGTCTGAACTCCCACTAGCAAGAATTTTGCTATCTGGAGAAAATGAAAGACTCCAGATAGGTTCTGTATGACCTCGAAAGATTTTAATGGATTCATCGGTTTCAACATCCCACAATCGAATGGTCTTATCAAAACCTGCACTTGCAAGAACTTGACCTTGTAAACTGAAAGGAGATGAATTCACTAAACCTTCATGTCCATGTAGAACCTTTAGGCATGACCCAGTGTGGACATCCCATATTCGTATTGTATTGTCACGACTACTACTAGAAAGAATTGTACCATCTTGGTTAAAAGATGCTGAGTAAACCCAATCCGTATGACCATTTAATGTTTTTAGACATTCCCCAGTTTTCCCATTCCATAACTTGATAGAACAGTCAAAGGATGTGCTAGCTATTAACTCACCCGAGGGACTAAATATGGCATTAATTACGGAATTAGAATGTCCCTGTAAGATTCTTACACATTTTCCAGTTTGAGCTTCCCATAATCTTATTGTGGAATCAGAGCTGGCGCTAGCTATCATGTCCCCATCAGGACTAAAATTGACTGAATAGACTGAATTCTGATGCTCTTTAGATTTCCAAGCTTCGCGAAGAGTTTCAACTTCTATCAAACTGATCAATCCAGAATCATCACTGAGAACTATAAATTTACTGTCTGGGCTAAACGCCACTGACCAAACGTTACCAATTAGTCGGGCGAACTGTGATTTCTCTAAATAGGCATTGGTAAAATCAGTTCTCCATAAATTTGCCTCGCAAAAATCAGCTCCTACGATGACTAACTCTGATAACTGACAGTTCTTTAAGATATCACAGTCTAATTTTAAAAGAATGTTGACTGTATTTCCTCCAATGTATTCAATATCATCATAACTTTTGCCACGGGTAAGTTCAAGAACAGAAAAAATATGATGCGGAAAAATTGGTAATGTCGAAACAATTGGTAGTATTAATTCCATGACGGCTTTAGTGAGCGGTGCCAGTCCAAAGCCCGATCGCAACACTTCCAAACTCTCCGTCACAAACCCCTTCAGCGGAGCAACAGCCCCACCGCCAAAGTATTCCGACCATGTGTAGTCACGCGGCTCCAAAGTCCGATCGATCCCCGACTTCATCTGTGCCAACTCCAGAAAATCAGGAGCCAAAGCCCCCAGTTCCGCCGCAAACTTAAACGCCACAAAAAACTCCAAAAGCGATCGATGGGCAGGTTGATAATCGCCATCGGAATTGCGGATTAACATCGTCTGACCCATCATGTCGTAATGCCAATGGTCCAGATCCTTCTCCTCTTGAACCGCCGACCCAAAGAGTTTGCGAATCCGATCGGGAAACTCACGATAATTCAAGCTCATGCGATCATTCGACAACATTTCCCACGATAGCTCACACAGAAAATATAGCTTATCCGCCATCGACGTAAACGTCCGCTCCGCCCGAATATCTCGCTCCATCTTGCGCCGCACCGCATACAAATACACCCGCGACATATCCACAGGTTTCCCCGCCTCAATATCCGGCAACGCCTCCAAAATCAACTCCGTCATAACAGGACGCCGCGCCAAATCCAAAAGCTGCGGATTGCCCATCACCTGCGCCACCGTTTCCGAAGACGATGCCAATAGCAACACCTCTCGGATTTGCGAATCATCAAATTTCTCAAGTTCCAACACCTCAAACTGCGGCGTCTCTCCTGACAACCCTCGCGTTGACGCTTGCAATTCAGCATTGAGCAACGATCGACCTTCCTTCGCATCGGGAAAGTGTTCCGTCCGACAAGTCAAAATCACCTTAGAACCGGGCACCACCACCTTCGCTAGCTCCCAGAAATTATTAATCATCTGCTGCTTATCGACCCGTGCCGCCATCTCATCAAAGCCATCAAAAATCAATAGCAACTTGCCCATTCGATTCAGTTCTACAAATGCCGAATACCCCGGAATCGGAATCTCATGCTTCCTAAAAAAGAACTCCGAAAACAACGACTCCACACTCACCGCCTTCGCATAATCCCGCAATGGAATCACAATAGGCAATCGGGGACGCCCCACCCCATTCGCCTTCGCCGATCGATACTTCGACACCGCGATCGACGCATAATGCAACGCTAACCAAGTCTTCCCAGTCCCAAACTCCCCCAAAATCGACAAATGCTCCTTCGCCGGATCATCCATCCACAGATCAATATAGCCCTCCGTCCAGCCATCACTTTCCCCATACCGACTCATTCCCAACCGCTGATGCGTCATCGGGTCAAACTCCTCCTTCATACAAGCCAACGGCACATACCTTGCCTCAATTCCCCGAGTAGCAATCTCCGCCTCTAACCAATCCAAATACCCCTCAAAATCCGCATCCTGATCCAAAAACTCATCAAACGTAAAACAAAACAAATCCGCATTTTCAGGAGCCTCACAAGCCGATCGCGCCGCCTTACTAATTCTTCGTTCCGTCACCAACCATCCCTCATCCACGCGCTGCAACCCCACCGATTCCCGTAACCCGATCACATCATGCACCTTCGCCTCCCCCGCAATCCCGCGCACCAAAACTCGATCGAACCCGCGCCGTTTCGGAATATTAATCACCCATTCAAAATAGTCAAGGTCCCACTTCTCCGTCGGCTCCAAATGGTAGCCCAACACCTCAAACCACGATCGCATCCTCAGCGCCAACTCCCCCGCCCGACAATTCGCAGAAACTAGCGCCAGCGTTTCGACGGGTGATAACGCCGCAGGATTTGCGATCGCTTCCAATTGCCCTGCCACTTGTTCCAACTTCCGATCGATCGTCCGTTCAATCTTACGAAGCTGATGTTGGACTAACGTTTCCTTTGGCGTTTGCGATCGCCGAGTCACCTTCAAAAAAGCCGCCGCAAACTCCGCTAGTTCCCTTGAAGCCTCACAACCTGAACTCCGCACCTTCTCCCCAATCTCAGACGAAGTCAAAAACGCCTCCCCACTCGTCAACCACTCCTGCGGATTATTCTCATCAAAACTTCGCCGAAACCCCGATCGAATTTCCGCCGCCCGAAAAATCTCTAAACAAACATCCGGTTTTCCATAGCCATACTCCACCAGAGCATAGACATACACCGCCTCAAAATCCTCCGGCGGATGCTCTGGATCGATGCCCACGGACTTCAGCACCCGAATCACATACTCACTCCGTTGCAGCTTATCCTTAACAAACTGCGAACCCGTCAATGCTTGAATAGCTTGCAGAAAAAGAGCGATCGTCATAGCTACTAGTTCCTAAAACATTGAGAGGAAACCAACTTTCTCCTAGTGTAGCGAAATTTAATCGACTGAGTAGAATTAAGCGCTTATCTTGGTCGAGTTCTTCCACGCCTTCCTTGACATATTGATCGAGAACAAAGTTTAGGAATTCTTGCTGTTTGCCGAAATACCTGGAAAAAATCAGTGGCTTAAAGGTCATCACCCGATCGGTGCGGCTGATGGGTTCGGTGGCATAGGCGATATAGGTCAGCACGTCGTAGAGATCGCTCTTTTCGGCGTTGATAAGGCGGCTGATTTCGGTGAGTTGTTCTTTGCCATAGCCTTTTTCTGAGAGTCCTTCTAGTAATGCTTTACGAGTATCGGGACGACTCCAGAGCGATCGGAGTTCGACTTCGTTTTTAAAGAGTGCGGGTATTTCGCCAAAGAGGCGTTCTACGAATTCAAGTGCTGATAGTGGCTTACCATCGGGACTCCAGAAGCTTGTGGTGATGCGAGATTGGAGGTGACGGTCTTTGCCATCGGCGAGTTTGATTTTGATAATGGGTGGGCGGGTGGATTCGGATGTGGGGTTGTCTATTGCAAGATTGTAGGGGCTTGGGGTTCGCGGACGTTGCGGGCATCGACTCCGGTGAAGAGTTTTTGGGAGGTGGTGAGGATGGTGGGAATGGTTTTCTCGTTGTCTTGGAAAGTTTTGAGAGATTGTTCGCCGAGTTTGCCGTCGTCGGAGGTAACGCGGACGCAGTAGTTGGGGTGGGTGCTCATTTTGGTTTGGTTGATTAGGTTGCGGACGGCTAGGGCGTGGGGCTGGTTGGCGCAGAAGACTATTGTTTTTTGGTTTTGGTCTATTGCGTCCATGAAAAGCTTGACTCTGTAGCGTTCTCGTTCTTCAATTTCAATGATGCGGTTGAAGTCTTTTTCGGTGTAGGTTTTCTTTTGGTTTACCGTTCCTTCTAGCGTTTCATCTTCAAGGGCGTAAGTGTATTCGTCTAGGTTGGTTTCGATTTGGCGGACTTTGAAGGGGGTGAGGTAGCCGTCGTTGATGCCAGATTTGAGGGCGTAAGTGTAGACGGGTTCGCCGAAGTAGGTGTCGGTGTCGGCGTTTTGAGTGCTATTTAATGGCGTTGTGTTGGTAGTAGCAGGCTTCCCATGTGCCGCTGCGGTCTTCAAAGGGGATAGTGGCGAAGCGGTCTCTCCAGAGGTTTTCCTGGCTGAAGGTGAGGTGCCAGAGTTCTTCGGGGGTGGGGTATTGGGGGATGTAGGTTTCGGTTCCGGTATACCTGTCGATTTGGTAGATGCGGCGTCCGTTGGTGGAGTAGGCGAAGCGGGTTTCGAGTTTTTCGGCGTAGTTTTTGGCTTAGGCGACGCCTTGGGTGTCGGGGAGGTCTCGTTTTTTGGCTTCGATGACAGCGAGTTTTTCGCCTTTGTAGACGAGTACGTAGTCGGCGTATTCGGAGGTGGCGCGTTTGCCGTGGCCGAGGAGGCGACCGGGGGCGATGACTTCGCGGCGAATCCTGCTATGTTCAACGGTACCCCAGCCTGAGGCTTTGAGGGCGGGGTCGATGAGTTCGGCGCGGGTTTCGGCTTCGTTCATGGGGCGATCGACTCAGTATATTGAAAGGCTGCGATGTGTCTATTGTAATGGTCTACACTGAATCGCGCCGCATTGAAGTACTATAACCATTACTGGTCTAGTGAGGTACGATGTTAATAGAGATTCTAGATTTAGTTTAGAGACAAGTAATGCAGCCTTACTCATTGGACTTACGCCAGAAAATTGTAGACGCTTATGATAAAGGTGATATCTCACAACGGAAGCTCGCGAAAAACTTTGGTGTGGCACTCAGCTTTGTCAGTAAGTTGCTGCTCAAACATCGGCGATCGGGAGTCTTGGGTCCTAAGATCCGAACGGAACAGACGCCCATTAAGCTGAGTCCTAAACAATTGGAAGTTCTACGGCAATTGGTGGAAGCGCAACCCGATTCCACCTTGGCAGAACTCCAAGACCAACTTCGAGAAAAAACTGATGTCTCGATCGGAACTTCAACGATCGATCGGATGCTTCGACTCCATTTAAATCTAACCTTTAAAAAAAAGTCTACATCCGACATTGAAGGAAACAGACCGAGTTCAACTGGCCCGATTTGAATACTGGCAACTGATTCGATTGATTCCAGCTCAGGATCTCGTTTTTCTGGATGAATCCGGAGTAAATCTGTCTCTGGTTAGGGAATATGCACGTTCCAGCCAAGGGAGTCGAGTGTATGAATCCAAACCGAGCCGGACTAAAAATGTCTCCATGGTGAGTGCAATCAGCCTCAAGAAAGGATTGCTAATTTAGTAAAGCATGGTGGGCTACATGGATGCGCTCACCTTTGACGCCTTTATTTCCCAGAAATTGCTTCCTGAACTGTGGCTAGGAGCGGTCCTTGTGATGGATAACTGCTCCATTCACAAAAGTGAAGAAATCGAAGCCTTAATTCAGTCGGTCGGCGTAAGAATCATCTATCTACCACCCTATTCCCCAGATTTTTTTCCCATTGAGAATTGTTGGTCCAAGATTAAAGGTATTCGACAAACCATTGGAGCGAGAACGTATCGTGGTTTATTAATGGCATTAGAAAAATCATTTCTAAGCGTAACTAAAAAGGATTTACTCGGTTGGTTTACGCATTGCTGTTACTGTACAGAAGAAGACTGGAAAAGCTTACTAAACGAGGTCTAATTGGTAATTTGATTCGTACCTCACTAGATTGGGAATGGCTATATCTGCGCGATCGTCTCAAAATCTTGATCGTTATGAATTAGCAAGAAATCATTAGCTAGCGCAACTTGAGCAATGCAGCAGTCGATCGGACTACGGACAGTGAAACCTCGGCGGCGCAGATTATAATAAATTCGAGCCGCTGATATCCAACCCGTATTTGAGATTTCAGTGCAATCTATCCCGCATCGCCTTGTGGTCAAAATCAGGTAAAAATTGAATTTGTCCCGCAAGATCTAACAGATTCTTCTTCTTCCGCGATCGCACTAATTCCAGCACCGCCAAATGGATTAGATCTTCCTGAGTCGTCAGGTTTGTCAATTGCAGCGCCTCAGTGAAAAGCGCCTCATCCAGATTAAGGGTAATTTGCATTGGATCACGTTTGACGAGGTGGGTATGAATTGCACGTTGTTTCAATTATGGCAAAGACGCTCGATCGCCCCCAGACACGAATATCTCGATCGCAATCCAAGCAATCATTCCCAACAAACGAGGCCAGCATCTACGTATTTTGGTCTTACTTCGCTACTGGCTTTCATCAAAGTAGTCAGTGTCAATCCGTTTCACCACAAAGCGTTCCTTTTCACTAACACCGACATTATTATCGAGCATGAGTTCCGTCAACATTTCTCCATTAATCAGGACGATCTTTTTCTCAATACGAGTAACATAATCTTTCGCTTCTTTAGAGAAATCTGATGTGGTAATTACAACGCCCTTCCTTGCTCGAAACCCTTCCAAACTCCCCGCAAATGCCTGCACGATCGGACGTCCCACTGTTCCTTCCCACCGTTTTGCTTGAATATAAATATTGTCGAGACCGAGCGGATCTTCGCTAATAATCCCATCCACTCCACCATCACCACTGCCACCGATCGCCTGACCCGCCGCCTTCCGAGAGCCACCATATCCCATCGCCACCAGTAAATCGACAACGACCCGTTCAAAAAATGCAGGTGACGAAGATTTTAAACATCGCAGCATTTCATCCGCCACTTCCGATCGCAGGGTTAGATACGCATCTTGCAAAACTTCTTCAGGTGTTCGGTCGGACTCTAATTCGATCGGCACTGGAGTTATCGAATCTAATTTAACGGGTCCTTGACGAAATGCTTGAAATTCCGGAAAAACTTGAAGCGATTTGACCGTGATTTTTTCAGGATATTGTGATAATAAATCTCGTCCCAGAGTAGTAATCACAAAATGTCCACGCTTTGGCGTATCAATCAAACATGCCTTTTTCAAATGAGTTCGGGTCCAACCGACTCGGTTTATAAATGTCTTCTGACCACCACTGGGAAGCAATTGCTGTCGATCGGCTTCAGTCAACTGCAATCGATCGGCTAAAACATCATAAATTTCACGAATAGAGTACTCCCTTCCATCTGCTAAAATTTCAAGAAAGGGAAGGAAGAAAGTCTGAAAATCGGGGATGGTCATGCACGATCGAAAATAACGAGTATCTTATTATACATTGGTAGTTTTAAAGAAACGATCACACCATAAAAAACACCCAACGACTAACTTCACCAAATCCCCTACACAACCGTCGTCGTCTCAATCGACTCCTCAAGCTCGTCCGTCGGCAACTCCGACTCTCCCGGCAACCAGCCTAGCAGCGGCAATGGTAACAACCCACTCAAATTCGTAATCAACACCAACAACCACAACTGATCAAAATTCGTATCCGTCACATTCAAAAATCGCATCAACACCGCACCCAACTGGTATGACACAAACCCCGAAAAATTCACCACTGACATCAGTAACGCAAACAACGTCGCCTCCACCCCCGGCGGACACAGCCGCGCCGCCAACACCAACACAGGCATAAACGCAATCTGACCCGCCACCGTCAAAATCAAACTATCCCCCAAACTAAACCATCGATCGCTAATCCCAAACTCCCGGTTCACATGCGTCACCAAAATCAACATCGACAACCCTAACACCGACGCAATCACCGTAGACCACCCAAAAATCACCCGAAACGGCACCGTCTTTAAAAACCGCTGAAACACCCAAATCCCAGCGATCGCCGCAAAACTCGTCACCAACCGCACCCGACCCAAAAACTCCGGCTCAAACCCAAGTTCATTGGTATTGAAATAAAAGAACGCAGCCTCCCCACTCGGCATCGCCTGCCACAAAAACAAAAACGCCGTCGGCAACCAAATACTCCGTTGTGATACCGCCGCCTTCAACTGAGCCACCTGAAGCTTCACCACCGTCCAATCCGGCTTTTCCGTCACCGGAGTCTCCGCAATCAACCAAGCCACCGCCGACACAATCAACGGAAACGTCGCCGTAATCAAAAACACCGTCTTCACATCAAAATGTGCCAACAGCGACCCACTCGCATAGGCCGTAATCAAACCCCCAATAGAACTCACCCCCCAGCTCAACGACTGAAGCGAACCCGCCGCACTCACCGACTCGCCCCGCGCCCTTTCCACCACCAACGAATCTACAATTACATCGCTCATCGCCACAGACAACGAACCCAGCGCAATAGCAGCCGTCGCCTCAGCCCCCGTATGCACCACCGTCGCCAGCGCCACCCAAGACCCAACGCCCAAGAACCCTGACAAAATCAAATACGGTCGCCGCCGATAGCCAAAGATCGGCAACCCATCCGACAAAAACCCAAAAAATGGCTTAACCATCCAAGGAATAGACGCAATGCCCAGCAGCGTGGACACCTCCGCCGGACCCAGCTTCAAATCATCCTTCAGAAAAAAACTGACCGCCAACCGCGCTAATCCCAAAATCCCCTGAACAAAATACACCATCAAAATAGCCAGCAACTCAGGCGTCGGCTCATGCCCAAACAGCACCCGCTGAGCCAAGAATTGACGAATCTTATCCATCGGGGAATCAGAAGCAATCACAAATAGTTCTTTACAAAAATCAAGGTTTAGTCCTACATCATAGACTGCCCGCTCCTGAAATTTCCATCACCCGCTTAGGTCCCGCCCTAACTCCTTTTGCCGATCGCGCCGACCCTTCATCTAGACCCAACCCAGGAAGTCGTGTAATCAGTGTTCATAATATTTTGACACTTTTCGTAATAATGCGTTACATTATAGAGGAACAGATAACTCTCTCTTTCCGGAGCAACAACATCATGGCAGACACTAAAGCAGCAGTAGCAACCCCAGTTGTAGAAAATCGTAACGCTTGGAAATTTGGTTTCACGACCCAAGCTGAAGTTTGGAATGGTCGTTTCGCAATGATTGGATTTGTAGCCGCACTGGCAACTGAAGCTGCCACGAATCAAGGTGTGTTGAAGTTCTGGGGACTACTCTAGTCCAGTAGCGACCGCGCTTGAAAGCTATGCCGATCAATCTTGAAGGTCAAGTGCTGAAAACCTGTTCCTAGGAATGGGTTTTTTATTGGATGGCCCCCTATCTGAGATTTTGCGCTCTTGATCAAAAAAGCCCGATCATCTGTCACAAGGACGTACACGATCGGGCTTTTTATCGGTATGGCTGAACTCCAAAGAATCTAAACTACCGAATGTATTCTTTCAAAACGCTGTTCCGGTTCGGGTGACGAAGTTTGCGCAGAGCCTTAGCTTCGATTTGACGAATTCGCTCACGGGTGACGTTGAAAATTTGGCCAATTTCCTCCAACGTTTTCATGCGTCCATCATCTAAACCATAGCGTAAACGCAATACGTCTTTTTCGCGGGGGCTAAGAGTCGCTAGGACGCTTTCCAAATCTTCACGTAAAAGGTTTTTCGACACTTGGTCTTCCGGCGTTTCACCATCAGACTCAATGAAGTCACCTAAACGAGAATCTTCTTCCTTCCCGATCGGCGTTTCTAACGAAATTGGGAGCTGAGCCGATTTCGCAATAAACCGGAGTTTTTCGATCGTCATTTCCATCCGAGTTGCAATTTCTTCCTCAGTCGGCTTTCGGCCCATTTCCTGAGACAGCAGCTTAGTAGTTTTCTTGATTCGAGAAATCGTCTCGTACAAGTGAACCGGAAGACGAATCGTCCGAGACTGGTCGGCAATCGCCCGCGTAATAGCTTGACGAATCCACCAAGTTGCATAGGTTGAGAACTTATACCCCTTTTCATGGTCAAACTTCTCAGCCGCCCGGATTAATCCTAGACTGCCCTCTTGTATTAAATCTTGAAATGAGAGTCCACGGTTCATATACTTCTTCGCGATCGAAACGACCAAACGAAGGTTGGACTGAACCATCTTATCCTTTGCCCGACGTCCCACATGGAGACGATGGCGGAACTGCACGATCGGCATTTTGAACTCGTCTGCCCACTCGTGCTCGGTCGGCTCTCGCTGAAGGGCTTCCTCTAGCTTGGCGTACCCTCGCTCTAAATCCAGCAAATCCGCAATCTTGCGAGCCAACTCGATTTCTTCATCTGCACGAAGGAGACGAATCCGGCCAATTTCTTGCAAATACAGCCGAATCGAATCTTCGGTGTAGTGCTTTTTCTTGACGGTCGTGCGGCGGCGAGTGGCCCGTTTACCCGGTTTACCATCTTCAGATGGTTCAACCTCGCCCTCTTCATCATCGTCATCTAGATCTTCTGCCTCAGCTTCTTGATCAAGATCCTCTGCCGAAGGGCTATCGGAATCAGTTTCCACTTCAAGTAGTACGTTCTTGGCTTTGCTCATGCCTCAGTCCTCATGCTCGTTAAGGTCGTTAGCATATCCAAATTCAAGCTTTCCTTACCGTCAGAATGCCAATGTTGCCCTATCTTTCACCAGAGAACTCTAATATCAATTTCGATTGTCTTTTAGACTGACGCGAGACTTCGTAAACTTTTAAATACTCTCGTTTAAATGAAAATATCTAAGAGCATGAAGCGACTTACCAATAGATTAAGTCAGACGTAATCCGTAGAACTATCGAAGCTGTGAGACCTATGTGAACCGAGCCAAGATGCTGACGTGTAAGGTGTATGGATGGAATGCTTGTGCGTTTCAGTTTGATTGTAGCCTTTCTCACTGAAGATGTACCTTGTTTTCAAAACTCTCTTAGAGAGATTTCGAGAAACCCCATTAGGTTGATAAATGAGTCAAAATCAACTTCAAACAGTTTAAGTATAGGGGGTTGATAGACTTTTAATCCCATTTAAGCCTCTGTAAAGCGTGTCCTTTCGTGAACTGAAAGAATTCCGTTAGCGTCTGTCGCTCTGCTAATCTCTCCGTCTTTAAGCCTCGATCCGGAGAAATAGCTGATTCAGCTACGCCATTTCAATGAACACTTAGTGAGAACAATGAGATTATTCAGATTGAACTCCGTAATGTAAATTCTTGTACGCTGTATTGAGTCCCAAAATTTGCCTTAATCCTGAGGGATGATCTCGAAAACATGACAGAATCGCCTCTCGATATTTTGATTTTGTCCAATGGCCCAGGAGAGTTGAGCACTTGGGTCCGGCCAGTGGTCCGCCAACTGCAAGCGCGACTAGGGACCGATCGGGTCACTGACAAAACCCTTGATCCCGCCAATCTCAGGATTTCCATCGTCCTGTCTCCCTGTCCAAATGCCAGTGGGATGGAAGCCGAAATCGCCCGAAATAATCCGGGGATCGATCGGGTTCAAGCCGCTCAAGACTTTTTTCCATTTTTACTGTTCGGCAGAACGGCCCAGCATTGGGATTGGCGAAAACGGGGGGTGATTGTTTTTTTGGGTGGGGATCCACTGTTTCCGGTGATCTTAGGCAAGCGTCTAGGGTACCCAACCGTTGTGTATGCCGAGTGGGAGGCACTATGGCATGGCTTAGTCGATCGCTTTGCCATCATGCAGCCCAAAATCTTAGACACCGTGAAGCCAAAGTATCGATCGAAATTTCGGGTCGTGGGAGACTTAATGACGGATGCCGGGATTAGCGGACAGATGACGTCCCATTCAGCCGACTTTCAAGCGAACCCCAGTCCGGACTTCAATACAACTCGCCGCATTACCATTGGATTACTACCGGGGTCAAAGGCGGCAAAACTGGGTCAGGGCGTTCCTCTCGGCTGTGCGATCGCCGAACACCTTCATCAAAAAGATCCTTCTATTCGATTTGTGCTACCGATGGCCCCGGCGCTAGATGAGGCGACCCTGGAGAAATTTGCGAATCCGGCCACTAATCCTGCCGTGGCTCTGATGGGCGGGGTTTCGGCACAGATTATGCGATCGGGAGAATCCCATGCTTTTCTGAAAACTCGTGGCGGAAGTGAAATTGAGCTACATTCGATCGGTGATGATGGCCCGAGAACCCCACACTACGGTTTGCTTAATCAGTGTGACCTATGCATTACAACCGTGGGGGCCAATACGGCAGAACTCGGAGCCTTGGGCATTCCAATGATCATGGTTTTGGCGACCAATCAGTTTGATGCGATGCGATCGTGGAATGGTATTTTGGGCCTCCTAGCCAATCTTCCCGGCGTGGGATCTCTCTTTGCCAAGGGGATTAACTGGGTCATGTTGCGAAAGGTAGGGCTGTTGGCTTGGCCTAATATTTGGGCTGGACGATCGATCGTTCCAGAAATGGTGGGACGACTTACCCCAGAAATGGTGGTCGAAAAAATCCAGGATTATCTGGACCATCCTGAGAAACTAGAGACGATGAGACAAGAACTGCGCCAAGTTCGAGGAGAACCGGGCGCAGCACTTAAAGTAGTCGAGATTGTGGAGGAGCTGTTAGCCGAAAGTTTAGGAAGGACTTAAATTCGCCTTAGCCAGTTCAATACACTGCGATACCCTTCGGCTTTGCCCTGTTGGAGGTATAAGGTGGCGGCTTGTTGGAAATCGGCTTTGGCGGCGATCGGTTGACCGACTTGAGTCATTAGGGTTGCGCGAGCATAAATCGCATCTGCCGATCGTGGGTTAAGCCGGAGGGTTTCGGTGTAATCGGCAATCGCGCCCATGCCGTCCCCTAGGGTTTGCCGTGCCTTACCGCGCTGGTAGAATGCTTGGACATTTTGAGTATCTAGTGCGATGACGCGGGTGTAGTCATCGATTGATCCGGTCAGGTCGCCCATCTTCATCCGAACCTTGCCTCGGCTGCCATAGGCGTCGGCTAGGTTTGGGTTAAACGAAAGGGCACGATTGTAGTCACCGAGAGCACCACTGAGATCGCCCGATTCCATTCGAATGTCGGCCACTGCTTTGAACGCCTCAGCATCGTTAGGTTTGAGCTTAAGGGTCTGCTCGAAATCTGCGATCGCCGCCGCTCGGTTTCCAGCCATGGCGTAGAGACTTCCGCGCTGAAAATAGGCGTCCGCTTTATTGGGCTGAAGTTGGACCACTTGAGTCAGATCCGCCGCCGCAAGGTCAAACTTACTTTGAGCGGTGTAGACCAAGGACCGGTTATAAAATGCTTCGGGGTAGCTGGGTTTGTACTTCAGCGCCGTAGTAAAGTCAGTTGCTGCATCCTCGCTGCGTCCCATCTGGCTATAGATCATCCCGCGATTGAGATAGGCTTCGGGGGAGGTGTTTCGGAGGTTAATTGCTTGGTTGAGATCGGTCAGTGCAAGATCACGATCGCCCAGTTGCTGATGGACGTACGCACGATTGACCAGTGCTGCAATATGGGTCGGGTCATCCCTAAGAGCTAGGTTGAGGTCGTCTAGTGATCCCTTAAAATCACTGTTAGCACTCTTGTCATAGGCCAAGTTCACACGGGCCGTTACCAAAGTTGGGTCAATCTTCAAAGCCGAATCCCAGTCGCCAAATCCTGCAGCCCGATCACCCAGTTGATAGCGGAGATTTCCCCGTTGGGCAAAAGCGACGGCATTGGTCGGATCCAGCTTCAAACCCTTGGTATAATCCTCGATCGCTCCCTGCGGGTCGCCTAACGCAGTCTTCGCCATGGCCCGACCGTAGTAGGCTTTCGAGAAGGACGGATAGCGGATGAGGGCTTGGTCGTACTGCACGATCGCCTCAACATACTGACCTTTTTGGGCGCTCTTCTGGGCCGACTGAAGATACTCTTGAGCCAGGTTAAAAGCTGCTGCTTCACTAGGGGCTTTTTGAGAGACGGACGATTCCGAAGCAGCAGACTGCGCTGAAGCGGGAGTTGAAGCGAAAATCTCTGCTCCCCAGACTGAACTCATCAAGGAAATTGAAAGCAGACACCACTTGGAGTAGTGCCGAATTAGAGCATGACGATGCATCATTAGTCAATCCATCTTAAGGGTAGATAATCTTATGGAGTACTGTGCCCAAAACTCAGCGTTTTTCTGTCAGGAAATCTGCCTAAATTCGGCAAATCTTCATAAAGATTCTGTAAGATTCTCCGGGGTTTAATCGACGGCCTCGTTATAACGTAGAGACATCGCAATCCAAACAGAAATTGCAGCACAGGAGTATGGCCTTAAGTTGGGATAGTCTCACCAGGACGGAGACGAGACCATTTACCTTTTTCTTCCTTGAAGCTTGTACATCCCACCACATCCCATTCCGTTTCAATATAGTCACGATGTTCGCGAATGTTAACATTGATACTGGGTTCAGTCGGCTCGAAGGTCGGCTGGAGCGTAAGGTGAGGTTGCTGGTGCTGGCCTTCAACGGCATGGTAGGTCAAGCAGCGATCGACATAGTGGCAGTGAATGCAAATACACATGAGTCGGTTCTCCTGTGGTCCACGATCGGACGGAATGAGGGGGCAAGTTTAAAGGATTTAAAGTAAAGCAGAATACAACCCCTGCTTTTTGATACTCTAACTCAGGCGAATTTAACTCGCCCACTCGTCTTTGCTAAAGGTGGCATCAGGTTGGCACAGGTTTTAACGGTTTTGCAGCACCATACATTGGGGTCTTCGGCACTTTCGCCCAGGACATGGCCTTTTGAGATCGATTTTTTGCCGCCCCAGGCTTACTTGGTGGGGGGAAGTGTTCGAGATGCGCTTTTAGAGCGGCACTCTGACTATTTGGATTTGGATTTTGTGATGCCTAAAGGGGCAGTGGAAACTGCTGCAACCATCGCACGGCACTACCGGGCTGGGTTTGTGCTGCTGGACGCAGAGCGGCAGATTGCGCGGGTGGTATTCCCACAGGGGACGGCAGATTTTGCCCAACAGGTTGGGGATTCGCTGGAAGAGGATCTCAGACGACGCGATTTTACGATGAATGCGATCGCCTACAATCCCCACACCTTGGAACTGTTTGATCCACTGCAAGGCTGTTTGGATCTAGAGCGCTGCATTTTGCGGATGATTAGCGCTGAAAACTTGGCTGAAGACCCGTTGCGGCTCCTGCGCGCCTATCGTCAGGCGGCACAGCTTAACTTTGCAATAGATCCCGCTACGGAAACAGCATTAGGGCAACTTGCGCCGCTCCTCCGAGACATTGCGGCAGAACGGGTGCAGTCTGAATTGAACTATTTATTGAGTTCATCCCGAGGCACGCAGAAGCTCTGTGCGGCTTGGGACGCTGGGCTACTGGCTGATTGGCTGCCCCACATCACGCGAGAACGCATGAATCAAGTGGGGTCGATCGATCGGGTTTTCCAAGCCTTGCGGACTGACTGGCCCAGTTTTGCTGAAGCCGTGTCTCAACGCATTCGATCGCAGAATCAGGCGAGTCAACTCTCCAATAAGGAGTTAGAACCCTCGGGAAGCACTCGAACCTGGCTGACCATTGCTAAACTTGCCTGCCTCATGTCTCCCGATCCAGACCTCGCAGAACCTCAACTTTGGCGCTTGAAGTATAGTCGCGCGGAGATTCAGGCCGTTCTGATTGTACTGAAAAACAGTTTGGCGTTGGAGACTTTAAGTGGTGTGAGCAACCTTGACTCCAGTCCGGTTAGGGAGATTCGCCGATCGCAGTACGGGTTCTTCCAGAAAGTCGGAATCGCGTTCCCGGCCCTGATGATTAGCGCCATGGCCCAGCCGATGGATCTTTCGTCCTTGAGACCGTTGATTAACCGATACTTGGATCCTCAAGATGTCGTGGCTCACCCGATGCCCGTTTTGTCAGGCCAAGATTTGATGCACAGTCTGGGTTTACCGCCGAGTCCGCAGATTGGCCGAATTTTGTCGGCGCTTCAAATAGCGAAGGCAGAAGGCATGATTGAAACCCGAGAAGAGGCGATCTGTTTGGCTCAAGGCTGGCTCGATCGAGGAGAAATCTAAGGCATATACTCAACTTAATACTCAAGCCAACACTCAACGCTAAGTCGTGCAAGAACCCATGCCAAAGAGTCAGGTCAGCGTTCAAAGCCAGCCAGGATTTACCAAATTTATCGTTGAACTGCCGATCGGCCCATTGAAGGACTTGCGCCTCAGAAATTGAGAGATGAGAGACCGCTAATGTGAAATCGCTAATGTGAAATGAGTCTGCGATGAGGTGCGTTTGTAAAACCCGTCGTCGTAGGATGCATCGCGATCGAAAAGACCTCTTCAAATGCCTGAACGACCATAGGTTTCACCTCTTGCACCGTAATCCCCGGAATCCATTGATCCAAACATCCCACTGACTTCCCCACAATCCCACAGGGAATAATTCGATCGAACCCCGCTAAATCTGGACAGACATTCAACGCAAACCCGTGCATCGTAATCCAACGGCTGACCTTAATGCCGATCGCCGCCACCTTTTCATCCCCAATCCAAACCCCGGTCAATCCGTCAATGCGAGTGGCCGTCAACCCATAGTGTGCAATGCATCGAATCATCACCTCTTCTAACTGCCGCAAATACCAGTGCAAATCTTTTTGATGACGCTCCAGATTCAGGATCGGGTAGCCAACTAACTGACCCGGCGCGTGATGCGTTACTTCTCCTCCCCGCTCAATGCGATGCAGCTCGTAGGGAGTGGTTTTTGGGTCAAATTTAAGAAAATCCAAACTCGAACCCTGACCCAACGTGTATACCGGAGGATGCTCTAACATTATCAAAGCATCCGGCAGGCTAGGGTCCAATTTACGCGACTGCACTTGGGACTGTTGCCAAGCCCAAGCCAATGCAAAAGGAACTAAACCTCCATCATATAATAAACCAGATTTAGTGGTAGGATCCGCTTGCTTCACAAAACACCCGCTACATCTAGCGTTTAATTCTTAGATTGCTGGTTGAATTTCACGGTACACTGACGGAAGTCGATCACCAATGGTGACCACTCTATTCGTTGATATAGACATCTTAATTGTAAGGTTTTAGGGCGTGCTGTGAACTTTCCAAATCCATCCCGAACCACTGGATTTCCATGGACTCAAATCAATCACCGAGAGGCTGCGGTTCATCCGTTGCCCACGGGATATTTATTCCAAAGTCCTGGCTGTCATTTTACTTACCGCATTATCGGTCCCTGCTGTCGCCTTTTCGATCGTGAACAGTTGCCCTACCCTTGTTGCCGAATGGAATGGCGCGGAAAGGAACCCAGTTGGAGGCGAGTCGGCAAACGCCTCGTGGTGGATATGGGCACAAAAAACAGTCCATCCTACAGCGTCGAAATCGTCGGTCAAGAAAGTCGAGAGCCGATCGTCATTACCGTGTACCCAGTCAAGCTACTGCCGAACGATCGGGACTGGTGGTATCGCGCCAAACGAGACGAAACCCCAGCGATTTAAACTCAGCAACTTAAACTAATATTAGAACAATTGAACTCATTTAACTTTCAACCCCCAGACTCCCTATGCGCGTCGGCAAAGTCGTCAAGTCCAACTCTCACTGCGACTATCTGGTGCAGGTAGATGAACTCACCGATTACATGGATGCGCCGCGATCGGAGGATTACGGATTTGGGACGTTTGTCAAACTTGAAGATGGCAAAAAGCACTGGGCCGTAGCGCTAGTCTACAACTCGCAGCTCATCAACCCCAATTTCAACAATCTCGGCCCTCGGCTCACCAGCGAACCGGATCCTATCTTTGCACCCGATCTGATTGCTGAGACCCGAACAGTGCTTAGTACGGTTCTGATTGGCAGCATGGATTCAGATATGGACGGATTTTTTGGGCATCAAGGCATCCCTCGCGTGGTGGTTCCGGTGGATACGCCTGTGGTCAAGATGACAGATACCGAAATCCATGCCTTCCATCGAAATGAAGACGGTCGATCGCAGTTTACTTACTACAGCCATTTGCTCCAAGCCGGGGGAATCTTTGCGAAGCAACTGACCTACCAGGTCTTGCAAGAGCTGATCCAATCCAAGCTCTTTTCTGAACCCGAAGAACGGGCCTTACAGGTGCTAGCCAAAGACCTCGCTTGGCGTAACACAATGAGTGCGATGCGTTAGTCAATAACTCTCCAAAGCCCTCAGAATTGTGGGTTGGGGCCGACTGGCTAACGATTGATTCAGCCCGAAGCCTAAAACATGCCTGCCATGTTCAGCAACCGGGTGATGCTTGGAGGAAGATCGGAGCTAAGACGAAGGGGAATTTCGGGCGTCGATCGTGATTGGACATAGGCAGGCGTGAGATAGGGCCTGTAGGTTTGGGCCTCGGCGGTGAACTGTTTTACAAATGCAAGGGTAGTTCCCCGCACGGCAGCGCGCAAAGGCTCCATTTCCTGCCCGGTGCGCTCTTTAACTAAGGTTTGGCCGACATTAAGCCGATCGCTGACGCTGAGATGCGTGGCGGCGATCGCCGTAAGCAGGTACTTCGGCTGGGGCAACTGCATAAAGGGCTGAAGCTGCTGATCAAAGGTCGGCGTCAGGCCATCATCCGTGCTGGTCAACATCAGGACAGGCGTTTTGACTTGAGAGAGACCTGAGCTTCCAAAGATGCGTCCCGCTACAGGATTCAGGGCTATTACGCCGACGACCCGGTTGTCTCGAAGGTTCAGTATTCGTTCTTTAATGGTTTTGCCAGAGCATTGCAGCCAATCGGCAGGAGACCTGCTGATCATCCGGCTGCGATTGCAAAACTGCCGTAACTCATCAAAATTTAGTTCGCCGCCCGCTAAGGCTAAGGCGTCGTAACCGCCCATGGAATGTCCTGCGATGACGACTTGATTAAGATTCAGCTTGCCTTTCAGCATAGATTCTTGTCCCAATTCGTTCATAACAAACTGCAAGTCTTTCGGTCGATCGAGTAACTCCTGGGCTGGCAAAAGCTTTTCAAGATCCACCGACGTCAATCGGAACATCGGAATGACGGTGGGATGCTCGACTACGATGACGTTAATCCCATGGGAGGCTAGGTGTTGGCCCAAATACCCTAGAAAATTGCGGCTCGCTTCAAATCCTGGAGAAATGACAACAGTAGGCGTCTGCGGACTAGGCTTGCTGCTGAGAAAGACATCCACGGGCAGAGGACGATCGTTTCGCGCACGGTCAGCCAGGATGTAGCTCAGTTTTGAATAGGCGATCGGTCCGGGAGCGGTAGGATCGATCGCCGAATTAAAATTTACAGGTGAACCCTCAACAACGAGGCTTTTCTCTAACAGCGTCCCTAAGGCTTGGCTTTTCCAGTAGCTCAGGTTGATTTTGGATCCGAGGGCGACGGCTTGGGAGAGATCGATCGTGATGGTTTGGGTAGGAATGGCTTTGGCAACACCTATGGCATTAAGTCCACCAATTTGTTGAGCGGCGAGGCTGACTCCTGCTTGGAGGAGTTCAGGAGTGAGTCCGGGGGCTGCACTTTGGACGTTGGTCATAAGCTGCTGTCCAGCGGGGGATTGCAGCAGTTTTCCGACGACAGCACCACTTGTTTTGGGGTCGATCGCGAGTTTGGCATTGAGTCCCTTACGGACTTCAGGCGTAAGAAAGACTCCGAAGAGTTGGAGGTTTGGGGAAAGCTCTCCAGTTTTGGCATAGGTTTCGATTTCACTGATTTTGACGGTTTGCTCAAAGGGACCAAAGCGCAGCGTGACTTGCTCGGCAGCTTGGCTGGGAGTTGCTCCTAGGAGGCTTAGGACAAGGGCGATCGCACCGCCAAATCCAACTCGGTTCTTCTTCATGATGGCCTAATTTATGATGTGCGGGGTCGATTAACCCATTGATTGTAACGACGGTTTTATAGTTTGAGAGGTTCCCTTGGGGAATTAAGAAGGCTTGAGGTCGGTCATTTGGGGTTGAAAGCCTGACGTCATAATGAGGCTATCTTTTGTGAGTGAATGCCTCATGGTGACTCTTCAACTCCGACAAATGGTCGTCTATCCAGGAGAAAAAATCAATTTTCAGGATGTAGATTGGGCTAAGTTTGAGGCTACTGTAGCGGAGTTGGGCGACAGACGAGCATCTCGTATTGCATATTTCGATCGCGTTTAGTCCCCAGTTTTCCGGGTTTCCGATCGTGCAGGCCGTTGCTGAGTTTATGGTCCGTATCCAAACGGAAGGTCGGATGCAAACCCTGATTTTGTTCAGAGAATATGTTCGATCGAATCTTGAGATTTTGTAGAAGACTGTTACCTTTCTAATCTACCGATCGCCCAGAAGATTTCTCAGACGGTCCTCGGTTATTAGACCGCGCTGATAAAAAAGTGGACCCCGATCGCTCAAGGTCCACTTTTTTTAAGGTATCAACTATTTTGCAATCAGCAATTAGTCAAGATTAGGCATCGCCAACGTTGCTTCAGTCGAGCGATCAATTCCCTTCTCAAAACCGGCCACTGCTGCGCGAGCACGACCCGCGTGCCACAGGTGCCCAATCAGGAAGAAGAAACCAAGGACGAAGTGAGAACAAGCCAACCATGCACGAGGTGAAACGTAGTTAAACGAGTTAATTTCCGTTGCCACACCGCCCACAGAGTTCAGCGAACCCAACGGTGCATGAGTCATGTACTCAGCCGCACGCCTAGCTTGCCAAGGCTGAATGTCATTCTTGATCTTGTCAAGATCCAAACCATTCGGTCCACGAAGAGGCTCCAACCAAGGACCACGGAAGTCCCAGAAGCGCATCGTTTCGCCACCGAAGATGATTTCACCCGTAGGCGATCGCATCAGATATTTACCTAGACCCGTTGGACCTTGAGCCGAACCGACATTCGCACCCAGCTTTTGGTCACGAACGAGGAAGGTCATCGCTTGTGCTTGTGAAGCCTCAGGACCTGTCGGACCGAAGAATTCACTAGGGTAGGCCGTGTTGTTGTACCACACCATAATCGAAGCGATAAAGCCCATGAGGGACAATGCGCCAAGACTATAAGAAAGATATGCTTCACCGGACCACACCAATGCACGGCGTGCCCAACCGAAAGGCTTCGTCAGGATGTGCCAAACGCCGCCGGCAATGCACATGAAGCCAATCCAGATGTGACCTCCGATCAGGTCTTCCATGTTGTCTACGCTGATAATCCAGCCTTCGCCACCAAAGGGAGCTTTGAGGAGATAGCCAAAGATAATCGCAGGGTTGAGCGTTGGATTGGTAATGACGCGAACGTCACCGCCACCCGGTGCCCAAGTGTCATAGACACCACCAAAGAACATCGCTTTGGCCACCAATAGGAATGCACCGCCACCTAACAGGATGAGGTGATACCCAATGATGTTGGTCATTTGGTTTTTGTCTTTCCAGTCATAGCCAAAGAAAGTGGAATATTCTTCCAACACCTCAGGACCACGAACGGCGTGATAAATACCACCCAAACCGAGTACTGCCGAAGAGATCAGGTGAAGGACCCCTGACACGAAATACGGGAATGTATCGATGATTTCACCACCGGGACCGACACCCCAGCCGAGCGTCGCGATGTGAGGAAGCAGGATTAGACCCTGCTCATACATCGGCTTCTCAGGAATGAAGTGAGCGGTTTCAAACAATGTCATCGCGCCAGCCCAGAAGACAATAAGTCCTGCGTGAGCGACGTGAGCGCCGAGTAGTTTGCCAGAAAGGTTGATCAGGCGAGCGTTACCAGACCACCAAGCAAATCCGCTTGATTCTTGGTCGCGTCCACCTGTAAAAGTAGTGTTAGAGAGCGTTACCACGGGGGAGGACCTCCTCAGGGAATACGAATTTCTCGTGGGGTTGATCTTGAGTTGCCATCCATGCTCGAATACCTTCGTTCAAGAGAATATTCTTGGTGTAGAAGGTTTCAAATTCAGGATCTTCAGCCGCACGGAGCTCTTGTGACACAAAGTCATAAGCCCGCAAGTTGAGTGCAATTCCAATCATACCGATCGATGCCATCCACAAACCTGTAACAGGTACGAATAACATGAAGAAGTGCAACCAACGCTTGTTGGAGAATGCAATTCCGAAGATCTGAGACCAGAAACGGTTCGCCGTTACCATGGAATAGGTTTCTTCAGACTGAGTGGGGTTGAACGCCAAGAAGGTGTTAGAACCGCCTTCAGTGTCGTCAAACAAGGTGTTTTCGACCGTCGCACCGTGGATTGCACACAGCAGTGCGCCGCCCAAGATACCTGCAACGCCCATCATGTGAAAGGGGTTGAGGGTGTAGTTGTGGAAGCCTTGGATAAACAGAATAAATCGGAAGATCCCAGCTACACCAAAGCTTGGTGCAAAGAACCAGCTTGACTGACCCAAGGGGTAGATTAAGAAGACCGAAACGAATACTGCAATAGGACCCGTGAAGGCGATCGCATTGTAAGGACGGATCCCGACCAAACGAGCAATTTCAAGCTGACGCAGGCAGAAGCCGATCAAACCGAATGCACCGTGGAGTGCGACGAATGCCCAAAGGCCGCCGACTTGGCACCAACGCGTGAAGTTTCCTTGAGCTTCAGGTCCCCAAAGCAGTAGCAAGGAGTGCCCCATGCTGTCAGCAGGTGTCGAGATAGCGGACGTCAAGAAGTTACAGCCTTCCAAGTAGGAAGAAGCTAGCCCGTGGGTATACCACGAGGTCACAAAGGTTGTACCTGTGAACCAGCCGCCTAGCGCCATGAATGCGCAAGGGAACAGCAAAATCCCAGACCAGCCTACAAAAACAAAACGATCGCGCTTTAGCCAATCGTCGAGTGCATCAAAAATGCCCCGCTCTGGCGCACGCCCCATTGCAATGGTCATGAATAAAACCCCTAATGGTTACTAAAAGAATGAATTTCTGAAGTGAACGCGAATGCTCTAATCATCATACGGGATATCAGTTTTTTTACAAACCTTTACAAGCATTCTCAGATAAAGAAATTTGTGTAGGTCCGTGAGCCAGAGTGATTCTGGAAAGTCAATGAGTATTTATGCTGGATCTTATAGCCAAATCGATCGATCAAATCCACCCTCGCATTCACCGTCCCCACTCGCGCATACAATAGGAGGTAATGACCCGCATTATTTGGTAAGTGACTTATGACCCCTTCACCCGCCACCCAAAAGGGACAACAGGTTTTTAGGCAGGAAATCCTAGGATCGCGTCGCCTGAGCAACTACTTCTGGGCCACGATCGTCACCCTAGGGGGCGGCGGATTTCTCCTGTCCAGTATTTCCAGTTACACCCACGTCAATCTGCTCCCCTTTGCAACGCCGACCCAGCTCAATTTTCTTCCCCAAGGCTTAGTCATGGGACTCTATGGGACGGCTGGCGTCTTTCTCGCCCTCTACCTCTGGCTCGTGATCCAGTGGGACTTGGGCGGAGGCTACAACGAATTTGATAAGGAAAGCAAGCAAGTAACGATTTTTAGATGGGGGTTTCCAGGTAAAAATCGCCAAATTAACCTGAACTGCAAACTGGAAGACATCCAAGCCGTTAAGGTGAACCTTAAAGAAGGACTTAATCCTAAGCGATCGATTTATCTGCGAGTCAAAGGAATGCGTGATATCCCGTTGACCCGTATCGGGCAGCCTATCTCTCTGTCTAGCCTAGAGACTCAAGCGGCTGAATTGGTTCGTTTCCTGGGTGTGCCCCTAGAAGGTCTTTAAAGAGCGCCTCCAAATCGTCCAGGCATTTTTGAGAATTCTGCGTAGAATAAACCTTGGCTCACTCTTCAAAACGGCAATTTTTCGATGTGCAACTCCTTTCAATTCCGTCAACTCCGAATCTGGCTGATGGCGACTCTCGCCATAGCAGTCATTACCACCACGGGATGTACGCAAAACGACACCTCAAATGCAAGCGTTGGTTCATCCTCATCGCCCGTCGCGTCGCCCATGTCACCCACCCCGAGTGCATCAGCAAGCCCGACAACGGCCTCCGCAAATGATCTCAAAGTGAGTGATGGAGCAACAAGTGAAGCCGCTAAGCTTTACCCTAACCTGGCGCGTTTAGAAGGAAAAGCCACCGTTGTCATGACGGTCAAAGGGACTGCGATCACCTTAGATATTGACGGGGCCAACGCACCGATCACCGCTGGAAATTTTGTCGATCTCGTTGATAAGAAGGTTTATGACGGTCTGGTCTTTCACCGAGTGATTCGTCAGCCTCAGCCCTTTGTGGTTCAAGGGGGCGATCCTCAAGGCCACGATCCGAATGTGCCTATTGAACGGCTAGGAACGGGCGGTTATGTCGATCCGGCTACTCGCAGAGAACGATCGATTCCTCTCGAAATCAAGGCTAACGATGGCAAGATGATCTATGGGAAAACCTTTGATATGGCCAATATCAGCAGCGAGAAACCTAAGCTTCGCCATACGCGCGGCGTTTTGTCGATGGCGCGATCGGAAGATCCCGATTCTGCTTCATCTCAGTTCTATGTCACCCTGACGGATTTGAGTTCCTTAGACGGAAAATATGCAGTCTTTGGCACCGTGACCCAAGGCATGGACGTTGTGGACAAGATTCAACAGGGCGATCGGATTGATTCTGCGCGGGTGACTCAGGGTCTCGAAAACCTAAAAAATCGGAAATAGGGACAAAGAACCGCTTGATGACCGTTGTTGTGACTGGAATAAGCTGCCAGACTGCGTTGGGAGGATTAGAGTCCACTTGGCGCAGTCTTTTGATGGGACGATCGGGCATCCGTCAGCACCAGCCTTTTCCGGAGCAATCGCCCCAGCCAATCGCCCTAATTGGAGAATCATCCGTCCCCCAAACCCTAGAAATATTAGTTCAGACCCTTATTCCATCCGTTCTCAGTGATGCAAACTTAGATGTGCCGCAGTTAGATTGTGCTGTTGTTCTTGGGTCCAGTCGGGGAAACCAGCAGTTCTGGGAACAGTTTATGAGAGACGATTTTTTAAATCTCCCCAATCCAATCTTCACCCAGTGGGAAACGAGCCTTCCCCATCGCGCCGCAACATTAACCGCCCGACTCATCGGCAGCAAAGCTGAAGTTCATGCGCCCATGAATGCCTGCGCAACGGGAATCACCGCGATCGCCCAAGGGTTTCGGCTAATTGAATCGGGATACTGCGATCGGGTCTTGGTCGGAGCCATCGAAGCCCCCATCACGCCGCTGACCTTAGCCGGCTTTCGCCGAATGGGCGCATTGGCCCGCACGCACGCACGACCGTTTGATCGTCATCGCGATGGGTTTGTCCTTGGGGAAGGGGGCGCGGTCATGATCCTAGAGCGAGAAAGCACGGCACAAGCTCGTCATGCCAAATCCTATGGCCAAGTTTTAGGTATCGGACTGACGGCTGATGCCTACCACCTTAGCGCTCCCGAACCCACAGGAAAAGAAGCAGCCCAATCGATCGCGCTTTGCCTACACCAAGCTCATCTAAGGCCAGACCAGATTCAGTTCATCCATGCCCACGGCACCGCAACCCGCCTCAATGACGCCCGCGAAGCCCAGCTTTTCAAAACAGAGTTTCCCAACGCGGCAATTAGTTCAACAAAAGGCGCAACGGGTCATACCCTCGGAGCCTCCGGCGCGATCGGTGCCGTGATCTGTCTTAAAGCCCTTCAGTACCAAACACTTCCCCCCTGCGTCGGATTACAAAATCCTGAATATGACACGATCGATTGGGTGCGTGAAGCGCGATCGAGTGTGGTGCGTCATGTACTTTGCCTCAGCTTTGGGTTTGGCGGACAAAATGGCGCGGTCGTCTTTGGGCACTCGACTGTAACTTGACTCAACCCTAAATTTTTCGTTCAATTACCTGAGTAAAGCTGACCCAACCGCCGTGTTTGTCGTAGGCCCGGATGAGTCGGTGACGAACGGTAGGTTCGGGCATCCAGCCACATTCGAGGAAAAATGGCATTCCTTTGGGGACTTCGACCGGGAAACTGACTGACGCGCGATCGGGCAGTCTTAACACTTGAGTTGTGACAGGACCGCCCTCAAAGAAAAGACTCTGGCCCTGAAGACGTCCCTTAGAGGCGATCGTCCGACCCGCAAACGTCAGCGATTGTTCAACAGTTTGGGCGTCCGTTTTCGCAATGGTCAAAGTGGACGTAAACCGGTCAGGATTGCGTAAATCGGGATACACCGTTATGGCCGAGCCTTCCCAAGTGCCCAGCAAATCGTCCACGGTCAGAATAGCTGCAAATTCGGCGGCTGTCCCAACCCGTTTTTCACGGATCAGCGTGACAAATTCTGGCTTACTTTCAGTCGTAAAAAGCTGGACAAGGCGAAGTCTTCTATCGCCGCAAATATGGCCAAACTCTGCTCCAAACTGCGAAAATGGAGCGTACTGCATGGACCCTTGAGAAAAAGCGCCGCTATCTGTAAATAACGTACTTTGATTGATGCTGGAGTACTCCAAGACCATGGGCTGGGGATGATCGGGCGATTCGCGAATGAGTGTCAGACAGGCCCGATGGTCGCCTTTATTTTCAAGGGTTAATTGAGAGGAGATATCGCTGGTTTGGGTGCCATCTAGGGCAAAGCGTGTGAACGATCCATCCCACTGCCCTACGTTTTGCAACATGCAATCCCACTGCGTTTTCATTTCAGGGTTTATCTCAGAAGTCATTACAAATCGGCTCCTTCGCGTAAGATCATTTGTATTCGCTATAATCTAAATTGTTTCATAAAACTGCTTCACAGACATTGTTTTACAACGGGAGCCACGCGCGCGATCGATGGTTAAAGTTCTCCACCTCTCTGACATCCATTTGGGTAGTGGCTATACTCACGGACATCTCAACCCGATCACAGGATTGAATACGCGGTTTGAGGATTTTGTGGCGACTTTGGCTCACTGTATCGATCGGGCTATTTCTGAACCCGTAGATTTGGTGTTGTTTGGGGGAGATGCCTTTCCCGACGCAACGCCAGCGCCTTACCTTCAGCAGGCATTTGCACAGCAGTTTTGTCGGCTAGTGGCGGCGGGAATTCCGACGGTGCTTCTGGTCGGGAATCATGATCAGCATCAACAAGGAGCCGGAGGAGCAAGTCTATCGATTTATCGATCGCTTCTCGTGCCCAACATTATTGTGGGGGATACCCTGGCGACCCATCGAATTCATACCGCAGGCGGTGACGTTCAAGTTCTTACATTGCCTTGGCTGAATCGATCGACCCTGATGACCCGATCGGAAACAGACGGACTGTCCATGACGGAGGTGAGTGCCGTACTGCTCGATCGACTGCGCACTGCGCTAGAGGGAGAAATTCGGCAGCTCGATCCGACACTTCCCGCCATTCTCTTAGGTCATCTCATGGCCGATACTGCAACCTATGGCGCAGAGAAGTTTTTAGCAGTCGGTAAAGGGTTCACCGTCCCATTGAATTTGATTACCCGAGACTGTTTCAGTTACATTGCACTGGGTCATGTGCATAAGCATCAAGTCCTGTGTAAAAAACCGTTGACGCTTTATCCCGGTAGCATTGAACGCGTTGACTTCAGTGAAGAATCGGAACCGAAGGGTTTTGTCCTCGTTGAAGTGGATGTAGAGCAGGCTAGTCATGAGTTTTGCCCCGTTCCAGCGCGTGCCTTCAGGACAGTAGAAATCAATCTTTGTGAGTCCACGGTTCCCCAAGAAGATTTGCTTACGGCCATTCACCGCGCAGAAATTCAGGATGCAGTGGTGCGCGTGATTTATCACATTCGCCGGGAGCAGGTGGATTTGGTTCAAGATTCTGGACTCAATGAAGCCCTCCGATCGGCCCATAGCTACACCATTAGCGCCAACTTAATCACGCAAGTCTCCCGATCGCGCCTCCCCGAACTAGGTATTGGCAGCACGATTACGCCTCTTGAAGCGCTCCAAGCGTATCTCAGCAATCGGGATGACTTGCGAGACTTAGAAGGGCCAATTTTGCAGGCTGCACAGGCGCTAATGCGGGATGAGGCTCAGTGGATACGGCCCGAAATGGATTTGATTCCGGTGCCTGTGACGATCGCGCCCTTAGAGGAGTCCGTGCAGTTGAGGTTGATTTGAACGAGGATTTGAATAACACGAAGGATTTGAATAACACGTTAACTATTCGATCGCTTTCTCAAGACATTGTTTATCGAATGGCTGCTGGCGAAGTGATTGATTCGCCAGCATCAGTGGTACGAGAACTAATGGAAAATTCGATCGACGCAAAGGCAACCCGAATTACAGTTTCAATCTGGATTGACCAATGGAAAATTCAAGTTACAGACAATGGGAGTGGAATTAGTTTTGAGAATTTAAAAATTATTGCAAAGCCACACTGTACAAGTAAGATTTTATATTCAGATGATCTGTCAAAAATAAACACGTTGGGCTTCCGAGGTGAAGCGCTGCACAGTATGACCCAAGTAGCCGATTTAGAACTCTTTAGCAGTACCCAAGACCTGCTCACAGAGATTCGATCGGGTTGGCACGCTGTCTACTCTAACGCCTTGCGAGATCCCGAATTGCAGGAAGTGGCGATCGCACCTGGAACCACTGTGCAGGTCAACAATTTATTCAAAACCTGGGAATCCCGCCGCACCAGTGGTCAAACCCTTAAGCAACATCTAAAAAAAATCCAACAGTGCATTCATGACATTGCGCTAGCGCATCCTCACCTAACCATTCAAGTCAACCAAGACGATCGCGAATGGTTTGTTTTAAGCACCGCCGCTACTTTAACAATGCGGTTATTGCAAGTTCTTCCCACTGGAGAGAAGACGGATTTTCGGGAGGTCAAAACCGATCGTCTTCATCTAGTGGTAGGACTTCCCGATCGAATTTCCCGTCGCCAATCTGATTGGATGCGCGTCGCCATTAACGGTCGCTTTGTGGATTGTCCTGAATTGCTGTCTACAGTCACTCATCATCTCCGTCGAATGCTCCCGCGCGATCGTTATCCCATTGCCATTGCCCATCTCACTCTCCCACCCGACAATATCGATTGGAACCGCCACCCGGCCAAACAAACCCTCTACCTTCAGCACCTAGACTCCTGGCAAACCCTGTTAGGTCACGGCATCGAAGAAGTCCTCTATTTGGATTTAAACCAAAGCTCTACTCGCGCCACCAGCTTTATCAAAGCCGCCGAACAGCGCTCAGGCTACAGCACTAGTCGATCGATTAATCCTGATTCAACCCAACCCAATACCGCTCAATCCCCCAAAAAACTTCCCCACGGCCTCATCGCGATCGCCCAAGTTCGCAATACTTATATTCTGGCGGAACACGGCGGTGGCATGTATCTAATTGAACAGCACATCGCCCATGAGCGTGTCCTTTACGAACAGATTTGTCTCCGATGGCAGCTCGTCCCCGTGAAAGAGACCGTGATGCTTCGAGGACTCAGCGCCCGTCAAGTGGAACAGTTGGAAAAAATAGGCATTGAAATTGAGGAATTTGGAGAAGACCTGTGGGCGGTCCGATCGGTGCCTGAACTTCTCCTCCCTCGCGGCGATTTGCCAGATGCTCTTCTCGAATTGAGCCGAGAATGCGATCTCCAAGGCGCACAGGTCGCGATCGCCTGTCGGACTGCTATTCGCAACGGTACGCCGCTCGATCTCCAAGCCATTCAGTGCCTCCTCGACCAGTGGCAACTCACCACCAACCCCCATACCTGCCCCCACGGTCGCCCAATCTACCTCGTCCTAGAGGAATCTTCTCTGGCCCGATTTTTTCGGCGTCAATGGGTTATTGGAAAGAGTCATGGGCTGTAGTCCTACTGCTCATTTCGCATCGGTCCGGACAAAAAACCTCAGCTTGGACAAATTGATTGACAAGGTATCTGCGGCAAATATAAACCTGCTGTTATGAACCTATTGTGAACTCGACAGCTCATTGGGGACGATCGCAGCGTCACCTTTGAAGCAGGCGATACGGATTCTTGTACAGCAGCCTTAAGTTGGGCTATCGAGCACCCGATCGAAATGCGTGTTATGGGCGATCGTGCTCAGCACAATGTCGAGCGTCACCATACCTGGGATCAGGTCACCCGCGACAACTTGGAGCTATATCATTACAGGCGAAGTCGAACGCACGGCCCTTGAGGAAAACTGCAAACTCTCCAAGCCGCTAAGGCCACCCTCGTCGATCGCATTGCCCAACTCCCCGAAAAACAGCAGGGATTGACCGCCGTCACCCGTCAGCGTGAAGAATCGACCGCCTCCCTCAAAATCCTTCAGGTCAAGCTCGAAGAAGCCAGAGTCGCCGAAGCCCAGCTCATCAGCAACATCCGCATCCTCGATCGCGCGACTGAACCCAAGCTTCCAAGCTCTCCCAAGCTTCCGTTAATCTTAGCTGTCGCTACGGTCGCTGGACTCTTGCTCTCGGTAGCCATGGTCTTGATTCGGGAACTTCTCGACAATACGCTTCGTCATTCCAGCGAAATCCCGCAGTTCACCGATCTCCCCGTCCTTGGCAAAATCCCTAAGCTCTCCCACAGAACGAGTTTTGCACGTCTAGAGCAATTCCTCGACACGCCCCACCTCGTAGAACCCTATCGAATGCTGCTCAAGTCGATCGATCGAAGGCTCGAAAAAAACCCCAAAGTTATCCTGATTAGCAGCACTCTTGAAGGCGAAGGCAAGTCCAACCTCGTAGCCTACTTAGGAGCCGTGGCTGCAACGCTCTCGTGGCGAACCCTTGTTATTGATGCTGACCTCCAACATCCCATGCAGCATTCGCTCCTCGGCGTATCCTCATCGCCTGGTCTTACCAACGCTATTCTCAGTCCCAGCTTGACCCCGGATACCATCAAAGCAACCTCTATTGAGAACCTATTTGTGATGCCTTACGGCGAATTTCCCAAGCGCCCAGCGACGATCGCATCCGCTTAAAGGTTGTGGGCTTCCCCGACATGTCTGGAGAACAGATTATTTTTTCTGACGGCACGATTCAACTGCCCATGGTGGGTTCTATCAGTATTACCGGACTTTCCCCAGGTAGCGCCAGCGAAGCCATCACCACCGCACTCACTCCCTACGTTCGCCGTCCGCAGATCAGCATTGTCCTGCTTGCACTCAGCCCCCTCCGAGTCAACGTCATTGGTGAAGTTCTTCAGCCTGGACCTCGCACCTTGAAACCCAGCAAGAACCAAACCAATTCTTTTGGAATCCCCACGATTTCGCCCATAACCCTCAGTGATGCAGTCAGTACGGCAGGAGGCATCACGCCAAACGCTGACTTGCGCAACGTGACCATTCGTCGCACCACGCTTCGATCGTCTCGGCTCGGTACTGCCTTAGTCGCCACACGATCGGAAGTCAAGGTAGACCTCTGACAAGTTCTCCAGAACGGCGATCTCAGCGGCGATCCGCGTCTTGGCTATGGCGATGAAATCATCATCCCCACTGCAACCCTCACCAACCCCGACCAGCAGGCACTCCTGAAATCGACGTTCGCGCCCACCCGCATCCGAGTCCAAGTTACCGGAGAAGTCCAAAAAGCAGGCCAAGTCGAAATCGCTCCTAGTTCAACCGTGAGCATAGCGATCGCCGCTACGGGTGGCCCGACCCGCTATGCAAAGAGCAACGACATCGTTCTTTACCGTAACTTACCGGACGGTCGAGTCGAAGCCCAAAAATTCAGCTTTGGGAAAGAATCGATTGCGCTTCGAGATGGCGATGTCATCGTTCATCGTCGTGGGCGAAAGAGGAAGCAGTAAAGTGCTGGATTTCCTCGGTCGTCTCATGAATCCCATTGCTCCACTATTACAATTTATCCGCTAGATGTACTGAAGTCCATTTTGCGTTCCATCCACTGACCCATACACCTCAATCTTTATGTACACTGAGCAGCCCTCCAGCCCTTTTTTCCCGTGGTTACCTTGGGTAATGAGTTTTGTCGGATGCTGTATGGGGATCATGATTGGACTCCTCGCGGGCGTTCAACCTCTTCTACCGGGACTAATGATTCCTGCCACATTGATCCTAATTTACTCATTCAATAAGTTTGAGTGGGTCTTGATGGGATGGCTGATTCTCAGAAGTTCAGTGGATGGAATGGTTTCACTTCAGCTCCCCACTATTTTTGCGCTCAGTCTGAACGCGATCGGGGCTCTTTTTTTAGTGACACAACTCTTCAAACGGCAAAAAATCCATACGGATTGGTTCTGGTGGGGATTTTTTACGTGGTGGTTGATTCAGGGACTGTGGTTAGTGATGATGCTTGGAGAGCTGGGTTTTGGTAGCGCGATGCTGGGAGACAGTTTACGGGAGTGGGTTCGTATTTTTCCCTGGGTGATGATGTATCTACTCATCATGCAAATGAAAGATAAAATGGATCCCGAACGGGCCATCACACGCCTATTTTTAGCCCTCATTGCCCCAGTCACGATCGCTATTCTTCAGCTTGCGCTTCCCAGTATTTTACCCGCTGAATTTTCCATTGGCGGCGGGGATAGTTCAGGCAGTCTGGTCACGGATGAAGTGAGAGTTCGAGGGACAATAGGTCATGCAAATGGATTTGTAACTTTAATTTTTCTGTTCATCGGACTCACCATTTGGAAAGTTCAACAAGTCACGGGTCGTACCAAAACTTTATGGCTAGGGCTTCTCAGTATTCTTGCGTTTTTCTATATTAGTGCTAAGGCACTCTATAGTTTATTGATGCTGGTAGTTTTTACAGTAGTCATGATTGCGCCCCGATTGAGCATCGCAAAACTAGCCCTTGGAATTCTAGGCGTGGGAGCCATTATGATCCTTTTTGGAAGGACTGAATTTGGGCAGGACCGATTAGCGTCAGTCGCTAATACTCCATTGCTCAATCCTAATATGGATATCTCCCGAGCCATTATTTTATCTAAAGGAGACAACAACAGTTTTAACTGGAGAATTACGCAGTGGACGTATCTGATGGGGCAATTTGAATTGTCGCCCATTTTTGGATATGGTATTGGCACCAATCGTTTTATTAGTGAGAATAATCTAGAACCCCATAACGACTATATTCGATCGCTGGTTGAAGGGGGATGGGTTAGATTTACGACTTATATCGGCTTTCTCCTCATGTAAATTGTCCGTCTTGTGCAACTCCTAAGGGAGTCCTATCTCCAACCCGGTCGTCATGCCCTTTGTCTGATTTTATGGCACTTTCTGTTGCCATGTTGACTAAAAACATCTGGACCCACACCCTTTTATTTTTCATGTGGTATTCCCTATTAGCGATGGCAGGATGGGATTGGTCAAGTTACAACTTAGAAGACCCATTAAAAGACAAGCCTAAAACACCCCGGCTCTTAGGACAACGCTAACGTGCATCACTTCAACAAAATCAGGATGAATGAAATATCTGACTTCAAGACCCTTCAAAAGGAAATATCTGAATCCTTATATTGGATTCGAGGGGTTGCGATCGCACTGGTTGTCGTCGGTCACGTCATTGGATTTGATCAAAATTATGAAATGCGGAAACTGTATGATTCAGATCTACGGCTAATCGGGGCGATCGGGGATGCAGTCAATACAATTCACATGACGACATTCTTCATCGTGTAGGGCATTGCAACTGCTATTTTCAGCCGCCCAGTCAGTAGTTATCAGAAGTTTTTTACGAGTAAAATTCTTCGCCTCTTCGTGCCGATCGTTTGCTGGGCACCTCCCTTTTTTATCTTCCAATCTCTGGTCAAGGGACACCCCATCGATCTGCTTTCAGTGGTGAATTCAGTGATTCATCCCTATGAAATTTTCTGGTTTTTACATGCATTAACGTTTGCTGTCACCGTTCGGTATCTCTTCGAGAAATTTCGGTTATCGAATTCGCTTTATTTCTGCTTTTCTAACGCTTTTACCCATGCACAAAGACTTCCAATCGTTTAATGTTTATCTCTATTGGAACGGCTTTTTTGCGCTAGGTATTGTGTCGGTTGGATGGATTTATCAGCTTGAGGCATTTCTCCAGACTAAAAAGACTAGCGTTCTTCTCCTATCGGCAATCGTTTGTTTAGTCATCGTGGCGATCGTGAGTCACTTACTGCCTACAAGAATCTATTATAATGTCCCTCGACTTATCAATGGAATTCCAGGATTTCTACTGTTTTACATCACTTGCCATCTCTCCCAACGAATCCTTCAAAAAAGTGTTCATGCTGCAATCCACTACATTGGCACAATGAGTCTCGTTGTCTATCTATTTCACGGCTACTTCACTCGGTTCAGCTCAATAATTCTTGCCAAATCACCGGGACAAATTTTACCCTTAGGCTATCTGCTAACTTTTAGTGTTTTAGGAATTGGTGGACCTCTTTTACTCAATCACTTTGTTCTAAAACAAAACCGTATTTTGTCATACGTTACAGGCGGGAAATAATCTATGATGGCCCTAGGTCAGTGCGTTAGAGTTGACAATAGTAACCCGATCGCGTTTAGATTGCCCAATCCCTAAAAGCGAGAACCAAACCTTATGAGTAAGCCCCTGCGAGCTGGCATTGCGGGTCAGGTGGGATCTGGCAAAACCGCCCTCGTCGAAGCCCTTTGCAAGAACTTGTAGTAACAATTCAACATTGCGGTCGTGACCAATGACATCTACACCCAGGAAGATGCCGAGTTTTTAGTTCGATCGAATGCGTTGGAGTCCGATCGGATTGTGGGCGTCGAGACGGGAGGCTGTCCGCATACCGCTATTCGGGAAGATGCGTCAATGAATCTGGCAGCTATTGAAGATTTGGAGGAACGCTTTAACGATCTCGATGTGGTGTTTGTGGAAAGCGGGGGCGATAACCTGGCACCGACCTTTAGTCCAGAACTCGTCGATGTAACCATTTACGTGATTGATGTGGCAGGCGGGGACAAAATCCCCCGTAAAGGCGGACCCGGAATCACAAAATCAGACCTGCTCGTGATTAACAAAACCGACCTTGCGCCTTACGTGGGAGCGAGTTTGGAGGTGATGGACCGAGACTCCAAAACCATGCGCGGCGATCGGCCCTTTGTTTTTATAAATCTCAAAGCTCAAGATGGCATTGAGGCGGTGGTGAAATTTTTATTGACTCACCTTCATGTTGCGTGATGTAGCGTCTAGTTGTAGACACGCCACATTATTCTGTGTGACAAAACGTATCCATCTTCCTACTTTGTATCGTGGTACACATTCAATATCTCTGACGCAGCTGTAGCACCATCCATATCAAACTTTTGGCAGTTGTCAATGGTACCGATACTACGATGCGGTCTCCTATGTTTTAGGTTAGGTTGAACGATGACGTATAAATTCGGACAACGTGAATTTCTTCTGTTGGGTTCTGCAACCGCAGGCAGCCTCCTCCTGAAGTCTTGTGCGGATTTTGCACTCCCTGACGGGCACGATGGCCATCTCTGAGAAGGGCGTCATAGATGCTGAAATGATGGCGATCGAGGTTTCCATCTGTCGAGATGGCTAGCCCTTGGACTGAAGCCGATGAGAACAACGTGCCAGTGATTTTGATGAAGATGAGAGCTTTCTGGAAGGCAGCGAGGACAGATACTTTTGATAGAATGAGCTTCAACTCTGACAGATTACTCTAATAGGTCAGCATACTGATTACGTTAGACCTAAAGTTTGCTACAGAAGTGTGGATTAATTTCGCATCCTTGCTCCAGGTAATAGGACCTCTAACATTTTCTGTTTCCCCGCATCGAGGCTCGTCCAGTCATCATTCAAGATTCCACCTGTATCTTGACTATTTGGATTCAAACTCCAGTAAGCAGAATGGAGACGACGATCGTTGATATAGCGAACAAGGGTATTTTGCCAGATGCCTTCTTTGGATGTTTCATCGGTTTTACGTCCGCCAAATTCGCCGATCAGGACAGGCGCAATGCGCGTTCTAGCAATAAAGTAAAAGCCTTTTTCCCATCGATCGAGCAGATTGTTCGGGAACGACGGTTCGCTGAACCAAGGCTGATCAAAGACGCCAGGACCATACTCATGAAGGGAGTATACGAGACGTCCCGATCGCTCTAGCCGAACCGGAGCACGTTTGACATTTTCGAGGTTTCCTCCCATCCAGTGGCGTTTTAGGACTTGCTTCGGTAGCATTCCATTTTCGATTCCTTCAACGACGATCAGCCAGTTAGGATTCACAGCCAGAATCGCATTGCCCGCACGTTCTGCGGCTAATCGCCAGTCGGTTTTTCGATCGCCCGTTCCCCAGGTTGCGATGCCGTGAGGTTCGTTTTTGAGATCTGCACCAATGACATTGCGCTGATTTTTATAGCGCGTGGCTAAATTGGTCCAAGCTGTAATCCAATCCTGTTCCGTAAAGCCATCGCCGTACCATAACGTAGGAATGGTTTTGTTATTAAGCCGGTGACTATCCAGCAGGATCATAATGCCTTGGCGTCCAGCTTCTTGGATGATGGCATCCATGACGTCGAGGGGCCTTTTACCATTTAGATCAGGGTTTAGATTGACATCTATCCCTTTTACACGGGTCTCGTTTCCAAGAACAAGCTGAACTGAGTAGGGCAAGCGGATAAAGTTATAGCCAAGGTCTTTAACTTGGGTAATCAATTCCTTATAGTTGCGCTTCCAGAGTCCATGAGCCACATGATCCTCCGTCTCGAAGCCAAACCAATTGACGCCTCGGAGTAACAGCGATCGACCGGTGCTATCGACAATATCTGCGCCGCGTGTGGCAAGAGGCGGCTGAACCCAGTTTTGGCTTTCCATGGGTTGTTGTGCCCACAGGGCGGGACGATGGGACAGTTGAGGAGATTGGGCTAGAGAAATAGGCGTCAAACTCCACAACACTACCGTCATCACAAAGCCCGCAAGGACAAATAAGAGCGAGGACAATAGTGTTATTTGTGGTTGACGCATCCCAAAATAGCGAAGACGAGACGATCTAGACATAGCACGTAGAAATTAGGATTTAGGAGGTTGAAGCGATCGCCAAGCAGCATGAGGCATCCAATTATGAGACATTGATGACATGAAACATTAACGACTATGAAACATTGACGACTATGAAACATTGACGACTATGAAACATTGACGACTATGGAACTCTTCTAAGTTCCCCACTACTTTTCCGTACAATTAGCCTAATGTTCCGCCACTGCCCGTAGATCGATCGCTGAACTAATCTACCTTAATAGAGAGAACTCCGTAATTTTAGGTCTATCTTGAGAAATACATTGTAGAGAGTTCACATAAGCTTGTCTATTTTGGTAGGTTTCTTCATGGGATTGATACTATTCGATTGCGGTAAACCCGTAATGTATGGGAGGAGATAAATTTCCATCTACTTATCGCTTTTTGTTCAAGATACCTAGAGTCATCGTCCTATGTCTGGAACTTTCGGAAAAGTCGTCCTTCCTAGTCTATTTGTTTCCGGCGCTGTGTTTGCCGTCCTTGCAGTCCCACTCGCCGTCTATGGCACCGAAAAAGTTGATGTGCAAATCAGCAAAAGTATCGGAATTACCGATGCAACGGTTCAAGATTTTATGGTCCCTTACCTAGGGTTGTCGGGGCTAGCCAGTCTTGCCTTGGGAACCGCAACCGCCACAATGATTGGAGTAGGCGCTTCTAAGAAGCAGGCTCAATTAGTGGAACAACAGTATCTGGATGCGCAAGCTAATTTTCAGAATCGGGAGCGTCAACTCCAAGATGCGCTGCTTTCAGAATCTAGCCTAACGAGGTCAGGGCTGAGGTTCTTCTTAGATGAAGAGGTATCTCCGATTCAAATGGTTCCTCCTGAAGTCGCAACCCATTTACAGGTCGCCACTTCACGGCAGGTCGCCCATGTGCAGATTGCGCCGTCCTTTGCTCAGGCGGTTGTTCCAGTTTCGATCGCTGCTCCTCAGCCAATGGTCGTTGCAACGGCACCGATCGCTCAGGGTTTCATTGTGATGAATTCATCCAATCTGGCTGTTCAGCCGGTGAAAGTGCCTCGGGCAACCGCTCAAGCCGCAACGTCTCCAATGAACGCAGCCCATGGGTTCTTGAGTTTTGCTCGATTGGGTCAACCGGTCCCCCCCGCTGCGATCGCTTGGGCTGAAGAAACCGCAGAACACCAGAGCGCCACACAACAACTGGATGTCTTGCAACTTCAGCTTCAGGGTTTGATGGTTCAGATTGAGCAGATTCAAATGAGCTTGAAAACGCAACCCGTTGCAGAACCCACCTCTCGCATCGAAATCATCCAAGGCGATCGTTCTGCCGTAACCTCCCACCGGTTTCAGCCGTTTGAACATTCTTGGGCTAGCGTTCCACAGCGCATTGCATCCTAGGGTTTGTTGCGGTTACTAGCCCGTGAGTCCTCCCCATTAGTGGTAGCCAGTAAGTGATAGTGGACTGAATATCTCTTGATACGCCCCATCTTTAACCCTTCTTTTACATTGGGTTTGAGATGGGGTTATTTATTAGCGTTTTTTATTGGCACATTAAGCCATGACTGTAAAACTAACGATCGGAAGCCAGGGATCTTCGACAAGGCCAATGCCTTGATACGACCAACGGGATAAGACGGCAGAAAGATTACTCTGGGCGATGGATTCCATTGCAAACTGGGCCGCGAGATCCGGGGCATGACGATTCAGATAGCCCAACAGATCTGCATGTTCTTTAAAAACGAGTAGATACCGATCGGGCGGCTTTCCCGGTTCTGAATTCTCCGATCGGGCCACTAAGTATTGACCATCGGTTCTCGATCGAGCCACGCACCAAAACTGAATCATAAGAATTCCTTGCTAAAAATTTAAATTTATTGTGTTGGACCTTATTTCAAATCATCCAGCTTAATCCGGGGATCTACAAACTTCAGCAGTAAATCTGCAAGTAAGTTTCCCACAATCAGCATGATGGATCCCAGCATGAGACTCGCCATAATCAAATACAAATCCTGAGCCTGCACCGACTGCAAAATCAGTCGTCCGAGTCCAGGCCAATTAAAAAAATTTTCGGTAATAAACGCTCCACTTAGCAAACTCGCAAACTCAAACCCTAGCAGTGTAATTAACGGATTGATTGCATTGCGCAGCGCATGAACATAAATCACCCGATTCTCAGGCAATCCCTTGGCGCGAGCGGTTTGGATATAATCCTGCCGCAAAACATCCAGCATTTCCCCGCGCGTGATCCGCTGCAATCCTGAAAAACCCGTAATACTCAACGCGATCGTCGGCAAAATTAAGTGCCACCCAATGTCGAAAAATTTCCCCAATCCCGTCATCTCATCGTGATCGATGCTCGTCATATCCCCCACTGGAAACAATGGTGACACCCGCTGCGCAAACACCAGCAACAACAATCCCGCAATCAAACTCGGCAATGCCTGCCCCACATAGCTCAAAAACCCGATGACTTTATCTACCGTCTTCGATCGATTAACCGCCGCCACAATTCCGAGGGGTAACGCGATCGCCCAGGTCAGCACCAGCGAACTCAATGATAGCAACAGCGTCGCCGGAACCCGCTCCCACAGCAATGAAACCACCGATCGGTTGTAGACAAAACTTTCCCCAAAATCACCCTGGGTCACAATCCGCCAAAGCCAGCGGACATATTGTTCGGTCCAGGATTTATCCAGCCCAAACTGCTCTTTGAGTTCGGCGATGCGAGTAGGGGAGATTTTTGGATTTTCCTTGAGGGTGTCGAGAAAGTCACCCGGTGCGAGTTGAATCACCAGAAAACACAGTCCCGATGCCATTACGATGGTGACTAAGGCTTGAAGCACCCGTCGAACCACATATTGGGACGTTTCGCTAAAGAACAGAGCGCTCAGGCGATCGCGCCAAGTGGTTTGGAAGACAGACATGACTCATCCCTCAAGACAACCATTTCAAATTCCCCATCAATCTATCTACCAATGGAGGCTGTATCTATAGATTAGGGTACTGCAAATCAATACCCCACACATTAATGCCCCGCAAATTAATACTCGATCAAATTAATCACCGGAACATTCGGCAACTTCGATCGCCCACCTAGGAACGTCAGCTCACTCAAAAATGCAAACCCAACTAGTTCACCGCCTGCCATTTCCACGAGCTGCGCCGTCGCCGCTGCCGTTCCACCCGTTGCAATTACATCATCGACGATCAAAACTCGCGAACCCGCTGGAATCGCATCTTGATGGATTTCTAAGCGATCGGTGCCGTACTCCAAGGCATAATCAACCGAGTGAGTCGTCGCCGGAAGCTTGCCCGGTTTGCGCACAGGGATAAAGCCAGCATTCATCTGCACGGCCATCGGTGCCGCAAAGATGAAGCCCCGAGACTCCATGCCAATCAGGTAGTCGGGTTTCAAATGAGCACATTTTTCCACCATGGCATCGATCGTCGCTTTAAACCCAGCCGCATCTTTGAGCAGCGTGGTGATATCTCGGAAAATAATTCCTTCTTGAGGAAAATCGGGAATATCCCGAATGAGCGTTTTAATATCCATAGGAAGTATTCGATCGAGAGGTACGTGATGGGTTATCTCACAAGTTGGCGCACTTGTCACGCGACAGGAGTCACGTCGTCCTCACCAGAAACGCAGCCGCCTCAACATGAGAGGTCTGAGGGAAAAAGTCAGCAGGCTGGACTCGGGTGAGCTGATACTGATCGTTTGCGCACAGGATTTTTAAATCCCGCGCCAACGTGGACGGATTGCAGCTTACGTACACAATCCGCTCCGGATACATGCCCAATAGCGTATCGAGAACTCTGCGTTCACAGCCTTTGCGAGGCGGATCAAGTACCACAACATCGGGCGTAAAATCAAGGGTGGCAAGCAACGTTTCCACACTGCCGGTTAGAAACTCCACGTTGGTAATCTCATTGCGTTCAGCGTTCGCAGCGGCTTGTTCGGTCGCACTTTGTTGAATCTCAATGCCCACTACAGACTTCGCCTGCTTCGCCAACGGTAAACTGAGCGTCCCGATTCCACAGTAGGCATCAACGATCGTTTCGGTTCCGGTGAGTTGAAGTTCGCGTTGGACCTCTTTAAGCAGCGCTTCGGCTTGTTCGGTATAGACCTGGAAAAAAGTATCCGGACGAACTTGAAACTTCAAATCCGCAAATCGCTCTTCCAAATAACCCCGTCCAACAATGCAAAAGGTTTCCGGACCCAGAATCACATTTCCCTTTTCAGTATTGATATTGAGACACACACCCACAAGACCAAAGCGCTGCATCCACTCACTACACTGCTGCCACAGATCATGCATTTTGCGATCTTTAGCGACGATCGTCAGCAGCAGTTCCCCCGTCCGCCGCCCGACCCGGAATGAGATGTGACGCACATTGCCTTGGTGCGTTTTCTCATCATAAATCGCCCATTTCCGCTTACCGATATCTTTCTTGATTTCAGAGAGCATAATGTTAAATCGGTCGTCTTGAACCGGACATTGATTCAAGTTCACCAGACTATGCGATCCCTTCTGAAAATAACCCGCCACGACCTGACCATGGACGATCGATCGCATGGGATCGCGAAATTTTGCCTCAGGTTTATTGCGTTCGGCAATGCTAAGCGGATAGGTGACTTTATTCCGATAGCTATAAGGTTCGCTAACATTAAAGACCTCATTAATTAGCCCGCGATTGTCTTGAAGCGAGTCAAATCCGCCAATGCGAACCAGCGCCTGAAACACCTGATTCCACTTCGTTTCGAGTTGATAGTGATAGGCGACATGCTGCCACTGACACCCGCCACATTTATCGGCCACAATGCATCGAGGTCGCTCACGAAACTCCGACTCTTCCAAAACGCCTTCTAAGACGGCGCTAGCATACTTCGGCTTGACCTGCGTCAGACGGGCCACCACGCGATCGCCCGGAACGGTATCCGGCACAAAAATAACTAGATCCCGAAACCGTCCGACGCCATCGCCACTGTCATTCAGGTCAGTCAACACCAATTCAATGCGATCGCCTTGTTTGAGAGGCGCGCGGGTTTCAGTCTCAGAGCTAATCGTAGAGGAAAATTCAGTCGAGGCGTGTTCAGTTGATGGGAGTTCGGTAGACATGGGGTGGGGATAAAGAGGATCCGAAGAGGCGAGGGCGAATGGTTTAGACGAGTTACTTGTTGCGAACGGCGACCACGGTACTGCTGAAGTTGTATTGTTTGCCTTCTAGCTCCATGGTTGTGCCAATCTTGACCTTTTTATTGCCAAAGATAATGCCGCCGTCGTCGCCGATTTTTGCGTTTCCAGTGAGGGTCATGGTGAGGTCATTCGAGAATCGGCTTTCGGGGCGAGGGTCAGGCAGAGCTTTCACTGATCCATCTGGTTGAGGAATGGCGAGGTTGCGAGGGAGAAACTCGACGCTTTTGAGATCAACGGACCCTGAAGGCTCATTCCGAATGATGATGTTAATTTTTTCACCCGGTTTCAGCATTTCTTTGGGCGCAAGGGCATTTAGCCCTCGAACGATCACATCCATTTCGATCGCACTGCCTTGTTGGGCCGAAGAGGTATTCCCAGGCAAAATCAGAAGTCCTGCAATGACCATCATCACAATGGCCGCTGCTCCTGCATCCAGAATGCTGATTTTTCCGAACAGCCGACCCTTTGAATCTAAAAACGCCATACCTCACCCCTCTCGAAGACTACATACGCTTCAAAATTGCCATTCGTCAGAGTACCATGGGCGGCGCACGATCATTATTTACGCGTCAGATTCCATAGTTTAGAAACGATCGGGGAAACTTATTAAATAGGTTCTGCGTCAAAACCCACATGAGACCCGCTGAGATAAATAATCTATGGCGAACAATATATAGGGATATCCCATATCAACCTCTTACAACCCTAACTTTACCCACGAGGATTTTCATGAAACTTGCTTTGCGCACTAGCTCCCGCCGTCCTTGGTTCTATCCATTGCTCTCACTTTCAGCGGCGATCGTCTTAGTTCTGTCGCAGTCTGCCACTTCCTACGCGTTTAGTTGGATAGATTTGCTTAGACAAGGAGTGCAGGTCGTGCAGTTGAGCAGCATGAATGAACGTCAAGAAGTGGATTTGGGCAAGCAAATTAATGATCAGATTCTAGAAGGTAACGTTCGACTGTTGCGCAATCAGGCCGTGAACGATTACGTTAACCAAATCGGTCAACGTCTAGCCGCACAGAGCGAACGTCCCAATCTTCCCTATACCTTCCAAGTGGTGGATAGCGATCAGGTCAATGCCTTTGCAACAATGGGCGGGTTTGTCTACATAAATTCGGGCCTGCTGAAAATTGCGGATAACGAAGCGCAAGTTGCCAGTGTAATCGGTCATGAAATCGGCCACATCACCGGAAAACATGCCATGAAACAAATGAGAGAAGCGGCTATTGCTCAAGGGATTTTAGGGGCAGCCGGATTAGGCAAGAGTCAAGCCGTTAACCTGGGGGTAGAGCTGGCCTTGCGTCGTCCCCACAGCCGTCGAGATGAGTTTGATGCCGATCGTCGGGGCTTAGTTAACCTAACTCGTGCAAGATATGCTCAGCCAGAAATGGTCAATTTCATGCAAAAACTGCTGAGAAACGCTTCCAGTACGCCAGCGTTTCTAAATACGCACCCTAACACTAAGGATCGCATTTCTGAACTCAATCGCCAAATCCAACGATCGCCAGCCTCTGGTAAGGATGGCTCAGACGCAAAAGTTTATCAAGCCCGTCTGCAAACGCTGCGATAAGTCTGAGAGATTTATGTTGGTTCATATTGGTTTGTATAAAGCCATGTCACCCGGCTAAAACCGCTTTCTAGTGACTCTAGAGATCAGTTTTTTAGGGTTTGAGCCAGCGGGTATGATCGCGATTGTAAAGACGGGACGCGTCGTCAGGAATCGTAATTTTTCGCCCAGCATAGTCATACTCTTGAGGCACAGTCGGCGCGGTCAGTGCAGGGCTAATTAAGTACAATGTCGATCGAACTAGTCCTTCGTGGGCATTGGTTTCGGCAAGACCCTGAAGGGGCGTCAGGATAATCCGTTCGTCCGGCCATCCGAGGTGAAAGCAAATGGCCACCGGGGTTTCCGGAGGATAGTGCTGGAGCAGTTTGGCTTGGGCACTAGTGAGATGTTTGGCGCTGAGGTAGAGACAAAGGCTCGATCGAGTGGCGGCTAGGGTCGCAAGATCTTGAGATTCAGGGACTTCGGTTCTGCCACTGATCCGGGTGAGAATAATCGTCTGGAGGGTTTTGGGGCGTGTGAGTTCGACTCGAAGTTTGGCGGCGGCAAGCTGATAGGCGCTGATGCCAGGGATGATTTCAAAGTCAATTCCTGCCTCCAGCAAGCCCTGCATTTGTTCTTGAATGGCCCCGTAGAGGCTGGGATCGCCGTCATGAAGCCGGATGACCGTGCGGTGCAATCGGGCGGCAGAAACCAAAATTTGTAGCAGTTCATCTAGATGTTTATCGGCAGCGGGAATGATTTTGGCTCTTGTCGGGACGCCGTGAAGGATGGCAGGAGGGATGAGGGAATCGGTGTAGAGCACGAGGTCGGCACACGCAAGCAACCGTGCGGCTTTGACGGTGAGAAGATCCGGGTCTCCTGGACCCGCGCCAATAATGTAAACCTTAGGATGGGTCATAAGAATGCGTCAGAAATCAACGTTGAAATAAGGTTTATCCTACACCTTGCTTGAATATCGCCCTAAACTACGATCGATCTCAACCTCAACCGTTATGCAATCCCTCACGACCGAAATTCTCGTCATCGGCGGCACCACTAGCGGAACCGCCGCCGCCATCCAAGCGGCTCGTCGGGGCGCAAACGTCCTTCTCATCAGCGAGTTTGAATGGCTTGGGGGAATGCTCACCTCCGCAGGGGTCGCCGCGCCCGATGGCAATGAACTGCTCTCCTGGCAAACGGGTATTTGGGGACAATTTTTGCGGGAGCTAGAAACTCGCCAACCAGGCGGACTCGATAATGCCTGGGTCAGTTTCTTCACCTATGAACCTCGAATTGGAGCCGAAATCTTTCAGAACTGGGTACAGGATTTACCGAACCTGACCTGGATCGCCCACCAAACACCGCGATCGGTCCAACGCAACGGCCCCCAAATCCTCGGCGTCACGACCGAAGACTACCAAATCACCGCCCAAATCACCATCGATGCCACCGAACTCGGCGACCTGCTGCCCCTCGGCGACATTCCGCACCGTTGGGGCTGGGAACTCCACGACAAATTCAACGAACCCAGCGCCCCCAGTACGTTTCAGGCTTGGATGCATCGCTACCCCATCCAAGTCCCCACCTGGGTCGTCATCCTTCAAGACTACGGAGAGGGCCATCGCGCGCCGACGATTCCCTGCCCCAAACACGCGGATTTGTCGTTGTTTGAAACCGCTTGGGAGACCTACGGCGGCGAAAAATTTCTGAACTATGGTCGCCTACCGGGCGATCGATTCATGATCAACTGGCCTATTTCCGGCAACGACTATGGTGAAGGCATCGATCGCGTCATCCACAGCAGCGCCCAGCGCACCGCCTTCGGCCTCGAAGCCCAACGCCATAGTTTAGCCTTTGCCCACTTTATCCAGACCAAACTGGGACCGCGCTACGGACTCGCAACCGACGTCTTTCCTGAAACGCCTACCCGCCTTCATCCTGCCCTCGCCCTCCATCCTTACCACCGCGAAAGCCGTCGGATCATCGGCCTCACCACGGTCCGTGAGCAAGATCTTCTCCCTCTAGACCACACCACCGCGCCGCTGCCGTTTTATCCCCAAAAGGGTGATGCAGATCAGCCTCAATCCGGCTGCACCTCAATTGCCATTGGCAACTACGCTAACGACCATCACTATCCTAGCGGCGACATCACCCTCACGCCAAAATCGATCGAATGGGGAGGCCGTTGGACCGGAACGCCATTCACTATTCCCTACACCGCGCTGATTCCAGACCAAATTGACGGATTCTTTGCCTGCGAAAAAAACATCTCAGTAACCCACATGGCCAACGGAGCAACCCGTTTGCAACCGATTGTTTTAGCGATCGGTCAAGCCGTCGGCATGGCTGCCGCCCTGTGTCTTGAGCACTCCTGCCAACCTCGCGGTCTTCCTGTTCGCATAGTGCAAAATGCCCTCCTCGACGATCCGATCGCCCCCGCTGCCGTCATTCCGCTCTACAACCTTCCTCCCCATCATCCTCAGTGGCACCACTGGCAAAATCACTACTTGAATCAACCACAGGATTATCCTCGCAACGGTTATGTTTCGGACGATAATATTCCGAACGACCCATCTCACGCTGCTACCCAAACAGCCCTCCAAACGGCGGCCCTAACTAAAACTCTATTTAGAGGAAGATTTGAGAAAGTTGGCTTACATTTCCGGATCCATTTAAATTTTCCCGTAAAATTATCAAATCGAAGCTATCAGCTCGTCACTTTAGATGCGGCCATCGATCGCCAACTCCATACCTATCCCTCAGACATTCTCATCTCCTGCATTGGCAAACACAACCTCGCCGGGGCTTGGATTCGAGTCGAGTCTTTGGAACAAAGTGCTTGATGCAAGTATCATTAAGCACTTAAAATCTGGGTATATGATTTTCATAAGTCAGACGGCAACCTCTGCTTTATGGGGTTCTTTGAGAAAATTTTCCAATGCATCCTGATCTCACTACGCAGGGTCTGTATGAGTGATTAGTTACACATTCAGTAGACTAATTATGCAAGCTCAACATTCTCTAATTTTCACCAGCTTTCTTGTGCTTTGCGCGATCGTCAGCATCGTTCAAACGCGATCGACATCCTCATCAAAAGACTACCGGGGTAGCGGTCGCGTAGAAATAGCCTGCCGAGGTAGCGATCGCGTGGATGGAGCCTATCGGGGTAGCGGTCGTGTAGAGGCAACCTAAATACGATGGTCTTGGAAGATGCTTCGATTCAGCCCCAGTATTGTTCGTTATTTGTGACTTTAAATACAGCACAAAAGATGACGCCCTTGAGTGCTATTTTTTGGTTTTGGGGGCATGATAGACAGCACCGGGGTTGCTTACCTTGCGGGAGATAGACATCTTAGTTAGTGGCATAGTATACGTTAGAACGTGAGTGACATTGTTTTCTCCGTGTTTTGTCTCTTATCGTTCCAGTTTCCTTTGAAATCGTGTTTGCCTCCCATGCCTAAAGATCTCGATCTGATCAAGCTGCTTAGTCCTAGTGCGATGGATCAGATCATGCTGTACCTCGCCTTTGGTGCCATGCGAACAGGAGGACACCGCCATGGTGCTTTTCTAGATGCGGCGGCGACGGCTGCAAAATGTGCCATTTACATGACGTATTTAGAGCAGGACGGCAATCTCCGGATGACCGGACATCTTCATCACATCGAACCGAAACGCGTAAAGGCGATCGTGGAAGAAGTTGGCAAAGCGCTGACCGAAGGCAAATTGTTAAAGATGTTAGGGTCTCAAGAGCCTCGCTACTTAATTCAGTTTCCCTACGTGTGGATTAAGCAACATCCTTGGCAGCCCGGTCGATCGCGCATCAGTTCGACAAACCTTACCTCTGAAGAAAAGCGGATTTTGGAGCAAAAGCTTCCGTCGCAGTTACCGGATGCTCAGATCATTAATTCATTCCAGTTTTTGGAACTCATCGAGCACCTCCATGAACTCTCCCAAGAAGAACTCCCGCGCGACGACCAACGGATGCCCCTGAGTGAAGCGCTTGCTGAGCACATTAAGCGGCGTCTACTTTACTCCGGCACCGTTAGCCGAATTGAGTCTCCTTGGGGAATGCCGTTCTATGCATTGACCCGATCGTCTTACTCCCCGGAAGACGAAGAGGAGCGCACGTTTGTGATGGTTGAAGACACGGCGCGCTATTTCCGCCTCATGAAGGGATGGTCCGAACGTCAGCCCAATCATATGCGGGTCCTAGAAACATTAGATATTTCAATAGAGAAGACCGATCGCGCCCTAGAAGAGTTGGATGAAATTATCCGACAGTGGGCCGACAGGTATCACGAAGATGGCGGCAGGCCCTTCATCATGCAAATGGCGTTTGGCACTCGGGAAGATGAGTGACCCAAACTGGAGGCGTGGTCTGGAGAATAATAAAAAATAGCTCACTACACCAGCATTTGTAATTTGTACAAACTTGCGTACAGTCCATCTTGCGCCAGCAAATCCTCATGACTGCCATTCTCAATCAGTCGTCCCCGTTTTAGGACCAATATCCGATCGACATTGCGAATCGTACTCAGACGGTGAGCAATGATAATCGCTGTGCGGTTTTCAAGCATATGGTCAAGGGCATCTTGGATTTGTGCTTCAGTCGTCACGTCCAAGCTAGAGGTCGCCTCATCGAGCACCCAGATTTTTGGATCGCGGATGGCCGCTCGGGCAAAGGCAATAAGCTGCTTTTGGCCGCCTGACAGGTTTGTTCCTCGTTCTCTAAGGTGCGTGTCGTAGCCGTTGGGCAACTGTTCAATGAAGGTGGCGACGTTAGTTTTTTGGGCGGCAGACTGGATTTCGTCGAAGCTGTAGGTCTCGCCTAGGGTAATGTTGCTTTTCACATCACCCGAGAAAATAAAGCCATCTTGCAAAATGATGCCAATGCGTTTGCGCAATTCAGATTGCGGCAGATCCCGAATATCAATGCCATCGAGAACAATTCGTCCTTCCTGGGGATCGTACAGACGACTTAATAATCGGATAATCGAACTCTTCCCCGCTCCAGTCGGCCCGACGAGCGCAACTTTCTCGCCCGATCGAATGGTGAAATCCAAATCGTGAATGATGTACTCACCCGGCTTGTACCCAAACGACACATGCTCAAACCTGATTTCGCCCACGCTAGCGGATGCATCTGGAATAACGGTCGTCAGCCGATCGCGGATCTCAATGGGTTCGTCTAAGACATCGTTAATCCGTTCGATCGCCGTGAGTCCAGACTGAATCGCCGTAAACTTTTCTGCAAACTGACGCAATGGATCAAACAACGTTTGCGCAAACAGAATAAATGCAGAGAGTGTTCCAAAATCCAATGACTTTCCTAAAGTCAAACTGCCACCAACCGCCAATACAATTGCGATTGCAATGAGAGACACCCACTCCAATGTTGCAGAAACTGCCGAGTCATAAAAAATTGTTGCATCCAATTCTTTAACATAGCCAAGATTGGTTTTAAAAAACTGTTCGCTGTTTCGGCCTTCCCGACGGAAAAGCTGCACCACACCAACGCCCAAGATGTTTTCTTGGAGCATAGAATTAAGACTAGAGAGTCCTTCGCGGGCGTCGTAGTTAGCCTTACGATAGCGCTTTTGCCAATAGATAATCACCAGCGCTGTCGGAATCAGCATCAGCACCAGCAGCGTCGCCAACTGCCACTGCTTCGTAAACATCAAAACCGCAATCACCAACATCAGCACCACATCGCCAATAATCCCAATCGCTCCCGTTGAAAACACTTCCCCTAGGGCATCCACATCGCTCGTCAATCGCGTGATTAATTTGCCCACGGGCGTGCGATCGAAAAACCGGACCGCTAACGACGTCACATGGGTGAACAAATCATTGCGAATATCTGCCGTAATCCGCTGCCCCGATCTCTGAACCAACAACCCCTGTGTCGCATCACAAACGAGTCGTCCGACCATCGTCATAAATAACATTAGAGCGATGAGATTTAACCCCTGACTGATGGGCAGATTTCGCAAAAATGCCCAAGTCGAATTTTCGTTTCGCAGCAGTGACACAGCTTGCCCAATCACGATCGGCTGGACCGCCCGAGCGGTGGCCCCCGGAACCAGCAGCAACACAGCTATAGATAGCCCCTTCAAATTGTTACGGGCGTAGGGCGCTAGCTTAAGAAAGAGCCGCCAATCACTAGTTTTTGCGGAATGATGGGAATTCGAAGATGCGATCGTCATGAAGATCTAGCGGGATGCAATGTTAAGACTTGTATAGGCTAACAGAGTCTATGCTGCGATGACCGAGATTTTGGATCTAAGCTCCAATCACATATTTCCGCCATTCTTGATGACTTCCGCCTTTTGTGTGCCGTGAGACTTCGTAAAACAAACTGCTGTGAGGACGGTGAGGCTGACGCAACAATGGCATTTCCGCCTCGCGCGGGGTCCTGTTTCCTTTTTTTACGTTACAGCGATTGCAGGCGACAACTAGATTTTCCCAGGTGTCCTGTCCACCTCTCGATCGAGGAATTACATGATCAAGAGTCAACGTTTCGCTGGAGTGGGTGCAATATTGGCAGGTGTGGCCGTCTCGGTGAAGGAGATTTTTTCGGGTGAGGGCGATTTCGGTGTAAGGAACGCGCACGTACTGACGTAAGCGAATCACAGACGGCATGGGGAAATCAGCGTAGACGATGCGTCCAGCGTCCTCAAGCTGCTCTGCTTTTCCCTTCAGCAACAAAACGATCGCTCTCCGCCAACTGGTGAGGTTAAGCGGTTCGTAGGAGGCATTCAGCACCAGAACCTTACTCATTACTCGAACCGATTTTATGATGATTGTTATGAGCCAAATGCTAACACAATTTTTTGAGCGCTGTGAGATTCGGAATCTTTTAGGCCATTTTTTGTGATATGTGGCTAGTTTATTTCGGACGCAAATTTATTTTCGTGCCGTTTTGAGCTTCTGGAAGTAGAATCCAATCACCGAATAACGATTTCGTATCAAGCATTTTGCGGAGTGTAGTGGACTGTGAGTGATGTGAGTGGTGTGAGTGCAATCGACAGACAAACCTTTATCAGGCATGAGGAGTTGGGAATTGTGATCGATAATTCGGCGTTTTTACCGGGCCAAGATCCGTCATTAATTCAAGCTGCACGGATGATTTATGACACTTATTATTCAGTTCACCCCAATGTAACTGAACTTCCGTTGGGCGTTGCTATTAGCCGTTCCACCTATCGTGGAAAATTGATTTTTAACGGTAAACCCATTCTGTTGCCTCAAGAGTGTTTTATTCCGTTGAGTGTTATGAATGCGAGATAGTGGGTTTTAGTGATTGCCATAGTAGTTGCTTAGTATGTTTGGGTGCAGCATGGATGCGTTATTTGAAGGGACTGCTATTCTACTGACGACAATTTTGGGTGCTTCTATTGGAAGTTTTTTAAATGTCGTAGTTTATCGTCTTCCGGCGGGGTTGTCGCTAACCCAGCCGCCTTCAAGATGTCCAAAGTGTATGACGCGACTGCGTAAGCGTGAAAATGTGCCGATCGTGGGTTGGCTGATGCTTCGGGGTCAATGTGCGCATTGCGGGACGGACATCTCAATGCGCTACCCCATCGTTGAGATGATCACAGCATTGCTATTCCTATCGATATTTTTAGTCTTTGGATTTTCGTTGCAAACTTTAGGCAATTGGACTTTTATCTCGTTTCTGTTGGCGTTAGCGTTAATTGATATGGATACCTTAACGTTAGATTCCAGGTTGATGAAGTCTGGGCTAATCTTGGGGTTGGCCTTCCAAACAACGATCGCCGCTGCTCTTACGGGCACACTTGCCGGAATCATTCAGGGGTTTGTCTGGGCGATCGCCGGGGCGGTCTTAGGACTTTGGGGTTTGGACCTGTTGACGTGGATAGGGCGTTTTTTCTTTGGGCCTAATGCGATGGGCGGCGGGGACGCTAAACTTTTGGCGGTGATCGGAGCATGGGTTGGCATCAAGCTCATGGTGTTGTCGTGTTTTTTGGCCTGTGCCGTGGGTTCTGTCTTTGGACTCATTGCGATCGCGCTCAAGGTCTTGAAACGTGGAAATCCGTTTCCGTTTGGTCCATTTTTGGCGTTGGGTGCGATCCTTTCTGTGTTTTATGGCGACCTCATTTGGTCAAGTTATTGGACGATCATTGGAAAGCTATATGGAAACGTTGGTCTGTGAATCCTCATGAGGCGATCGGGCTGTGTAAAGAAGAACTCCTCGACCTAATTCACTAATTTTTGGTCGCAAAGGGTGGCAAAATGGTTAGCTGTTGACATCTTTTACCGTCTCCCTATGACCTTACCTGCCGCCCCTTTCTCAGCCGCCGAAATTCAATCTGAAGGCATCAAGCCCCAAGAATATGACGAAATAGTCCGTCGCCTCGGACGTCATCCGAACAAGGCTGAGTTGGGAATGTTTGGGGTGATGTGGTCGGAGCACTGCTGCTATAAAAATTCGCGTCCGTTGCTGAAGAACTTTCCGACTGAGGGAAAACGGGTTTTGGTGGGTCCTGGAGAAAATGCAGGGGTAGTGGATCTCGGGGATGGCATTCGGTTGGCATTTAAGATTGAGTCGCACAATCATCCCTCTGCGGTTGAGCCGTTTCAAGGTGCGGCCACAGGGGTTGGTGGGATTTTGCGGGATATTTTCACCATGGGCGCACGACCGATCGCTGTGCTGAATTCATTGCGGTTTGGGTCGCTGGATGATGCGAAAACTCGACGGCTTTTTTCGGGGGTGGTGGCGGGGATTTCGCACTATGGTAACTGCGTGGGCGTGCCGACGGTAGGTGGAGAGGTGTACTTCGATCGCGCGTATTCGGGTAATCCATTAGTGAATGCCATGGCGTTGGGCTTGATGGAGACGCCGGAGATTGTAAAGTCGGGCGCGAAGGGCATTGGAAATCCGGTGCTGTATGTGGGATCGACGACCGGGCGCGATGGCATGGGCGGCGCGAGTTTTGCGAGTGCTGAATTGTCGGCAGAATCCATTGACGATCGTCCGGCGGTTCAAGTGGGCGATCCGTTTTTAGAAAAGTCGCTCATCGAAGCCTGTCTTGAAGCCTTTAAAACCGGAGCCGTGGTGGCTGCGCAAGATATGGGTGCGGCGGGATTGACCTGTTCTACGGCAGAAATGGCGGCGAAAGGCGGCGTGGGGATTTTGTTGGATCTTGATAAAATTCCAGCTCGCGAAACGGGAATGGTGCCGTACGAGTATTTACTGTCAGAATCACAGGAACGAATGCTGTTTGTAGCTGAAAAGGGACGGGAGCAGGAACTCATTGATATTTTTCACAAATGGGAACTGCAAGCAGTTGTGGCCGGAGAAGTGATTGCAGAATCAATCGTGCGGATTATGTTCAAGGGCGAAGTTGCAGCTGAAGTTCCAGCGACAGCTCTCTCGGATGACACGCCCATTTATGAGCACAAACTGATGGAAACGCCGCCAGATTATGCACAAGAAGCTTGGGCCTGGAAACCTGAATCTCTTCCAGAAGCAAGCTATGAGGGCGTCCATGGGATGACTTGGAACCAAGTGTTATTGAAGCTTCTAGATACCCCCACGATCGCGTCCAAACGCTGGGTTTATCGCCAGTACGATCACCAAGTCCAAAATAACACCGTTACTTTTCCAGGGGGCGCAGATGCAGCGGTAATCCGAGTTCGCGCCCTCGCCACCGCCACTGACAAAGCGACTTTTAGCTATCCAGCCACGATGCGCGGAGTCGCGGCTACCACCGACTGCAATCCTCGCTACGTCTATCTCAATCCTTACGAAGGCGCGAAGATGGCTGTGGCAGAAGCGGCCCGAAACCTGTCTTGCGTGGGAGCTGAACCGATCGCCGTCACCGATAATCTCAACTTCGGTAGCCCTGAAAAACCGATCGGCTACTGGCAACTCGCCAATGCCTGCACTGGAATTTCTGAAGCCTGCCGCGAGTTTGACACACCTGTAACAGGTGGCAATGTCTCGCTATACAACGAAACCCTCGATGACAAAGGTGTCCCGACGCCTATCTATCCCACTCCAGTAATCGGCATGGTTGGCATCGTTGAAGATATCCGCAAAACTGTCGGTCAAGGTTTCAAGACCCTAGGCGATCGTATTTATCTCTTGGGCTATTCGAGCGATGCCCATGGGCCTGCTATTAGTTTTGGCGGGTCGGAGTACCTGATGATGATCCAACAGCTTGTCGCAGGTCAGCCGCCGGTAGTGGACTTTGTGCTAGAGCGATCGGTGCAACAAGTCTGCCGCGATGGGATTCGGCGTGGGGTGATTCAATCGGCTCATGATAGTTCTGAAGGCGGACTGGCTGTGGCACTCTCTGAATGCTGCATCGGCGGGAATCTCGGAGCGTCGGTGGAGCTAGTGAGCAGTGGTCATTGTTTAGACTATGCGCTGTTTGCGGAAGGCGGTGCGCGAATTATTGTATCGGTTTCGCCTTTGCATCAAGCTGACTGGGAAACCCATCTTGAATCTCAGCTTCAGGGACATTGGGAATTGATCGGAACGGTTCAAGGTGATGCGCTTCAGATTAATATTCAAGAGCATCAAGTGATCAATACGACCGTGAATGAAATGACCCAAGCGTGGAGTGAGGCGATCGATCGGCGGATGGCAGTTTAGTCTTGAATTCCAATGCTTGCATAGAGTTTGCGTTTGCTCTCTGTGTCTTTTGCGAGGGTGGTTTTGACGTATTCGATTAGTAGAAAAATGTCTTCAGGATAGGGGTGACGCTGAATATAAAGATTGCCAAGGGAGCGACGATCGCAACATCAGGTTGAGGTTCTGAGTTTTGTTTCAACTAGGGCTTGATACTTCAACAATGTGCATTTAATTAATGTGGGTGCCATGGCGATCGTTTTCTTGATTTTTAATGTTCGATTTAGCGCTTAGTTATCTCCTTCTGTTGTACTCGTCATGAAGTTCAGTGAGTAATCCGGGTCGATCGTTCCATTTGCCGAAGAATTTGCCATACTGATGATTAAGTTCCTCACAAATAATTCTGCTGGATGGTCGCTTCTCATGTCTGATGATTCTACAAAGCCAACTGAGGTTACGCCGGACACTGCTGTTGTGGCTGTTGTGAAACCGGAGGCGGAGGAGTCTGCGGTGAAGTTGTCGCCGGATGAGGCCCAGGCTTGGTTGGAGAAGTCGGAGAAGTTCGTGAAGTTGGTGGCAGAGAATTTGCGGTATGGGAGTCTGACGAAGCGGTTTGTGACGATGGGTGGGGTTGCGTTTCTGGCGTTTAATCCGATGAGTGCGGGGAAGGTGGCCGAGGTGTTTGGGGTACGGGAGTTGCCGAAGTGGTATGTTCCGGCGTTTGGGTTGGGGATGGGTGGGATTTTGGTGGGGGCTGTGGGAGCGGCGATCGTGACGTTGCCGAAGCGGACGCTGGAGGCGGTGCCGGAACGACAGGCAATCAAGGGGTTGCGATCGTTTGAGTTGAAGGATGCGGAGATTTTTAAACGGCTAGAACGGGGGCGGGATGTGCAGGATTGTCTCGATGCGTTGGATACGCCAGATTTGCGGTTGTTTTTGTTGATGGGCGAGTCGGGGGTGGGGAAGAGTTCGCTGTTGCAGGCGGGGTTGATACCGAATTTTGGGAAGGTGGGGCTGGCGGGAGTCTATGTGAAGCTGGGCGATCGCGATCCGATGATTGTGATTCGCAAGGCTATTCGGAAGGAGATTTGGAATGGGGTTGGGGAGTGCGAGGGGTCGTTGGTGGAGATGTTGCGATTGGCGGGGGATAGGGCTGGGAAACCGATCGTTTTAATGTTGGATCAGTTTGAGCAGTTCTTTGTGCAGTTTCGGGAGGAGGCGCGGGGTGCGTTTATTGGGGAGTTGAAAGCTTGGTATGAGAGTGATGTGAATGCGAAGATTTTGATTGGGATTCGGGGGGATTTGAGCGATCGGTTGGTGGAGATTCAGAAGGCGTTGGGGTATGCGGTGCGTCCGTCGCAGGTGTATCGGTTGGAGAAGTTTGCCCCAGAGCAAGCGACGGCAGTGTTGCGGGTGATGGCGGAGACGGAGAAGTGGTCGTTTAATGAGGCGTTTGTGTTGGAGATGGTGCGGGATGAGTTGGCGGGAGTCGATGGAAAGGTTGCGCCCGTGGAGGTGCAGGTGTTGGCGCAGATGGTGAGTTGGGAGCCGAGTGAGGACAATCGACGGTTTGATAAGACTTCGTTTCAAAAGTTGGGTGGTGTGGATGGATTGCTAGGACGATCGCTGCAACGATCGCTACAATCGCTTAAGGGGATAATGGGAAAATCGTCACGCGATCGGGCGTTGGAGGTGTTGTTGGCGTTGACGGATTTGGAGCGGAATGTGCGATCGGGGGCGTTTTCGATCGCGCAATTACATGGGATGACGGAGAAGGTGCATGGGTCGCCATCGGATGTAGAGTCAGCGATCGGGTGGCTGGCAGAGTCTCGGTTGGTGACGCCTGCGGAGGGGGATGATGCAGTGCGATATGAGTTAGCGCATGAGCGGTTGATTCCAGCGTTGCGACAGGTGGCGAAACGGGAGCTTTCGGATGCGAGTCGGGCGAACCTATTGCTCGATCGACGAGTGAATGAGTGGCTGGGGAGTGGGAAGAGTGGGCGATATTTGTTTAGTTTGAAGGAGTTGTGGTTGTTGCGGCAGCAGCGGGGATTTCTGGAATGGGGAATGCAACGATCACAGAAGGAGGCTCTGGTTCGGCGCAGTTGGGGGCGATCGAAAAAGAGGTTAGGGATATTGAGTGTTCCGATCGCCTTTGGAACTATGTTTAGTATTTGGTCACATACTCCTGAAGGTCAGGTTCAATGGGCACGATGGCTATTAATAGAAGCTTTTCGATATGTTGAATCAGACCAAAAAGATAGAAGTGAACTATTTACAGCATTGACATTAGATTCTATTCACTCAGTACAAGCTCCGCTGCCAATGTCTCAATACTTTGGTTGGAATGCGCCGACTTTAAGTACTATGAAAGTTCCAATGATTAAAGCAACGCTAGAAATTAGTGCGTTAAGTGACAAGGTAAAATCAGCTAAGTTACTTAAAAATATGTTGTCACTCTCAAAAATTAATACTGATCGTAGGACACAATTGTCGTCTATGCTGGCAGTCTCTTGGGCATTTGGAAAGCTAGGTGAGACTGAACAAAGAAGCCAAATTCTGTTTCAAGCTCCGGAAATCACTGAATCTATGGATCGCTACGACCAAATAACGTTCTTGAAGTGGATGTCTGAGTCATATAGAGATATGGGTGATACTAGTAAAGCAAAACAACTTCTATCTCAAGCCCTTGAAATCACGAAGTCTACGGATATGAGAAGTGCAAATTCTCTCGTCTCCATTGCTGAAGGATTTGGTAGACTGGGAAATTCTGAAAAAGGTGCTCAGATATTATCTCAAGCCCTCGAAATCAACAAATCTTTAGAAAGTGGAACTGAAAAAATAAATTCTCTATTGCTTATCGCAGAGGCGCTGGCAGCATTGGGCAACAGAGAAAAAAGCAAGCAAGTTCTACTTCAAGCCCTCAAAATTATTGAATTTACAGAAAAGATTGATAATAAATCTTATTTTAGTTCCAAAGACAGGAGAATAGAAAAATCAAACTACTTGGTTTCGGCGGCTAAGATATTTGGGAAAACGGGCGCTACCAAAAATGGAACGGAGATTCTATCTCAAGCGTTTAAAATCATTGATTTGCTAAAGGAGAGTGGGACATCTGGTTCTAACAGTATTTTGGATGACCTCAACGATGATAAGTTAAAATGCTTGATATCGATAGCAAATGCTTTTCGTGAACTAGGTGATGAGGCAAAAGGCAGGAAAATTTTACTTGATATCCTAAGAACAAACAGCAGCAATACTCAGAGGGAATATATTTGGAGCAATTATATTCCCTCAATTGTTGGGGCATTTGGTAAGCCAAATAAGACAAAACCAGCCAAGGAATTCTCACTTCAAGAATCCTATATTGTAGGCTCTTTAAACTCGATACATTCCAGAACTCCTTGGTCAGAATCAATTTCTGAAGCCTTTGACAAATTAGATGCATCTGAAGATAGGAAACAGTTATTATTCCAAATGCTTGAAGCTACCAAGTCCATGGAAAATAGCAATAATAAATTAAGTATCCTTATATCGCTTTCTAAGGTGTCTGGTATATTGGGTGATATTGAGGGAGGAAAAAAGACTTTATCTCAAGTAACCAAAATCATGAACTCCATAAAAAATAGAGATCAGGAAAAGGCTGGAAATCCGACAGAAGAATTGAAATTGAGAATTTTTGAGGCATACATTGAGTTGGGTGAGACTGAAAGAGGTCTTCAGATACTATCTCAAGCAATCAAGGATGCCAATTTTGTTGGTGATGAAGTAATCAAGACAACATCTTTGACAGAAATTGCTGCTGCATCTAATGAATTAAATAATAAAGACGAGACGAAAAAAGTCTTGTCCCAACTAACCGAGGTTGCTAAGTCTATGAAATCTGAATCCCGTAAAGCCTTTTCGTTAGCATCGATCGGCAATGTCTATCTTCAACTAGGCGATCGTATTCAAGCAAAAAATATTCTCAATGATGCAACGAAAAGTCTTGAGCTATCTCGAAATATGAAACGAGATAGTTCAGATATTTACGTTCACACGTTTACTTCAGCACTTAGAAAAGTTGCTAACCTTCACACTGAACTCGGAAGCTGGGGTGAGACACTCCGTCTTGCCCAATACCTTAATGGAAATGATAAAATTTTAGTACTTTCGCGCATTCTTCAAGTCCATGCGGAGCAAAAGAATCCTGGGCTAATCATACGCAAAAGAAGCAATAGAGATGAAATTACATACAGTGAATATGAAGATGGGACTATCAACCCATAATAGCTGTCGATAGCAAGCACTTGCACACTGATTCAACGCGGAATCTAACAATTTCGATCGCCCTTCCTAAAGCAAACCCGATCGCCCCTCCGCATCCAGAACAACGGAAGTACGATCGGTTGTGTGACGGACGATCGGTTTTCGGGGGGAGTACGCTAGAATGACCATAGCTCATCCGATCGAGGTGATTCCCATGTTTCCCCAACTCCGCTACAGCAAAGAAGAATTTGTCCAACGTGGAACCGAACTCTACGAAACACAAATTCGACCTCAAGTCGAGACCGCTCACCATGGTCAAATCATTGCGATCGATATTGAAACCGGAGCCTTTGAAATTGCAAAAAACACAATGCTTGCCTCCGATCGATTGTTAGAGAAATATCCAGATGCTCAGATTTGGTGTATTCGGATCGGGTATCCAGCAGTTCATCGTTTTGGTGCAGGTCTGCTGAGATAATCGTCATGATGTACGGACTCGTTGACCAAAACTGTGAAATCAAACTTCGACTCGTAATCAGCAATGGTGAGTCAGAACGTCAAACGGTCGATGCTTTACTTGACACTGGATTTACAGGATATTTGACCCTACCTGTCGCAGTCCTCGATCGGCTGAATCTTCACCCTTACCGTCGAGAATTGGGAACGCTCGGAGATGGTAGCCAATGTGCATTTGATGTTTACCGAGGATTTATTATTTGGGACGGAACAGTACAACAAATTGATATTAATGCATCTGAAAGCACTCCACTAGTCGGAATGGCGATGCTCTATGGTTATCACGTTAAATTTGATGCGATCGAAGGCGGAACCGCAATCATTCAAGCGATTAATTTTAATGGCGCCGATCGCCCTTCCTAAAGCAAGCCCGTTGGCGCAGCCTCCCGGAACGGGAATCCCCCCACTGCACTCAGAACAACGGAAATGCGATCGTTCTACGAATCTTTCAACCCAGCATTAAGATCATCGATCGTCGTAAAATCTAATAACGCAATCGCCAATACTTCTAACTTGGCAAGCTCCAATGCGTCGATCATTTTTTTGGTTCGGGTTGGTAATTCCTCTTGATATACGCAAGTCTTCTACAAGGGAACTGGTTCCGCGTAATGGGAGCTATGAAAGCTCTTCATGCACACTATTAAACGAAACCCCGATCGATCGCCAATCACTAGCGATCGATCGGGGTTCTTTGGTTAAAAAATAACCTTAAACCGTTGCCATTAATGCTTCAGCGGCTTTCTTCAACACGTCAACTTTATCCGTCGCTTCCCAAGGAAGGTCCAAATCCGTCCGACCAAAGTGACCATAAGCCGCCACATCTTGGTAGAAACGACCGTTACGTTCCCCCGGAACCGTCCGCAACCCGAAGGTATTGATGATTCCCGTTGGGCGCAACTCGAAGTTTGCTATGACGATATCCGTCAGCTTCTCTTCGTCGATTTTGCCCGTACCGAAGGTCTCAACCAAGAGACTCACCGGACGCGCTACACCGATGGCATAGCTCAGTTGGACTTCGCACTTATCCGCCAACCCTGCGGCCACGATGTTTTTCGCAACGTGACGCGCCGCATAAGCAGCACTGCGATCGACCTTTGTGGGATCCTTGCCGGAGAATGCACCGCCGCCATGACGGGAATAGCCGCCGTAGGTATCGATGATGATTTTGCGTCCGGTCAGCCCTGCGTCACCTTGAGGCCCGCCAATGACGAACTTCCCAGTGGGATTGACGAGGAACTTAGTTTTACCTTCAATCGGCTTAAGCGCAATGCCCTCAAAACAAGGCAGCACCACCAATTTCCAGAGGTCCGCCTTGATTTTGACCTGAATCGCAGTGTTGTCGGTCAAGTCGCCGATCGTCGCCGAGTGCTGGGTGGAGATCAAGATCGTATCAATGCCGATGGGCTGGTCGCCTTCGTACTCGATCGTCACTTGAGTTTTGCCATCGGGGCGCAGGTAGGACAACTGTCCAGTTTTGCGAACCGCTGCAAGCTGACGGGCAATGCGGTTGGCCAAGCTAATGGGCAACGGCATCAGTTCAGGGGTTTCGTTACACGCATACCCAAACATGATGCCTTGGTCGCCTGCACCTTCATCCTCATTGGACGAATCGACGCCTTGAGCGATGTCAGGAGACTGTTCATCCAGCGCAATGAGCACGGCGCAGCTATTTGCGGCAAAACCGTTATCAGAGTTCGTATAGCCAATTTCTGCGATCTTCGCCCGTGCGAGATCGATGAAATTCACCTGTGCTTTCGTAGTGATTTCGCCCGTAATCAGGACGAGTCCAGTGTTTACCACAACTTCAGCCGCAACCCGACTCGCTGGGTCTTGGGCTAAAACTGCATCCAGAATCGTGTCAGAGATTTGATCACAGATCTTGTCTGGATGACCCTCTGTCACTGATTCAGAGGTAAAAAAGTATTTGCGTGCCAAGGATAGATCCTCTCTACTAGCGCGTTTGGGACAATACAAAATGAGCGGTGTTCATCGTACCAGGTTGTGACGTTCGCCCTACAGGTGCAGTTGCACGCAAGTCGATCGTCCCATACGGTGAATCAGAGAGTTTAGATGCTTGAGAATTGATCTCGGGATGATATTAGCAATTTCATAGAGACCTTGTGAAGGGGTAAGGTCAAACTTTATCTAGTCTTTGAACTTTCATATCTAGTCTTTGAACTTTCAATAAGTCCGGACAGTTTTAGGTGAGAGTGGCAAGGAAAGCTATCCAGCGCTTAAAGTACAGTCACAGATAACACAGAGACTGTGCAATGGATAGCCTACAGAATATTCTGACGGACGCACTGACCTCAAAGATCCCAGACTTGGGGAGCGGGGGAGGTTCGTCAGAATTTCATAGATCCTAATAGGATTGCTATAGTGAATTCCAGACACCGCACGATCGACTTAGGGATTTTAGTACCATGACGACTGCCGCACCCGCAAGCACCCCTCAAATCCCTCTCTCCCTCCGCTCCAAACTGAACCAACTTCGATCGATTTTCCAAACTATGGACCGGGCTTTGATTGCCTACTCCGGTGGCATTGACAGCACACTGGTGGCTTACCTTGCCTATGAGATGCTGGGCGATCGTGCTCTTGCGGTGACAGCGCATTCTCCGTCGCTACTACCGGAAGACCTCGATGATGCGATGACTCAAGCTCAATCGATCGGCATTCCTCATACCGTCGTCGAAACTCACGAAATGACCAATCCCAAATACACCACCAACCCCACCAATCGCTGCTACTTTTGCAAAAGTGAACTGCATGACACCTTAAAGCCGATCGCTCTGTCTCAGGGATTTCTCTACGTCGTGGATGGCGTCAATGCAGATGATTTGCACGATTATCGTCCCGGTATCCAAGCAGCCCAAGAACGCGGCGCACGATCGCCCTTGGCGGAAGTGGGGGTCAGTAAGTTTGAAGTGCGCGAAATCTCTCAGTTTCTGGGCTTACCCTGGTGGAACAAACCCGCTCAACCTTGTCTCAGTTCCCGTTTTCCCTATGGCGAAAGCATCACCGTTGAAAAACTCCAGCGGGTCGGACGAGCAGAAATCCATCTGCGAAAACTAGGCTGGCTTAACATTCGGGTCCGATCGCAAGGTGATACCGCCCGAATTGAGGTGTTGCCGGAAGAGGTTCGGACGTTTGTAATCCAGACAGACTTGGGATTGCTGGTCGATCGCTTTAAGTCCTACGGATTTCTAGCGGTCACGCTAGATTTAGAAGGCTATCGCAGCGGGAAGCTCAACGATAGTTTGAACCTCTAATCCTGCTTCCATACTCGGTTCCAGAGGGGATGACTGCGGCCCTGCTGTTGTATTTTGAGAACGCGACCGCGCAGGGAAGCTTGTTCATAGTCAGGCAGCCCCCAGATCAAATTTCGACTCTGCCCGATCAAAGTGCTTAAGGTCAACCCAATGCAAAGCCCGAGGCCCACGGCTGCGATCGGGTGAAACATTAGCCCGACTCGAATCGCGGACCACGTAAAATAATCCTGCAAGATCTGCCACGTCTTCCGAAGCTGCCACAAGCTCCAACCCCCCACCGTTAGCCAAAGTATCAAAAGCGTCAGCCAGCGACCGATGACGTTTAACCGATGGAGCCGATCGATCGCCTGAGTAAAGGCTGGATCGCGTTGGAGGGTTTCATCTTGATCGGTGTTGGAGTTGGAAGAAGAGTATTCGTCGGGCCGTTCATCAGACATTTCATCATTAGGATATGAGGACTAGCCTTGTTTACGCTACTTAGCAGGCGTTGGGCTGGATTTTGGGGTTGGACTAGCAGTTGGGCTTGGGGTTGGACTAGCGGCTGGTCTTGATCTTGATCTTGATCTTGATCTAGGCGATGTGATAGGGACAGTCGGCGGCTGGATGGAGAACGGATTGGCCGGTGCGGCAGGGGGCTGAAGAACGGGTAAGGGGCTAAAATCAAACCCTAGAAGAACCTGTGACATTCGGTAGTAGGTCGCCCAGCGACGAGAGTCGGGACGTTGTTGCCATTGCGATCGGCTCACCTCTACACTCATGACCGGAGACTCTGCGCCCTGATGTAAGCCCATGACATACACCACTAAGCTACTCGCCAAAAGATCACGATCGAATGTGCGTTGGATCGCGGCACGGGCAATGAGTTCCGATCGACTGATGAAGGCCGCATAGGGTTCTGCCTTCAAACGTTCGACCCGAATTTCTTGCCGTGCAACGTAGGCTTGGGCGGCGGGCGGTGGCGGAAGGGTCGTAAGGCTTAGGAGTGCGCTGCTCACACCGAAGAGCGTCGCGAGTAGAACCGATCGGTTTTTCATAGGATGCAGCCTAATCGCAGCAGAGTAAATTACCTCAATATTGTGCATTATTCCTAGTGGATCGGCGCAAGGGTGAAGAAACTCAATGGCAATTCCAAATGTAAATGCGATCGATCGGTGGCGGGTGACGGTTGTCACGCCCCTACAAAAACAAAACCTGCCGAAAGATCCTATTTCTCAAGGTCTTTACCTTGAATCAAATACCCACAGCGGTGTTCGCCCTCCACCAGCCAGTGAGTTCGCTCCACCTCGCAGTCATAAAGTGCGATCGAGAACATTTCCAACTCGTGGCCGCACACCTTCGGAAACGTTGCCGCAATGTGTGAAATCGCACAGTTATACTCAGTCAACACATACTTAGAATCGCGATCGCCCTCATCCACGCCATGACACTCCGCCATATAACCTTCGCCTTTGCGCAACTCCACCAGCGCCTGCACCCGAGTCTTCAGTGAACCCGAACCCAGCAAATCTCGGTACTCCAACGCCTTGCGTTCCCACTGCATCCGCAAAATCACATCCACCTGTTCCGCATCCATCAGGGACGAGAGCGAACCCAACAGCGATACCGCAAACTCATCCGATCGATTGGGAAACTGCGATCGGGCTTTCGGACTGAGTTCATAGAGATGATTCGGACGACCCATGCCGCTCTGCACCGACTTATGCCCAATCATTCCATCGTCTTCTAAATCTTTTAAATGCCGCCGAATCCCCTGGGCACTGACCCGAAGCGCCTGGGCAATCGCTCCTGCTGACGCCTCTCCCTCCCGAAGCAACACCTGCAAAATATCCTGTTTTGTCGAAAGCTCTTTTGTTGGGATCATGACAAACTTACCTAGAAATTCTTCACGCAGTGTTAATCTTTGCTCTTCACGCTTCAATCTTCGCTCTTTAATTATGACTTTGACAACACATTTGTTGCTAAAGTGCGGTAAGGTTAATCTATGAAGTTGCCATGGCATCGGTGTTGTTTGATTATAAGATCAACACTTGCTGTTGTTTATTAAACCTCGCGGTCCGGTCATGACTCAAGCTTCCGAGAAAAACCTCGACATCATGAAAAGCTTTGCAGAAAGCTATGCAAAGCGCACTGACACCTATTTTTGTGTTGATCCCGGTGTCACAGCCGTCGTCCTTGAAGGGTTAGCCAAAAATAAAGAAGACCTCGGTGCGGCGCTCTGCCCTTGTCGTCATTATGAAGACAAGGTTGCCGAAGTCAAAGCGACCTACTGGAACTGCCCCTGTGTCCCTATGCGCGAGCGTAAAGAGTGTCACTGTATGCTTTTCCTGACGCCCGACAACGACTTCGCTGGAGATAGCCAGAGCATCACCGTTGAAGAGATTCGCACGCTGACCGCCTCGTAGAACCCGATCGTGCCAGTCCAGCGATCGGGATTGCCCATCCCACTTCCACCGCGCACCTTTTTAGGAAACCCACCATGACTTCCACGGTTCAAGCCCTCGTCAACCAACCCTATAAGTACGGTTTTGTGACCGATATCGAATCCGATGTCATCCCACGGGGTTTGAGCGAGGACGTGGTGCGGATGATTTCCTCGATTAAAGAAGAGCCGGAGTGGATGCTGGCATTTCGGCTTAAGGCGTATCGCCAATGGCTTAAGATGACGACTCCTGAATGGGCACATGTCGAATATCCCGCGATCGACTACCAAAACATCATCTACTACTCTGCCCCCAAGGTAAAAGCTAAGCTCAATAGTCTAGATGAAGTCGATCCGGAATTGCTCGACACCTTTGAGAAACTCGGTATTTCGCTATCTGAGCAAAAACGGCTCACCAATGTAAACGTCGCTGTAGACGCTATTTTCGACAGTGTTTCGGTCGCGACAACCTTTAAAGACAAGCTTGCAGGCTATGGCGTAATCTTTTGTTCGCTCTCGGAAGCCGTCAAAGAACATCCTGAACTTGTCCAGAAATACCTGTCCAGCGTCATTCCCATCACCGACAATTACTACACTGCGTTGAATGCAGCAGTCTTTAGCGATGGATCGTTTGTCTACATTCCAAAAGGCGTCAAATGCCCCATGGAACTCTCGACCTATTTCCGCATCAACAACGGCGACTCCGGACAGTTTGAACGGACGCTGATTATTGCCGAAGAAGGCGCATCGGTTAGCTATCTCGAAGGCTGTACTGCGCCTATGTATGACTCCAACCAGCTTCACGCGGCGGTAGTTGAATTGATCGCTTTAGATGATGCCGATATCAAATACTCCACTGTCCAAAACTGGTACGCAGGCGACAAAGAAGGCGTCGGTGGGATTTATAATTTCGTCACCAAACGGGGCCTGTGTAAAGGCAAGAATTCCAAAATTTCTTGGACCCAAGTGGAAACTGGAAGCGCCATTACCTGGAAGTATCCAAGCTGTGTTTTGATTGGCGATAATTCGATCGGTGAGTTCTACTCAGTTGCTTTAACCAATAATTACCAGCAAGCCGACACCGGAAGCAAAATGGTCCACATCGGCAAAAACACGAGAAGCACCATAGTCTCCAAAGGCATCAGCGCCGGACATTCCCGCAACAGCTATCGGGGCCTCGTGAAAATCGGACCTCGCGCAGTGGGTGCCCGAAACTATTCCCAATGCGACTCCATGCTCATCGGCGATAACGCTCAAGCCAACACCTTCCCCTACATCCAAGTCCAAAACAACGGCGTCAAAGTCGAACACGAAGCCTCCACCTCAAAAATTGGCGAAGACCAGCTCTTCTACTTTGCCCAACGTGGGATTTCGGCAGAAGATGCGGTGTCGATGATGATTAGCGGATTTTGTAAGGATGTGTTTAATCAGTTGCCCATGGAGTTTGCGGTCGAGGCCGATAAATTGCTGGCGCTGAAACTTGAAGGGAGCGTAGGGTAAACAATGGTCACTGTACTTCGGCAGAGTAGGATTACTCATGATGAATTGGTTGAGCATTTTGGAGTTCAATCAATTCAAGATGACCCATCCTTCTTTCCCGAATGTGAGACTAATTTGCCTGAAATTTCGGAGTATGAACGAATTAGTCTCGATAAAGTCCAATTAGGCTACTTGAACTTAATCAACAATGCTTCTTTTTCTGAGAAGTCAGTTCAGATTTCAATCTTGGGACCACTTCTTTTTCTGGCAGATTTTTTCTGCCTCCGTTCAAGATTCATGCTAAAAAGACAATTGAGCTTTCAGATGAGCTGGAAGATGGTGTGGTGCTCCGAGGTCAGCTCCATATTGTATTGATTAAGCATGGTTTTTGGGTGATGGCGATCGAATCCAAACGACCTACCTATTCAATTGAAGCGGGCCTACCTCAGCTTATCTCTTATCTATTAGCTAATCCAAACGGAGATCTTCCCTGCTATGGGATGATAACAACGGGTGAAGAGTTTATTTTTGTGAAATTGGTAAGAGATGAGCTTTCTAGATATAAATATGCAACTTCTGACCTATTTATATTGCGTCATCGTCATGAAAATCAACTCTACGATGTGTTCAAAATTTTGAAAAAATTGACTCGGATTTAACCCGATGACTTTAACACTTTCCCCATGGCAACTCCACATATTCCAAAATCAGGAAGTCGATCGATAAACACTGTTTCTGCCGACAAGGTAGATTTACGCTTTTTGATCGAACATTTCAATTTAAAATACGTTCAGGATTTAGATTTCTTTTTGGAGTGGCAAAGTGATCTTCCGATCGTGACTCCCGCGCAGAAAAGTGATTTAGATGTCGTCAAGCAGGGCTATCTCAATCTATTAGATTATCCGTCCCTGCTTGAAAGTGCGGTTCAGGTTGCCGTCTTAGGACCGATGATGTTTTTGGGGAGGTTCTTCTTACCGCCATTCCATGTAAGGGGTGAGAAGTCGATCAAAATTGAGAATGAGGACTACGAGGTTAAAGTAACCGGAAAATTAGATATTCTTCTACTTCGTGATAATTTCTGGGTGATGGCGATCGAATCCAAACGATCGGAGTTTTCCTTAGAAGCCGGACGCGCACAGATATTGTCTTATATGTTGGCCGATCCTGACGCCGATCGTCCGAGTTACGGACTCGTCACCAGCGGCGGCAGCTTTACGTTTCTCAAGCTTACCCGAGGTGAAATCAATCATTACAGTTTATCTAGGATTTTTGAAGTGATTAATCCTGGCAACGAACTGTATGACATGTTTGCGATCCTGAAAAAAATTGCAGCTTTATAGAAAAGGAAGGGACTCAAAATGGAGGAATCTGAAATGGGATTGGTGTTTGCAGAAATCGAGTTAGTCTCGGACGATGATCTTGCGCTTAATCGGCGCGGGTATATTTTGGAAGATAAAATTCGACACTGCACGGTGAGAGCAATGGCGGATAGCGGTGCCACAATGCTAGAGATTCCAATTCATATTTCTAAGCAACTAGATTTACCTAAAATTCGACAAATTGAAGCCGAACTTGCTGATGGGTCAGTTGGATTTTACGATGTGATCGGACCCGTCAAAGTCCGGTTTTCCAATCGCCAGACGTCTGTGGAGGCACTCGTTATTCCCGGAACGACAAAAACATTATTAGGCGCAATTCCAATGGAGGCAATGGATGTCCTAATCGATCCCAAACGAGAACGATTGCTTGTTAATCCTGATAGTCTAAACGTCGCGAAGATGATGTTGATGTAAACTGGAACTACTGCGATTGATTTCGATTTCTGATTGAGCACCTAGAGAGAACCACTGTGATTAGCCCCAACGCCAGTACAATTTTATCGGTGAGAAATCTCACCGCGAACGTAGATGGAACCCAGATTCTGAAGGGGTTGAATCTAGAGATTAAAGCCGGAGAAATCCACGCGATCATGGGACCGAATGGGTCCGGGAAGAGCACCTTTTCTAAAATTCTCGCAGGTCATCCTGCTTACGAAGTTACGGGCGGTGAAATTGTCTTCATGGAAAAAAATCTACTGGAAATGGACCCTGAAGAACGATCGCGCTCTGGCATCTTTCTCGCCTTTCAGTATCCCCTCGAAATCCCCGGCGTCAGCAATCGCGACTTCCTGCGAGTCTCTTGCAATGCGAAGCGCAAACATGAAGGGCTAGAAGAACTCGATCCCATGGATTTTGATGACGTGGTGTATGGGAAATTGGAATTGCTGAAGATGGACGCAGAGTTTCTCGACCGAGGCGTTAATGAAGGCTTCTCAGGGGGCGAAAAGAAACGCAACGAGATTCTTCAGATGGCGCTGCTAGAGCCTAAACTTGGCGTTCTTGACGAAATTGATTCAGGATTGGATATTGATGCGCTTCGCGTGGTGGCGAGTGGCGTGAATGCGTTGTCGAATGTTGACAATGCGATGTTGTTGGTGACGCATTACCAGCGTTTGCTGGACTACATCACTCCCGACTACATTCATGTGATGGCGGATGGTCGTATCTTACAAACCGGAACAAAGGAATTGGCGTTGAAGCTTGAAGCTGAAGGGTATGACTGGCTTTTGGAAGGTGCAGCAGTATGAGGAGTGATGTAATGACGAACATGGGCATAGACGATACTCTGGACGAAGTGAACCCCACGATCGGCGCTGAACGGATTTCGGCCAAAATCGATCGTACGGCTTACCTCACTAATCTGGTGCAACTTCGCAGCGGCGAAACGCCTGATTGGATGAAAACGACGCGGGATCAGGCTAGTGCTATTGTGCAGGAGATGGCGATTCCGTCGTCGAAGGATGAAGATTGGCGCTTTACTGATTTATCTGAACTGGTGCAAACTGAGTTTCAATCGGTGAACCATCCGGCGGCCTTAGGCTTTGAGCAAATCAAGGCTTACATGCTCCCCGAAACAACGAATAGCCGATTGGTGTTTGTGGATGGTCGGTATGCGGCAGATTTATCATCGATCGATGACCTGCCCGAATCGGTTTTCCTGGGTGGCCTCGCTCAATCTCACGAGTTTTTGCCTAAGGTGAATGAATACTTTGGGAAACTGCCGGGGGGTGAGGAAGTCTTCACTGCGCTGAATACTTCAAGTGTCATAGACGGTGCGTTGGTTTGGATTTCTAGGGATCAAGCTGTAGAAGCGCCAATTCACCTATTAATGATTGCAACGGGAACTGCGAATCATTTGATTCAACCTCGGGTGTTAGTCATTGCTGAATCGGGATCGAAATCGACCATAGTCGAAGATTATGTTTGCTTGGGCGATCGGGCTTACTTCACTAACAGCGTCGCTGAGATTCATATCGCAGATAACGCTAGCGTCACCCACAGCCGCATCCAACGCGATAGCCAAAGTGCATTCCACATTGGTAAAACCGTTGTTTCTCAAGCCCGAGGTTCGATCTATTCTGGCATCGCAATCCACTTTGGTGGCATCATGTCACGGCACAACTGGGAAGCCTACTCCCAAGGTGAACAAACGCATACTGAAATGCTCGGCTTAACCTGGGTGGACGACGATCGTTTAGGCGATACCCACAGTTTAATAGCCTTTAGCAAATCCCACGGCACGGCAAACCAAATCAATAAGTGCATCGTCGATGACAAAGCCCACGCCATCTTCAACGGTCGCATCTGCGTGCCCAAGCTCGCCCAGCACACCAACGCCGCCCAACTCAGTCGCAACTTATTGCTCTCCCCCAAAGCTCGCATTGACACTAAACCCCAGCTCGAAATCGTTGCGGATAATGTGAAATGTGCCCATGGTGCGACGGTGAGTCAGCTTGAAGATGATGCGGTTTTTTATCTGCAAAGTCGCGGTATTGACGCAGATTCGGCGCGAAAGTTGCTGACCTATGCCTTTGCAACTGACGTGATTAATCACATTCCTGTCCCGTCTTTGAAAGCTCGATTGCAGACTCAGGTAAAATCAGCAAACGAGGTCTAGCCCACATACTCTCAATTTCAAAGAGGTTACACTCAAACACTGGGAGAACATTAATGGCTTATAGTGACTTTACCCTAGAGAATGTGATTGATCAATTTGAAATTGTACTGGAGTCGGGCATCCTCTTTGACTCAATTGGTTTGATAGAACCGACTTCTTGGCTCCGAGAAACATTAATCCGTGGAGAGAAAACGGCATTAGCCTCTTCAACGGAGAAAGCTCGATCGGAGTTTTTGGTGGCACCCATTTTGCTCGAAGTTCAGGAACAAACGATTCCACTGATTTCGATTTATTCTGGGAAGACACTGACGGCTGATTTTCAACGGGGACTAAATGGAGAATGTGACTTTATGTTAGGAATGGGTCCGACCTTACCGATTATTCAGTCACCTATATTCTCGTTGGTTGAGGCAAAGAGACAAGACTTACAACTTGGACTTGGACAATGTGCGGCACAAATGCTAGGTGCGCAGATTTTCAATCAGAATCACCACCAAAATATTTCTAAAATTTATGGCTGTGTGACCACAGGTGAGGCTTGGCAGTTCTTACGGCTTCAAGATAATCACCTGACGATCGAATCTCGAATTTTCTATTTTAATGAATTAGAAAAAATCCTTGGTATTTTACAAATGATTGTTATGGAAAGTTTAGCGCCAGAATCTTGAGGTTACGTATTTTACGGATATACAAATGGCATACAGTGATTTTACGTTAGAAGCAGTTCTGACCCAGTTTGATTTAAAAGAAGTGACAGCACCGTTGTTTGCGACGATCGTGCCCGTTCAGCCGAGCGCTTGGCTCCAAGAAACGCTGGCCATCGGTCAAGAGTATGGCTTGCGATCGGGAACTGAAAAGCTCGATCGGAATTCATTGTGGTCCCTATTTTGTTAGAACTTCGTCGCTTGAGTGCTGAACCCTTTGCTATCTATTCTGGAAGAAATTTAGAGGGCGACAGGTCACTAGGTTTAAACGGCGAATGTGATTTCTTACTAAGTCGGGGTGAGACGTCCTATAGCCTTCACGCACCTGTTTTTGCGATCGTTGAAGCAAAAAAGCAGGATTTGGATCTAGAGTTAGGACAATGTGCCGCGCAACTCATTGGGGCAAGGTTATTTAATCAAAAAAAGAATGAGTCTATTCCAATTCTTTATGGCTGTGTGACAACTGGAGACAATTGGATATTTCTCAAGCTCGAAGATCAGATATTGACCCTAGACACCCATCGTTATTTTTACAGCGAAATCGATCGAATTTTAGGGTTTTTGACTCAAATTCTAACTAAGATACAGGAAGGATGATTAGGATACAAATGGAGAGTTTATATGCCATATAGTGATTTCAAGCTTGAGGATGTGGTGCATCAATTCAAACTAGAACTGCAAGATGACAATTTATTTGCGCCGTTAACTCCAGTTGAACCCAGTGACTGGCTCACTCAGACGTTGTCGTTCACGGGAGCCATGGGCAGACGATCGGACACTGAGAAATCGCGGTCAGAATTCATGGTTGCACCCATTCTAGCTGAAGTAGAACGATCGCATCCCGATCGCATCGCTGTCTATTCTGGCAAAATGATGGACGCGGATAAAAGTCTAGGGCTGAATGGCGAATGTGATTTTTTGTTGGGTTTGGGTAAACCTTCTAGCTTAGATTTGCGATGTCCTATCTTTTCAGTTGTAGAGGCAAAACGTCAGGATTTAAAGTTAGGCGTTGGTCAATGTATTGCTCAAATGATTGGCGCACAAGTGTTCAACAAAACCCACCACGACCCGTTAGATATCCTGTTTGGTTGTGTAACAACAGGTGACTTGTGGCAGTTTTATCAACTGCGGGGATGTGAGTTGACCTGTGATACTGAGCTGTATTACCTAAACCAAGTCGATCGGATTTTAGGTGTTTTTCAAGCCGTACTTTACACCGTGGAAAAGACTCGTTAAAGTGGCCAGTTTTAGTTATAATAAAGCGTGTTGACTATCCGTTGAGCGAACCGTTCTATGGCTTATGGTGACTTTACATTAGAAGCGATCGTTGAGCAAGAACGCCTGACTATCAGAGATGCATCTATTTTTGAAGTGGTTGACCCCGTTCCTCCTAGTGATTGGCTGCAAGACTTGCTTTCAAGCAGTGTCATAATCGGTCTATTTTCAGGAACGGAAAAGTCTCGATCGGAATTCATTGTAGTCCCAATTCTCATAGACATTGAACGAAGGTATCACGATAGGTTTACGATATTTTCAGGTAAAAGCTTTGATGTTGACAGGTCAAAGGGGCTGAATGGCGAATGTGATTTCATCTTGAGCAAAGGACAGCCGACTCGACTTATTCAAGCTCCAATTTCTGCGTTGGTGAAAGCCAAGAAGCAGGATATTGATATCGGACTCGGACAATGCGTCGCACAAATGATCGGTGCCCAGCTATTTAATCAGCGAAAACATCAGCCTATTAATGTGATTTATAGCTGTGTCACTACAGGCGATCGATGGCAATTCCTTAAACTAGAACAACAAGAACTGATAATCGATCGCATTGAGTATTCCCTGGCAAACAACTTACCTGATATCCTTGGATTTTTCCAACTCGTCCTCGCATCCCTCTAAAATCCTCCTTAAAGAATACTATGCTTCTCACCCAAGAAAAATCCCTTGCCCTCGAAATTCGTCATGATTTTCCTATCTTGAATCAGGAAGTTTATGGCAAACCGTTGGTGTATCTTGACAACGCAGCCACCTCACAGAAGCCGATCGCCGTTTTGAAGGCGCTACAAAATTATTATGAGCAGGACAATTCCAACGTCCACCGGGGTGCTCATGCATTGAGTGCGCGGGCAACTGAAGCCTATGAAGGTGCGCGGGACAAATTGGCGATGTTTGTGAATGCGCGATCGCGCGATGAGATTGTCTACACGAGAAATGCGTCTGAAGCGGTTAACTTAGTCGCCTATGCGTGGGGTATGAATATGCTCAAACCGGGCGATGAAATTATCCTGACCGTTATGGAACATCATAGTAATCTCGTGCCGTGGCAACTCGTTGCGCAACGAACGGGAGCCGTGCTGAAGCATGTGCAGTTGACAGAGACTCAAGAATTTGATTTTGAACACTACTTATCATTGCTCTCTCCGCGTACTAAGCTGGTTTCAGTGGTGCATGTGTCCAATACCTTAGGATGCATTAATCCTGTAAAAGCGATCGCCGTTGAAGCCCACAAAGTCGGGGCAAAAGTCCTTATTGACGGGTGCCAAAGTGCGCCGCACATGAAGATTGATGTACAAGATTTAGATTGCGATTGGTTCGTTGCATCTGGACATAAGATGTGCGCGCCAACGGGCATCGGGTTCTTGTATGGCAAGCTCGATTTATTGAGAGCCATGCCGCCCTTTATGGGCGGTGGTGAAATGATTCAAGATGTGTATTTGGATTATTCGACCTACGCCGATTTGCCGCATAAGTTTGAAGCAGGAACGCCCGCTATCGCGGAAGCCATTGCGATCGGAGCGGCGGTCGATTATCTGACGGCGATCGGAATGGATCGCATCAATGCCTACGAACATGAGATGACAAAGTACCTTTTTGAACAACTTGCGACCGTGCCCAATCTAGTCATCTATGGACCTAAACCTGCGCCAGATGGGAGTGGTCGTGCAGCCTTAGCAGCCTTTACTGTAGAGGGTTTGCACGCAAATGATCTGTCTACTTTGATGGATCAATCCGGTGTGGCTGTGCGATCGGGAAACCATTGCACGCAGCCATTACACCACATTTTAAATGTAACTGCAACGGCGAGAGCTAGCATTTACTTTTACAATACTCGCGAAGAGATTGATATTTTTATCGCAGCATTGAAGGAAACGATCGCCTTTTTTGTAGAGTTAATGTAGGTGAGGATTTGTGTAAAACAAGGTCCTAAAGTCTAGCCTCTTAACAATCGAATCTCGTCAAGCATGAGTCCAGTGATCTGATTAATGGCGGCATTGTCAAGAGTTTGGAGGAGGTTTTGGGCGATCGATCGTTGCATGTCTTGGCGGCCTTGTTCGAGACCTTGTTCGAGACCTTGCTCCCTAGCTACTCGTGTTGCATAAGTGAGCGCACCGCGTTGGTCTTGGATGTACATCAACTGGCGTTCTATGAGATCAAGTTCCTCTCGCGTTAGTCCTGCTTGATTAGCAATGTCAAAAGCCTGACGGATTTCTGTAACAGATCCCATGCTGTCTGGTACTAAGCTTAAATCTTTTGCATTTTGGAGAAAATAAATCCATTTGTCCGTCAAGGTTTCGAGGCTATCAAGGGGGACTTTGAACTTCGGCAACTCGACGAATACGAGTTCTAAATCAGAAATAGGATACTCCACTGAACTCTCTTTTTCTTTTAAGACGAACCACGAAATGGGTCGATCGATGTCATCGAACATTTCAAAGTCAGTGATGGTTAAAGCAATGACGGGACTGAGAATTTCATAGTCATCGCCTTTGTTGAGTTGGGCGGGGTAGGTTTTGGTCGCATTGTAGAGAACCCGTTTTTCAAAGCCTTCGACGTTTAAGACTTGCATCTCAATGATCACCCAATTGCCATTACTGAGTCTGGCCTTAACATCTAAGTAGCTCGATTTGATTCCAAGGATTCTCGGCGCTTGGTAAGGGTCTAGAATGATCAGGTCTTGGATGATAGAATTGCCTGCGTATGGAATGCCATTCAAGAAGCTTGTCAAGATTCCTCTACTTTGTTCGGAGCCAAAGATTTTCTTAAAGGCGAAATCAGTTTTGGGATCAATGAAGATCATGCGATCCATCACAACAGACAGCTAACTTTAGTTCAGCGCTTGCGCTAGACGATCGCCCTATTTTCAGGCTCACATCCTATTAATCTAGCTTCGATCGGGGAACTCTAGGTCCAATCGTTATTTTAGGATTGGCTATGAAACGGATATTGATTAGGGCTGGTGCCGCAAGAGGCACTGGCATCCTGCCCTCAGGAAACATTTATATAGATATTGTCGATCGACTTAGCATCAGCACTGGAGGATTTATCAATCGAGTAGACAGTCGTACGGGCGTAAAATCAGGCGTTTTTTGGGATATTAATATTACCGATGGCTCGATCATTCTACGCAATGAAAATGTAATAAGTCCTAACGTATTTGCCGCATGCCAACGCCTTAAATGCACTTCCGGTTGATGTAGTCGATTCTAGCCGTCAAATGGCCGATCGCTGTGGTGCTGCTAAAGTAAGTTCATTTACTGCGACCGGACGGGGTGGAATGCCTCAGGGTCCGATGAAACGCCAGGGAACCGATCGCTCTTGGACTGATCTTCGTTCCCTCACCGCTACAATTTCTACTCTAAGTCAACCTATTGTAGGCTCCCAGCCATTAATTGAAGCCAGTGCCATTCGAGTGGATGAGTCAGGCTCGACGATGTTAGTTGCGGCAAAATCGACCTTAGTTCAAACAGCAGCAACCTGTGGAATGGGCGACAGTTCAACATTGTCACAATGAATCTTGTTCCTTTGTCAACGGGCCTAGGACTTCCGATTTGTGACAAAGTGAGTCAGGAACACTAGGGCACGATCGTCGTTAATTCTAATGTCGGACAGGACACTACATTGACGCTTCAACTGCCGATTCATCCGATCGCACAGATTTAAAGAGGCGGCGTAGAGTAGTCCTCCATCACAGGCATTTCCTGATAGCAATACCCGCATCGCCAGTAAATTCGACTGTTTGAGACATGACGCAATAGGATATTTGAGCAACAGGGGCATATTTGCTCACTGTGCATCGATCGATCTTGAGCATTGTGGTCTTGAGAATTAAGGTCTTGAACAACAGAATCTTGAATGCTGCGGGGTTGAAGCGTGTCGGCACGATCGCTAGGGCTGCTCTCCTTTGGAGGGAGAGTGTGGAGCGGAGATGTAGGAGTCATAGAGCACACTGGGTGATGACGAGTAAGCGTTGGACTAGAGCGCGCGGTTTCTGACAAATAGGGTGTAGCCGATTCCCATAATGAACAGAATCCATAGCAAATAGAGTAGGCTTCCACCGATGTGGATGGATACTCCAAATAACCAGAGAATGAAGACTGTAATAATACCCATCAAGAGTAGATTCAACATCGGTTCCTCATCAGGTTTAATCAATTTATAGGAGAGATCTAAATCAATATCTCCTTAAAAAGGCGGACGAAGAGGCGTGTTTCCGTAAGAAGGAGTACACAATATTTTCTCACACAGGCTTTCTTCTTCGCCAAAATAGAGGGTAACTTTTCTCACACCTAAAACAGACCAAGCATAAGTTCGCAAATCTTCTAATTCATTCATCAGCGCGTGAAGAACCATTACATGCGGACAATAGATTGAAAGCACATGGTCAGCGTCGAGTTGTATCTTGCATTGTGGAAGGCTAGAGGTAAAAAACCCTAGAAGCCGATCGATACGATGTTGTCCAAGACGACTCAAATCATCTTTGCTCATAACTGAAAATAACATGAAACCCTTCTCTTTGAAACTAGATTAAACTAACTCATATCTATAGATTTAGGCCACGTCAAACTGAGAATTGAATTGATATCGAAATAGTGTTCTCAGCGACGACGTTGGCGCAGAATCTCGTAAAGACTGCTTCAACTATCTATTGATTAATCTTTACAGACGATCGATTGATTTAAGGGTTGAGTCGTTCGATTATGATAAAAAACTAATCCTTACGAAATAGTTTTACGACATTTTATTTGCAGAGGTTGAAATGGTTGAATCAGTCGGCACGAAAAAGTTTTTCTCATAGTGGGGATCTTGCGTGCCTAATAGCCTATCCCAGAATGTAAAATACAAACCATAGTGCAGCCCATACTTTAAATGATGGATATTGTGGTGGGCAGGACCGATAAACCATCGAGCTAACCAATGGTGCGGAAATTTAGCTGGCAACCTGTCAATGCCTAAGTGATTCAGCACCGCCCAAACGGTCATAGTGGTCAGCACTGCAATAACGGTGATGAAATGCAAGGGAATGACACACACAATCCCGATTAGGAATAAAGACTGGACGATCGCTTCTAAAGGATCAAAGGCAAACGACGTCCAAGGCGTGGGATGACGCGATCGATGATGCCCTTCATGAAGCCACCGAAAAAGTGCGGGATGATGAAACAAACGATGGGTGAAATAAAAGTAGGTGTCCTGAAGCACTAAGACTAGCCCATAACTGACACCCAAATACCACCACCCATATTGATCAGAATCACTGTATAAGCGAGTCATGCCTTCGCCATAGCCTGACATAATCAAAGCCGCAGAAAGCGCGAAGACTAATGTCGAGAGCACAGACAGTTGGATGTCTTTGCGAATCGATCGCCAAGAGGGGAGGCGATGATGTGGCAAGGTGGGACGAATGAATAAATGGCTGAGGGGCGAATAGAAGACAATGTAGCTACCGCCTGCGACTAAGAAATACCGGACTAAGATAATGCAAAAAAACGCAATGCAGTAGAACTCAAATGAGTGTTTGATCACATTAATCTCCGAGTAATCAAGCAAGGGCGATCGCCTGATTAGTGATTAATCCGCCCAAATTCAGAATAACATCATCATGGATAGCAGTTCTCTGTCCATTGGGGTGTGCCACAGACTCAATAGATATAGTATTGCTAAGAGTCTTTTATCCCACCAAACCTAATCTCCTATACCTCTACCAAATCTCTTGGCATTCCTGGATAGTAGGTGGTTGAATTGGTTGAATACCGACCAAAATCACCGGGTAAGTCATAGCTAAACCAGTTCTGAATGCCGCTAGACTTAAGAACTGAATCGGCGAGGGTGATGTCATCGTTTAGCCCTTCAAGGATCACAAGATAATGACCCGCAGAAATCTGGTCACTGTAGGACTGAGCGCGAGTCTTAGGGATGCCTAGGCTGGTAAGACCGCCCGCCAGACTTTTCCCAAAGGAACCGATAATACTACCGGAAATACTAATGACAATAGAGGGTGAAGCCGCGCCTGCCAGCATCACACTTCCGGACCCTGGAATAGCAATCGAACCGAGGCTCAAATACACGCCAGCCATACCGCCTAAGGTCGCTTCCGTGCGTCTATTGATATGTTGTCCCACGATCGAAACTCGATCCATGCGAAAGTGTCTTCGCTTGAGTCCGTACAGAGCGATCTCCGTGGCTTCGCAGCTTGAAAATGTTCCGACGGCCCGTTGTTGTAGCATCATGCTGTTTGGTTTCTTAGTGGTGTGAGCGGGTGAGTGTAGATCTAGATTGCGAATCAAATACGAATCTAAGTAAATATAATAACCGGGTGATGTTTGACTTTAGGGTTGTTGGGTTGAATACGAAATAAATGGTTACTGAATGGAATGTAGCCACTCCTATTATCCGGTCCATTCTCGATCTTCTAGATCCTTTTGGGGTAGGAGAAGCGTCGTTTCAATTTCCTTTCGGATAGCGGCTGTGACTTCACTGTTACTATTTAAACAATCCATTAAAAGCTGGTTGGCGTCGTAGTAGTGCTGGAGCACCTGCTGTTGGTTTGGGCTGAACTGCCAGGAGGTACGAAGGTTGCGATAACGATCGATCGTGCCTCTCAAGGATTCCACCCAATTTGAATAATTGGCGTTCCACCAATCTTGAAGATCGTCCTCATCTTCATGAGCCAAAGGTAATTCTTCCTTGAGCTGTTGAAGAGATTTAGAAAATCCAGGATCCAAAACCATCTTTAACATATGGTTAATTCCATCATTACAAGCCTTTACATCAATTATTTCTTGACTATCATTTAGTGATAATGTACGCAAGAATTCCCCCAAGACCGCATCAAGCAACATTCCCTGATCCAATGTGCTGGCCAGTACAAAATGACCTGCTACAGGAGGAGACTTTGCGAAGGCCGTATAAAAGGCTCTCTTAGTGGCGAGTTGAACATTGGTTGGACCTTGCTGATGGGCTTTTTGATTAGCCCAATTCAGAAAATCTTGGAGATGGCAGTCTTGCGCGACTAATGCATCAACCTGTTGTTTCATCAACTGCACAAGAGAATCAGCACTGCGCAACATCCCCGTCGTCAACAAAAAAACTTCGCGCCAATGGGGATCTGTGATGTGGCTCACAAGTCCACCTAGCGCCTGCTCTAATGCCTGAAGATTATGACTCGCCACGATTTTTCGGGCTATGAAATATTCTTGAAACACCAAATACGAGAATGAAAAAATACCTCGGGCGCGTTCAATTAAGATTCCATGCTGGGCTTCAATGGATTTGAGCATGGCTTGGCTTTCAAGTTGAAGTTCTTCGGGTTCGAGCGGCGGACCGGGTAGGGTTTTAAGATAATCCCCAATGTAGTTTTCAATCACCTGCTGCTCAAAAAAGTACTCGCCACGTTCAAAGGTAATGGCGGCGAGCTGGCTAAGTAGTCTGAGTTTTTGGGGCAATAAAAATCCGCGATAGATTTCATCGCGTTCGACCCCGCGTGCTTCATCCCACTTCCGCAGCAGCAAGTCCAGCCCTTGCTTATAAAAATCAGTTTGTTTCGTTGGAAATTTGCCCTGCCCCTGAAACACCCAGCAGGCTAAATGCAAAAACAACGGCGTCACGACCAGTTGCCGAAACTGCCAGTTTTCTGGCAACTCTAACTTTTCGATAAACTGAGCCGCCTGATTCTCGCCCGATCGAACGGATATCTTCGTCAGGGCCACAAACCATTTCTGAGCAAAAATATCAATTTGATCTTGAGTAAAGGGCGCAATTTCGACATCGGTAAAGCCCCGAAGCTGAAGTTTTTGGGAGACCGTCCGACAAGATGCGATCAAGCGATTTTTATGATATTTTTCTGAAAACTTACGAATTTCTTTCAGAATCGCCGTGATGTCTTGATTTAAGACTTCATCCATCCCATCTAGCAACAGCAAAACACGCCCTGATTGTAAGAGAGTTTCCAGGGCGGCTAAGTTCGATCGTTTGCCCGAAAAGAGCATCTCATGAAGATAATGAAATAGGCTAAAGTGATTGTCACGTCGAGACTCTTCTGAAAGCTCTTTTAGGGAAATAAAAACAGGAACTTGATCGACCGCAAATTCGCCTCGATTGCATTGAATGGCGAGGTATTGCAAAAATGTTGTTTTACCGCTCCCTGGCTTGCCTAGCAAGCGAAGTTTTGAATAGGTCTCAACGGCTTGTATGCCTGCGATGGGTTTTTCCTCAATATCCCCTAGCCCAATCCGATCGAAGTGGGTCAGCGCCAGTTTTTGGAGGTCCGCAATGTCAAAGGACTGCTGACTCGGCACCTCCTCTAGAATATTGACATCCACGTAGATGTCATGAATGTGAACGGGGTGGTTGACATCGAGAAGCTGTAGAATACCGCACTGGTTTTCAATGGTGTCGTACTGCTGCGACCGCACTTGATCGACCAACACCGCAAGGTCTAGAGAACCCGGTTCAATCGAGTCTCCAGATTCAGAAAAATCAGCGGGCGGATTGTGTGCAATCTCGCGCCAATCCAAATCCAAAATGTTGCATACGTCCACGAAGATTTGACGATCGACTGGTTGGCCTGAAAACAGTCGCCAAATTGGCTGTCGGGTCTTCAAATTCACCTCTCCAGCCAGATTCTCCTGCGTCCACCCTTTTAGAGCGAAGGCTCGTTTAGCCCGTTGAATCCCGGTAGAAGAAGCTTGAAGCGATCGTTTGACCATTAGGATCGTTGCTCGTTGTTGAAAATCCGGATCTTGTGAAGTGCCTTGCAAAATCTAAGGAAATGATATTGACCAATTTTTCTCAGATTCTCAAGATATTTTTTAATATATGCAACTGTATCAATGTCCTATGGGCATCTCTGCCTCTCCAGTGGATGAATAACCCATAGGGATTGTTCAGGGTGCGCGTCAATGGAGAGAGAGCCTGTGCATCACGGCGAATGACTCGTTATTACTGAGTCTACGATTGCCGAGTCTGTCATGCAGGTGGATTGGGGGGGATAGATTTGGGTTACTTTTGGGTTACTATTTAATCCAGACGTATTACCGCAGGATTTCCCTTTTCATGCTCAAAACGACAGGTTGGATGGCTAGCGTCCTCGAAAGATCGGTCGTTTGGGTTTCGATCGTTTCAGTCTGGGTTGTTTTGGTCATGGGTTTGACGATCGCCCCTCGTTCCAGCCTCGCCGCCGATATCTGTCGCACCATTGAGCAGCGCACCGTTTGCATTGTCACCATCAATCGCAGCGCCAAAAATTTTTGGGAATACAACGCCGCCGTCAGCATCGACGGAAAACGCGGACCCAAAGAACCCTACGACTGTCGCAGCAAAATCAAAACCAACCCCGATGGAAGCATCACTCGTTTTGGTAGAAATTCGATCGGTGCCCTCGTTTGCCGCGCCTATCGTCCCCCCATGCGCGGAGGCGTGCCGTTAGAACTTGGTTCTGATTTTTAATAGATTGAAGAAAATTGTTTAGACCCTTAGGCCGATCAAAAAAGTGATGGTTCCAACACAATGTTTAGTGTCAATCCGTCATTATTTAGGGCATATTGGATCAAAAATAGAACCCATATGTTTGAACTCATTTCCTACACAAAATTTCGAGATACGCCCAGCGTTCGGTTTTTTGACATTACGGTCGGCACTTCCAATGCGCGCGATCTTGTGATTCATGAAGGCCCCGCCGTCAGCCCAAACGACACTCAGGATGGGTTTTGGCAGTTTTATCTGCATCCTCACCAAGAAGATAATCTCTTGTCCTTAACGGGCGGGCGGACCTTTTATCTGGTCAACTTTAGCTGGCAGGTTCCGTTTCACATGGTGCGACTTAATGCACGCGGCGATATTTTACGGATTCCACCGGGGACGTTCCATCGATCGGTCTCCGATCTCCACGGCTCCACGGTCCTTAACCAAGCGGTGCGATCGCCCGCCACAACGCTAGAGCGCGAGTTCCGGGTCTACAACAGCGCCAGAATTCCTCGCCTCTTGCACAAAACCTCTGACGCCTGCCCGAGGCCAGCGATGCATGGGTTCCCCGTCCCTTTAAGGGCCAAAGCGGCTTAGGTTCAGCGCTCGACGTAGTGGCGCAACTCCTGCGCCATGCGTCCCATTCCACGGGTTTGGTCTTCGCGAATGAACGACAGGGCAAATCGTCCGGCCAGACCCGAAATTTTTTCTTGATACAGATACTGGGTCCGATCGCCGCCCACGTCTTGCAGATCAATAGACACTTCACTAGAAAACCCCGGCACCGCCGCACGCCACTGGACCCCATAGCCATCCATCACAGACCGAACCTTTGCCCGAAACTCTAGAGGTTCATCTCCGGGGACTCGTCGCACGGCTAAGAGCACCTCACCGCCTGGAATAAAGCCCAATCGCGGACTGCAATCGTACAAAAATGTATTCCAAAACCGCCAGCGATCTTTGTACACGATCGCTTCCCATACCGTTTGGCGAGGCGCATGGATGATGGTTTCGGTGTAGAGCGTTGGCATAGGGGTGTTAGGGGTGGTGGGTTGGGGTGCCTTGGCAATTAGGGATATTATTAAATCCTGATCCCTGACTCTATTATTTCCCACCTGTCCCCTTGTCGGCCTAAAATTTAGAGCTTGCTTCAACATAATTCCTATTTTCCAGGCTAAACATCTATTTATTATGGAAACCCTCACCCCAAATCCAAGCTACAGTGTGGCCATTCGGTTCCAGACGCCTAATCATCCTGGAACGTTGACACTGGTGATTCAGGCCGTGTCTGACCTCGGTGGCAACTTAGGCCAAATAGATTTGCTTGAACAAACCCGCGAAATTTCCGTGCGGGAAATGACTATTGACGCATCGAGTGCCGAGCACGCGGAGTCAATCATCCAGTCCGTCAAGGCTCTTTCTAATGTCGTTGTCCTTTCAGCGATCGATCGCACCTTTAAAATGCACCTTGGTGGCAAAATCACGGTCAATAGCCGAGTGCCACTCACCCACCCATCCGATCTGGCCATGGCCTATACACCCGGTGTTGGTCGGGTTTGTATGGCGATCGCCGAAGACCCCGATAAAGTCTATGAATACACCATCAAACAAAACATGGTGGCGATCGTCACGGATGGTAGCGCAGTCTTAGGGTTGGGGAATCTTGGGGCTGAGGCATCGATGCCTGTAATGGAAGGTAAGGCCATGCTGTTTAAGGAGTTTGGTGGTGTCGATGCGTTCCCGATTTGCCTTGCGACGCAGGACACGGAAGAAATTATTGAAACGGTCAAACGCATTGCGCCCGTGTTCGGTGGCGTGAACCTAGAAGACATCGCTGCACCCCGTTGTTTTGAAATCGAAGCACGATTGCAGAAGGAATTGAATATCCCCGTGTTTCATGACGATCAACATGGGACTGCGATCGTGGTGTTAGCTGCATTGACCAATGCTTTGAAACTCGTGAAGAAGAACCTGAGTGACGTACAAATTGTGATCAACGGTGCAGGTGCGGCGGGAATCGCAGTCGGCGCACTGCTCAAAAAAGGCGGTGCAACGAATATCTGGATTTGTGACTCGAAGGGCATTGTGTCTCTGGATCGCACCGATTTAAACTCGGCCAAACAAGCCGTTGCGGTCGAGACCTCTGGCGATTTAGCGGTCGCAATGGCAGGTGCGGATGTGTTCTTGGGGCTGAGTGCGCCGGGAGTGGTGAGTGTGAAGATGGTCAAATCCATGGCGGCACGTCCGATCGTTTTTGCGATGGCGAATCCTATCCCAGAGATTCAACCTGAACTCGTCCAAGGTCTCGTCGCCGTGATGGCTACCGGACGCAGCGACTATCCTAATCAAATCAATAATGTGTTGGCGTTTCCCGGACTGTTCCGAGGGGCACTAGATTGTCGGGCAACGTCATTGACTACCAATATGTACTTGCAGGCTGCCCTGACGATCTCGGACTTAGTCCCCACAGATGAACTCACGAGTATCAACATCGTGCCCTCAGCGTTTGACCCAAGGGTAGCGCAGGCTGTTGCAGCAGCGGTCCAGAAGGCCGCACGCGAGGATGGTGTTGCAAAGCTGCATTAGGTGATTTTTAGCTGCATTAGGTGATTTTTAACAGATAACTGACTCGGAGGTCCCCCGGCCCCAAATTTTGGAGGAGTATGATTCCGAAAGCCCCCAAGCTTGGGGGTTAAGGGCTTTCGGGTTAGAATAAACATAGTTTTTAATGCCGCTCTTCAATAAGAGTCCCGCCCTCATGAAGCTCATCAACAAGCCACAAATTTACTATCCCGACTGTGATGGAAAACCGATGGCTGACAATACCAAACAGTTTAGATTGATTGTCATGATGAAGGAAAATTTAGAGATTTTTTATGCCGCATTCATGAACGTCTTTGCAAATGTGGCTCCTACCAACAATGGAACGAAGATAATATTGCACCACAGGTTACATTTAAAGTCTTATCCCCTAGCAGGCCATTGACCAAGTTGCAGACATTATCGGAAGGAATCAAGGACAGATTCAGGACATTCAAACTAAGCTAAGTAGGTGAGGCAAATTAAATGTAAAGTGTAATAACCTAAAACCCTTGCTAAGCTTGAAACTATCTTAAGTTTAATTAGCGCTACCTACTTATGAACGATCGCCTTATCGTCAATCTTTCTGTCTTGATGAAACGCCCAACGGGACATAGCGTTTATATCAACAATGTCATCCCAAGACTACAGGATATCAATCCGGCGCTCTTGATTAATGAGACAATGCAGGCGGACTGGCACGATCGCTATCCCAATCTTGACTTATACCCCGTCCCTCATAATCTCAACCCGGATCATGGCCATCTCGGCTATCTTCGGCGGCTATTTTGGACCCAGTTTCGATTGCCGACACGGGTGAAAAAGCTACGCGGAAATCTACTTTTTTCCCCCATTCCCGAACTGCCTCTTGGCTCCCGTATTCCGGCTGTTGTAACGCTTCATGATTTCATTCCACTTCGGTTTTCAAAAGCACGATCGCCGCTGTATCAGTATTATCGTCACTACATTCCTCGGGTGCTGAAGCAAGCTAAACAAATCATTTGTGTTTCTGAATCTACGGCCAATGATGCGATGAAATTCTGCGCAGTATCAGCGGCCAAACTCACGGTTATTCCCCAAGGCTATGACGATCGAAACTTTCGGTTCTTAGATTTGCCCACCCAAAACTATGTCCTTTACCTAGGACGACTCAATCCCTACAAAAACCTTCGCCGTGCCATCCAAGCCTTTGCAAAGGTTCCCAATCATCAAGACTTCGAGTTTTGGGTCGCTGGGCCACCTGACTCGCGCTATACGCCCCAAATCGAGGGATTGGCCTGGGATCTTGGAGTGCGGTTACGGGTTTTGAACTATGTTCCTTACAAAGAGCTTCCGGTGTTGATCAACCATGCGATCGCCCTTCTCTTTCCGAGCCAATGGGAAGGCTTTGGGTTGCCGATTTTAGAAGCGATGGCTTGCGGAACTCCGGTGATTACGTCTAATCTGTCGTCAATGCCGGAAGTGGCCGGGGATGCGGCGATTTTGATTGATCCAATGAATGGAGATGCGATGACTAGCGCCATTGAAAGGGTTATGACTGATGCTTTATTACGACAACAGTTGCGCGATCGAGGTCTGAAACGGGCAAGTGAGTTTTCTTGGGATAAAACGGCAATGCAAACTAAAGCGCTATTGGAATCGATGGGCTAAGTTGCAAAACATGCATTACAGTTGCTCAAACCATTGCAAAACGTTCGCTTCACTGCTGTCTAGAGTTTGGGCGATCATGCTTAGGTTGGGATGATGGATTGGTTTAGGAGCGAGGTTCTAGCAAGCAGTTTGGAGCCTTATTCCTTAGTACCCGTCAAAAGACCAATGAGGAGCATCGGGAGGAAGTTTGTATACACCGTAGCCCTCGCCCATTGACCAGAGATCTTCATTATCAAACCCATTTCGCGGCTGATCGATCGTCACCAGATTGCCATCGATATCTTTAATTTCAATCGGCTTCGTCCATTCAATACTCCAGTCCACCGCACGACCGATCGTATGGTTGGACATCAAAGATGGCCTGTAAGCAATCTCATAGGCATCGACCAATTCTTGGGCCGCTTTGACCGACAACGTAGGAGTGTAATGCACCCAGTCAACCTCTATCCCCGCAAACGGCGGGACATCCTCTGGCGCAAACCCTTCGCGTGCCACCCTAAAGGAATAGTGCATCATGTGAACCCGCTCAGGTGGACGTAGAGTATTAGAAATCTCGATCGTCGCCCCTGCATCTTTAACCGCTTTGGCAAAGGCTTTAGCACTGTCGCGGAACGGAAAGGAAAGGTCCTCTAGAGAAGTGCTCGCGCGCTTAAACTCAACCCACAGCGGGCCGACAAGCCGCTGACGTAATCGCTTAGAAAACTCGGTCAAAATTGCGATCGCCGGACTTAGATCTCCCGCAAGCTTGGTCTTGGTCTTAGCCGATAGTCCCAAGGTCAACGCTGCCGCAAACCCAGTGTCTAAGCGCTTATAGACTTCCACCATGCCACGGGTGCTATTGGCTCCGAAGGCTCCATCTACGGTTAGGGCTGGACTAAGCTTGCCTACTGTACTTAACACTTTTTGAAGATCCTTGACTTCATCTAGGCCAAAGTTAAACGACTGCAACAGCCGAGCAGCCGTTAGGTTTGCCACATAAAAAATAAAATTCTGCTGCATCGCAACTTGGTAGGTGGCAATGTCTACAATTCCAGTCACGGGGAGCGCACTTTGAGTCTGGTAGAGCTTTGTTGCCGCCTCCGACGCGGGTCCGAAATCTCCATCCGGCGTCCCTAATACAAACTTTTTATCACGCAAAAAACGCTGCCAGGATTGAACCATGTCGCCTTTTGAGCCGCGTCTGATGGGGGTAAGGCCGAGAACGGCTGCGTTAAATGCCACTATTAAACTCCGATCGTTATACTAAATAGCTAATAAAAATAAGCTGAACCAAGATTTGGACCCATAAAGCCCAGAACCTACTCCTCCTTATTTATACATCGACCCGATGGAAATGTCAGTTAATATTGCATAAATTAATTGCATCAGCACATAGCCTAAACGAGTGAATAGCCTAAATTAATTTCAGATTTAAAATTGTGCCCTATCTTTAGGCAACGGCGTTAAATTAATAGAAAGGTTAGGAGAATTTCTATGCTAAAAGGGATCGATGTTTCGGAATACCAGGGCGTCATTAACTGGACGGCTGTCGCTGAAAGTGGCGTGCGCTACTGTATCTTTAAGGCGACCGAAGGGGTAGAAAGCCGCGATCCTCTCTTTATGAAGAACTGGACCGAAGCAAAATCTGTGGGGATCATCCGCAGTGCCTATCATTTTTTCATTGCCAGCAAAGACCCGATCGTGCAGGCTAACAACTTCCTCGGTCTCACCCGATCGCTGTGGGAAGCGAATGATCTTCCACCCGTTCTCGATCTCGAAAAAAGCTATGGTCTCAGCCCAGACAAAGTAATAGACCAGGCTGGAATCTGGCTCGATACGGTGGAAAAAGCAATAGGACGTCGCCCGATTATCTATACCTTCCCAAGTTTTTGGAATGATGCGTTGGCCAATAGTCCTCGTCTTGGCACAGGCTACAAGCTCTGGATTGCCCACTACGAAACCAACAATCCCTGGGTTCCGGGGGGCTGGAAATCCTGGACGTTTCACCAATACAGCGAATCCGGAACCGTCCCTGGGATTGCGGGAAACTGTGACCTCAATAACTTTAATGGCGACCTCGACACTCTCCAAACTCTGCTCAACGCCAAAGCGCCCCTCCGCCAAACCTGTGAAGGCAAAATCGTCGCCGAACTTCAAACGCTCCTCAACAAAAAGGGAGCTAACATCGGCATCGCAGACGGCAAGTTTGGCCCAAAAACAAAGCAAGCGGTGATCAACTTTCAAAATTCCGTCCAGCTTCTCGGTGACGGCATCGTCGGGATGCGCACTTGGTCTGCGCTCCAGTCGGATAAAACCAATGCGATCGCCGCCTCTACTTTCATTAATGTCTGCAAAAGCTATGGGTCGCTGCCTCATCAAGACAAAGCTCTCACTTGGCTAGAGAATAATCTCCCGAAACCCGTCTCTCAAGCCTTCATTCAGCAATGGCGACAAGTGGCGTCTACGTCTAGCATGGCAAGTACGCCGCTGAGCTTCATCAACGTCTGCAAAAGCTACAAGAGTCTTCCCCACCAAATTAAGGCGCTCCAAGACCTCCAAACGCAAACGCCTCAGCCGACGCTAGAGGCGTTTATGAAGCTGTGGCGGCAAAGCTAGTGGAAAATTAGGGCTGGGAATTACGCCAGTCCGACTTCGACCTGTCCATCCACAACGCGAACGTCAAAGGTCGGGACAGAGATGGTTTCGTCGTCCAAGCACTGGCCCGATCGCAAGTCAAAGTTGTTTTTATAAATCGGCGATGCAACTTTAGGAATGCCAGCACGATCGCCGACCATGCCGCGTGACAAGACGTAGGCGTGGCTGAAGGGATCATAGTTTCCGATCGCATAAAGAGCCTCATCGACCCGAAAAATAGCGACTTGCTCGGCTTCGACAAGGGCGCACACTCCGGTGTTTGGGACAATGCGAGAGAGCGGACAGACGGATATCCAACGAGTTGCAGTTTGCGGCATAAGAATGAGGGGTGTGATGGGAAATTGTGGTCGGGTTTGTATCTATTGAAGAAGCCCCCAACCCCCAATTCTGGGGGCTTCCGGAATCATACTCTCCCAATTTTTGGGGGAAGCGGGGGCCGTTTTTATCGCCGTTCTAGTGAGCGCCAATCAAGTCTAACTGACGCTCGTGCTCAAAGGGCGGACGGGTTTGGTTGCGTTCTTCGATGCGCATGAGGCTCGGATCAGGAACATCGTTGTTGACAAAGTGGCTAAATCGCTTCAGCTTCTCAGGATTGTCAATCGTCGCTTTCCATTCGCAGGCGAAGGTGTCCACTTGGTACTGCATTTCGGCTTCAAGTTCAGCGCAAATGCCCAGGGAATCGTGAATCACCACCTGCTTGAGGTAGTCCAATCCACCTTCGAGTTTGTTCAGCCACGTCGCCGTGCGTTCTAAACGGTTGGCGGTGCGGATGTAGAACATAAGGAACCGATCGATGTACCGAATCAGCGTGTCTTGATCCAAATCTTCCGCAAACAGTTGGGCGTGCTGCGGGGTGATGCCACCGTTACCACCCAGGTAGAGGTTCCAACCTTTCTCCGTAGCGATAATGCCGAAGTCTTTGCCCTGCGCCTCTGCACATTCGCGGGTGCAACCAGAGACGGCAGACTTGAGCTTGTGCGGTGCGCGGAGACCTCGGTAGCGGTTCTCGACGGCGATCGCAAGGGCTGTAGAGTCCTGGACTCCAAAGCGACACCAAGTGCTGCCGACGCAGGATTTTACCGTCCGCAGGGCTTTCCCGTAGGCATGACCCGATTCAAATCCAGCATCGATTAACTGCTTCCAAATTACAGGCAACTGCTCAACACTCGCTCCAAGCAAATCAATGCGTTGAGCACCCGTGATTTTGGTGTAGAGACCGAAGTCTTTAGCGATTTGACCAATCGCAATGAGCTTATCCGGCGTGATTTCGCCCCCCGGAATCCGGGGAATGACGGAGTAGGTTCCATCTTTTTGGATGTTAGCGAGGAAAGCGTCGTTGGTGTCTTGGAGCGGGACGTGGGTATCTTCTAGGACATATTCGTTCCAGACCGAAGCAAGGATGGAGCCGATCGCGGGTTTGCAGATTTCGCAGCCGTGACCTTTTCCGTGGAGACTTAACAAGTCATCAAAGGTTTTTATTTTTTCGACGCGGACCAGATGATACAGCTCTTGGCGAGAGTGGGCAAAGTGTTCGCACAGATCGGTGTTGATTTCCAGACCTGCTTTTTTCATTTCTAATCTAAGCAGATCCGTCACCAAAGGAACGCAGCCGCCACAGCCCGTTCCAGCCGTCGTGCAAGCCTTGACGCGCCCGACGTCAGTGAGATTTTGGTCTCGGATGGCATTGCAGATTTGGCCCTTCGTGACATTGTTGCAGGAACAAATCTGTGCGCTGTCGGGGAAGCCTTCGACACCCATGACGGCGGGTCCACCTTCGCGCGGCGGCATCAGCAGGTCTTCAGGGTAGGGCGGCAGAGGAATGTTGTTTTGCACAATTTGCATCAGGTTGCCGTAAGCCGAGGCGTCGCCTACGAGAATCCCACCGAGCAATCGATCGCCCGCTGCATTCATGACAAGCTTCTTATAAGTGCCTTTTACGGTGTCCGTAATAGCTAGTTCCTTCGCGCCTTCAGTTGCGCCAAAGGCATCGCCAAAGCTGGCGACATCTACGCCCAAGAGCTTCAGCTTCGTGGACATATCGGCCCCGGTAAATTGGCTCGCGCCCATCTTGCCCAAGTTGTCCGCTGCGACCGTTGCCATTTGATAGCCAGGAGCGACGAGTCCGTAGATCCGATTTTTGTATAGCGCACATTCGCCGATCGCATAGATATCAGGATCGCTAGTCAGGCAGGCTTCATCAATCAAGATGCCGCCGCGATCGCCGACGCTCAGGCCGCACGATCGGGCCAGTTCATCTCGGGGCCGAATTCCGGCGGAGAAGACGATCATGTCGGTTTGCAATTCGCTCCCATCAGCAAACTGCATTTTGTGGACTTTGCCATTTTCGCTGGCAATATTCGTGGTGGATTTTTGGGTGTGGACCGTGACGCCGAGTTCTTGGATTTTCTCCTTAAGAAGCGTACCGCCGCCTTCATCGACTTGGACCGACATGAGGCGCGGGGCAAATTCGACGACGTGGGTCTTGAGTCCCATGAACTTCACGGCGTTGGCGCACTCTAGCCCCAGCAGTCCTCCGCCCACGACGACGCCTGTTTGACACTTTTTAGCGTAGGCCGACATGCCTTCAAGGTCATCAATGGTGCGATAGACAAAGGTGCCTTCTGCATCGTTGCCGGGAATCGGCGGAACGAAGGGATATGACCCCGTGGCGAGGACTAACTTCTCGTAAGAAAGCACAACGCCCTGGGCTGAGGTGACGGTTTTGGCGGCGCGATCGATTTTGACGGCTTTATCGCCGAGATAGACCTGAACGCCATTGTTCTCATAAAATCCCGGCGAAACCAAGGACAATTCCTCTGCGGTCTTGCCCGAAAAGAATCCACTGAGATTGACACGATCGTAGGCGATGCGGGGTTCTTCGCAAAAGGTAATCAGGTTCCAGTCCGTCTCTTGGGCCACCATGCGCTCCAAGAATTTGTGACCGACCATGCCATTACCGATGACGACTAAGTTCTTTTGGCTCATGACTCTTTTCTGCAACAGACCGTGAATTTGACTATTGTCCCTAACCATCCTTTATCCTTTCGGGTTTGGACCCCTCCAATCGTTATGGAAGATACATATTCAATCCCGATCGCCTAGTTCAATGTATAAATTGCATAGTGCCCATTCGGTTATCACATCAAGCTTAAGATAGATTTAATCTTTTTTCGCGCTAGAGCAATCATTAGGCCGATCGTGCGCGCTCTAGTGGATTCGGTTTGGCGTACGTGCGAGAACGGTTTGATTTTGTTACAATTGGTTTACAAGAATACAAAGCCGCCCTCTCTACGGACCCGGACCCAAGCCTTCATGATTGACCTGATTGACGAACCTTTGACTTTAGATATTTTGTCTCAGCCTGTGATGACTCCGGATCCGGCGGCCCCAAAACTCGCATCGGGCAGCGTTACGACGGATAAAGACGGCATTCCATTGGTTTATGACCCAGAAGCGATCGCCGAATACTATAGCGGTAAGTGGTTTCAGGTATTCCGGCGGGCGATCGCGGTGTTTTTGCCGATGATTGTGTATAGCTTTAATTTGTGGTGGGATAGCCGAAACGGAAAGAAAATCTTGGAAGACCGCGATCGGGCAATTCAGCTTCGCGATTTGTTGACTCAGCTTGGACCTGCTTTCATTAAAATAGGTCAGGCCATGTCTACCCGCCCTGACTTGGTGCCGCCTGTTTTTCTAGAAGAATTATCGAAGCTTCAGGACCAAATCCCACCGTTTCCGAACGAGATTGCGTTTCAGTTTATTCGCGAAGAACTCGGGAAAGATTACCGCGAAATTTATGCTGAAATTTCCACCGATCCGATCGCAGCCGCCTCTCTAGGCCAGGTGTATCGCGCGACGTTACACACCGGAGAAACGGTCGCGGTGAAGGTTCAACGTCCAGGACTCGCCCGAAATATTGCATTGGATTTGTATGTGTTACGGGGCATTTCAGTGTGGGCCATGTCGAGATTTAGCAAAATCCGTAGTGATTTAGTGGCGATTACGGACGAGTTTGCAGAGCGGATTTTTGAGGAGATGGACTACACCCAAGAAGGCCGAAACGCAGAGCGGTTTGAGTCGCTGTATGGCTACATGGAAGACATTTACGTTCCTTCTATTTATTGGGATTACACCGCTCGGCGCGTGCTGACGATGGAGTGGATCGAAGGAACAAAACTCACTGAGCTTGATGCGATCGCCGCGCAAGGATTGGATGCGACGTATTTGGTTAACGTGGGTGTGCAATGTTCACTGCGTCAATTGCTCGAACATGGCTTTTTCCATGCCGATCCGCATCCTGGAAATCTCCTAGCGATGTCAGACGGAAAGCTTGCGTACCTTGACTTTGGCATGATGAGCAACATGAAGCCCTACCAAAAATATGGCTTAATCGAAGCTATTGTTCATCTTGTGAATCGTGACTTTGAAGGCTTAGCGCAGGATTATGTCAATCTAGAATTTCTGGACCCCAGCGTGGATCTCAGACCGATCGTTCCAGCGTTTGCTATCGTGTTTGAAGATGCGTTAGGCGGTAGTGTTTCCGATATCAACATCGCCACCATCACCGACAGGCTTTCGCAGTTAATGTACGAATATCCCTTCCGTGTTCCGGCTTACTTTGCTCTAATCATTCGATCGCTCGTGACCTTGGAGGGCATCGCCATCAATGTCGATCCTGATTTCAAAGTTTTGGGTGAAGCGTATCCGTACATTGCCAAACGTTTGCTTACGGACCCTGCTCCAGAGTTGCGGAATTCATTAAAAGAGCTGTTGTTTAAAGATGGAAGTTTCCGTTGGAATCGGCTTGAGGGACTGCTGCGCAATGCGAAAGGAAGCATGGAGTACGACATTAGCGGATCGCTCGATCAAGGGTTAGATTTTCTCCTGTCCGATCGAGGCGAGTTTATCCGGACCCGATTAGTCGAGGAGATTGTTAAGACCATCGATAATTTCGGACAAAATGCATGGCAGCAGCTCACGAGCAATGTCAGTACCCGGTTTGGGTTGCCTAGCACTGAAACCGCGATGACCCCTGAAAATGCCGCCAACCTAGAATCGATCAAACGGATTTGGGGGATTTTGCAGGAAACTGAGGGCTTCGATGCGAATAAGCTTTTAGGACTCGTCCCCAAAATCATGGCCCGATCGGAAACTCAACAAATGGGACAGCAAATTGCCGCAGGTCTTGCCCAGCGCGCTGTCGTTCGGTTCATTCGCGAAGTCTTGCTCGTGGAACCTCCGAAGAAAACGAAAACGCAATCGGCCCTTCCAGGCAGTCGTTCAACCCGATCGACCACAAGAACCCCTGCAAAATCTCCTGCGCGATCGTCGGTCCCGCCGTTGATCCCTGTGGGTTCAGGACGTTAAGGGATGAGGATTTGTTGATACTTAGGAAGGATACAAATTCTGGGGCTTCGGAAATTCATGGTCCCCCAGAACTGAAGGCTAGGGGACCTTCTTCCTAAACCCATTCATCGTCATCCCAAGCATCCCGATCGCGTGATAAACCATCCTGAGGCTTGGCATCTGGCGAACGGGGTTGAGCTGTGAATCTTTTAGAAGGTGGCGGGGTAGGCGGGTGTTTTGGCGAAAGGTTTGGCAGGGGAGGGCGATCGCTCATGCGATCATCATTCCATTCATCATCCTGAACACTATTTCGTGAATCATGAACAGGGCGGTCGGGTTCACGTCTGGGCGGACGATCGCGTGAGCGCAGTTGATTCCGCGCTTGTTCACGACTGCGATCGGATACCTTTGTGGATTCAGGATCTTCAGAATCAAACCCATAATCAAAATCAAAATCAACGGCTTCAGGGTCAGAATTGGCCTTGGAGTTTATCGTGTCATCACCCAATCCATCCTCTAGAAATTCCTGTGCCCGATCTTTGACTTTAGCTGTGACCGAAGCTGTAACCGATCGTGCTCGATCGACCCACGACTTCATTCCAGACTGTAAATTTTGCTGTAGGTTCTGGTTCAACTGCTCATCATTTAAACGCTCACTGATCCGGTCTGCCGTGCGTTTGAGCTTTGACTCTAACCGCTCTTCAAATCCCGTAAATCGAGCTTCTAGCTTTTGATCTAACCCCACCTGAATCAGCTCTAGGCCCGGAACAATGTCCGCCGACACCATCACTCGCCCCCGTCCATAGCCCAAAATTTGGCTTGGATAGAGCGCATAGAGCTTGCCCGTCAACCCTTGCAACCCATTAGACGAAAGCAAATAGTAGCGAATATTTCCCGATGCAAGCTGAAAGACATAATCACTGATTCGCCCGACCTTCGTGCCCTCATCGCTCCAGACTTCGCACCCTATCAACGTCTCCAACTGCTGGACCCGATCGCGATCGGTCTCCACCGGGTCTGAATTTACCAGCACGCCATTCTCACCCACCTTATCAATCTGGTCGAGATTAAACGCCAACTTCGTCCGGTCAAACCGTCCTGATTTACAAATGAACCCCAACACCCGATGCACCTTCGGGTAGCACCACATCACCTCAATCCGACCACGCTCATCCATCGTGGCGCGATCGAGCACCAACTGATCTAAAAGCTGACTTTGCCGAACAAATTCTTCTGCCATGACGATCGCAAATCCAAATCACTGAGCGCGTAACCTGACTGAGCACGTAACTTAACTGAATTAACTCTGAATGCTGACTCTAAACATTGTGTGACTTCTGACTGATTTCTATATTAAGGTGCGATCGCTTAGACTAGACAGATCAAGCATTTATATTTAAAAAAACTACAGCTATGGCAATCCAACTTCAGCAGGCAATTAGCATCGGTAGCTACTTGGTCAAACAACGTCTCACCGGACGAAAGCGCTTTCCCCTCGTGCTGATGTTGGAACCGCTCTTCCGCTGCAACCTCGCCTGCACGGGCTGCGGCAAAATCCAGCATCCCACCGAAATTCTCAAGCAAAACCTATCTCCTGAACAATGTTTTGCCGCCGTGGACGAGTGCGGTGCTCCGGTAGTCTCTATTCCAGGCGGAGAACCGCTGCTTCACCCGCAAATTGGTGAAATTGTCCGAGGACTGATCGATCGCAGAAAATACGTGTATCTCTGCACCAACGGTCTCCTGCTCGAAAAATCCCTTGATAAATTCACGCCGTCGCCCTATTTCACCTTCATGATCCATCTCGACGGGATGCGCGAGTGGCACGACAAATGTGTCGATCGTAGCGGCGTTTTCGACAAAGCCATCAGCGCTATCAAAGCCGCCAAAATAAAAGGCTTCCAGGTCAATACCAACACCACCGTCTTCGAGGGAGCAAACCCTGCGGAGATGCAGAAGTTTTTCGATTTCCTCACAGAGCTGGGCATTGACGGAATGCAAATTTCTCCGGGCTACAGCTACGACTGGGCACCGGATCAGTCCCACTTCCTCAAGCGCGAAGAAACCCGATCGCTCTTTCGCCAAATTCTTGCCCCTTACACGTCCGGCAAAACCAAGTGGCAATTTAACCACAATCCCCTCTTCCTAGATTTTCTCACCGGGGAAAAAGACTACGAATGCACGCCTTGGGGAAGTCCAAGCTATAGCGTTTTGGGCTGGCAAAAACCGTGTTATTTGCTCAATGAAGGCTATGTCAACAGTTTTAAAGAACTGACCGAAGACACCGACTGGAGCAAGTACGGTCATAAGAGCGACAATCCCAAATGTCAGGATTGCATGGTCCACTGTGGTTATGAACCGACCGCTGCTGTAGATGCGCTCCAACCCAGCAATATGGGTCGTGCGATCGGGGCACTATTTGGCTAAAATATAATACGATTTAGACTCTCCCAGGAATGGGGTCATTGGCCACGTTATGGGGTCAAAGATTAGTGAGTCAAAGATCGTTAGAGTGCTCTACTTCCTCCTCAAACCCTGTTTACTATGCGATCGTCGTCGCCCCTTTTGTCCTATCAGCAGGTCCTTGACACTCGGCAGTGCCCACTGTCCGAGCCGGAAGTGACCGTCCTCTTGGCCCACCTGCTTACCGAAATTTCTAGGCTTCACAGCAAAGGTTACATCCACGGCAACCTCAGCTTGGACCATCTTTGGCGTGACGTGGAGGGCGAACTCTACATGCATCCCGCTGCTGAATTTCGGCTAGGCTGGACGGCCCGCGATGACGTCCGATCAATCGCCCAAATGACCATTTGTCTCCTCACAAACCAGCCCTTTCATACTGACTGGCAAGCCCATGCAACCATCCGGAAGCCCCTTGCTCAAGTGCTAGCGGCATCGCTAAATTTCACGGCAGACTGCCCGATTCGGGAGGCCACTGACTTTCTACAAGCCCTTCAGCGCATCAACTCCCCGCACAGGCTTCCTGCCATACCCGTTGCTTCACCCCGCCGATCGCATTGGCTTAACACTCCAGGAATGATTGCCAAAAGCGTTTGTGTCTGGACCCTAAAGCTTTCCCTGAGCGCTCTAGTCTTAGGAACAGCGGGCTGGTTAGCGTACGAACACTTCAGAGATTTTTTACCCGATCCGCCTCGCAGAGTAATTGAGCCATCCCCTCAGGAATCTCCAACCTCAGAACCTGCTCGATCGGCCGACTCAAAAGCTGACCCCGCCCAATGAACCCACATCCGACCTTTTGCGCTCTTAATGAGTTGAATTAGGCGCACACCCAACCCGTCATGACTGACTTTGAATCGATCGATCGTAAACTGCTCTCCATTAACCAGCGCTTCAAACTCGCCCAGCTCGGTGTCCAAATTGAGCGGCGTGGCACAAAACTGAGTCTCCGCGCCACGCTTCCTCCCCGACCCGGCAGTAACCGTCTGCGCCCAAGCCAGCAGCGTCTTAGTCTCGGGATTGTCGCCACACCCGATGGTCTCAAGAAAGCCGAACAAGAAGCCAAAGTCCTCGCTCTGAGCCTGATGCAAAACAGCTTTGACTGGCGCGAGTATGAAAACGCTGTCGCCGGACATCGCCTCAGCACCCTCGAACTCTCCCAACAAATTCAAGCCTTCGAGACCGCCTTTTTTGAAATGCCCCACCGCACTTACCACCGTGCAAGCACCACTACGACATGGCGCAGTGCCTATGCACCCTACCTCCGTAAACTGGAAGCCAACGCGCTCAACCATCCCGCCCTTACCCTACCGGAACACCTCTGCAAAACCCTAGAATCCTTTGAATCCCATTCTCGCAGCCGTGAAATCGGATGTGTTGCCCTCAGCGCCTTTGCCGAATTCATGAAGCTCGACATTGCCACAGAGCTAAAACCTCGGTTCTTGTCTAAAACTCGCGCCAAAACCATCGATCGCACCCGCAAAACCCGCGACCTCCCCACGGACGAAGAAATCTTGGACTACTGGAGCAAAATCCCCAATCCCGCTTGGCGATCGGTGTATGGCATTATGGCGGCCTTCGGATTGCGAAACCATGAAGTCTTTTTCTGTGACTACAGCGATCTCGCCCAAGGCACTCAACAGGTCCGAGTTCTGTCCAGCACTAAGACTGGAAGCCATGACGTCTGGGCGTTTCATCCCGAATGGGTGGATGAGTTTGACCTGCGATCTATTGTCCTCCCCGACGTCGCTACCGACCTAAATACCACCACCCTTCAGCGGGTTGGGCAGCGCGTCACGGCCCAATTTCGGCGTTATGGCGTGCCCTTTTCGCCCTACGATTTGCGCCATGCTTGGGCCGTCCGCACCATCCACATGGGCCTCTCCGACAGCGTTGCCGCCAAAATGATGGGACACTCCGTCACCGTTCACACCCGCACTTATCACCAATGGATCACCCACCGCGATCAGCAGTCCGCCGTTGATGTTGCCCTCGCACGTCGATCGCCCATCGTCTCCCCGTAACCAACCGTGTCTCTACGCAATGCTGACGCCCACCCAACCCCCAACCCCATCATCAACCTCATGGCATGGTGAACTCGATCTGACTTTTACTTGTCAAGAGACCCTGACAAAGCTGACTCACTGTAAAACTACTGCCCCCTACCGAGTCCAACGCGCCTTTCAAAACCCGGACGGAAGTTGTCAAGTGGTCATGCTCCACACCGCTGGCGGAATGGTGAGCGGCGACAGGCTAACGGCCAAGCTTCACCTCGGCGATCGTGCAGCAGCCCTCCTCACCACCGCCACCGCCGGAAAAATCTACCGCTCCACTGGACTACAAACCCAACAGCACATTCACATCACCGTGGGGCATGATGCCCGGCTGGAATGGCTCCCCCAGGAAACCATCCTGTTCGATCGCGCTTGGTTTAAGCAGACGGTGCGGATTGATCTGAAACCGGGGGCGACAGCGTTGTTGTGGGATGTGACCCGGCTAGGACGAACGGCACACGGTGAGCGGTTTACCTCGGGAGAATGGCGATCGCATACTGAAGTCTTTCGAGAGGGCGTGCCTTTGTGGATCGATCGGCAATGGCTTCCAGCGAGCGAGCAACTTTGGAACAGTCCCCACGGTCTGGCGGGAAATTGCATCGTGGGGACGTTGGCATGGGTCGGACGATCGGTCTCTCCGGAACTCGTCAACGAAATCCGGGATCTGTGGCCGGGAGATAAAGCCGCAATAGGCGTCACCCGACTTACCGAAGGACTCCTCTGTAGATATCGCGGCACCTCTAGTCATGAGGTCAGAACGTGGTTTGTGGCGGTATGGAAATATTTGCGATCGACGGGTTCCAATCCTCCTTCCTGGGAGATTCCGCGCATCTGGATGATCTAAATTCCCGTCATTGGTATCGATCGCAACTTCTAGAAGCATTTTGGGTCGATCATTCGTAAAGTTTATAGCTTTTCAGAGGAAATAGCTTGTGTGGTCCTATGAAATCAGGATAAGTTATCAAACATGAGGAGAGATACACGGAATCGATTCCGTGTATCTGTCTAAATTGGGGAGGTACACGGAGTCGATCGGGGTATCTGCCTGAATCAGGGTGTTATGCGGAAAGTGTCGGGGTATTCGTCCAAATTAGGGTGATATTCAGAGTGTTTCTGTGTACTAAGTAGTTAGGCTTCCATCCAAGTGAGAAAATTAAACTGGATAGAGTTAAGCCTTAGAACCCTCGTCAAGTCTTGAGTATATTGTTAGTTTAATTAGGCTTTCTTGCTTTTATGGATTATCAGGATCAACTCCTTGAGAAAGAAGATGGGCGATATTACGCAATTGACAAGTTTGGAACGGGACTTGCATCGATTGCTACGAGCGAGAAACTTAAAAGAAATGTAGTATCCTTTGGTCTGCCATCTGGACCAGCATTATTCCTGCATCTCGCACACCGAGCTTATCTTAAAGTTAAGGATATTGATCCCTTAAGTCTGTTTGATCGTCATGATCAAGGAACTTGGCCGGATGATCAAAGTCAGCTTTTCGATTTCTTGGAAGATTCTATTTCACATTCTGTCTTTGCTTTCACTGCTATCGAAGCCTTTGCTAATGAGTCTATTCCAAATGACTTTAAGTACACCATTAAGGCTGAGAAAACTAGAGAGGAGAAAGTCTATGTAAAAGATGAAATTGAGAGAAAAATAAATTTAGATGAAAAATTGCATATAATTCTCCCCAATATCTACAATATTCCCAGCCCAAAAGGTAAAAAGGTTTGGGGGCATTACAAAGAAATCAAAAAAGTGCGAGATCGGATCATTCATCTCAAATCGGTTGACCGAAAAGCTTCTGGACCAGAAGTCGAGACAATATGGGGGATGATGCTTAGGATGCACGACAAGCCTCTTTGTGATTTTGCCCATGAAATAATTGGCTATTTTGAACCAGCCATTTCAAATCGAAGATGGTATGGTAAGTATCCTTATGAAGAAGCCTAACAACCGCAATGCACCGGAACTTTGAAGTTTCCTAGTAATAGCAAAAGCTATCTGCGTCCGGTGATTGTGAACGTTAGATCGACTACACACTCAGCGATCGCCTACCCAATCTAAAATAGACCTGTCAAATCGCAGCGAGGTCAGTCCTATGGCAGTCCGACAACCCCGATATAGCAAAGAAGAATTTGCCCAGCGCGGCGATGCCTTGTACGAATCAGAAATACGATCGCAAGTTGAAGCCGGAAATGACGGGAAAATTGTCGTGATTCGCTAAGGCGACACTTCGTGAACGACATCGAAACTGGATCTTTTGAAGTCGCCGACGATCTACTAGCCGCATCAAAACGTCTCCTCGCCAAAATGTCCGATCCTCAGACCTGGTTTGTTCGCATTGGACATCCGGCAGTTGATCACTTTGGCGCACGCAGCCTCAGAACAACACGATGAGGCAAGGGATTGTCAGTCAGAATCATGAAGCGACATTGCCGATAGTTTGCGCTGACGTTTTCCACTGGTCATCAGATCACCATTTATGATGACACGTCTCAATATAAGTCATGCGCGATTGATTTCGAGGGTGGATTAACGATCGTAATTTAGCCCGATCGCTGATTATGGTTGATTATCTTCATCGTCTAATGCTACGTCCGCACTGAAGCAATCGCCTACCCACCCAAGCTATGATGATTATGACTAGTACAAGATTCATTTTAATATCAGCCATTACAACGGTTTTAAATCTAACGTTTTCACAGAATGTTCTTGCTAGTGAGGCGGATATCTAGCCAGTTAAAGTAGATTCTATTGGCATTATCGCTGCTCCAACAGGTGGTCATATTGCCGGAAATATAGAGACAAACATGAGCGGTGGCTTTACACTTCCAGCAGATATATCTTGTGACCCAACGTATATCACGACAAAAGCGATCGATGATCCTGGAAGAGAGATGCTCAACTTGCTATTAAGAAATCAAGGCATACCCCGATTTGTCAATGGACCGAATTTACGCGCCTAATCTTGCACAGAAGCAGATGTAAATGCACTATGCTAGGCTAATGGAGTAATTGTTTGTCAGCTACTACAAAAAGTCGAGTTGGTAAAGTTCATGAGTACACCAGTAAAACCACTAGAAGAGTTGGTGAGAGAATTATCACCCCAATTAAAGGTTGAAGTACAAGCGTTTATAGAGTCACTACTGACTAAATCTAATCAACCTGTAATACTGAAACTCCGTCAAGACTGGGCAGGGATGCTTAAAGCTGATTACACATCAGTTGAGTTGCAGCATCTTGCAGTTGAATGGAGAAATGGTTAGTGTTTCTCTTAGATACTAACATTTGGCTAGAACGCCTGTTGGGGCAAGAACAAGCAGAAATCGCTGCTGAATTGCCTGATGCGCTCTCGCCATCTGATATGTGTATGACTGATTTCACTTTACATTCTATCGGAGTGATCGGTAATCGACTCAAGCAAAGGGATGTTTTCGTCAAATTTGTAGATGATGTTTTGATTGATGCTGGGGTTGTACTGGTCAGCATTCCTGCTAACAAAATGAAGAGAGTGGTGGAAATAATGGATCGCTTTCGCCTAGACTTTGATGATGCCTACCAATACGTTGCTGCCGAGATAGAAGACGCAACTATTGTGAGTTTTGACAAAGATTTTGACAAGACTGAGCAAGGACGTTTGACACCAATGCAAGTTCTCAAACTCGCAAATTAATCGTTTGCCACCTTCAACAAGCCGTCTAACACTGCGTTGGAACCGACCTCTCAAAAGTAATCTTTAAAAGCCAAAATTTATCTGTGGTTGCTCAACTTTGCCGTTAGACGAGTCATTTCTTTACGAACCTGGGTGTTTTAACCCAAGCAGTGAGGTTTTTGTCGTAAGGTAATATTGATGTGGGTCGCACCCGATCGCAGTTTCACCCTATCTTTTTAATTAAGTACGATCGTACCTTTATGCAACTTTCTCCTCAAGAAAAAGACAAACTCCTTATCTTCACGGCCTCCCTCGTCGCCGAACGTCGCAAAGCCCGTGGACTCAAACTCAACTATCCCGAAGCGATCGCCTTCATCACCGCAGGCATCCTAGAAGGCGCACGGGATGGCCGAACCGTTGCAGACTTAATGACTTACGGCACTACACTACTTGGTCGATCGGACGTGATGGACGGTATCGCAGAAATGATCCCTGACGTTCAGGTTGAAGCAACGTTCCCGGATGGTACAAAGCTCGTGACAGTGCATAATCCGATCCAATAGAACGGTAGACGAAATAGATCGCGTCCATGACTAGAAGAAGCGCTCCAGCCCTCCGCTTCAGCTCTGGCATTGCGAAAATTCCACGATGTTTTGGTCTCGCTTAATACTGATATTGCAATCCCCAAAGAAATCGTGCCCCAGGAGCGCCACAGGCCCGATCGCCACCGGAAAACTCTGGAGCGACCCGCCGCCCACAACCATCGAATCGATGTAGCCCACATTAAACTGGGTCTTTCCACTGGGCGTCATCGCCTCGACGGATCCTACCGTTTTCACCCGTAGCCGCTGAGCCATGGACTCGGTAATCATGGTGGCACTTGCGCCCGTATCTACCATCATTTCAAAGCGTTCACGACCGTTGAACGTAACATCCACCACTGGGATCCCGCTGGAATAGTACTTAATCGCCGCCCGATAAATCCCTCGGCGAGGCTCCGTCACCGGGCCAGTGGCAATGTCGCTGTTATTCCCTTTGAACCGATCGATGTTCTGTTGCGATCGGTCTAGTCCCACTTCCATCCGCGCAATTTCCTGCATGGCTGACGTGCGGTTGGTGTCATTGGGTGAGACTTGCTTCATCAGGGCGATCGCATCTTTCCACTGAGCGGCCACTAGCTTCCAATCTTCTGGGGACTGGGCAGAGGCGCTAATGCTCGCCGCACTTTCAGCCTTGTCGAGCGCCTGCTGATAGGACGGACTACTCATGATCTGAATCGCACGCGGAACAGGCTTTGTGACTTTGGCCGTTGCCGCGATCGTCTGGGACTTCGCCGCAGGTAAAACCACTTTGAGCGGTGCTTGAGAGAGTTTGGGTGCAGAAGCCTTCTCGCTAGGGGCAAGGCTTTCCGACGTCTCCAGGGATGATCTAACCGAGGTTTGGGAGGGCGTCGATTGATTTTGACAAGCGCCACAGACCATCACTAAAGTTAGTAATGCCATCCAGCGTCCGGCACCCATCCCGGTGAGACCCAAAGTCCACGATCGATCGACAGACCCGGATCGATCGTTGGGCAAATGCCCGTTTAGTCCGGTTAGACGCATCATCGAGGATTACCTTTAATTCCAGTGCTCATGCTTGCAAGTCGCTGGGGTGATTTCTGAGGAACGGCCTCACCACTGCGTATTCTTTCTATTTTTCCCAATTTTTATAGAATTGTGACGTGAAAATCTGAGTTGAACGTTGAATCAAACATTCAGACGTACAAAAAATACTGAGTCAGCACATGCAATAATATGCTCGTTTTGGGTCAAGTTCGATTATTGCGAGCTGCTGATTTTCTCACACTGGCTTTCACATAAACTTTCGCACCGATGTCCCTCCGTTCACTTCATCGATATCCGGTAACAATCTCATGATGTCCCTCGATTCTGCTCAACCTGCACTGCTGGTGCTCTCTGATGGCACGACGTATTCTGGATTTTCCTTTGGGGCAACGGGAACGACCCTCGGTGAAGTCGTTTTCAATACCGGAATGACGGGGTATCAAGAAGTATTGACGGATCCGAGCTATCGGGGCCAAATGGTGACGTTCACCTACCCAGAACTCGGGAATACCGGGGTCAACCCTACGGATGAGGAGTCCACCCAGCCTCATGTGCGCGGCGTCATTGCTCGGAATATCTGCACTAGACCCAGTAACTGGCGATCGACCCAGTCGCTTCAAGACTATCTCCAGCAGCATCAAGTGATAGGGATTTACGGCATCGACACCCGATCGTTGACTCGAAAATTGCGATCGTCCGGCGCGATGAATGGGGCCATTTCCACCGAGATTTTGGATCCAGCCGAACTTCTGCTTAAGGTCCAAGCCGCCCCTGACATGACCGGACTCAATCTTGTCCAAGACGTCACCACCGATCGGACGTACGAATGGACCGAAGCGACGGAAGCCCAGTGGGAGTTTAGCCTTGGAAAGCCAGAATCTACCCCAGAATTCACAGTTGTAGCGCTGGATTTTGGGATTAAGCGAAATATTCTGAAGCGTCTGGCGAGCTATGGTTGCCGCGTCGTGGTCGTTCCAGCAGATACCTCCGCCGAGGAGATTCTGAAGCACCATCCCGATGGGATTTTTCTCTCCAATGGTCCCGGAGATCCCGCTGCGGTGATCGATGGCATTGCGACGACAAAGGCGCTTCTGAACGCGGACAAACCTATTTTCGGGATATGTATGGGGCACCAGGTTTTGGGGCTGTCCTTAGGCGCAGAGACCTTTAAGCTGAAGTTTGGGCACCGGGGTCTCAATCATCCTGCTGGCCTGACGGAAAAAATCGAAATCACGAGCCAAAACCATGGCTTTGCGATCGATCCCGCCAGTCTTCCCGCCGATCGGCTCGAAGTCACGCACCTCAACCTCAACGATCGCACTGTCGCGGGCATCCAGCACAAGACCCTGCCTATTTTCTCAGTCCAATACCACCCAGAGGCGAGTCCCGGTCCTCATGATGCCGATTATCTTTTTGAACGATTTGTCACCTCAATGCGAATCCATCGCGATCGGCTTTAGCAAATAAAACTTAACTAAATAAAACTTAAGAAAATAAAAGCAGGGGCGACAAATATACGAAAAAAAATGTATACTGACTCGTCGGATTGTTGGATATGGAGCTAGGAGGCGTGCTATTCCTGAGCAAATGACCTTGACCGTCAGCCTACGAGGCACTCGCGAAGTCAAGGATAATTATCAAATTTTCCGCCTCACCGGGTTGCTAGATGCATTCTCTGAAGCGACCTTCCGCAAGGTCGCAGCCAAATGCGTGGACGATGGCCCAAAAAATGTTGTGTTGGATTTGTCACAAATTGATCTGATGGATAGCTCCGGTTTAGGGGCTATTGTGCAGGTTTCTAAGAAGGTCACGTCTTCCGAAGGCGTTCTTCAAATTGTGACCAACCCCCGTGTCACTCAGACTTTGAAGTTGGTAAAGCTTGACAAAGTTTTTTCGCTTCATACCGAGCTAGTGGCTGCTATCGCAGCATTGAAATCGGCTTAACGGCTTAGGGTTCTATCGCTGTTGATGAAACGTTATGTGACTCAGACCGATCGATTCTGTTTGAAGCAATGGTTTAAAACGGGAGTTTGAACGGTCTGGGTTGTTTTTTGTAGTTACCTGTAGTTACAAATAATGGTTGAACCTTGGATTTTCTAAATGGGGCGTCTTTTTAAATGGGTCTTCTATGTCGCAGTCGTTGATCCCACCCGCCCAAACCTGGGGATCGGACGGATTGTCAGTGGCATCGGTTCAGCGGATTTCTCCTAGCGCGCTTGCGTATCTTGGAGATGCTGTCTATGAGCTGTATGTGCGTCAGACATTCGTGTTCCCCCCACAAAAAATCCAGAATTACCACAAGCAAGTCGTGTCCTGGGTCCGAGCAGAGGCGCAGGCAGAACAGCTCACCCGACTACTGGTTCATTTAACCGAATCAGAATTGGCGGTGGTCAAACGGGGTCGGAATGCTGCCCCTCAACGCTTAAAGCGCGTTGACCCTGAGATATATCAGAACGCTACGGCGCTCGAAACGCTATTTGGCTACCTCCATCTGACGGATCCCGATCGGTTGATGACCTTGCTGAAAACGATCGCATTAGACGTGCCCCCCGACGCGACGCACGGATGAGGGCATTTTTAGAGGTTGATCTGCAAAGTACGGCAAAATTCTAAAGGCGTTGAATTAAGGATGCGAGTTAAAAATACGCTAAGTTAAGCCAGCGTTAAAACCAATCTTGGATTTAAGAAATTTGAGTGAGCCAATGGTTCTCTAGGTGGTTGTGCAGGTTCTTTTAATTCGGATATCGATCGCTTCAGGCATATCGCTGTTTGAGACACGGTTCCTGCGTCACTTATGAGTGTTGAAATGTTTTAATTCGATCTTGACACTCAGGTTGAGTGCAATCGGTTGCCTTGTGCAAGTTTCGCGCTACTGTTGCTGTCTCTGTTTTCTCTTTCTTTATCTAGTTCTCCTCATTATTTCCCTGTTGGAAGGGTATTCCCCATGGCATACGAAAAGCGCAGCTCCAATGACAAACCCCGTCGCAGCCCAGTAGGGTCCGCCGGAAAACCAAGCCGACCGACCGGTGGCGGTGGTGGTAGCTACAAAGGAAGAGACGATCGCGGTAGCGGCGGGTACGGCGGCGGTCGTGACGACCGAGGCGGCAGTTCCAGCAGCGGCGGTTATAAAGGCCGTGACGATCGAGGCGGTAGCGGCGGTGGCTACAACCGTGATGGAGGCGGCAGTTCAGGCGGTTACAGCGGGGGTCGTGATAGTGGCCGTGACGATCGAGGCGGCAGTTCCAGCGGCGGTGGTTACAATCGCGACAGCCAAGGCGGCAGCAGTTCCAGCGGCGGCTACAAAGGTAGAGACGATCGCGGTGGAAGTTCTAGTGGTGGCTATAATCGCGACGATCGCAGTTCCAGCAGTGGCGGCAGTTCCAGCGGCGGCGGTTATAAAGGCCGTGACGATCGCGGTGGAAGTTCAGGCGGTGGCTACAATCGCGACGATCGCAGTGGCGGTTCCAGTGGCGGCGGCTATGGTGGCGGCAGTTCCAGCGGCGGCTACAAAGGTAGGGACGATCGCGGTGGAAGTTCTAGTGGCGGCGGCGGTTATAAAAGCCGTGACGATCGCAGTTCCAGCGGTGGCTATGGCGGCAGCTCTAGTGGTGGCGGGTACAAAGGCCGTGACGATCGCAGTTCCAGCAGTGGCTATAGCGGCGGCAGTTCAGGCGGTGGCGGTTACAAAAGTCGCGACGATCGCGGCGGTAGCTCCGGCGGTGGTTACAAAAGTCGTGACGATCGCGGCGGTAGTTCCGGCGGCTACAATCGCGACAACAACCGGGATGAGCGCAGTGGACCCAAGAAAGTCATTGGTGCTCGCAGCTCAGGAAGCGATCGAGGCAATGACCGAGGCGGCGATCGCAGTCCAGCGCGGACCTTTGATCGCGATCGGAACACCGACCAGCGTGAAGCGTTCAAACGGGAAGCCTTCAACCCAGAATCCCAGGGCAACGGACGCTCCTATAGCGAAGACGATGAAATCGAAAAATATGAATCGAGTCGCCTAGAAGCCTTCAGCGCTGCCTCTCCCGAAACGGAAAATGCCCAAAGCGAACCCGATGACATGATCTACGGTCGTCACGCGCTTCTAGCCGCACTAGAAGCAGAACGCACCCTCAACCGAGTTTGGGTCACAGCCCGACTGCGCTATGACAACCGATTCCATAATCTGCTGAACGAAGCCAAAGCCAGAGGCACGGTCATTGATGAAGTGGAACCCAAGCGTCTGAGCCAGCTCACCCAGTTTGCCAATCACCAAGGCATCGCAGCTCAAGTTTCTCCCCATGAGTACGAAGAGCTAACAGACCTCATCATCAAAGCAAAAGAGCTATCCACACAGCCCGTAATTGTCGTTGCCGATAGCATTACCGATCCTCACAACCTCGGAGCCATCATTCGGACCGCCGAAGCGATGGGCGCGCAGGGAATTGTGATCCCGCAGCGTCGAGCCGTGGGCGTTACGTCTACTGTTCGTAAAGTTGCAGCCGGAGCCTTGGAAAAACTCTCGATCGCCCGAGTCGTGAATCTGACCCGCGCCCTTGAAGAACTTAAGGAAGCCGGATTCTGGATTTATGGCACCGCTGGTGAAGCGAGTCAATCGATTCAAACCGTCGAATTTGCAAAGGCGACGGTCCTTGTCATCGGCGGAGAAGGCGACGGTATCGGCCTTGCAACCCAGAAAGCCTGCGACGTTTTGGTCTCCATTCCACTGTCGGGATCAACCCCTAGCCTGAATGCCTCCGTGGCTGCCGGGATGGCGTTGTACGAAATCTATCGTCAACGATCGGGCCAAACGCTTGATCCCTGGAAATTAAAGTCTCGTCTCGTTGAAAATCCAGCGGGGAGCGAGTATAAAGAGTAAGAAGGTGTTTTGAGCGATAGCGAGATTGATGAGAACGGGACGATCGCCAGATGAAGGGATTGTCCCGTTCTCGTAGGTAACGAACAAGTCCGTAGGATGGTGCCGACCGTTCATACTTGGAGTTCATCTCTAGATCGCCATTCCGTTGCTGTTGTCTAAATGATTTTGAGGTCAATGACTATGAAAGAAGTGTTGATTAGTGCTCTCGAACAGATTGGAATGGCTTGGTGGGTCGAAGTCATCACGGACGCCCCAAGCTGCACCTACTACTTCGGTCCATTTCTGACGTCTAGTGAGGCCAGTTCCCATCAATCTGGCTATCTCGAAGATCTCAAGACCGAAGGCGCACAGGACATTAAAGTTGAAATGAAACGTTGCAAACCCCAACAGCTAACGTTCTGTAATCTCGAAACAACCTAAATTTTCGACCTAGATTTCAACCTAGATCTTAGTTTCTTCAAGCCAGCGATCGATTCGCCTCAACACCGCCTCAGACTTTTCCCACGGCAACAAATGGGCCGTGTCTTGAAACACCTCCCATTCACAGTTGGGTAGCGCCTTGGCCGTCTCGCGACTGGCCGCAGGTGCAATGTGTCGATCAAATTCTCCGATTAACATCAAAACGGGAATTTGAATCTGGTAAAGATCTGGAACCCGATTGTATCCCTGTTTGATGCGACTCGTGAGCGCATGGTCGGCCTGACGAGAGGTCTTGAAATAGGCATATACCGCTCCTCTTGCCAAATACTGATATACCTCAGGCGTGTGTTGACAAACCAAATAGCGAAAGAGCGATCGTTTGGCCAAGGTCTCAATATTCCATCGCCAACCAGGCCGGACGAGATTAATCACTCCGGCCAATCCCGTGATCACATTATCTGCCAGAGACACCTTCGGATGATCCCCCCACGGGCGCGCGGCGGTAGCCACCAAGATCAATCCTTTTACCCGATCGGGATAGCGTAGCGCCAGCTCCATCGCAAAAATCCCGCCCAGTGACCATCCCAGCACCACCACCTGTTTAATTCCCCGTTCATCTAAAAGCTGCACTAAGTCCTCAAGGTGCGTCTCCATCGTAAAGGCCGATCGCGGCTGACTCTGGCCATATCCACGCAAATCCGGGGCCAGCGTCCAATATCGATCGGCCAAATGCTGCGTAAACACTCCCATACTTCGAGCGGAGCCAGGATGTCCATGAAGACAGAGAATAGGGGAAGCTGTCGGAGATTTATTTTCGCCTAATTCTTTAACGTAGAGAGAAAAGTGATTCATGATAGATCTATGATGGACGGATTGGAGTCACACCGTTCAGGATTCTTGATTCATGACTGACGAAAAAATTACGACTGCAACTAAATCGACTGCTGCTCCAGCAGCTCCCGCTGCTCCCAAAAAGGAAAAGCCCCCTGCCATCGAGGCGAAACCGTTCGCCGAATTTATACAGACCTATTACCTTCCAAGTCTTCAAGAAAACTTTGTGAAGCAAGGACTCCCCAATGTGGATCTAAAGCTTCTAAATCAGAAAATAGCTGTTGTTGGGTACGATTCTGCTCCTGAATGCTGGCAAATCGAAGGAAAGTGGGCTATCTCTGGACAGACCCGCCAATTTAATATTTATTTTTATGACGAAAACATTCAAGGATCTCGTGGGTTTTCCGTAACCGACAGCGGCAAGATAGCTAGCACTCTAGAGTCCTTCCGCATTGACGAGAGAAAGGTCACTCTTGACCTCTTAGTTCTTGGAGTGCTCCAACGTCTCAACGCTCAGAGATGGCTGGGGCGGAACTAGTGTGGCGATGAAGAGTTGTGCAAGGCTGACCTCTATTGACCGCTCAATATGTTGTTAATAGATTTCAACTTGGAATGTAACAAAACATAAAACTCGTGGGGTTCCGGGTCGAAACCTATTAAGGAGCTTGATATACTAGACCCCACATAGAACACCTAGAGCGCGATCGCACCCCATGGTAAATACTCTTAAGAAACCCGCATCAGACGAGTTGCGTCCTGGAACACTCAATCCTTCCAAGGAAACCCTTCTGACTCCCCGCTTCTACACCACCGACTTTGACGAGATGGCGAAGATGGATCTGTCGGTTAACGAAGAGGAGTTCTCCGCGCTGCTTGAAGAGTTTCGGGCCGACTACAATCGCCATCATTTCGTACGCGGTGAGTCGTTTAATCAATCCTTCGATCACATTGACGGTGAACCCCGAAGACTCTTTATTGAGTTTTTGGAGCGCTCCTGCACCGCTGAGTTTTCAGGGTTTCTGCTGTATAAAGAGCTGTCACGGAAACTGAAAGACCGAAATCCTCTGCTAGCTGAAGGGTTTGCACTGATGTCTCGCGACGAAGCCCGTCACGCAGGCTTCCTCAACAAGGCCATGTCAGACTTTAATCTGTCGCTAGATTTAGGGTTTTTGACCAAAAGCCGTAGCTACACCTTTTTCAAGCCGAAGTTTATTTTCTACGCAACTTATATTTCCGAGAAAATCGGCTACTGGCGCTACATCACCATCTACCGCCAACTCGAAGCGCACCCTGAAAACCAGCTCTACCCAATTTTCAACTTCTTTGAAAACTGGTGCCAAGACGAAAACCGTCATGGGGACTTCTTTGACGCTGTGATGCGTGCTCAGCCCTACACGCTGACGGGGATTCGTGCTCGCCTATGGTGCAGGTTCTTTCTGCTGTCGGTGTTTGCGACGATGTACCTAAATGACATTCAGCGCACAGGGTTCTACGAAATGTTAGGGTTCAACACCCGTGATTTTGAGCGTGAAGTGATCAACAAGACTAACCGATCGGCAGGTAAGGTTTTCCCAATCGTCCTAGACGTGGATCATCCGTCGTTCTATCCTCGCCTTGAGCAATGTCTGCTCAACAACGAAAAAATCGGCGTCATCAGCGCTTCTAACGCGCCTTCTGCTGTCAAACTGATCAAGAAGCTGCCTTATTACTTCAGCAATGCGGCTCAGTTGATTAGTCTTTACTTGGTGAAGCCGATCAATATGGAATCGAGTCACGGCAAAGTTCGCTAAATCCCTGGTTTTAAAGCTTGATAATATAAAATGGCCTTATCCGATCGCCCCTTGGGTCTGTTGGATAGGGTCATTTTTTAGTCATGCTTGATTTATGTCGCTGAAATTCTCGCATTCTCTGATTGTTTGGATTCTTCTATTGCCTACTCTTTCAGCAATGCTTTGGAGCTTACCCGCATCTAGCAAACCTTTACCGATCGATATTCCACCTCAAATCCAATCGAGTCCCACGCTTAAGAAATGGCGTCGCTCACTCCCCAATATTCGGCAAGACATCAATAACGACCCTAGCTTTAAAACCCGCATTCGTCTCGGTTATACCCGGTTTTCCCCAAGTAACACCCATGGCCTCTCCCTTGGTCTTGAAGATCTACGCATTGGACGCACTCCCGTGACTCTGAGCGCGTCCTACAGTTATAGTCCCATTGTTTCCACCTGGGGCATCGACGTGCAGCCCTATATTTTCCCCTTGGGAGGATACATGAACGTTGCGCCCGTAATCGGAATTCGATCGCTGTCCACCTCGACCACTCAAACCACAGAATTCAACCTCGGCGCAAGACTCCTGCTGGTCCCATCTAGAGGCGGCGGCGCAGATGTGACGCTTCAGCAAACTTGGATGGCAATCGGGACCGATCGAGAAATCGGCATAGGCAAAATATCGGTGGGCTATGCTATTGCCCCCAAACTCCGGATTGCGACGGATTTGGAACGCTGGCACGGTCGATCGATCGGTGAAACCCGCGCGAGTCTTCTCTTAGAGTGGATGCCCTAATATACCTATTGCGGCTCTACCAACCGCCACCGCGCTTGCCGTTGGGCCTAATGGTCATCCAGTTGGTTTTTGCCATGGCAAACTGCTCAGGTGATACCTTTGCGCCAGTGAGGTTCGCGCCGCTGAGATTTGCACCGCGCAAGTTGGCGTTAAGCAGATAGGCGTTGCGCAGATCGGCTCCACGCAGATCCGCATCGTGCAAATCCGCGTTGCTCAAGTAGGCTTTAAATAAATTGGCATCCCGAAGATTCGCCCCACTCAGATTGGCCCGTCCAAAATCAGCATTTACCAAAATAGCTCCTTGCAGATTGACCAACTTCAGGTTGGCTTGATGGAACGTTGCTCCGGTCAAATCGAGCCTTGGAAGCTGGAGCATCTCTAACGTATGGGACGCAAAGTCGCGCCGACCCTTCGCATAGGAGTTCTGAAGCTCCGCTGCATCTAGACGAGGAGACGGATTGGTACGATTAGCTGAACTGTTGGAATTGCGGCCTTTGGAGTCGCCCGATTGAGGCGATAGTCCACCAGCCCCCAAATTCTGCGAATTTTGACCGGACGCGCTAGCTCGAACCCGCGTGCTTCCCGGCAGTGGAATATTGATCGGATCAGGTTTACTTTGCTGACGAGCTTTAATTGCCAAAGCCGTCCGGACGGCGGGCGATAAAGGCGTGCGAGAGTTCGGTAATATCGCATCGCTTACCTTACTCTGATTGCGATTGGCAGTATTGAGACTGTTGGATAAGCTGTCGAGGTAGGGTTCGAGGTCGAGGGCGCGGAACACTTCTGTAGGATTTTGATAGCGATGGCGAACCGAACTGTCCAGCATCTTGGTCAGTACTGACGCAAAATGATCCGAAACATTCATATACTCCCGCCACAACAGCTCTCCGGTTGAGGGATCATAGGACATATCTTTCGGCGCTTTTCCCGACAGCATGTAAATACACGTTACGCCCAACGCGTAAATATCACTCGCAAACACAGGACGCATCGCCATCTGCTCAGGCGGCGCAAATCCTGGCGTCCCGATCGCAAAGGACGTGAAGGCCGTATTTTCTGATGCCTCGTTCACGGTGGCCTGGACGTGGTTTTTCACCGCTCCAAAGTCAATCAGCACAAGCTTCTGGTCGTGCGATCGGCGGATTAAGTTAGCGGGCTTGATATCTCGGTGGATCACCTGCTGACTATGGACATAATCTAAAACGGGCAAGATTTCACTCAAAAATTGCTTTACCGTCAGCTCACTAAAACACCCGTTACGCTTAACTTCCTGCTGAATCGTCGATCCGCTAACATATTCTTGAACCAAATAAAATTCTTGATTCGCCTCAAAATAATCTAGCAACCGAGGTACCTGAGGATGGTTACCAATGCGGCCTAAGGTCTCCGCCTCCCGCTCAAATAGCTCCCGCGCCATCTGCATTACATGGGGCGCTGTGGTGTTGGGCCGAAGCTGCTTAACCACACAGTTTGGTTGGCCAGGAAGCACCTCATCCCGCGCCAAATACGTTGCCCCAAACCCACCTTGACCTAGGGCATGGAGAACTCGATATCGATCGCGCAGTAAAAGCTTAGAACCGCAGGCTTGACAGGATTCGGCGTCGATTAGATTTTCTGGATTTGGACAGCCTGGACTCAAGCAGTAGCTCATTCAGCATTACCCGCTTTGCACTAGCAAACAATTTAAACGGATCAAATCAACTTTAACGCGTGAGATTACTATAAGTTCGACAAATATCTCTGGAAAAATCATGGAGAGCAACAGACCTACTGTCGGGCTGCTCCTCTGCGACTAAACCGAGTCATCGATACCTGTTTATCCCCGTAAACTTAGTGTATTAAATTCAGGTGGTCCCTGTCATGTCCTTTAGGTAAAATCCGGCGTCGGAGTTACCGATCGTGGAATAAGACTGGATCCAGTATCGACCTCAAAGCTATTACAGTTTTCTTCTCCCATTATTCATCTTTCCCTGGAGAAGTAACTGTCTTCACTATTTTTTTATTTAAATGCGAATTATCTAAATTCCTCTTTGACGAATTTATCTTTGACCAACTTCATCTTGTATAGGGATCCTAGCGCTATAGAATGGAGCATGGACTCTGCGGGTCCACATCTGAATCCCCTTTGCAACTGGACCCGATCGATGCGCATCTCTTTATCCTGGCTAAAAGAATTAGTGGACATTTCGATGTCTGCGGAAGAACTGGCACACCTGCTGACGATGGCGGGATTTGAAGTGGAGGATATTGAAGACCGTCGAACTTGGGCCGATGGCGTTAAGGTCGGTCGGGTTGTGGAGCGCATTCAGCATCCGAATGCCGACAAGTTGAGCGTATGTCAGGTGGACCTCGGCACGGGGGAACTGAGTCAGATTGTCTGCGGTGCGGCTAATGTGAAGGCCGATATTTTTGTGGCGGTGGCGACAGTAGGGACATTTTTACCCCATTGCGGTGAAGACGGATTGCGCATCCGACCGGCTAAGCTCCGGGGGGAAGCGTCGAATGGAATGATCTGCTCTCTAGCGGAGGTAGGGCTAACCAAAGACGCTGAGGGGATTCATATTTTTGATGAGACAATTGTGGGTCCGTTGACGCCGGGACTAGATGCGCGGTCGTTTTTGGGCCTAGACGAGGTGATTTTGGATCTCACGTCTACGGCGAACCGGGCGGATGCGTTGAGTATGATTGGCATTGCGCGGGAGATTTCGGCGCTGACGGGCGCACCGTTGAAAATGCCGTTGACGGCTGAAGTGACGACGGCGGCGGCAGGCGATCTTAAAATCCGGATTTCCGACCCGGTGGCCTGTCCAACCTATATTGCAACGTCGATCGAGGGCATCAAAATTGACGATTCTCCCCCGTGGCTGCAACGTCGATTGCAGTCCGCTGGGATGCGTCCGATTAATAATATTGTCGATGTGACCAATCTCGTCATGCTGGAGTGGGGACAGCCGCTTCATGCCTTCGACCGCGATCGCTTAATCCAAGCAGCAGGCGGCACAGGTAGCGACATAACTATCGGTGTCCGGCTGGCCGAATCCGGTGAATCGCTCAAAACCCTGGACGGTCAAGTTCGCAAGAGCACCGACCCATCGCACTACATCACCGTCAATGAAAAACCGATTGCCCTTGCAGGCGTCATGGGCGGTGAAGAAACCGAAGTCTACGATGGCACCATGAACCTGCTCTTAGAAGCGGCGGTTTTTGACTCAGCCGTAACCCGGCGATCGGCGCGCAGTCAAGGGTTACGATCGGAAGCCTCGGCTCGTTTTGAACGCGGGGTGAATCTGGCAGAAGTTGAGCTGGCCCAACGTCGTGCAGTGCAGCTCATCACCGAACTTGCGGGCGGAAAAGTTGTATCGCAGACAATGGTTGACCATCGTCCGGAAACCTTGACCCGATCGATCGATCTGAGGCTGTCGCGAGTTCAGCAAGTCTTGGGCTTAGTTGAAGAGGGCGAAGACTTGCGAGAGCTGACGGCAGCCGATGTCGAGAGGACGTTGACCTCCCTAAATTGCCAATTGAAATCGATCGGTTCCGATGAGTGGACCGTTACGGTGCCGCCCTATCGGTACCGCGATCTCGAACGAGAAATCGATCTTGTGGAAGAAGTCGCTCGGATGTATGGCTTCAACAATTTCTATGAGTCATTGCCCGAAAAAGGTGAAGCTGGCGCACTGTCTTTAGAGCAGCTCGTGTTGCGACGATTGCGATCGGCCCTGCGTGGTGCGGGACTGAATGAGTTGATGCATTACTCCCTCGGCAAACCGGGGAACGACCGCGAAGTGGTGCTCAGTAATCCGCTATTGGCGGAGTATTCTGCGTTAAGAACCAACCTCATCGATGGGGCGATCGAGGCATTCCAGTACAATCTTGAGCAAGGCAACGGGGCACTGAACGGGTTTGATATTGGGCATGTTTTTTTCCAGGACGAAGAAGGATTTGGGGAGGCAGAAGTGGTCGGAGGCATTCTCGGCGGGGATCCATCTCGGGGTCGTTGGGGTCGGGGCGGTAAGGAAATTCCCATGGACTGGTTTGCGGCCAAAGGCTTGTTGGTTGGCGTGTTCGAGTCATTAGGCTTAGATGTCGAGTTTCAGCCGAGTGCTCAAGATACCGTTAAGCTGCATCCCGGACGAACGGCGTCGATGTGGCTGAAGGGCGAGCGGCTCGGCACCTTTGGGCAACTGCATCCCAAGCTGGCGCAGGAACGTGATTTACCCGATGGAATTGTGGTTTTTGAGTTTGACTTAGATATTGTCTATAAGCATTTTGAAGCTGAGACTGCGATGGTGCCTGTCTTTAAAGCCTTCTCAACCTATCCGAAGAGCGATCGCGATTTAGCTTTCTTCGTAAAGGCGATTACCTCTGTGGCCGAGTTAGAGCGCACCATGCGTAGGGCGGGTGGTGCATTGCTAGAGTCGATTGAGTTATTTGATGAGTACAAGGGAAAAGGGGTTCCTGAAGGATCGCGGAGTTTGGCCTTCCGCATGGTGTACCAAACGATCGATCGGACGTTGACCGATGCAGACGTGGATCCGATGCAGCAGGCGATTCGCGACGCGTTAGTAGAGAAGTTCCAAGTGGAGTTAAGAAGCTAGAGAATATCAGACATCAGGATTTAGGGTTGTCATTTTTTGGATGAGTGTGATGGCAAAATTTATTATGTTGGGTTCGTATTGTGAAAATGTAGTGGAGCGGCGGACCCCGTTTCGGGAGGCCCATTTGGCGGGGTTGCATCAGCAGAAAATTGATGGGGTGCTCGTGACCTTGGGTCCGACGAAGGATTTGACGAAGGTTTTTGGGATTTATGATGCAGAGAATGCAGCGATCGTGCGATCGTTGGTTGAAGGCGATCCGTATTGGGTGAACGGAATTTGGACCCAGTACGAGGTGATGGAATGGATTCAAGCGATCGGGTAGGGGCTAATCGCATTGCCCTAGTTCGCCAGGGAATGAATGCTTTCCTGAGTATGGGATAATTGATCACAAGAGTTCAATCGCGATCGACGGTCGTATCGACAATTTTAGGGAGAATATACCTTGGTAACTACAGGTAGTTTTAAAACCACGAAATCAGAAGAAATTTTTGCCGCTGCGCAGAAACTCATGCCGGGTGGAGTGAGTTCTCCCGTGCGAGCGTTCAAATCTGTGGGCGGTCAGCCCATTGTGTTCGATCGGGTCAAGGATGCCTATGCCTGGGACGTGGATGGGAATAAATATATTGACTACGTCGGAACCTGGGGACCCGCCATTTGTGGTCACGCTCACCCAGAGGTAATCAAAGCCATCCAAGCCGCCGCCGAAAAAGGAACCAGCTTTGGCGCACCCTGCGCACTAGAAAATGTCCTAGCCGAAATGGTGATTGATGCCGTTCCTAGCGTGGAGATGGTGCGCTTTGTCAACTCCGGGACTGAAGCCTGCATGGCCGTGCTGCGCTTAATGCGGGCCTACACGGGACGGGACAAGCTGATCAAATTTGAAGGCTGTTACCATGGGCACGCAGACATGTTCTTGGTCAAAGCGGGATCTGGCGTCGCAACGTTGGGCTTGCCCGATTCTCCCGGCGTACCGAAGTCCACCACTGCTGATACACTTACCGCGCCCTACAACAATCTCGAAGCTGTTCGGAAATTGTTTGACGAGAATCCTGGCCAAATAGCGGGCGTCATGCTAGAGCCTGTGGTGGGCAATGCGGGATTTATTGTGCCGGATGCAGGATTTCTGGCGGGACTGCGCGAACTAACGACGGCGAATGGGGCGCTTTTGGTCTTTGATGAGGTGATGACGGGTTTCCGGATTTCCTACGGTGGCGCTCAGGCTCGCTTTGGAATAATCCCTGATTTGACGACCATGGGTAAGGTCATCGGCGGTGGATTGCCGGTGGGTGCATATGGCGGACGTAGGGAGATCATGCAAATGGTGGCTCCTGCGGGTCCGATGTATCAAGCCGGTACGCTCTCGGGCAATCCGCTGGCGATGACGGCAGGGATTAAGACGCTGGAGTTGCTTAATCAACCGGGAAGCTATGAGTATCTCGACCGAGTCACAAGTCGTTTGATCAATGGCCTGCTGGCGATCGGCAAGGAAAAAGGCCATGCCATGTGTGGCGGTTCGATTAGCGGGATGTTTGGGTTCTTCTTCTGCGAGGGTCCGGTTCATAACTTTGAGGATGCGAAGAAAGCGGACACCGTGAAGTTTGGGAAGTTCCATCGGGGAATGTTGGAAGAAGGCATTTATTTGGCTCCGTCTCAGTTTGAAGCAGGCTTTACATCCTTAGCCCACACGGAAGCAGACATCGATCGAACTCTTGAAGCAGCCCGTACGGTGTTGTCTCAACTGTAATTTCTAGTTCCATTATTCTGATTGCCTCCGTCGTATTTTACAGCGGAGGTTTTTTAGGCTTGGGTTCTTTTTTAAGCTTCTCGATCGTCGGCAACACCACAATGCCGAGTAACCCAGTCACCACAGGAAACATCCAAATAACGCCATTACTGATCCAGGTATCGACTCGAATTCCAGTGGGAACATCGGGGTTGTAACGAACCAATATATAGTCCCCAGCCTTATACTGTTCATCCCAAAACAACCCAGAAACCGAGAGCGATCGGGGCGGAGTATTGGGCGCTTGTAAGATAACCACTGGATACGATTTTGTGAGTCCATAGCCATTGCTCACAGGAAGACTTGAATCAACCGTCAAAATAGCACGCTTTTCTTTGGTGAAAGCAGTGTACGTATTAATAAAAGAAACCGTGGAAAGCCCGAGTAAGGAGACAGAAAGAGTCATCCGAATCACAATCCATATAATCGTTATGGTAAGGTTCATCTCTTTTTGGCTCCAAGGAATAACAGCGATCGTAGCATTTTTGTATCATAGACGATCGCTGTAAAGATCTTACGCAACAACCGAATTACATTGAACAGTAATTTAGTTATTCGATCGCTAGTCGTTAACGCAGATTTTGGCCAATCCTGGATAATTGAAAGAGCAATTTATACAGGCGTTTTACAGAAAAGCAATCCTGACATGTAGCGCCCAGCGTCGCCACATACATCATTGCGTAAAACAAAGGCAACACTGCCGTAGGAATCGGGGTCGTAGAATTAGGAGCTAAAATCTCAGCCCCGACAAACCCTGCATTGACGATGTATTCCTTCAGTAATGGGACCATTGCGAGCACTAGCGGAATATTAGGCACAACCCTAGAGATTAGCCCAATCGTAAATAACAACACAATGCTTCCCAAAGCAATATTCTTTTCCAGAATTATCTCCAAAAACCCGGAAGCACTACTAATCACTCCAGTCTTCTGCAACACTCCAATCACCACAAAAATACTCATAAAAAATAGTATCGTACTCCAATCTACATCACATAAAATGTTATTAACGAAATCAATCCGACTACAGTGTGTGACCAGTAAACAAAGCACTGCACTTAACAGCGCGATCGTTACAGGCAAAACTGAAACCGGAAGCATTTTACCTACTACAAAGAACACTAAGACCAATAGAAAGATAATGGATTCGAGAATCAGGGCCTTGGGATACTGAATGGTAGGAAGCGGTAAATGATCCAGATTTGAAAGTTGAGTTCGCCAGATTTTTTTGAATAAAAACGGCACTATCACTCCATAAAACAGCCCTAGCGTCGTATGGCTTTTCGCGACATAGCCGATCGCCTGTTCTAGGGTCAAAATATTTAACATCACGAGCATCAAAGCTCCCAGCATGGCCGCAATAGTCAAATGGACCTATCCCAGCGTAATTACACCAATGACCCCTACAAAAATCATTAGGGATGCGATCGATTGCCACTGATCCAGTGTGTTCTCCGAGTGTAAGTCTAAAGGGTAAGCGCGATCGATTATGGGTACTCTAGCGGAATCTAACTATCCCGTAATGTACATCACACAAATCTCGTCTTCTATCGTCCTTTTCCTTACTATGCACCTAACACGGTGTTCATAACTGCCATGGCCTCCCCACACCCTAAACCTCAGAACCTGCAAGCTCGATCGATTCGTCGAAAACAAATTCAGCACCAGTTAGCGTTCTCATCTATTGTTACCGTTTTAGCATTGTCAGGTTGTGCTTCGGCACCGGATGAGTCGGATAAGCAGACTATTGCAGCGCCTGTGGTTCAGAAGGTTCCGGCATTGTTTTATGAAAGCACGGCTCAGTGCGAGGCGGATACCCAAAAACAAGAGGTGGATTATCAGGCAAAGCTTAAAGCTTACGAACTTAAAGCCTCCGAACTTAAAGCCTCTAACACCAAAAAATCAACCGTTGCACCCACAGCGCCTGCCCTGAGTCCATCGGATTGTGAAGCCCAAATGGCGGCGGCTAAACGCGAACACGATCGACATGCCCCCGTGTATCAGACCCAAGCTGAATGTGAAGCCGATCGTGTTCGCTGCGAAACTACCCCTGCCTATATTTCAAGCGGGGGCTATCGTCCTAGATTCGGAGGCACATACCTTTATCCTTACTGGACCGGAGCAAGCAGCAACTATGCCGGGGAGGGAAATCGGGTATACCCACCTCACACGGTATATGCGGGGAGTACGCCTAGGGAGGTGATTACGCCGGAGGGCAGTGTTTTACAGAATAATCGATCGGGCGCAGTCAGTGCTCCGCAGCCAACGGGAATTGATGCTCCGACGCGTCCTGCGGGATATTCGGCGCAGGGTACCATTACAGGGAGAAGCCGATCGGGGTTTGGGTCAACGTTTAAGAGCACTGGGTCTGGGGGGAAGTAAGACGTATGAAAGCACGCATGAAAGCACGTCAAGTGGAAAGTCGTCCGGAGTGGCAGGCCCATATTCAAGACAATGCATATCAGTCTGACGTCTTGAGTGATTCTGAGCAACAGTATTGGGTCGAAGCGTTACCGACAGCCTTTGCAATTCAATTTGGGACGCAGGAAGAGACGGCTATTGCAACGGCAACAGAACTGCTGTGGGAGATGTGTGTAGAGTTTTTGGATTGGTTTTTTACGGAGGAGACGATCGGGGCAGTGGACGATCGGTTGCAGACTCTTAAGATTGCCAAACCCTATTGGAAGGCGATTCGGGAGAGTTGGGACAATGAAGATCCGCATAGAAATTTGTCGCTCTGTAGTCGATTTGATTTGGCGGTTACGGAAACTGGACAAATTAAACTTTTAGAAATCAATGGAGAAACGCCGTTGTTGGGGGCTGAAACGGTTTACCAGTGGAATTGGTTTGTGGACTATATGGCACATCATCAGGGTGGTCTTTATCCATTGCCTCAGGATGCCAGCCAGTTTAATGAGTTTTGGGAAGGCATCGCTGCACAATGGCGACAGATTGCAACCGCCTATGATTTGAGACAAACCGGGATTTCATTTTTAGTAGATGAGAACTTGAGCGAAGATTCAGAAATGGCCATGCAGTTAATCCAGATTTTGCATGACGAAGTTGATCCCGAGATTCATGTCCAACTGGTTAATTTGCGGAGTTCTCAAGACGAGTGGGGAGTCGAAATTCAGCCGGGACTTGGGATGGATGAGGCGGGGTATTTTGTCGATCACCGCAACGATCGAATTCGAGTCCTTTGGAAAATGTACGATTGGAGCGATCTGCAAAATGACATGGCAAACAATGACACGATTCGACCATTTGTTCAGCAACTCGATCGGGGAGATACCCTAGTCTTAGAACCCCTCTGGAAACAGGTTCTTTCAAACAAAGGAGCCATGGCCTTTATTTGGCAACAGTTCAAAAACTCCATCTACCATGAGTACTTATTAGAAACTTATTTTGACACCGATCTTTCGTCAGAAGCGACGACGTTGTTATTCGGTAGCCATGTAAAGAAGCCAATGCTCGGATTTGAAGGCGTGGGAATTTCAATAGAAACCAGCGGCGGGTCTATGGAGCGCCGAGAAAGCTTGGGCTATGGAGATGAAGGCTGTATTCTTCAGGAGTATATCGAGCTTCCCCAAGCCTATGGCTATCACTACGTGATTGGGAGTTGGGTGATTGATGGTGGGGCGGCGGGTCTTATTATTCGAGGCGATCGGTCTAAGATTACAGGCCGCCATTGCTTAATTATCCCTCATATTATTTCTGATTATGATTAATACACACAATAAAAGTACCCATAAAAGCGACTATAGAAACAATCAGTGGAGATTAGACGGGGTGCTCCCGATCGAGCATCAGATTTTGCCCCACTATTTTAAATCTGCACCAAAAGGACTGGTTAATAATTTCTGTACATTGTTAAGTCGAGATACCTTCTCTGAAGGAGATGCGCAGGTTCTTTATGATTATTTGATGCTTCGTAAGACCGAGTTTTCAGGTCCTTTTGTCACGATGCTTAAAGGATGGCTTGGGGATGAGTTGAAACATTACGAGGCATTGCGACGGACTTATCACTGCATTTCGGGGGTTAGCTTCCTGGAAATGGATCGGTTGTTCGCGGCGAGGGTTCATGAGATTCAACCGATCGATCGAGTTTTGGTAGACGAGTTTACAATTCTCGTGACGATGATGTTTGATGAAATAGGTTCTGTGTATTCTTATCGTCGGGATTTACGAGAATACTATTGTCACTTTGGACCAGAGATTCAAAACGTTGGTCGTCATTTAGTGAAAGATGAAGGATTACATTTTAGTCAGGCGGCTGAATTAATTTTAGATTTACATAGCGATCGACTAGACGAGATTGAAGCGTTGTTGCAGGATATTTCTAACCTTGAACATAGTCTGGGAACCTATTATAAAACCTTCTTTTTAGACCATGCTCAAGAGCAGTTCCGATTTCCACCACACTTCAATACCGTGATTATCCAAGTGGTTATAGCACGATTGGGATGCGCTTCCTATCCAGATGCATCGTTGCTCAAATCACTATGGCAAGGGATTGGAATAGAGTCGTCGCGATATCAGTTCAAGACCTTATTTTTCTTCCGCTAGATTACTCGTCTGGAACTGCTGCATTAACCAAGCCGTTGTCTTCGATTGGTTTTCCTGGCGACTTCGCTGAAGTGCTTGCGCTAACACCTCTAATCGTAACCCTGGTAAAACTAACGACTCCTGAATCCGTCGGGTACTTCCATCAGCGGCGATCGAAAACGCCACAATCTGCATCGCCTTCACATTCACAATCCAATATTCCGGAATACCCAAATCCTCATACTGCAACCGTTTCATCCCTAAATCATCGAGCAGCGACGTATCCGACACCTCAATCACTAAACTCGGCAGCGGATACTCATCCAAATTCACCACCCGCGTCCCCCAAGGAATCGCATCTGCCGTCTCCCCCACGTAGCAAGAAACATCAGGTTGAAATTCATCAAAACCCGTCTTCCGATAAGAACATCCATCTTTAGTCGTCAGCGGAAGCCCTTGACACGCTGCAAAAAACGATAGTGCAAACAGAATCAACGTATTGTCATTAGAATGATCAGATCCTGTAGACATGGGTTCAAACCGCATCCTTCCATCGTAGTAGTAGCTTTTTAATTTCGCCGAAGCTTCATCATCCGCAATCTTGACAAACGTGTCCCAAGAAGCAGGATGCCAAGTCTCAAGCGGCCAAGTCTCTTGGGGGGGTTGAATTTGAAATAGGGTTGTCATTACGATTCACCAAGAAACATCACTGCACAGGCTCATACTCATTCATTGTACACTTCTGAAACAGCAAGCCTTCAAGGGTTCTAAACCTCAGCTTCAGCATTATCCAACCCATCCATCAGGTATTTCGAGGCTCTTGGCGGATGATCCAGCGGCGAAAGAGTTCGATCGAGATTTCCCAGCGATCGTCCTTGGAGTGATGGGCGACATCGTGGCGTTTTAGGGTGTTGAGGGCGATTTGGGTGAGCTTGAGGTCTAGGTCTAAGATTTGGGAGATTTGGGTGGGGGTTTGGTTTGGGTGGTGGGCGAGGTGGACGAGGATGGGTTGTTGTTGGGGGTGTTGTTCGGCGGCTTGGTTCCAGACTCCGGTGAAGTAGTAGCGTCCGGAACTGTAGAAGTCGGGGTTGCCTAGGATGGTGGTGAGGTCTTCGAGGGTGAATTTTGCGTTGCGCGATCGGCTTTGCTCGAAGACTTGGGTGTTGTAGTGGCGGGTGAGGTGGAAGCCTATTAGCTGGATCAGGTAGGGTTGTCCGTTGGTGAGGGCGTGGGCTTCGTCGAGAAGTTCTGGGGCGAAGTCTAGAAGGTAGTCAGGATCAGGGTTGGCGAGGAGTTGGCGGGTGGCGCTGCGATCGAGGAAGCCGACGCGGACAGGGAGGATGCTGGCGAAGAAGGGGGCGAAGTAGTCGGCGGTCATTTCTTCTAGGGTGTGGAGTCCGGCGAAGGCAAAGGCGATCGTGGGGGAGAGCTGGATGAGTCCGCGCAGGTAGGCGAGGAAGTCAGGGCTGATTTTACCGTTAGAGATTAGGGTTTCTAGTGTTTCAAATTCGTCGAGGATGATGATTAGTTTTTGGTTGGTATTGGCGATCGCATTTCCTCGCCGTAAGGTAAGGTTTTGACGACTTCAAATGCCTGTTCTGCTTTTAGGGGAGATCTTTGTCGGAGATACCAGAAGCCTGCTGAAGTTGCTCTAGCGGGGGTGTCTAGTCGGGTATTTGAATTGACATTTTTTAAGAATTTGCGCTTTAAAAACTTTGGTAAAATGAAGAGTTCATTAATGAATTCTTGTTTTAATTCATCATTGATGGATGCCGAAGAATATTTAACCAGTTTCCAATCGTATGGAGACTGCGCAAGCTGGGCGACGTGGGAAATCAATTTCTCTGGTTGTGTTCGTGAAAGCACAAAATTAATGGATTGAATCGCGGGAATGAACTGAACAGTATAACGTTGCAGTTGATCAATCACTTCTAATCCTGCAACCCAGTCATTCTGAAGCCATTGCTTAAGAGTTTGAGAAAGCTGTAATTGGGGCAGGATCGTCATCCTTGGAAGATGCCATTGCTGCTGCCAAAATCGACGAGTGCCAGGACGTAAACCCCACAACCACAGGTCAGGACGAAGACTTGCCAAGCTAATTGATAAACCATATGAGCTGCCGAATGCCACGCCTCCCCAACTAACGACTAGCCCAAGCTGCTCACACAAGTAGCAAATAACAATTGGCGCGATGACTTGTACAATCAGACCCTGCAACCACAATTGGCTCTGGATGGGACTCTCTTGAAACCATTGCAGCTTCTTCTGCCATCCCCTCACTTCACTAAAGTCTTCTTCATCCCGCCCAAAGACTTCCACATACCACCGAATCGCCTGCGGAAAATAAAACACCCAATACAACAACCGAAAATAATCCAACGGATTCCACAACGACAAGGGACGAGTTAACCTCGGTGCCAAGTTCAGCTTTGGAACGCCACTGGTTTTCGTCTCATTGTTCATCCCGACTTTCCCTCTTGTTTGCATCCACTGGCGAACCGCCCCCGGCTCCCAATTCTGGGGGAGCCGAACCGTAATCATCACACCAGCTCAATCCGCAATCGTTTCCCTAGCACCAACGCCGCCTGTTCCAACATTTGCACCGTCGTTGATCCATTTTGCATATCTAGCAAGGCTTCGATCGTTGTAGGACTCATGCACATCCTCTCCGCCATTGCTGTTCTCGATAGATTTTGTTCCGCCATCAACTGCGTAATCTGAAACGTAATCACCCTTGTCCAAGCGATCGCCTCTGTCTGGGCCAAACAACCTTCCTCTTCCAAAAAATCATCAAAATTACTGCCTAAATGCTGACTCATTTTAACCCTCTTCCAAAGTGACTAATCGCTTCATTGCCAACGCCAAATCATCAACGGGTGTTTTCTGCAATTTTTTGACAAACCCATGTAGAAGCACAATTCAATCATCATAAATCGTGAACAAAACCCGTGCAATCCGATCGGGCAACATCGATCGAACTTCCCAGAGTTTCGGCTTGAGCTTTCGCACCAGTGGCATTCCCAGTGGAAACCCAAATTGCACCGTTTTGATATCCTCACCAATAATTTTACGCTCCTCTGACGACAATGACTTCAACCATTCCCGAACAGGCTCCCTTCCAGATGCCGTGCAATAAAAAATAACAGGCAAAGGCGTTTCGCGTTCCATACTCTCTACTCTACCAAAGATCTCATCATCGGCTCCCCCAGAATTGGGGGCTGGGGGGCGGTTCGCCTAGATTGGTTACATTCATTTCTGATTTTAAAACCCTAATTTTTCCATTGTCGATACAACTCAAAACAAGCCCGCATAACCTTCCCCGGATTGCCGCCAGTCTCTTGCATCATGCGATCGATCTCTCCCCCCGAAAACTGCACCGGACCATTCCCCAAGCGACTCGCGACAAACAATCGAATCATCTGTTCATCCCAGGCCTCCATCATCTCCTGAAGACAAATATTTTCAAACGGCGACACATTACCACTATCTAAAAACACCTGATCCAACGGCTCCCGCGCCGTCACCACCAACTTTAACGGCGACGACTGCCCACAATTGGCTAGCCCTCGCAACTGCTTTCGTACTGGATTCGTAAAGCCCTCCCAACTCATCACATCCGCCTCATCCAACATTAGCAAAATTCGCAAATTCCCCAACGCTCGATTCAACGGAACCCCTCGACAGTCTGCAATCCCAATCTCACTACATAAATACGTATAAAAATCCTAAGTACAGGACAAAAACTGAATGGCTTGCAATAGCTGCTGTCTGGCGATATTGAAATTGATCATGCCATCTCGAATATGGTCACAGCCGACCCGAAAAACACTTTTTGCCTTGCGACCGTGATTCTTAATCGGAATCGGGGTTTGAACCGTTAGCCATTCTCCCACTCGAATCGCCCAAACCATCGCTAGCGTTAAGAGCGCCACTAACTTACTCAATCGCTCCATCTCTCTCAGATGAGTATCCTCCAGATTGAATCCACGGGATTTTAGGATGCCAAATAGCGTCTCTATTCCCCAACGTTTCCCATAATCCGAGATTGCAGTCTCGACCGATTGTTGAGTCACAATGATCATCAATTCTCCATCCAGCAATTTCAGGGCGGC
>ENA-OBIO01000008-OBIO01000008.1-metagenomes-genome-assembly--contig:-NODE-8-length-129748-cov-5.96852_pt1 | contig 129748 bp, 134 predicted proteins | sample MGYA00153383_OBIO01 | MGnify analysis MGYA00153383 | reverse complement strand
GCGAGCGCAGGATGTCGTGGGTGAAGTGGAAGAGGGCGGCGTCGGCTCGATGGCTTGTTGCGGCAGTGATCGCCGTGAACTCGATCTCGGCGTCTTCGGCCGATGCTGCGATCAGCGTCACGTTCTGCCAGCGATGCCGCTGCACGCACTCGCGTGCTTTAGCGAGCATCTCGGGGCATTGCTCGATGCCGACGATGCGGCCGCGTGCGCCGACGGCGTGATGCAGCAGCGGCAGGCTCAGGCCGGTGCCGCAGCCCGCGTCGATCACCGTGTCGCCGGGGCGCAGCCCGAGCCTGGCCACTGCTGTACGACGTATCGGCACGAACAGCGCCAACTCCACGTCGTAGACCGACGCGCGGCGGCAGTATTGCGCCAACGCGGCCTTGTGCGGATTTGTCGGTGCGGGCATCGTGAAGGCGGATTTGAAGCAGGGTTCGATGCCAGACCAGCTGCCATCGGGTGACCGACGTGGCACGTTATCAGCGCCGCGATGCGATCGAGCCGTTTGGCCCAATCACGGGTCGGCACGTCCATCCGATCGAGGCTGTTCCCTGCGCCGGCAGGTGAATCGAAGGTCTGTTACCGTCCGGCCCCAGAGAGTTCCGAGGAGAAGCCGCATGAGCGGTCCAAGCAAACGCCTGCGCGATCTGACTGACGCTCGCCTGCGCGAGATGCGCCGCGGCGTGGAGAAGGAAAGCCTGCGCGCGTTGCCCGATGGCGGCCTCGCGCTCACGCCCCACCCAGCCGCACTCGGCTCGGCGCTGACGCACCCGCACATCACCACCGATTTCAGCGAGTCGCAACTCGAATTCGTCACCGGCGTGCACCCGAATGCGCAAGCCTGCGCCGACGAGCTGACGCAGATCCACCAGTTCACCTACCGCGCGATGCAAGCGTTGGGTGACGAGATGCTGTGGGTCTCCAGCATGCCGTGCGGGTTGCCGACCGACGAGACGATTCCGACCGGCCGCTATGGTTCGTCGAACATCGGCCGCGCGAAGAGCGTCTACCGCTTAGGCCTGGGCTACCGTTATGGCCGGCGCATGCAGACGATTTCGGGCATTCACTACAACTGGTCGATGCCCGGCATCACGACCGACGAATACTTCGGACTGATCCGCAATTTCAGGCGCGAGTCGTTCCTGCTGCTGTATTTGTTCGGCGCGTCGCCGGCCTTGTGTTCGAGCTTCGTCGCAGGGCGTGACCACGAGCTGCAAAAGCTCAAAAACCACACGCTGCACATGCCGCAAGGCACCTCCCTGCGCATGGGGCGGCTGGGTTACCAGAGCGACGCGCAGTCGACGCTCTCGGTCAGCTACAACAGCCTGGAGAGCTATGCCGCCTCGCTGCAAGAGGCGCTGACCAAGCCGTACCCGGCGTACGAAGCCGTCGGCATTCGCAACCCGGGTGGCGACTACAACCAGCTCGCGACCAGCCTGTTGCAGATCGAGAACGAGTTCTACGGCACGATCCGCCCGAAACGCGTGATCTTCCCGGGTGAGCGGCCGCTGCACGCGCTGCGTGAACGCGGTGTCGAATACGTCGAGGTGCGCTGCATGGACCTCGACCCGTTCGAGCCGGTCGGCATCAACGCGCAGACGATGCGGTTCATCGACATGTTCCTGCTCCATTGCCTGCTCACCGAGAGCCCGCCCGACACGGAGAGCGAGATCGGCGCACTCGCGCGCAACCAGCAGCGCGTGGCCGCTCGCGGGCGCGAGCCGGCGCTGCGGCTGGAGCGCTTCGACGCCGCGGTGACGCTGGCGGAATGGGGCGGCGAAATTCTCGTGGCGCTCGCGCCCATCGCGGCGCGCCTCGATGCGTTGGACGGTAGCGCGGGAACCCACTACCGCGACGCGCTCGCGGCGGCCCACGCCGTGCTGCGCGAGCCCGAAACCTCGCCCTCGGCGCGCGTGCTCGCGACCATGGCACGCGACTTCGACAGCTCTTACGTGGCCTACACGCGCGCGCAGTCGGTGCAGACGCGCAATGCGTTGCTCGCACTGCCGTTCGCCGACGACGCGCAAGCGCGCTTCAACGCCGAATCGAAGGCCTCGGTCGACGAGCAAAAGCGCATCGAGGCCAGCGACAGCCTGCCGTTCGAGGCCTACAGGCTGCAGTACCTCTCGGCCGAACGGCTCGGTGTTCCGGGCAAGCGCACGCCGGTGCGCGTGTAGCAGCGGTCCGGGCGGCCGGGCCAACTACCCGAAGAAACTCCGCACCGCCTGCATCAGTGCCGGCCAGTCGGTGAGCGCGACGAACGCGACACCGGCAAAAGCGCCGGCGATATGCGCGTCGTGGTTGACCCGCCCGCGCGCCTGGTGTGCCGCGTACCAGCTGTACGCGAGGTAGCACAACGCGAACACCGGCGCCGGGATCGGCACCGGAATCGGCAGGATGAAGATTGAGCTCTGCGGGTGATACACGATCGAGGCGAACAGCACCGCGAGGATCGCGCCCGAGGCGCCCAGGCTGCGGTACTCGGGCTCGTGCCGGTGCTTGAGCCAGGTGCCGGCGTCGCTCACCAGCAGCCCGAAGAAATACAACGCCAAAAAAGCCGGCGTTCCGATCGTGCGTTCGAGGCCGAAGCCGAAGGCCCAGAACGTGAACGCATTGAACAGCAAGTGCATCACGTCGGCGTGCAAAAAGCCGCTCGTGATCAGCGTGTGCCACTGCCGGCGCGGCGCCAGCCAATGCGGGCGAAAGAGGTTGCGGTCGACCATCGACGGCGCCCGAAACAGACCGATCAGGCTGGCTGCGACCATGGCCGAGAGCAGCAGCGCCGCACCGGGCGTGTCGTTGAGCAGGGCTTGCAGTTCGTTCATTACATTAGCTGCATCAGCTCACGGGCTCACAGAGGAAAAGACATGTGGATATTGACCGAGGCGCCACGCGGCAGCAATTTCTATGAAGCGCAATCGACGACCGGCAACAAGGCCTTGATCTCCGACACCTGCGACACCGTGATCTACGCGCGCTCGCAGGGCGCCGATGGCTATCGCATCGTCGCACAGCGTGGGCGCGAGACTTTCTTCATGGGCCCGACGCCGGTGCGTGGCGTCGAGGTCGACATGACGGCGCAGATGATGACGCTCGCCCGGCAGCTCGGTGCCATCGTACTGGTCTAAAACGAAATCAACCGCCGATCCGGCTCACCAGCGCCTTCGTGAATGCCGGTGTGCTCGCCGTGCCGCCGAGGTCACCGGTGCGCACCTTGTCGAGGTTGAGCGTTTCGTCGATCGCTTTGCGCAAGCGCGTGGCAAGCGTGGGCAGCTTGACGTGGTCGAGCATCAGCGCGGCGGCCAGTAGCAGCGCGGTGGGGTTCGCGATGCCTTTGCCGGCGATGTCGGGTGCCGAGCCGTGCACGGCCTCGAAGATCGCGGCATCGGCGCCGATGTTGGCGCCCGGCGCCATGCCGAGCCCGCCGACGAGGCCGGCGATCAGGTCGGAAAGAATGTCGCCGAACAGGTTGGTCGTGACCAGCAGGTCGAACTGCCACGGGTCGAGCACCAGCTTCATCGCGCAGGCGTCGATGATCACGGTGTCGAGCTCGAAGCGGCCCTTGTACTTGCGCTCGTACAGCTCGAGGCCGGTCTCGAGGAAGATGCCGGTCAGCGCCTTCATGATGTTGGCCTTGTGCACGATCGTGACCTTCTTTCGGCCGGTCGCGATGGCCATGTCGAACGCGTATTCGAGCAAGCGGCGGCTGCCGGCGCGGGTGTTGATGCCTGTGGCCATCGCCACGGCGTGCGGGTCGTCGTCGATCTGCACGTAATGCTCGTGGCCGATGTAGAGGCCTTCGAGGTTTTCGCGCACCACCACCAGATCGATGTTGTCGAAACGGCCACCTGGAATCACCGTGAGTGCCGGCCGCACGTTCGCGTACAGCTTGAACGCCTCACGCAGCCGCACGTTCGACGAGCGGTAGCCGCCGCCCGATGGCGTCTCGAGCGGCCCCTTGAGCGCCAGCCGCGTGCGGCGGATGCTGTCGAGCGTGGCCTTGGGCAACGGGTCGCCGCTGGCCTGCACGCCGCCGAGGCCGGCGATCTGGCGGTCCCAGACGAACGGGGCCTTGAGCGCCTCCAGCACCGCCAGGGTTGCATCGACGATCTCGGGGCCAATGCCGTCGCCGGGAATCAGGGTGGCTTGAATGGGGGTGGTCATCGCGGTTCTCTCGGCGGTTCGGGAAAAGGCGCGCTGGAGCGCCCTGTCGAGCAAGCATACGCCGGGCCATCGGCAGCTCAGCGGATGCGCCAGCCGCTCAACCGCGCGTGAACAGCAGCACCGCGTTCGTGCCGCCGAAGGCGAACGAATTGCTGATCGCGGCGCGCAGGTGCGGCGCCGCGCCACCGGTGGCTAGCACGAGGTTCATCGCGCAGGCCGGATCCATCTCGGCGCAATGCGCGCTCGGTGGCAGCTCGCCGCGTTGAAGCGCAAGCACCGTGATCACCGCTTCGAGTGCGCCAGCCGCGCCGAGCAGGTGGCCGTGCAGCGCCTTGGTCGAGCTGACGCGCAGGGCATCGAAGTCGTCACCCCACACCAGCGCCAGCGTGTCGCGCTCGACCACGTCGCCGATGCGCGTGGCGGTGCCGTGCGCGTTGCAGTAGCCGATATCGCGCGGCTGCAGATCGGCGCGGCGCAATGCGGCGCGCAAGGCACGCGCCTGGCCGGGGGCGTCGGGTTTGGTCAGGTGGGTGGCGTCGCTGCTGATGCCCCAGCCGGCTAGCTGCGCGTAGACGCGTGCGCCGCGGCGGCGCGCGCGCTCGGCCGATTCGAGCACCAAAATGGCCGCGCCCTCGCCGAGCGCGAAGCCGCTTCGGTCGCTCGCGAACGGTCGCACGGCCTTGGCCGCGCCGCCGGGAGCGAAGGTCGCGAGTGTTTGCATCGCCTGCCACGCCATCACCACGCCGGGCACAATCACCGCCTCGCTGCCGCCGGCGATCGCCAAATCGAGGTCACCGCGCTGAATCGCTGCCGCGGCCTCGGCGATGGCTACCGCCGACGACGCACACGCGACCGAATACGTCAGCACCGGGCCTTGCACGCGGTGGCGCATCGCGATGTGCGCGGCCGGCGCGTTCGGCATGAAGGCGGGGATCGTCAGCGGCGATACGCGCGCGCTGTTGCTGGTGCCGGATCTGGTGACGTTGCCGTTGCCACCGACAGTGCCGCTGCGGTAGGCCGCTTCGAGCGCCGTCGCGCCGCCCATGCCGCAACCCACGTAGACGCCGATGCGCTCGGGGTCGAGATCGGCCGGCGAGCCCGCGTCGCGCATGGCCATATCGGCGGCGGCCACCGCGAGCTGGCTGACGCGGTCGACACCGGCCAACTGCAGCTTGGTAAACCAGCGCGCCACGTCGAACGGGGCTGTGGCGGCAGCTGCAGGCTTCGCGAGTTCGGGGAAGACGGCCTGCACCGCCGATTCGCCCCGCATCAGCGCCGCGAACAGCGCTTGCAGGTCGTCGCCGTGCGGTGTGACGGCGCCCAGGCCGGTGACGGCGACCGGCGCGTTCACGCCGGCTGCTTGGCCCGGATCTTGTCGACCGCGGCGGCCAGTTCGGCGAGGGTGTCGATGTTGGAGTCTTCGTCGGACATCGAGATCGCGAAGCGGTCTTCGATCGCGAACAAAAACTCGACCAGCGCGAGTGAATCGAAGCCCTTTTCGCGCATCGACGCGTTCGGGTCGAGCGTGGCCGGATCGATGTCGAACTTATCGTGGATCAGTTCCTGCAGTTCTTTCAACGAGCTCATGGGGTGGTGTCCGTAGGCGTGCGCGCGATGATATCCGCAGCATTGCGCGCTCTGCCGGGGTGCCAACGCAGCGAGGGCAGCGCGAACACGAGGCCGAGCAATGCGCCGGCGAGGACGTCGAGCACCACGTGTTGTTTGATCGCGAGCGTCGACCAGCAGATCGACAAAAACCAGCCGAGGTTGGCCAGCCGCAAGCCGAGCGGTGCGCGCGCGCCGCGCAGCAGGTGCTCGATCCAGACGACCGTGAACATCGCGATCGCGACGTGCATCGACGGGCACGCGTTACCGGTCGCGTCGATGCCCTGCAGCATCTGGAAACCGGGCATGCCGGCAACGTCGAGCACCACGGGCGGCACGGCGGTCGGCCAAAAATAAAACATCGCCAACCCGGTGAGGCACAGCGCGCCCGCCCACAGCCCGTACACCACCAGCTCGACGAAGCGCAACTGCAATCCCGGCGCGATGCCGACGTACAGCCACAGTGAAAGGTAGGCGTACAGAGCGGCCGGCTGGAACGGGATCATCGGGTCGAGCGCTGTCAGCGGCATCACCGTCACCGCGTGCGCGGGGTGGCGCAGGAGGTGGAAGTAGCCGATGAAGAAGGCCCAGATCGCGGCCGATGTGCCCACGAGCTTCAGCAAAAAATGGCGGCGCATGCGCAGCGCGATCTCGGTCGTCCAGGGTGGTGGGTGCGTCATGCGCTGAACTGTCCCATGAGTTTTTGCATGCCGCAAAGATAAACTCATCCGCCATGAACACGCTGCCTTCGCGCACACGCGGCTCGCTGTCTGGTGCAATGAGATTGTCTCGATGAAAAAGGTTCAGCATGTCAGCGAAACGCCTGCGACGCAATTCCTTCGCGCGCACGGCATTTCGTTCACCGAGCATGTGTACGAGTACGTCGACCAAGGTGGCACGGCCGAGTCGGCGCGGCAGCTGGGTGTGCCCGAACACGAAGTCATCAAGACGCTGGTGATGCAGGACGAGCGCGCCCAGCCGCTGATCGTGCTGATGCATGGCGACAAGCAGGTGAGCACGAAGAACCTCGCGCGCCAGATCGGCGCGAAATCCGTTGAGCCATGCAAGCCCGAGGTCGCGCAGCGGCACAGCGGCTTCATGGTCGGCGGCACCTCGCCGTTCGGTCTGCGCAAGGCGATGCCGGTGTACGTGGAAGCGACGGCGCTGGCGCTCGAGCGCATCTGCATCAACGGCGGGCGGCGCGGGTATTTGGTGGGCATCGCACCGGCCGTGCTGACCGACTTGCTCGGTGCACGGCCAGTGAACTGCGCGTTGTGACGACATGCTCGCCGCAGGGCGCAAAATAGTGTCGCTTCGCCATCCTGCGCCCGCCGCCACCTCGCCATGCAGACCCTCTACCCCGTGCTCGCCACGCTCGCCGCTTACCTGATCGGCTCGCTGTCTTTCGCCGTGATCGTCAGCCGCGCGATGGGGCTCAGCGACCCGCGCACCTACGGCTCGGGCAACCCGGGCGCGACCAACGTATTGCGCTCGGGCAACAAGGCCGCGGCGATCCTCACGCTGCTGCTCGATGCGCTCAAAGGCTACGTTCCGGTCGTGCTGGTGAAGGAGTTCGGCGGCGCCTATGGCCTGGACGAAGGCACGCTCGCGCTCGTCGGCCTCGCGGCGTTTCTCGGCCACCTCTGGCCGGTGTTCTTTCACTTCAAGGGCGGAAAGGGCGTGGCCACGGCGGCGGGCGTGCTGTTCGGGCTGAACCCGTGGCTGGGCCTGGCGACACTCGTGACCTGGCTCATCATCGCGGCGTTCACGCGCTACTCGTCGCTGGCGGCGCTCGTCGCGGCAGTGTTCGCGCCGTTCTATCAAATCCTCGGTTGGGGTGGCGGGCCTGTGGCGATCACCGTGACCGTGACGGGCGCGCTGCTGGTCTACCGCCACCAAGCCAACATCGCGAAGCTGCTCAAGGGCACCGAGGGCAAGCTCGGCCAGAACACCGCGGGCGCGGCGCCGACCCGAACCCCGACCAAACGCTCAACCAAACATTCAACCAAGCACGGAGCGAAATCATGACCCAGGGCCTGCGCCGATTCCATGTCGGCGATCGACTGTCGGAGATGACCATCCACAACGGCACGGTCTACCTCGCCGGGCAGGTGGCGAACGACGCGTCTCGAGACATCCGCGGCCAGACCGAGCAGGTGCTCGCTGCGATCGACAAGCTGCTGCACGAGGCCGGCACCGACAAGGCGCAGATCCTGATGTGCCAGATTTTCATCCAGGACCTGGCCGACTTCGCGGTCATGAACGAGGTCTGGGAAGACTGGCTCGCCCCCGGCGACGCGCCACCACGCGCAACCGTGCAAGCGAACCTCGCCAAGCCTGATTGGCGCGTCGAGATGGTGGTGACGGCGGCAGTGTGATCGCGACGAAGCGTTCACTGCTCGGGCTTGTGGCATTCGTGGTCATCGGCGCGGCAGCGATGCAGGGCTTTGCGTGGTGGTCGCGCGAGCGGCTCGGCTCGCGGGTGGCTGCCGCCGCGAAGCCGGGTGACATCCACATGATCGCGTCGGTCACCTGCGTCTACTGCGCCGCGGCGCGTGCGTGGTTCATCGAACATCGCGTGCCATTTACCGAATGCCTGATCGAACGCGATGGCGTTTGCGCCGACAAGTACAACGCGTTGATGGCGCCCGGCACGCCGGTGATGCTGGTGCGCGGCAAGCGGCTGATCGGTTTCAGCGCGCAGGCGATTGCCGATGCACTTGCGACGCAGCCGCTTTGAAGTTTTCAACAACGAACCCGCATTCATGACCCAACGCGTACTCACCGGCATCACGACCACCGGCACGCCGCACCTCGGCAACTACGTCGGCGCGATTCGCCCGGCGATCGCAGCGAGCCGCGAGCCCGGCGTCGAGAGCTTCTTTTTCCTCGCCGATTACCACGCGCTGATCAAGTGCGACCAGCCGGCGCGCATCGAACGCTCGCGCCTCGAGATCGCGGCGACCTGGATCGCCGCGGGGCTCGACACCGAGCGCACCACCTTCTACCGTCAGAGCGACATCGTCGAGATTCCCGAGCTGACCTGGCTGCTGACCTGCGTCGCGTCGAAGGGCCAGATGAACCGCGCGCATGCCTACAAGGCGGCGGCCGATGCCAACGTGGCAGCGGGCGATGATGTCGACGCCGGCATCACGATGGGGTTGTTCAGTTACCCGATCCTGATGGCGGCCGACATTTTGATGTTCAACGCGCACCGCGTGCCGGTCGGGCGCGATCAGGTGCAGCACATCGAGATGGCGCGCGATCTGGCGCAGCGTTTCAACCACCTGTTCGGCAACGGCCGCGAGGTGTTCGTGCTGCCGCAGGCGAATGTCGACGAGCGTGTCGCGATGCTGCCGGGCCTCGACGGCCGCAAGATGAGCAAGAGCTACGACAACACGGTGCCACTGTTCGAGGGCGGCGCGAAAAGCCTGCGTGATGCGCTGGCCAAGGTCGTGACCGATTCGCGTTTGCCCGGCGAGCCCAAGGATGCCGACAGCTCGCACCTCGTTGCCATCTTCGAGGCCTTCGCGAGCGATGCCGAGCGGGTTGCATTCCGCAGCGAGCTGCAGGCCGGCATGGGCTGGGGCGACGCGAAGGCGCATGTCGTCGGACGCATCGAGCGCGATCTGGCCCCACTGCGCGCGCGCTATGCCGACCTGATGGCGCATCCCGAGCGCATCGAAGAGACGCTGCTCGAAGGCGCGCGCAAGGCGCGCAAGGTCGCCGCGCCGTTCCTCACCGAGCTGCGCGATGCGGTGGGCTTGCGGCGCATGGTGGCGGTGGCTGCACCTGTCTTCGCCGAGAAGGTGAAGGTCGCGATGCCGAGCTTCAAGCAATACCGCGAGGCCGGCGGCAAGTTCTATTTCAAGCTTGCGGCTGCGGACGGCCGCGTGTTGCTGCAAAGCGCGGCGTTCGAGTCGGGTCGCGATGCGGGCCAGTGGATCGCACGGCTGAAAAACGAGGGCGTGGCAGCGATTCCCGATGCGCCGGTCGCGCACGGCGAGGGCGTCAGCGCACAAGACGTGGCCGATGCGCTGGCCGCGTTGGCGCTGCAACCTCAGTAAGTCAGACCGATCGCGGCGCGGACCTCGCGCATCGTCGCCCGCGCCACGCCGCGCGCCTGCTCGGTGCCGACCTCGACGATCCACTGCACCTGCTTCGGGTTGCTCAGGAAGCCTTCGGCGCGCTCACGCCAAGGTTGTTGCTCGCGGATGATCGCGTCGATCACCGGCTGCTTGCATTCGAGGCAGCCGATGCCTGCGGTCGTGCAGCCTTTGTGCACCCATGCCCGGGTGTCAGCGTCGGAGTACACGGTGTGGAACTGCCAGACCGGGCAACGCGCCGGGTCGCCGGTGTCGGTGCGACGCACGCGGTCCGGGTCGGTCTGCATGCGTCTCACCTTGCGCTGGACCTCGGCCGGCGCCTCGCGCATCGCGATGCCGTTGCCGTAACTCTTGCTCATCTTGCGGCCGTCGAGTCCCGGCAGCTTGCTGGTTTCGGTCAGCAGCGTGGCCGGCTCGGGCAGCACGGTTTCGCCTTTGCCGTACAGGTGGTTGAAGCGCCGCGCCACCTCGCGCGTGATCTCGACATGCGGCGCCTGGTCTTCGCCGACCGGCACGAATGCGGCCTTGTAGACCAGGATGTCGGCCGCCTGCAGCAGTGGGTAACCGAGGAAGCCGTAAGTCGCCAGGTCTTTGCCGCGCCCGGGCGTAGAAAGCTGCTCGATCTGGTCCTTGTAGGTCGGCACGCGCTCCAGCCACGACAGCGGCGTGCCCATCGCGAGCAGCGTGAACAACTCGGCGTGCTCGGGCAAGCGGCTCTGGATGAAGAGCGTCGCCTTGGTTGGGTCGATGCCCGCGGCGAGCCAGTCGACCACCATGTCGTACACGTTGCGTTCCAGATCGGCATGTTCTTCGTAGTGCGTGGTCAGCGCATGCCAGTCGGCGACGAAGTAGTGGCAGTCGAACTCGTCCTGCAACTTCAACCAGTTCTTCAGCGCGCCGTGGTAGTGGCCGAGGTGCAGCGCGCCGGTCGGGCGCATGCCGGAGAGAACACGTTGCTTCATGCGACGCGAGTGTAGGCGGGCCAAAGCGCCGGGCCGCACCAAGCCTGTCCTGAGCCCTGTCGAAGGGCAAGGCCCGAACCGCTCGGCGGGTGGTTCGGCGTACTCGCGGAGCCGGGTGCTCTGTAAACTCCGCGCCCTGTGAAGCGAATAGTCATGCTCATTTCGGGCCGCGGCTCGAACATGGAGGCCATCGTGCGTGCCTGTGCCGCCGAGGGTTGGGCCGCGAGCGTCAGCGCGGTGATCGCGAACCGGGCCGATGCGGCGGGGTTGGCGTTTGCGCGCCAGCACGGCATCGCGACCGAGGTCATCGATCACACCGCGTTCGACTCGCGGGAAGCGTTCGACGCCGAACTCGCTCGCGCGGTCGAGGCGCACGTGCCCGATGTGGTCGCACTCGCAGGCTTCATGCGCATCCTGACCCATGCGTTCGTCGCGCGATTCGAAGGTCGCCTGGTCAACGTGCACCCGTCGTTGCTGCCAGCCTTCACGGGCCTGCACACGCATCGGCGCGCCATCGCGGCCGGCTGCAAGCTCGCGGGCGCGACCGTTCACTTCGTCGCGCCGGCGCTCGATCACGGACCGATCATCGCGCAGGCCGTGGTGCCCGTGCAGCCGGGCGACACGCCCGAGGCGCTCGCCGCTCGCGTGCTCGAGCGCGAGCATGTGCTGTACCCACGCGCGGTGCACTGGCTGGTGCAAGGCCTGCTGCGTACGACCGACGGCATCGTTTCGCATACCTGCGGCGAGCCTCAACTGCTGCGTTAGAACAAACTCGCGGCAATGTTGATGGTTAGTGCGAGGATCGTCGTGTTGAACGCGAACGAAAGAATCGCCTGCAGCAACACGAGGCGCCGCATCGGGCGCGTCGAGATTGACACGTCGGCCGTCTGCGAGGCCACGGCAATCGTGAACGAGAAGTACAGGAAGTCGGCGTAGTCGGGCCTGAAGGTCTTGTCGGGGTCGGGAAAGTGCAGCCCGGTGCCGTGTTGCGTTCGGTAGTACAGGCTCGCGTAGTTCATCGCGAACAGCGTGGGCAGCAGCAGCCACGAGCCGGCGACGGTCACGAGCGCGAACAACACGTGCGGCACTGCGTGGTGCGGGCCCTGCTTCGCGCCCGCGAGCTCGACCACGATCGCGACGATGCTGAACACCACCGCAACGACCACGATGGTCAGCACCACCGCCGCACCTTCGGCCTGCGCGATCGCGCTGCGGCGCAAGTGCTCGTGGTCGGCCTTCAGCATCAACCAGCCGACCATCACGAGGAAAAGCCAGACGCCTGCGTTCCACCCGATCAGCGCGCGCGTGATCGGTTGCCCGATGCCCGGCAGCAGCACAGCGACCGCCACGCCGATGGCGATCGAGATCAACATGCGCGGGCGGGTGCGCGCGTGCCAGAGCAGCCCGGTCATGGTGCCGTCATCGGAGCAAAGCGAGGTTGCACCACGCCATCGATCGCGACGGTCTCGAAGAACATTGCATGCGGCCGCACCCACCAGCCGGTCGCGTTGTAGAGCGGCCGGTAAACGACCAGCGGCTGGTGGGTTTCGCTGTGGCGCGCCACGCCGATTACCTCGTACTCGCCGCCCTTGTAGTGGCGGTAACGCCCGAGCCGGGTCGCTGGCAGGGCAGGGAGGTCGGCGGCGTCATCGGTCATGGGCCAAGGATAATCCGCTGATGCACCCGAACGCCTTGCTCGAACTCGCGACCGAACTGATTCACCAGGTCTTGCAACTGAAGCACCCCGCCGATGGCGTGGTGTCCGACTTCTTCCGTCGGCACCGCACGCTCGGCAGCCGTGAGCGCCACACGCTGGCCGAGACGACCTACACGGTGTTGCGCCAGCGCCTGCTGTACCAGCACCTCGCGCAGTCCGGCAAGGGCGAGATGGAGCGGCGCCTGGCCGTGCTCGCGTGGCAGGGCAACGAGGGCTTCTTGCGTGCGGCGCTTAACGAGGCCGAGCAGCAGTGGCTTGCGCAGGTGAGCCAGGTCGATCGCAGTGCGCTGCCCGAGAAGCTGCGTCACAACCTGCCCGAGTGGCTGGCCGAGCGCCTGCAAGCGGCCGTGGGCGAAGAGTTCTGGCCGCTGGTCGAAGCGATGAACCAAGGGGCCGGGCTCGACCTGCGCGTCAACACCTTCAAAGCCAAGCGCGACGATGCGCAGGCGGCCTTCAAGGCCGAGAACATCGAAGCGCTGCCGACACCGTATTCACCGCTTGGCCTGCGCATCGCCAGCAAGCCGGCGCTGCACAAGCTCGACGTGTTCATGCGCGGCGATGTCGAAGTGCAAGACGAAGGCAGTCAGTTGCTCGCGCTGATGACGGGCGCCAAGCGCGGCGAGATGGTGGCTGACTTTTGCGCCGGCGCCGGCGGCAAGACGCTCGCGCTCGGCGCCGAGATGCGCAACACCGGTCGACTGTATGCGTTCGACATCTCCGGTCACCGGCTCGCCTCGCTGAAGCCGCGGCTCGCACGCAGCGGTCTCTCGAACGTCTACCCAGTGCAGATCGCGCACGAGCGCGACGAGCGCATCAAGCGCCTGGCCGGCAAGCTCGACCGCGTGCTGGTCGACGCGCCCTGCTCGGGGCTGGGCACGCTGCGCCGCAACCCCGACTTGAAGTGGCGCCAAACGCCGCAGTCGATCGACGAGATGCGCGTCAAGCAGGCGGCAATTTTGGCCAGCGCGTCGCGATTGCTGAAGTCGGGGGGTCGCCTTGTCTACGCGACATGCAGCCTGCTCGACGTCGAAAACGATGAGATCGCGCAGGCCTTCACGGCTGAGCGTGAGGCCGATTTCAAGGTTGTGCCGGCGGTCGAAGCGTTGACCAAAGCGCATGTGGCGCAGGCCGACACGCTGGTGCGCGGCGACTATCTGCGCCTGTGGCCGCATCGCCACGGAACCGACGGTTTTTTCGCGGCGGTGTGGGAGCGTCGTTGAGATCGCGCTGCACGCCCCGAAATAACTAACATTGATGGGCTCAAACCCGTCAGGTCAATGGGGTCAGGCGGGGCCTGCGCTCTACAATCGAGAGCTGTGTTTTAAGCAGACTCAAAAAGGTAAAAATGGATTCGTTGATGTTGGTTTGGGACGCGCTGATCAACTGGCTGGCCAATGGCCTGCTCGGGGCCTCGTGGTGGCAGGTGCTGTTGTTCGCACTCGTCGTCACGCACATCACGATCGCGTCGGTCACGATCTTCCTGCACCGCGCACAGGCGCACCGCGCACTCGAGCTGCACGCGATTCCGTCGCAATTTTTCCGCCTCTGGCTGTGGCTCACGACCGGCATGGTGACCAAGGAGTGGGTCGCGATCCACCGCAAGCACCACGCCAAGTGCGAGACCGAAGACGACCCGCACAGCCCGCAGACACGCGGCATCAAAGCGGTGTTGCTGACCGGCAGCGAGATGTACCGCGCCGAGGCCAAGGTCGAAGAAACCATTTCCAAGTTCGGTCACGGCACACCCGATGACTGGATCGAGCGCAACCTCTACACCCGCTTCAGTTGGCAGGGCGTGGGCGTTATGTTGCTGATCAACCTGGCGCTGTTCGGCGCGATCGGCGCGGCAGTGTGGGCGCTGCAGATGGCGTGGATCCCGATCACCGCGGCCGGCATCATCAACGGCATCGGTCATTGGTGGGGTTATCGCAATTTCGAAGCGCCTGACGCATCGACCAATATTTCGCCTTGGGGCATCCTCATTGGCGGTGAAGAGTTGCACAACAACCACCACACCTACCCGACCTCGGCCAAGCTGTCGGTCAAGCCCTATGAGTTCGACATCGGCTGGGCCTACATCCGCGCACTCGAGATGATGGGCCTTGCGAAGGTTCGCAAGACGGCGCCGCTGCTCAAGCTGGGCACCGTCAAGCCCGTCGCCGACGACAAGACGCTCGAGGCCATCATCGCCAACCGCTACGAGGTGATGGCCAAGTACGCGCGAAACCTGCGCCACGCGAGCCGGGCCGAAGCGCAGCGCCTGCGGGCCGAAGGCTCGGCCAGCGCCGCCAAGCTCGCCAACATGGAACTCGCCAAGCGCTGGTTGCACCGTGACGAAGACAAGATCCCGCATGCGGTGAAAGCGCAGATCGCGGCGGCTATCGAGCACAGCCCCGCCCTTGCCAAGCTAGTCGCGATGCGTGAGGAACTGCGATCGCTTTGGACGCGTACGAATGTTTCGGCCGACCAACTCGTGGCCGATTTGCAGGCTTGGTGCAAAAAGGCGGAGGAGAGCGGCATTGCCGCGCTGCAAGAGTTTGCGCTGAAGCTGCGGGCCGCGCACGCCTGAGTGCAGTCAGCGGAGACAGAAAGGGCCGCGATTGCGGCTCTTTTTTTGAGTGCTCGTTCGCCGCGGCGATCCACGCGGTCAACAAAAAACCCGCCATTTGGGCGGGTTTTTTTCGGCAGCGAAAAACGCTACGCGGGTTATCTCAACTTCGTTTCCTTGTAGGTCACGTGCTTGCGCGCCTTCGGATCAAACTTGATCATTTCCAGCTTTTCGGGCGTGGTCTTCTTGTTCTTGTCGGTCGTGTAGAAATGACCCGTGCCTGCGCTGGATTCCAGCTTGATTTTCTCGCGTCCACCTTTTGCCATGATCAGCTCCTGGGCTCAGATTGCACCGCGGACACGGAGGTCGGCGAGGACCTTCTCGATGCCCACCTTGTCGATCAGGCGCAGAGCCGACGCGGTGATGCGCAAGCGCACCCAGCGATTCTCGGCCTCGACCCAGAAACGGCGGTACTGCAGGTTCGGCAGAAAGCGACGCTTCGTTTTGTTATTCGCGTGGGAAACGTTGTTACCCACCATCGGACCTTTGCCCGTGACCTGACAGACGCGCGCCATAACGCTTCTCCTAATCGATTGAATCCCGCTACCGAAAGTTCGGCAAGCTTTCCATTATAGCCCGATTCCTCGAGTCGCTGACCTGCCAGCGGTCACTGTTGTTCGAGGAAGCGTTGCGCATCGAGTGCGGCCATGCAGCCGGTGCCGGCGCTCGTGATGGCTTGGCGGTAGACGTGATCCTGAACGTCGCCAGCCGCGAAGACGCCGGGCACGCTGGTCATCGTCGCCATGCCAGACAAACCGCTTTTCGTGATCAGGTAGCCGTCTTTCATCTCCAACTGGCCCTTGAAAATGTCGGTGTTGGGCTGGTGGCCGATCGCGATGAAGCAGCCGGTGAGCTTGAGTTCGATGTCAGCACCGCCGTTGGTGCTTTTGAGCCGAACGCCGGTCACGCCGGAGGCATCGCCCAGCACCTCGTCGAGCGTCTGCCAAAGGTGCAGTTGCATCTTGCCTTCTGCGACCTTCGCGTGCAGCTTGTCGACCAGGATCGCCTCGGCGCGAAACTTGTCGCGGCGGTGGATGAGGTGCACCTTGCTCGCAATGTTCGACAGGTACAGCGCCTCTTCGACCGCCGTGTTGCCGCCGCCGACAACACAAACCTCTTGCTCCCGGTAGAAGAACCCGTCGCAGGTCGCACAGCCGCTGACGCCGCGGCCCATGAACTTTTCCTCCGACGGCAGTCCGATGTACTTCGCAGACGCGCCGGTCGCGAGTATCAGTGCGTCGCAGGTGTAGCTACCCGAATCACCCGTCAGCGTGAACGGGCGCTGGCTCAGATCGACGGTGTTGATGTGGTCGAACACGATTTGCGTGTTGAAGCGCTCGGCGTGTTTCAGAAACCGCTGCATCAGGTCGGGGCCCATCACACCGTCGACATCGGCGGGCCAGTTGTCGACATCGGTCGTCGTCATCAGTTGTCCGCCTTGCGCGATGCCGGTGATCAGCATCGGCTTCAGGTTAGCGCGTGCCGCGTAGATGGCAGCCGTATAGCCGGCCGGGCCCGAACCGAGGATCAAGACGCGGGCGTGTTGGTTGGGTATGCTCATGAGAGTGTTTAGGTCCACAAAGTATTCGTGCATGCCTGATGCGTTAGCGCGAGAGTCTGACATGGGGTTCGATCGGGCTGGCGCCAACCGCTTTAATGGCGACAATAGCGAAACCGCAGGCTAAGTAAATAATTCGGGACTGCCGTTACTTGCTTGCCCATTGGCATGGGTTCTCGTCAGCAACAACACGAAAGGCACACCGTATGGCAATGCTTTCCAACCTCGATCTGATCCGGCGCGTGCCGTTGTTTTCACTTCTCACCAACGACCAGGCGCAGGGCATTGCCGACAGCGTCGTCAAGCGCCGGTTTCGGCGTGGCGAGATCGTCGTGGAGCACAACAAGAAATCGAACGCACTATTCATTTTGCTGACCGGGCGCGCGCGCGTGCTGACCGCCGATGCGCGCGGTCGCGAAGTGATCCTCGCGGTGTTGCAACCCGGCGACTACGTCGGCGAGATGAGCCTGATCGACAACGAACCCCATTCGGCCACCGTGCGCGCCGAGGTGCAGACCGACATGCTTATCTTGGGCCGCGCTGAGTTCGCGCGCTGCCTGCCTGAAAATTCGAGTCTCTCCTACGCAATCATGCGCGGCCTGGTGCAGCGCTTGCGCAGCGCCGATCGCCAGATCGAATCGCTCGCGTTGCTCGACGTCTACGGTCGTGTCGCCCGCACGCTGCTCGACATGTGCGAGATGGAAAACGGCGTCAAGACGATTCGCAACAAGGTCTCGCGGCAAGATCTCGCCAAGGTCGTCGGCGCCTCGCGCGAGATGGTCAGCCGCGTCATGAAGGACCTCGAGGAACGCGGCATGATCGAGACCCAGGAAAACGGCTCGGTCATCATCAAGGAACAGTTGACGAATTGACCGCCGCCTCGCGCCGATCGCCAGCCAGTCGTTTGGCGCGATCGGCCACAATCCGGCGATGACTTTTCCTTTAGGCTCGCTGCGCTCCGATGGCGCCGCCCCCACCAGTTTCACGGCCAGCAGCGCAAGCCCGAAGCGCGATGCTTCCAGCAAGCGTTTGCACGCACCCGCCTCGGCGCCGCATCACGCCGCGGGTTGGCGTGCCCAACTCGGTTTGCTGATCACCGGCGTGTTGTGGCTGTTGGCGGTGCTGGCCCTCACGACGCACAACGCGGGCGACGCGGCCTTCTCCACCACGGGCACAACGGCGCTCGCGCAAAACAAGGCCGGCGCACTCGGCGCGTGGTTTTCCGACCTCGCGTTCTTCGTGTTCGGTTATTCGGTGTGGTGGGCCGTCGCGGTCTCGTTGCGCATCTGGCTCGGCACGCTGGCGCGCGTGCTGCGCAGCGATCAGGCCGGGACGCATCCAATCGTCGGTGCGCCCAAACCGGTTTGGTTGTTCTGGCTCGGCCTGACGTTGCTGCTGGCCGCCAGCTCGTCGCTCGAATGGACGCGGCTCTACCAATGGGAAGGTCGGGTCGCGGGCGGCCACGCGGGCGGTGCCGTCGGCTACACGCTGGGCAGCCTGAGCCAGCAGTGGCTCGGCTTCGTCGGCTCGGGTGTGCTGTGGATCGCCACGCTCGTTGCCGGCATCGCGCTCGCACTGCGCTTCTCGTGGTTGCGCCTTTCCGAAGGCATCGGCGCGTGGGTCGATTCGTTGCGCGAAAAACGCACCATGCGCTTCGAGCGCGCCGAAGACGTGCGCGTCGGCGAGAGAGCGTTGCGCGAGCGCGAGGTAATCGCGGGGGTCGAGCATCGCTTGCATGAAGATCATTTGCCGATCGTGATCGAGGCGCCTGTCGTCGAAGTGCCCAAGAGCGAGCGCGTCGTCAAAGAGCGCCAGAAGCCGCTCTTCGTCGAGCTCACCGACACCAAACTGCCGCAGGTCGACCTGCTCGATGCTGCGCCCGGCCGCACCGAAAGCGTGACGCCCGAAACGCTCGAGATGACCTCGCGGTTGATCGAAAAAAAGCTCAAGGATTTCGGCGTCGAGGTGCGCGTGGTCGCGGCCTCGCCCGGCCCGGTGATCACGCGCTACGAGATCGAACCGGCGACCGGCGTGAAGGGCTCGCAGGTGATGAATCTGTCGAAAGACCTGGCGCGCTCGCTGAGCCTGATCAGCATCCGCGTGGTCGAAACCATCCCCGGCAAAACGACGATGGCGCTCGAACTGCCGAACCCGAAACGGCAAACGATCCGCCTCTCGGAAATTCTCGGCTCGACGGTTTACAACGACGCGAGCTCCCAGCTCACGATGGGCCTCGGCAAAGACATCGTCGGCAACCCGGTCGTGGCCGACCTCGCGAAGATGCCGCACTGCCTTGTCGCGGGCACCACAGGCTCGGGCAAATCGGTCGGCATCAACGCGATGATTCTGAGCCTGCTCTACAAGGCCGAAGCGCGCGATGTGCGGCTGATTTTGATCGACCCGAAGATGCTCGAGATGAGTGTCTACGAAGGCATACCGCACCTGCTGTGCCCGGTCGTGACCGACATGAAGCTCGCTGCCAACGCGCTCAACTGGGGCGTCGGCGAAATGGAGCGGCGCTACAAGCTGATGAGCAAGATGGGGGTGCGCAACCTCGGCGGCTACAACAAGAAGCTCGACGAAGCCAAGGCGCGCGGCGAGCTGATCCCGAACCCGTTCAGCCTCACGCCAGAACAGCCCGAGCCGCTCGATCGCCTGCCCAACATCGTCATCGTGATCGACGAGCTGGCCGACCTGATGATGGTCATCGGCAAGAAGATCGAGGAGCTGATCGCGCGCCTCGCGCAAAAGGCGCGTGCCTGCGGCATCCACCTGATTTTGGCCACGCAGCGTCCGAGCGTCGACGTGATCACCGGGCTCATCAAGGCCAACATCCCGACGCGGCTGAGCTTCCAGGTCAGCAGCAAGATTGATTCGCGCACCATCCTCGACCAGATGGGCGCGGAGGCCTTGCTTGGCATGGGCGACATGCTCTACATGCCCTCGGGCACCGGCTACCCGGTGCGCGTGCACGGCGCCTTCGTCAGCGACGACGAAGTGCACCGCGTTGTCGAGTACCTCAAGAGCCAGGGCGAGCCGAACTACATCGAAGGCATCTTGGAGGGCGGCGTACTCGATGACGGCCCCGATGCGCTGACCAGCGAAGGCGGGGTGATGGGCGGCGGCGAGAGTGACGCGATGTACGACCAGGCGGTGGCGATCGTGCTGCAGCACAAGCGTGCGTCGATCTCGCTGGTGCAACGCCATTTGCGCATCGGCTACAACCGCGCGGCGCGGCTGCTGGAACAAATGGAGAAGTCTGGACTCGTGTCCAGCATGTCCACCAACGGCAACCGGGACATCATTGCCCCGAATCGCACCGAATGACTTCACTGCGCCGAATGAAGAAGCTCCTCATCGCGTTGTCACTGGGTTTGGCCGCGCTGGCTGCCCGTGCCGATTCTGTCGACACTTTGCGCGATTTCATTCGCGACGTGAGGACCGGCCGCGCGCAGTTCACGCAAACCGTGACCTCGCCCGACGGCGCGAAAAAGAAAATCTCGACCGGTAACTTCGAGTTCTCGCGCCCGAACCGCTTTCGATTCGTCTATGCCAAGCCGTTCGAGCAGCAAATCGTTGCCGACGGCCAGAAGGTCTGGATCTACGACGCCGACTTGAATCAGGCTAGCTCGCGCAAGTTCACCTCCGCACTCGGCGCGACGCCCGCCGCGCTGCTCGCCGGTGGCTCGCTCGACAAAGACTTCGACCTCGCCGCGCTGCCCGCCAAAGACGGGCTCGATTGGGTCAGCGCCACACCGAAGGCCAAAGACGGCGCGTTCAAGGCACTGCGCATCGGCTTTCGCAGCTCGGCACTCGCCGCGATCGAAATCGTCGACGCGTTTGACCAGCGCTCGCTGCTGCAATTCAGCCAGTTCGCCGCGGGCGTGACTTTTGCCGCCGACACCTTCACATTCATACCGCCCGCTGGCGCCGATGTGATCGAGCAATGAAGGTCACGATCGTCGGTACTGGTCATGTCGGTCTCGTGGCCGGCGGGGCCAGACCGGCATGGACAACGAAGTCGTCTGTTTCGATGTGAATGCGGCCAGGATTGCGCTTCTCGAAATTGGCGGTATTCCGATCCACGCGCTTGGCCTGAACAAGATCGTCCAGCGCAACGCGCTGGCCGGTCGCCCGCGCTTCACGACCAACATGGCGAGCGCGGTCACGCACGGCACCTTGCAGCGTGGCTGGTGACCAGCGCCGCAAAGGCGCTCCATGAAGCCGACGCGCTGCCGATCGTGACCGATTGGAAAGAGTTCCGCACACCCGATCTCGACGCGATGCGCGAGGCACTGATGCACCGCGTCGTGTTCGACGGCTGCAACCTCGACGAGCTCGCAACCATGTGTCGCGCCGGCATCGAGCACCACGCGATCGGCAGGCCGACACGCTGAGGGGCGCAGGCGCCGATCGCGCGTCGACCTAGCCGCGCGATCGAATGCTCGCGTCGTTTCGCAGCCGCGCTTCTTGCACCGCCAACGCGCCGCTGCGGCCTGGAACCTCGCCGTGCAGCACGCGGCACTTCGGCAGCGACGCCGTGTCGACCAGCGCCGGCAGTTGGCCGAGGCTCGCGAAGCAGTGGCCCTGCGCGCGCCAGCCGTTCAGCAGGCGCTCGAACGAAGGCAGTAGTTTTTGCCCTTCGAGTTCGGCATGCAGCGTGTAAACCCGGATCGGTGCGTTGTCGTTCTCGGTCAGTGCGAGCACGGCGCGGTCGACGTTGTTCGCGTCGCAACCGTTCAGGCCGAGCAGCTCGTCGAGGGTCGGCAGCGTGGTCGGGAACTGGATCGGGCCGAGTACCGCGCCCGCCGCGTCGACCGGCACGAACGGCTCGCTGCCGCGCGTGTCCGATGCAACGGTGTAGCCGAGTTCACCTTCGATCCGCATGGCGTGATCGTTCATCTGCCAGCCTGCCGCGCCGTGTACGCGCGGTGCGTGGCCGAAGATTTCTGCGTAGCGGTCGGTCGCGCGTTTCATTTCGATGCGGGTCCAGTCGGCCGACGCGTCGGCCACGCGATCCTGCCAGCGCACATGGTCCCAGGTGTGCACGCCAGTCTCGAAGCCGGCCTGCGCGACCGAGCGCATCAAAGCGGCTTCGCGCCGGCCGATGTCCGGCCCCGGCAGCAGCGTGCCGTAGAGCAGCGTGCGCACCCCGTAGTGCTCGACGACCGAGGTGCGCGCCACCTTGCCGAAAAAGCCGGGTCGCAGTGCTCGCCGGATCGCGCGGCCGGTGTGGTCGGGTCCGAGGCTGAACAAAAAGCTCGCGGGCGCGCCGACGCGTTCGAGCAGCCGTGCGAGCGCGGGTACGCCCTCGCGCGTGCCGCGCCAAGTGTCGACATCGATCTTCAGGCAGAGGTAGGCCACAGAGTCGCTTCGTTCGGTCGGTGTGCGTGAAGCTCAATCGTTGAGGTGGCGCGCGTCGTCGAGTTGATCCCGGTAGTGGTCGAAGAGCCGGCCGAGCGCCTGCTGCATCGTGACCCGGGGCGCCCAGTCCAGGTCGTGCTTCGTGTTGTCGATTTTCGGCACGCGGTGCTCCACGTCCTGGTAGCCGGCACCGTAGTACGCGCTCGACGAGGTGTCGATCAGGCGAACCAGCGCCGCGCGTTCGCGGTATTCGGGCCGCGACACCGCTTCGGCCAGCATCATCTCGGCGAGTTCGCGCACCGAGTGGTCGTTGGCGGGGTTGCCGATGTTGTAAATGTTTCCGCGCGCGTTGCCACCCGCGTTGGCGAGGATGCGCATCAACGCGTCGATGCCGTCGTCGACGTCGGTGAAACAGCGGCGCTGCTGCCCGCCGTCGACGAGCTGAATCGGCTCGCCGCGCACGATGTGGCCGAGAAACTGCGTGATGACGCGGCTCGATCCCTCCTTGGCGGTGTGCAGGCTGTCGAGCCCCGGACCGATCCAGTTGAACGGGCGGAACAGCGTGAAGTCGAGCCCCTGCTCCTGGCCGTAGCCGTGGATCACGCGGTCGAGCAGCTGCTTCGAACATGCGTAGATCCAGCGCGGCTTGTTGATCGGGCCGTAGACCAGCGGCGAGGCTTCGGGGTCGAACTCGGCGTCGCCGCACATGCCGTAGACCTCGCTCGTGCTCGGGAAGACGACACGTTTCTTGTACTTCACGCAGTGCCGCACGATCGGCAGGTTGGCCTCGAAGTCGAGCTCGAACACGCGCAGCGGCTCGCGCACGTAGGTGGCCGGCGTGGCGATCGCGACGAGCGGCAGCACCACGTCGCATTTGCGAACGTGGTACTCGATCCACTCCTTGTTGATCGTGATGTCGCCTTCGAAGAAGTGGAAGCGCGGATCGTCGAGCCACGGCGCGACCCGTTCGGACTGCATGTCCATGCCGTAGACCTCCCAGTCGGTGGTCGCGAGGATCGAACGCGTCAGGTGGTGGCCGACGAAACCGTTGACGCCGAGGATGAGGACTTTGAGCATGGCAAGGTCGGAACGAGTCCGAAAAATAGGGGAAGGATGCCGAGCGATCGTGCGGATCAGGCCGCCGTTATTACGGCGGTCAAGGCGGTCAGGGTGGCCGTGCCGAAGCGAGCTTCGAACGCGGCCGCGTCGAGTGGCTCACCCGCGAGGGATGCGGCAAGCACGCGCAGCGAGCGGCCGTCGCTCGCCCGCAGCCAGAGCGTGTGGTCGCGTGCGAGCAAGGCCGGTGCGCTGTGGGCCGACTGCGGTTCGGCTTCGGCCGACTCGGCGGCCTCGGCAGGGCCCGGCCGAGTCCGCACGATGAGCACGCGCCCTGCGCGGGTGTCGAAGAACGCGCCCGGGTATTCGGGCGGCGCGACGGCGCGCACGAGGTCGTGAATCCGCCGTGCGGACATGCTGCTTACGATTCGCCCGTCTTCGGCGTTGCGTCCGCCGAAGTAGCCGCCTCGCGACAGGTCCTGCGGGGTTCGTGTCGCGCTGCCGTCGATCAGCAGCGGCAGCGCGCGTGCCATCACGATCTCGGCGGCCAGCGTGACCTTGTCGAAGACCTGGCGCGCGGTATCGTCGCGCAGGATCGGCACGGCGCACTGGTCGATCAGCGGGCCGTGGTCGGGTTTGATGTCCATGGCGTGCAGGCTGGCGCCGGTCGAACGCTCGCCGTTCAAAACGGCCCAGTTGACCGGCGCGCGACCCCGGTAGCTCGGCAGCAGCGATCCGTGCATGTTGTAGGCACCGCGGGTCGGCACGTCAAGCAGTGGCGCCTTCAGCATGTGGCGGTAGTAGAACGAAAAGAGGAAATCGGGCGCGGCGCGCGCGCACTCGGCAACGATCTCGGCAGCGTTCGCATCGGCCGGCGCGATGCAGCGCAGGCCGGCCTCGGCCGCGACCGCGACGACGCTGTCGAACCAGATCGCCTCGGCCGGGTTGTCAGCGTGCGTCACGACCAGCCGCACATCGACGCCGCCGTCTAGCAGCACTTTCAGGCAACGCACGCCAACGTTGTGGTACGCGAACACAATGGCGCTCGCGTCGCTAGGGGCTGCGTGCCTCGAGGGGCCGTGGTCTGAAGGGCCGGTCAAGATTTTCGCTCCAGGATCGCGCTGATGACATAGCGAGGCCTCGAACGCACCTCCTGAAAGATGCGGCCGACGTATTCGCCGAGCAGGCCGATGCCGAAGAGTGCCAGCCCGATCAGCAGGAAAGCGATCGCGAACAGCGTGAACAAGCCGCCTTCTTCTGGGCCGATGATCAGGCGGCGAGCCGCCAGCACGACGACCAACACGGCAGCACCACCCGAGACGGCCATGCCGAGCATGGAGAACCACTGCAGCGGCACCACCGAGAAGCCGGTGATCAGATCGAAGTTGAGCCGGATCAGGCTGTAGAGCGAGTATTTGGATTCGCCCGCACTCCGCTCTTCGTGGCCGACCTCGATCTCGGTCGGGTGCCGTGCGAACTGGTAGGCGAGCGCTGGGATGAAGGTGTTGATTTCGCCGCATTGGTTGATAAGCTGAACGATGTTGCGGCTGTAGGCGCGCATCATGCAGCCCTGGTCGGTCATCTGGATGTGCGTGATGCGCGAGCGCAAGCCATTCATGCTACGGCTGGCCCAACGGCGCCACGCCGAATCGCGGCGCATCCGGCGGATCGAGCCGACGTAGTCGTGCCCTGCGTCCATCGCGTCGAGCAGCCGGCCGATGTCTTCGGGCGGATTTTGCAGATCCGCATCGAGCGTCACGATGCGCTCGCCGCGGCAGTGTTCGAAGCCGGCCATGATTGCGCGGTGCTGGCCGTAATTGCCGTTGAACATGATCACGCGCGTCACGTCGGGCCGGCGTTCGAATTGCTCGGCCAGCAATTGCGCGGAGCGGTCGCGGCTGCCGTCGTCGATAAAGACCATCTCGTAGCCCATACCGAGCGCATCTAGGGCGGGGTAGAGCCGCTCGAACAACGCAGCCAGCCCCGGTTCTTCGTTGTACACCGGCACGATCACGCTCAGCAGCGGCGCGCCAGGCGCCGACGCGCTCAGGCCGGCGGTCATTCGAAGATCGATGGTTTCATGAGCGTTCATCGCGGTGGCAAACCTGTTTAGCGGCATGCGGCCGTGACGACATCGTGCAGCGCATCGCAGACCCGGTCGACATCGGCGTCGGCCATCGCCGGAAACAGCGGCAGACTGACGATGCGCTCGCCGACGCGTTCGGCCACGGGAAAATCACCCTCTTTGTGGCCGAGCCTGCGGTACAGCGTGAACAGGTGCATCGCCGGGTAGTGCACGCCGATGCCGATACCTCGCTGCTTCATGGCCTCGATGAACGCGGCGCGGTCGAGGCGCAGCGATTCGAGCGGCAGCAGGGCCTGAAACATGTGCCAGTTACTGTGCTCGAAGTCGGCGAGCGGCAAGCCCAGCCCCAGACTCCGATCGATGCGCTCGAAGTAGCGCTGCGCCAGGGATTTGCGGCGCGTGTTGAATTCGTCCAGCCGCTTCAGCTGGCCGAGACCGATCGCGGCGGCCACATCGGTGAGGTTGGCCTTGCCGCCGAGCTCTTCGACATCCATCCCGCCATCGGCGAACCGTTGCACGCCCTGCAGCCGGAGCCGCTCGAAGCGCGCCGCCTCGGCCCCGGTGCTCATCACGAGGCAGCCGCCTTCGGCCGTCGTCATGTTCTTGTTCGGGTGGAAGCTGATCGAGACCAGGTCGCCCTGGCAGCCGATCTCGTGGCCCCCGAAGCGCGCGCCCATCGATTGCGCGGCGTCTTCGATCACGCGCAGGCCGCGCTCGCGCGCGATCGCGTAGAGCCGATCGCGATCGACTGGCAGGCCGGCCAGATCGACCGGCAGGATTGCCCGCGTGGCCGGCGTGACGGCGGCCTCGATGCGGGCCAGGTCGATGTTGCGCGTGACTGGGTCGATGTCGACGAAGACCGGCTTCGCGCCGACCTGCAGGATCACGTTGCCAGTGGCCACCCAACTCAGCGGCGTCGTGATGACCTCGTCGCCCGGGCCGATGTCGGCCAGACGCAGCGCCAGTTCGAGCGCGGCCGTGGCCGAGTTGACGAGCCGCACCGGCCGGCCGCCGTAGCGCTGCGAGAGCGCGGCCTCGAGCGCCCGGCAGCGCGGCCCGGTCGTGAGCCAGCCGGAGCGGAGCACTTCGGCGACGTCGGCGATGGTGGCTTCGTCGATGCTCGGCCGCGTGAACGGCAGAAAAGGCAAAGGGCTCGGCGCGCTGCTCATGCCGCCACCCCCGAGCGCGCCACGATCACGACACCGATCAGGATCACGCCGATGCCGAGCCAGCGTTGCATCGACACGGCTTCGTCGAAGAGCCACATTGCCAGCAGCGCGTTGACCAGGTAGCCGATCGACAGCAGCGGGTAGGCGATGCTCACGTCGACGCGCGAAAGCGCGACGATCCAGACCACCACACTTACTACGTAGCAGGCGAGCCCACCCAGCACCGCGGGGTGCGTCGCGAGCGTGCCGGCCACGCCGCGCAATGCGCCGAAGCCGGCGATCGGGCCGACTGCGCTCGCGCCGGCCTTAAGAAGCAACTGCGCAACCGCGTTCAGCAAGACGCCGGCAAGGATGACGAACAGATCGGGAATTCGCATGGTCGGCGAGGCGGTCAGGGTTTCACGACGACGAGACGGCGGGCATCTCGATACACCACCTGCATCGGCAGGCCGAGCGCTCGGAGTTCGTCGAAGGTGGCCGGCTTCAGGTAGGCCGCTGCGCGCGGTTCGAGTCGCCAGCGGTCGGCGAATGCAGCCAGGCTCGAAATGCCTCGCTGAGGCTCGCGCGTCAAGCCAAATTCAAACTCATCGAGATAGTCGACCAGGATCGTCGATCGCCGAAGGTAGAACGGCATCGTCTGGTCGTAGTCGCGGACGGAGAACACGGGGGTCGACGGATCGATTCGTGGCGCGAGTGCGCGGACGATCGCATCGGCACTCTTGAGCTGGCCGAAGGTGTCGTGCGACTGCATCAGGATCAGGACCGCGGCCACATGCGCCGCCGCGAGTACGGCGAGCGCCGCGGTCCGGCGTTGCCGCCCGAGCAGGTGCCAGGCAAGCGCGCTGGCCCCGAGCACGAGCGCCGCGCCCACGCCGACGCCCCAAGCCATCGCGACGACCGCCGGAAGCGGCACCGTGGGGCTGACGAAGCGGTGCAGTTGCGTGAGGGCGAGCAGCGGCAGTCCCCAAATGGCCACGGGCACCCACAAATTGAGGCGCAGGGCGCGATCGGTCGCGCGCTCGAAGGCGCGTGCCACCAGCAGCGCCAGCGCCGGAAACATCGGCAGGATGTAGGACGGCAACTTCGATGAAGAGGCACTGAAAAACACGAACACGAAGACCGACCACGTGAGCAGCAAGCCGGTCGAAAAATCGGCGCGACGGGCACGCAGGGCCCAAGGCAGCGCGGCGGTCCATGGCAGCAGGCCGACGAGGAGGTAGGGCACGAAATACCACCACGCTCCCTCGCGCCGGTGAACCGTGCTGACAAATCGCTGGAAGTGCTCGTGGATGAAGAAGAACGAGGCGAAGTCGGGGTTGCGCACCGACACCAGCGCGAACCACGGCACCGAGATCACCAGCACCACGGCGAGCCCGGCGGCCCAGTGCAGGCGCCGCCATATCGAAAAGTCGTGCCGCCAAACACTGTGCAGGATCAGTACCGCGCCCGGGATCAACACGCCGACGAGGCCCTTGCTGAGCACCGCGAGGCCCATGCCGGCCCAGGCCGCCAGCATCCACATGCGTTGTGCGGCCGGGTCGCCCGCGTGGTGCTCGGCGAGCAGCACACCGCACAGCGACAACGTGAGCGTGGCCATCAAGCCGGCATCGAGCGTGAGGAAGTGGCTGTTGGCGACGATCCAGGTGGTCGAGCCCGCGATCAGCAGCGCATGCCATCCGACCCGCTCACCCCACAGCCGGGCACCGGTGCCGCCGACCATGAACACCGTGGCAAGGCCCGCCAGTCCGGGCCACAAGCGAGCGGCGAATTCGTTGATGCCGAAGAGCCAGAAACTCAGCGCGCCGCCCCAGTGTTGCAGCGGCGGTTTCTCGAAATACAGGATCCCGTTGAGACGGGGTGTGACCCAGTCCCCGCTTTGCAGCATGCCGAGCGCCAGCGAGGCATAGCGCCCTTCGTCGGCGCTGATCAGCGATCGGCCGGCAGACACCGCGAGCCACACGACCGCGAAGAGGACCAGCCCGAGGCGCAGCGCGATGGGCGACGACCAGGCGTGGTGCGGGGCAGATCGGAGCGAGGGCGGGTTCAAGTCGGCGCTTCGGGATGCGGGTGTACGAGATGCGGGATCGAAGAAGCCTTGCGGCACGTCAAGAGACTCTATCAGCTAAGACCCGCGGCTCCGCCCGCGACGGCGACAATGCTGCGCATGGCGAATGCCCAACTCCCGCTCGAACCAGTCGAAAGTTCCCGTGCGGATATTCAGGCGCCGCTGGCCGAGCGCCTGCGGCCCAAGACACTCGACGAAGTCATCGGCCAACAGCACTTGCTCGGCGCCGGCAAGCCGCTGCGTGCGGCGTTCGAATCGGGCCGCCTGCATTCGATGATTCTGTGGGGCCCGCCGGGGGTCGGCAAGACGACGCTGGCGCTGCTCGTCGCGCAGGGTTTCGACGCGCAGTTCATCGCGATCTCGGCCGTACTCGGTGGCGTGAAAGACATTCGCGACGCGGTCGAGCGCGCCCAGATAGCGCGCAACACCTCGCGCCGCACGGTCGTCTTCGTCGACGAGGTGCATCGGTTCAACAAGGCGCAGCAAGACGCGTTTTTGCCGCACGTCGAATCGGGCCTGTTCACCTTCATCGGCGCGACCACCGAGAACCCTTCGTTCGAGGTCAACTCGGCGCTGCTGTCGCGTGCGACGGTCCATGTGCTCAAGACACTGACCGAAGACGATTTGCGCGCGCTGCTCGTGCGTGCTGCGGCCCTGTTGCAAGCGCCGCCGATGACCGATGCGGCGCGCGACCGGCTCGTTGCCTACGCCGACGGCGATGCGCGGCGGTTGCTCAATTCCTACGAGAACCTGATCGGCATGGCGGGCACGGTCGAAGTGATCGACGAGCCGCTGCTCGAAAAATCGCTCGGCGAACAACTGCGCCGCTACGACAAAGGCGGCGAGCAGTTCTACGACACGATCTCGGCGCTGCACAAAGCCGTGCGCGGCAGCGACCCCGATGCCGCGCTCTACTGGTTCGTGCGCATGCTCGACGGCGGCGTTGACCCGCGCTACGCCATTCGCCGGCTCGTGCGCATGGCCAGCGAAGACATCGGCCTGGCCGACCCGCGCGCGCTGCGGCTCACGCTCGACGCGGCCGAAACCTATGAGCGCCTCGGCACGCCCGAAGGTGAACTCGCGCTGGCGCAGGCGGTGGTCTACCTCGCGGTCGCACCCAAGAGCAACGCGGTCTACAACGCTTACAACGCGGTGCGCGCGTTCATCAAGCAAGACGGCACGCGCCCGGTGCCGCTGCGCTTGCGCAATGCGCCGACCGCATTGATGAAAGGCCTCGATTACGGCAAAGGTTATCGCTACGCGCACGACGAGCCGGGCGGCTTCGCGGCCGGCGAATCGTATTGGCCCGACGGCATGGCGCCTATGCAGTTCTACGCGCCGGTCGACCGCGGGCTGGAGATCCGCATCGGCGAAAAACTTGCTGAGTTGCGTCGCCTGAACGACGAGGCCGCTGACCCGCCGGCCGGGTCACGTTGAGGCTCGGTGAAGCAGCTTCATCCGGATACGGGTTCGATGCGCCGCCATGGGGAAAGCGATCGTCGGCAGACGATCATCGCGAACCTAGAATCCGCGGCGCTTCGGCCCCGCTCCACTCGGCGAGGCGGTTTGCACACAAAGCCGTGGCCGGAATATTGCTATCGAAAAATGCACGGAAAACAAGCCCGGCGATGACGGGCAACGCAGGAGCTACAAACACATGGACACCTTCATCCAGCAGATCATCAACGGCCTCGTGCTCGGCAGCGTCTACGCGCTGGTGGCACTCGGCTACACGATGGTCTACGGCATCATCAACCTGATCAACTTCGCGCACGGCGAGGTGCTGATGGTGGGTGCACTCACGAGCTGGACTGTGGTGACCTGGCTCGGTAAGAGCGGCCTGCCGGGATGGCTCTTGTTGCTGATCTCGCTGGTGGCCGCGGTCATCGTCTGCTGCGTGCTCAACTACAGCATCGAGAAGATTGCCTACCGGCCGCTGCGCAACGCGCCGCGCTTGGCGCCGCTGATCACCGCGATGGGGATGAGCCTGTTGCTGCAAACGCTCGCGATGATCATCTGGGAGCCGACCTACAAGTCGTATCCGATCCTGTTGCCGAGCGAGCCGTACAACATCGGCGGCGCTGTCATCAACAACGTGCAGATCATGATTCTCGTCGTCACGGCGGTGACGCTGAGCGGGCTGATGTACCTCGTCAATAAAACCAAGCTCGGCCGTGCGATGCGTGCCACTGCCGAGAACCCGCGCGTCGCCGGCCTGATGGGTGTGCGGCCCGACCACGTGATCTCGGCCACCTTCGTGATCGGCGCTGCGCTCGCGGCGCTGGCGGGCGTGATGTACGCGGCCAATTACGGCTCGGTGCAGCACACGATGGGTTTCTTGCCCGGCTTGAAGGCCTTCACGGCGGCAGTGTTCGGCGGCATCGGCAACTTGCCCGGCGCGATGGTCGGCGGTGTGCTGCTCGGGTTGATCGAATCGCTCGGCGCCGGCTACATCGGCGCCATCACCGGCGGTATGCTGGGCAGCAACTACCAGGATATTTTCGCGTTCATCGTGCTGATCCTCGTGCTCACGCTGCGCCCGCAAGGCCTGCTCGGCGAGCGTGTGGCGGACCGGGCCTGAAGCGGTCCACGATTGAAAGAGGGCACACCATGCAGAAGAACAACATCCTCAAATACGCGGTCGTCGCGATCGGCCTGTTGATCTTGCCGCTGCTCGCGCAGCAGGCCGGCAACGCCTGGGTTCGCATCATCGACATCGCGTTGCTCTACGTGCTGCTCGCGCTCGGCCTGAACATCGTCGTCGGCTTCGCGGGCCTGCTCGATCTGGGCTACGTCGCGTTCTACGCGGTCGGTGCCTACATGTTCGGCCTGCTCGCCTCGCCGCACTTGACCGACACCTTCCCGGCCATCGCGGCAATGTTCCCGAATGGCTTGCACACGCCGTGGTGGGTGATCATCCCGCTCGGCGCGGTGCTGGCCGGTGCGGCCGGCGTGCTGCTCGGTGCGCCGACGTTGAAGCTCCGCGGCGACTATCTCGCGATCGTCACGCTCGGCTTCGGCGAGATCGTGCGCGTGTTCATGAACAACCTCGACGCGCCGGTCAACATCACGAACGGCCCGAAGGGCATCGCCGGCATCGACGACATCTCGATGTTCGGCATTCACTTCGGCAAGACGCAAACGCTGTTCGGCATGGACTTTCCGAAGGTCACGAACTACTACTACCTGTTTCTCGGGCTGGTGTTGATCGGCATCGTCGTCTGCCATCGGCTCGAGCGCAGCCGCATCGGCCGCGCCTGGATGGCGATCCGCGAAGACGAGGTGGCGGCCAAGGCGATGGGCATCAACACCCGCAACCTGAAGCTGCTCGCGTTCGGCATGGGCGCCACCTTCGGCGGTGTTTCGGGGGCGATGTTCGCGAGCTTCCAGGGCTTCATTTCGCCCGAGTCGTTCTCGTTGCAGGAGTCGGTGATGATCGTCGCGATGGTCGTGCTCGGCGGCATCGGCCACTTGCCGGGCGTGATCGTCGGCGCGCTGCTGTTGTCGGCCTTGCCCGAGGTGCTTCGCTACGTGGCCGGGCCGCTGCAACAGATGACCGGCGGCCGGCTCGACGCCTCGATCCTGCGCCAGCTGCTGATCGCACTCGCGATGATCACCATCATGCTGATGCGCCCGCGCGGCCTCTGGCCATCGCGCGAACACGGCAAAGATGAAACACCTGACACGCTGCCCGTGAACCCGCACCTGCACTTGACGCCGGGCGAGCAGATCCCGCCGACCGTCACGTCGATCGACCCGGCCTCACGGTGAGCGGCGCTTTCAGCAGGACCACGACATGACTGAAACCATTCTCAAAGTCAGCGGCGTTTCGAAGCGCTTCGGCGGCTTGCAGGCGCTCTCGGACGTCGGCATCACGATCACGAAGGGCCAGGTCTACGGCCTGATCGGCCCGAACGGCGCCGGCAAGACGACCTTCTTCAACGTGCTCACCGGCTTGTACGCGCCCGACTCGGGCAGCTTCGAACTCGGCGGCAAGCCGTACAAACCGACAGCGGTGCACGAGGTCGCGAAGGCGGGCATCGCGCGCACCTTTCAAAACATCCGCCTGTTCGCCGAAATGACCGCGCTCGAAAACGTGATGGTCGGCCGCCACGTGCGCACGAGTTCGGGGCTGATCGGCGCGGTCTTTCGCACGGCCAGCTTTAAGGCCGAAGAGGCCGCGATTGCTAAGCGCGCGCAAGAGCTGCTCGACTACGTCGGCATCGGCCGGTTCGCGCAGTACAAGGCGCGCACCTTGAGTTACGGCGACCAGCGCCGCCTCGAGATCGCACGCGCGCTCGCGACCGACCCGAAGCTGATTGCGCTCGACGAGCCCGCCGCCGGCATGAACGCGAGCGAAAAGATCGTGCTGCGCGAGCTGATTGACCAGATCCGCCGCGACGGCCGCACCATCCTGCTGATCGAGCACGACGTGAAGCTCGTGATGGGCCTGTGCGACCGTCTGACCGTGCTCGACTACGGCAAGCAGATCGCCGAAGGCACGGCCGCCGAGGTGCAGAAGAACGAGAAGGTGATCGAGGCCTACCTAGGCGCCGATCACAAAAATCACTGATCTTTCGACAAGCACAGGACGAACGGAAAATCAGATGACAAAAACGATGCTCAAGGTCACGGGCTTGAAGGTCGCCTACGGTGGCATCCAGGCCGTCAAGGGCGTGACCTTCGAGGTGCACGAGGGCGAGCTCGTCAGCCTGATCGGCGCGAACGGCGCCGGCAAGACGACGACGCTGAAGGCGATCACCGGCATCCAGCCCGCTGTCGGTGGCGACATCGAATACCTCGGCAAGTCGATCAAGGGCCGGGGCCCGTGGGATCTCGTCAAGCAAGGCCTGGTGATGGTGCCCGAGGGCCGCGGCACCTTCACGCGCATGACCATCACCGAAAACCTGCAGATGGGCGCATTCATCCGCACCGACAACGTGCAGATCGCGCTCGACATCGACAAGGTGTTCGCGATTTTCCCGCGCCTGAAGGAGCGCCGCAATCAGCTCGCCGGCACGATGAGCGGCGGCGAGCAGCAGATGCTCGCGATGGGCCGCGCGCTGATGGCGCAACCCAAGGTGCTGTTGCTCGACGAACCGTCGATGGGCCTGAGCCCGATCATGGTCGACAAGATTTTCGAGGTCGTCAACGACATCCACAGCCGCGGCACGACCGTGTTGCTGGTCGAGCAAAACGCGAGCCGCGCGCTGCAAATCGCCTCGCGCGGCTATGTGATGGATTCGGGCGAGGTCACGATGAGCGGCGATGCAAAGCAGCTGCTCATTGACCCCAAAGTGCGCGCTGCTTACTTGGGTGAATAGCTGTTGTTCCGGGCCCCGGCGGCCCCGGGCTTCGACAGGCCCGGCGATACAATCCGCCGGCCATGAACCAGCCTCTTTACGCGCCTTTGCGCAATCATTTTCACGACCACGAGGGTCGGGCCGCGTGAGCGTCGCTGTCGCGTCCCACACGCTCGCAGTGCTCCAGCCGCTTCTCTTTCGCCGCTCGCGCCTCGGCGCCGGTGAAGCAGCACCCGCCGCGCTCGGTGGCCGGCTCGTCGGGCAGGGCGCCGGGGCACTGCACGCGGCGCTGCTCGCGCCGCCCGGCGCAGTGTTCGATGGCTGGGCCAGCGCGTCACCATCTCATGATCGCCGCCACGGCTGTGTGCGCTACACGACCGACGGCCATTGGCTGCACGGCTTCGCCGAGGTCGACGACGGCACCTCGGGCCTTCAAGAAGCTTCGCATCGCGCTTACAAGGATCTGTTCGAGGTGCTCGCCGCGAGCGTCTGCCCGAATCTGCTGCGGGTGTGGAACTACCTCGCCGCGATCAACCGCGAACAAGACGGCAGCGAGCGCTATCGCCAGTTCAACGCCGGTCGCCAGCAGGCCTTCATCGAAGCACTCCGCAGCGCCTTCGAGGGCGCGCCGGCAGCGTGTGCGCTGGGCATGCGAGACGGCCCGCTGCGCGTCTACTTTCTCGCCGGCCGCCAGCCGCCGTTGGCGATCGAAAACCCGCGCCAGGTTAGCGCCTACTGCTACCCCGACACCTACGGCCCGCGCAGCCCGAGCTTCTCGCGCGCGGCGCTGGTCGACGTGGGCGGCGGTCGCAACGCGCTCTTCATTTCGGGCACCGCGAGCATCGTCGGCCACACCAGCCTGCATGTCGGCGACGTGCGCAAACAAACCGAAGAAAGCCTGCACAACATCGCGACCGTGCGGCGGGTCGCTGCCGAGCGCGCGGGCGTTGCGTTCGCGGCCGATGCGCTGATCTACACCGTCTACGTGCGCGATCCGGCGAACCTCGCTGTAGTGCGCGAGGTTTTCGAGCGCGAGGTCGGCGCCCGCAGCACGGCCGCGCGCGAAGCGGTCTACTTGCAGGCCGACATCTGCCGCGCCGAGTTGCTGGTCGAGATCGAGGCCCATGGTTTCGCGCACACCGGAGCCATCGCATGATCGTTCGCAGCCTGATGTTGTCGTTGGCCGCCTTGTCCAGCGCCGCCGCCTTCGCCGCCGACCAGCCGATGGAGCCCGGCCCCGATGTCGACGCCGGTCTGAACCCTGGAGTGAAACGCCCGCTGTGGGAGCTCGGCCTCGGCGTCGCCGGCCTGCGCCTGCCGGACTACCTCGGCTCCGACCGCAGCCGCTTCTACGCGCTGCCGCTGCCCTACATCGTCTACCGCGGCACCTGGTTGAAGGCCGACCGCGACGGCGCACGCGCGTTGCTGTTCAACTCGCAGCGCATCAAGGTCGACGTGAGCGTCGCTGCCTCGACACCCACGCGCAGCCGCAACGACGACGCGAACGACGCCCGCGCCGGCATGCCGAATCTGAAGGGCACGTTCGAGCTCGGCCCGAACCTCAACGTCACGCTCGCGCGTTCGCTCGAGAACCGCTGGAAGCTCGACCTGCGCCTGCCGGTGCGCGGCGCGATGTCGGTCGAGCGTTCGCCGAAATTCGTCGGCGCCACGTTCTCGCCGAACCTGAACCTCGATCTCGGCGGCATCGGCGGCGGCTGGAACTTCGGCGCGCTGACCGGGCCGGTCTTCGCCGACCGCAAGTTCCACCAGTATTACTACGGTGTCGACGCGCCGTACGCGACCGCCAATCGCGCTGCCTATCAAGCGCGCGGCGGCTACGCCGGCTGGCGCGCCGTGGCCGCCACCTCACGCCGCTTCGGCAACATGTGGGTCGGCGGCTTCGTGCGCTACGACAACCTGCGCGGCGCGACGTTCGACGACAGCCCGCTCGTGCGCCGCACCTCGGCCGTCACGTTCGGGTTCGGCGTGTCCTGGATTTTGGCCACGTCGTCCGAGCTGGTTGCGGCATCCGACTGAGGTGCTGTTTGAGTTTTCTGCGGCGCCTGTTCCAGGGCTTTCTGTTCTACGTCTTGCTCGCGCACCTGGGTGCGATGTCGCTGACCTGGAACCTCGTCTGCTTCGTCATCTACCCGTTCCTGACGCGCGCGCAAGGTGTGGTCGTCGGGCGTGCAGCGATCTCGTCGGTGTACCGCGGGTTCTGGAGTTGCGCGCAGTGGCTCGGGCTGATGCGCATCGACTACACCGCGCTCGACGTGCTGAGCCGCGACGCCGGCCTGATCATCGCGGCCAACCACCCGAGCATGCTCGACGCGCTACTGGTGATCGCGCGCGTGCCACGCGGCATCTGCATCATGCGGTCGAGCCTGATGCGCAACCCGTTCCTCGGCGCAGGCGCGCGTCTCGCTCGCTACATCCGCAACGAGCCGCCGCGCGGCATGATCCGCAGTTGCGTCGCGAACCTGAAGGCGGGCGGCCAGCTCGTGTTGTTCCCCGAAGGCACGCGCACCGTGCAGTCGCCGATCAATCCGTTTCGACCCGGCATCACGCTGATCGCACACATGGCCGGCGTGCCGATTCAGACCGTGTTCATCGAGTCCGAATCGCCATACCTCACCAAAGGCTGGCCGATCTGGCGCACGCCGCAGTTCCCGGTGGTCTTCAGCGTGCGCCTCGGTGAGCGCTTCGCGCCCGAGGGCGATCACCAAAGCTTGCTCAAACGGCTCGAAGCCTATTTCACCGAAGAGCTGCGGTGATGACGAGCCCTGAAGTGCGTGAAGCGTCGCTCACCCACCTGCTGCTGATCCCAAGCTACAACACCGGCGCGACCGTCTACGAGACCGTGCGTGCCGCGCGCGCGCAGTGGAACCCCGTCTGGGTCGTCACCGACGGCAGCACCGACGGTACGCCCGCCGGCCTGCGCGCGATGGCCGCCATCGACCCCGGCCTGACGCTGATCGAGCTGCCCGCCAACGCCGGCAAAGGCGCTGCCGTGCTGCAGGGCCTGCTGGCGGCGCGCGCGGCCGGTTTCACGCACGCGCTGACGATGGATTCCGACGGCCAGCACCCGGCCGCGCTGATCGGCGACTTCATGCGCCTGTCGATCCGCCACCCCGAGGCCATGGTGCTCGGCCGCCCGGTGTTCGACGCTTCGGCGCCGCTCTTGCGCGTGCGAGGCCGGTGTGTCTCGAACTGGTGGACGAACCTCGAGACGCTCGGCGCCGGCATCGACGATTCGCTCTTCGGCTTTCGCGCCTACCCGATCGCCGACCTGATCGCGGTGATGCGCCGCCAGCCCTGGATGCGCCGCTTCGACTTCGACACCGAAGCCGTCGTGCGCCTCGCCTGGCGCGGTGTCAAGCCGATCAACCTCGCGGCGCCGGTGAAGTACCTGACGGCCGAGGAGGGCGGTGTCTCGCACTTCCAATACGGGCGCGACAACGTGTTGTTGACCTGGATGCACGCGCGGCTGATGCTGGAGTTCGCGGCGCGGCTGCCGGGGCTGCTGTGGCGGCGGGTGAGGGGGAGGGCACCGTTCCAGCGGTTGTGACGGGTTGGCGGCTTCCGGCCATCAGCTGCCGTTAACGACAGGCGGTTTTCTGGCTATCGGCGCAGATAGCAGGTCGACAGAACCTAAGAAAACGCTGGCTCGGATGCATGTTGTTAATTGGGATCCGCCACGCTTCGCCGTCCTGCCGGCGTGCTTTGGCGGAGGTGAGCAGGTGGACTGGCGAGCTTGATGATTTAGCTAGGGAAAGTTCGAAGTGCATCGTCACGTTCCGTTGCTAGAATTTAGTGTGGCGTTGCGCCCAAAGTGCATGCCCACAGGAGCCATACCGCTCAAAAAATCGAAGTTTAGGAGACGTTATGACTGAAGTAGCAATTCCGGCCGGCACCTCGGGCGTTTCACGAACCGCACGTCGCCCGGCGTGGTCGCTGCTGCCGATCAGCCTGGCCGCGTTTATCGGCATGGTGGTCTCGACGGGTGCCGCCGCGGAGGTCACCGTCAAGGCCGAGGAGTTCCAGAAGACCGAGTCGCCCTGGGACATGGCATTCCTGCCCGACGGCACGATGTTCTTTACCGAGAAGTGCAAGGGTCTGTCGGTGCGGCTGCCGTCAGGCAAAGTGAATGCGCTGCTTGGTGTCGGTGGCAGTACCGGCTACGCCACGATGAAGGCCGATCTGTTCTGCGACGGCCAAGCCGGCGTGCAGGGCGTCGCAGTCGACCCGCAGTTCGCGACCAACCGCTTCGTCTACCTGTACTCCAGCTCGAAGGGCTCTAACCGCACCTATGGCGGGTACAACAACATCGTCATGCGGATGAAGATGGACGCCTCGCTTTCCTCTGCGTCCGACATCGTCGAGATCATCAACGACATCGGCTACAAGCCCGTCAAGTCGAACCATCCGTTCGGCGGGCCAGGCGCGCACAACGGCGGGCGTCTGCGCTTCAACCCGGGTGACGGCTTTCTGTACGTGACGACTGGCGACAACCACAACGCCGAAGGGCCGCAGAGCCCCGCGATGATCCGGGGCAAGGTGCTGCGCGTGGATCGCGACGGCAAGGCAGCCCCGGGCAACAACCCGCCTGCCGGCTTCGACAAGCGCATCTTCGCCTACGGCTTCCGCAACCCGCAGGGCATTGCATTCCGTCCGGGCACGAACGAGCCATTCATCGCAGAAAACGGCCCTTGGCATTCCGACGAAGTCACCAAGCTCGTCAACGGCGGCAACGGTGGTTGGGACCCGCGTGACAACCGCAACGGCCGTGGCGCCTGCCCCGATGGTTACTGCGGCTACTCGCCCAACCAAATGGGCGCGCTGCCGCCTGCCGAGCGCAGTGCGTTCATGCCCATGACCGACCTGCGCACCTACCCTGACGCCCTGAAGCCGGCCTGGAACAACAATGGCCTCTCGCAGGGCATGTGCGGCAACGTGTTCCTCGTGGGCAAACAGTGGAAGGAGTGGGAAGGCCGGATGGCCGTTGGCTACGCTGGCATCGGTATCCACGGCACCCCGACAGGCAACCGCATCGACATCCTCGACATCAGCAAGGACGGCCTGGCCTCGACCAAGCAGGAACTGTCTTGGCCGACGTTCGCGGGCCGGCTGCGCCACCTGTCGCTGGGCCCGGACAACGCGCTGTATGTCGCTGACGAAGCAAGCGGCATGATTTATCGCGTCTCGCCGAACTGAGCCTGTTCCGTGCTCGAAGCGCTGCCGCCCGGCAGCGCTTCTCTTCTTGTGCGGACCATCGTTCCCCGGTCCAGACACCCGATCTAACCCTTTTCATTCCACGCGGTGTTCACCATGATTCATTGGCAAGCCTCCTCCGTCACGCGCCGTCTGCCCTGGGCGACGGCGGCACTGCTCTTGGGGGTCTTCACGTTGGGCTGGAGCCCCGTGGCACGCGCCGACACCGCACAGCTTCAGACGTTGATGCAGCGCAACAACTGCACCGCCTGTCACTTGATCGACAGGCACCAGTACGGCCCCAAGTTTAATGACGTGGCTGCACGCTATGCAGGCAATGCCGAGGCGGTGGCCATGCTCGCCACGAAGATCCGGGTCGGCGGCACTGGCGTCTGGGGCGAAGACGTGATGCCGCCGCAACCCAACGTCAGCGAGGCCGACGCTCGCACAATCGCCGAGCTGGTGCTGGCGCTCAGGCCCTAAACGATCACGGCCGCGCAGACATGGCCTTCGCGGCGCGGGGGCCTTGGCCAATACGGATCTTGAGTTCTTGGTCATGTACGAGTTCTACGTCGAAGGTGGCGATGACGGCCCTCCAAGGACTGACACGGCGAGCCCCGCAGTAACGACACGAACGACTCCACGCCCGACTCCGGGCTACGGCAGCACCACAAAAGCAATGTTGTGCCTGCGCTGCCCAACGACCTGCACTGTGTCTTGACGGACGATTGCCACGGCTGGGTGGTCAACGTGAAGGCCGGAACCTCGGACGGCACGGCCGAGTGTGACGTGGCTACGCAGCGGCTGGCTGGCGCCGCATGTTCGGGCAGGCAGGTGATGGTAGAAGCGGACGAGGCGTTCGGACACCAAAGGCTCCGTAAAAGCACTCCGCTAGATCCACGAAGATACAAGGCGTCACTGTAAACACACGAGAGTAAGTGTCTTGCCTTCCACGGCAGTCGCTCGCAGCGTGCCGGCAGCGTGACACGAGTAGTGAACGGAGAGGAGCTTCTGTAGCGGGGGTGCCGGATCTCCCATGTGACAGAGCGCGCTCTGCACCGAGACAGTACAGCTAGCCAAGCCGTTGCAGATACCCGCTACCCTCGCAGTTACATTGCACGGTACGGTCCCATCCTCGACGCTGTAAATGGCGCTGGTTACTTGGATACTTTGGACGCGGTGCGCTTCAAGACTGCATGCAGACAAAGCTACTGCACCAAGCAGAAAGAGCAGATTTAGTTTCAAAGTTTCTCCTGGTTGCTGATGGCCATGGGCGGTGATATTTTCTAAAAGCTTTGCCGCAAGCTTGCCCCAGTGGGCGTCGAGAAGCCGCGGAGTTTTGTCCTGTGACGCCTGACACAGGGGGGCACTACACGATGGTCGCCGATCCGGCGCATGACGACTTTCGCGGGTGCGCGTACGGCCTCTTCAACGTCGTGCGTGGGCTAGCCATGCTGTTAGCCAGCGTCTTTGCGGGCCTGTTGTGCGAAACATTCGGCTCCGCCGCAACCTTTTATGCGGGGGCACACTTTGCACCGCGGCGATTTTGCTGCGGGGCGCGCGCCGCTTCCAGGCACCGATTTCTGGCGCCGTAGCTCAGTCAGACTGAAGACAGGAGCTTGGTTAGAAGCAGAATCCACTCTGGCCACCCTTCCGCGGCAATGCGCCGCACTGCCATAGCACCGCCAGAACCGACAGTCCACTTTGCGGTTACCCATCTAAGGACGTGAACATCGCCTTTGGGTCGATAGCCGCCCCCCACAACCCTCACTTCACCCGCTGCTTCCCCAATTTCCGCGCCAGCGTTCGCCGGTGCATACCCAGCCGCCGTGCGGTCTCGGAAATGTTGAAGCCGGTGTCGGCCAAAGTCTCGTGGATGCGCTCCCACTCCAGCGTCTTGATCGAGGTCGGGCGATTCGTCAGGCCGACTTCCGTGTTGCCGGCGGCGCGGCCGAATGCAGCTTCGATGTCGTCGGTGTTCGAGGGCTTCGCGAGGTAGTGGCAGGCGCCGAGCTTGATCGCCTCGACGGCGGTCGCGATGCTTGCGAAGCCGGTCAGCACGACGATCAACATCGACGGGTCGTGCGCATGCAGCGCCTGCACGCAAGCCAGGCCCGAGGCTTCGCCCGCGAGTTTGAGGTCGACCACCGCGAAGCCCGGTGAATTTGCGGGCAGTCGCAGCAGCGCGACGACTTCGGCGTGGCTGCTCGCGGTCAGGACCGCGTAGCCGCGCCGCTCGAGCGAGCGCGCGAGCGTGCGCGCGAATGCCGCGTCGTCTTCGACGATCAGCAGTTGGCGTTCAGTTCCCATGCGACGTTTGCTCAACCAACGTGATCGACGCGAGCGGCAAGGTCACGGTGACGCTCGCGCCGCCCTCGGGCCGGTTGCGCGCCGCCACGCTGCCGCCCAGCGTGCGCGCGACGTTGACGACCAGAAACAGCCCGAGCCCGCCGCCGGGCCGGCCCTTGCTCGATTGATAGGGCTTGCCGAATTGCGCCAGCATGCCAGGTGGGAAGCCCGGGCCAGCGTCGGTCACGGTCAATGTCAGCACATCGGCGTTGGCATCGGCATCGCGCGCGGCATCGAAGCGAATCCAGCGTGGCGAGGCTTCGAGCGCGTTGTCGAGCACGTTGCAGATCATCTGTTTCACGGCCGAATCCGAGACCATGGACAGATCGTCGCCGAAACGGTTCTCAAACACGAACGCCACCGCGGGACGGGTCGCGCGCCACTCGTCGACCAGGTCGTTCAGAAAGGTGCTGACGGTGGTTTTCGCCGACGACTCGCCACGCGCCTCGCCGGCCGACAGCAAGATGCCGCTGACGATGCTCTTGCAGCGCGCGAGTTGCGCCTGCATCTCGCCCACCTCTTGCAGCAGCTCGGGGTCGCGCGTGAACGCTGGCATGTGGCGCCAATCGCCGAGGATCACCGAGAGCGTCGCCAGCGGCGTGCCGAGCTCGTGCGCTGCGCCCGAGGCAAGCAGGCCCATGCGCACGATGTGTTCTTCTTCGGCGGCGCGCTGGCGCAGATCGGCCAGCCGCGCGTCGCGCGCGCGCAGGTTGCGCGTGATGCGCTTGATGAAGACCGCGAGCAGTGCGGCGTTCAGCGCGAAGCAGATCAGCATGCCCTGGATGTACGGGCTCGCGAGGCCGCGGTCTTGGTCGAGCGGCAGCGCGAGCGGGCGCGAGAGCAACGCCAGGCCCGCGAAGCACGCGCAGGTCACGGCCACCATCGTCCAGGTCGACCAGGGCTTGAGCAGCACTGCGCCCAAGATCACCTGCAGCAGGTACAAGAACACGAACGGATTGGTCGCACCGCCGCTCAGGTAGAGCATCGCGGTGAGCATGGCCACATCGACCAACAGCGCGACGAACAGCTCGGTGTTGCTGACCTCGCGCCGGTAGCGGCAGCGCAGCAGGCTGGCGATGTTGAACGCGACCAGGCCGACGAGCACGGCAAGCATCGCGTCGACGGGCAACGGGATGCCGAGGCTGAAGCGCACCGCCGCGATCGTCGCGAGCTGGCCGACCACGGCGATCCAGCGCAGCTCGATCAGCTGTTGCATGTTCTTCAGGCCGACGGAGTCGCCGCTCGCGCTGCCCATGATGTCAGTCGTACCCGCCACTTTGCTCCTCGCGCATCAGCCGCCACCCACCGGATGCGACCATTAGCGCGAGCGTAAACCAGGTGATCGCGTAGACGAGGTGGTTGTTGGTGAAGGCGATTACCGTGAGGCCCCCGACCGGTGCGTTCGAATCGGGCATCCCGGCACCGGCGTCGGCATCGGCATCGGCATCGATGAAGTAGGGCGCAACTTTGTTCAATCCACGCGCGATCGCGATCGCCTGCACGTCACGCGAGTACCAGCGGTTCACGGCCGACTCGTTGCGACGCAGGAAACCGCCGCCGGGTTCCGTCAGGCGCAGCAGCCCGGTGACTTTCACGGTGCCGGTGACTGCGGCAACGCGGTCGCGCGATTCGGGTGGCACGAAGCCGCGGTTGACGATCACGATGCTTCCGTCGGCGAGCTGCAGCGGCGTCAGCAACCAGAACCCGGCGCCGCGTTCGGTGACGGCTTGCACGAAGGTGTCGGCGTCGCGCAAGAACACGCCGCTCGCCTGCACGTGGCGGTACTCGTCGTTCGCAACATCGACCGCGGACCAGCGCTCGCTTGCTGGTGCGCGTGCGGGAGCGACCACCGGGGGTGCATGCACGCGCGCCTCGACACGGTCGATCAGGTCCAGCTTCCATGCGCGCCGCTGCACCTGCCAACTGCCGAGCGCAACGAAACCGGCGAACAGTGCGCACGCGACAAGTGCGATCACGGCGCGTCGCGTGGAGCGCGGCGTGGGCCTCAAGGCATGTTTCGCATGTCGTGCACCGACGGCATCATGTTGTGGTTGAGGTGATACATCACCCACAGCGAGCCCGAGAGCGTGATGACCACGAGCACCAGCGTGAAGAGCAGCGCGAGCATGGTCCAACCACCCTCGGCCTTGCCGTTCATGTGCAGAAAATAAACCATGTGCACGACGATCTGCACCACGCCGACCGCGAGGATCACGATTGCAGTCGTCGTCGAGCTGTCGAACACCTTGCCCATCACGAGCCAGAACGACAATGCCGTCAAGATCGCGGCGAGCACGAAGCCGGTCAGGTAACCCTTGAGCGTGCTGTGGGGCGCGCCGCTGTCGTGGTCGTCATCGACTTGATGTGTCTCGACATGCGCGCTCATCGCAGCACTCCCATCAGGTAGACGAAGGTGAACACGCCGATCCACACCACGTCGAGAAAGTGCCAGAACATCGAGAGGCACATCAGGCGGCGCTTGTTCTCAGGCACCAACCCGCGCTGGCCGAGCTGGAACATCAACGTGATCAACCAGACAATGCCGAAGCTCACATGCAACCCGTGCGTGCCGACGAGCGCGAAGAACGCCGACAGGAACGCACTGCGTTGCGGGCCCGCACCCTCTTGAACCAAGTGGTGAAACTCGTACAGCTCCAGGCCGATGAATCCCGCTCCGAGCAGGCCGGTGACCGCGAGCCACATGATCACGGCTTTCAACTTGCCGTGCTGCATTTCGAGCATCGCGAAGCCATAGGTGATCGACGACAGGAGCAGCAGCGAGGTGTTGACTGCGACGAGCGGCAAATTGAACAGCTCGGCGCCCGCCGGCCCCGCTGCGTAATTGCGGCCGAGCACGCCGTACACGGCGAACAGCGCCGCGAACAAAAGGCAATCGCTCATCAAATAGAGCCAGAACCCGAGCAGCGTGCCGTTCTGCGGGTGGTGCGCCTCGGTGAGGTAATAGCGCGGAGAGGAGCTTGCTGTGTTGATGGCTGTTGTTGTCATTTGAGGCATTCCGGGGCGCACTTGTTCGTGGCGGCAAAGGCGTATTCGGGCCGGGCGCGTCGCCTCGCCTCGGCGGTCGCCGCTGCGCGACGACTGCTCTGTGGTGCTCGTTCGCGTGACCCGCCGCGAAACTCGCTCCGTTCGCTGCGCTCACTTTGCTCAAACAGCCGCGGCGAGTCAGATGACGATGCGCGCTGCGCGCGCGGCCACACGCTCTGCGCTCCTCGACGCCTCCCACGAAGCGACGCACCCAGCCCGAACGCGCCTTTGCGGGAGCAGCGGTGGTCGTTCGGCTTTGCTCTTGTATTACCCCCTCGCCCATCTGGGGAGAGGGAGCCAACTCGAAAGTGACTCCGCAACGCAGTCGCAGCGAAGCGAAGACCGCCACAGCATGAGCCCTCGCCGGGTGCCGCCTGCCGCGACACGCCGACCCGTGAGCAGACCACGCAAGCGTTCATCTCAAACACCGCCTGCAGCCAGCAACAACCGCGTCCGCCTGTCTTCGGTACGCACCACTTCATCCACCGACACGTGATAGTCGCGCCTGTAGTTGAACGTATGCGCAATGATTGCCGCCAACATGGCAACGAAAGCCACGCCAGCCACCAACCACATGTGCCAGATCAAGCAGAAGCCGACGAACGCGCTCAACGCTGCAATCGTGAAGCCGGCGGCGGTGTTCTTCGGCATGTGGATCGCGATGAAGCCCTCTTTCGGCCGCGCGTATTGGTTGGCCTTCATGTCGAACCAGGCGTCGTTGTCGTGGATCACCGGCGTGAACGCGAAGTTGTAGGCAGGCGGCGGCGACGAGGTCGACCACTCCAGCGTGCGGCCGTTCCACGGGTCGCCGGTCACGTCGCGCAATGATTCACGGCGGACGAAGCTCACGATCAGTTGGATGATGAAACACGCGATGCCGAGCGCGATCAGCACCGCGCCGAACGCGGCGATCTGAAACCAGATCTGCAGCGCAGGGTCGTCGAACTGGCTCATGCGGCGCGTGACACCCATCAGTCCGAGCACGTACAGCGGCATGAACGCGAACCAGAAACCGATGACCCAGAACCAGAACGAGCACAGGCCCCAGAAGCGGTCGAGCTGGTAGCCGAAAGCTTTCGGGAACCAGTACGTGATGCCGGCCAGCATGCCGTACAGCACGCCGCCGATGATCACGTTGTGGAAGTGCGCGATCAGGAACAGGCTGTTGTGCAGCACGAAGTCGGCCGGTGGCACAGCGAGTAGCACGCCGGTCATGCCGCCGATCACGAAGGTGATCATGAAGCCGATGGTCCAGAGCATCGGCAACTCGTAACGAATGCGGCCACGGTACATCGTGAACAGCCAGTTGAAAATCTTCGCACCCGTCGGGATCGAGATGATCATCGTCGTGATGCCGAAGAACGAGTTGACGCTCGCGCCCGAGCCCATCGTGAAGAAGTGGTGCAGCCACACCAGGTACGACAGGATCGTGATCACGACCGTGGCGTACACCATCGAGGCGTAGCCGAACAGCCGCTTGCCGCTGAAGGTCGACACGATCTCCGAGAAGATTCCGAAGGCCGGCAGGATCAGGATGTAGACCTCCGGGTGGCCCCAGATCCAGATCAGGTTCACGTACATCATTGCGTTGCCGCCGAGGTCGTTCGTGAAGAAGTTGGTGCCGACCATGCGGTCGAGCGAGAGCAGCGCGAGCACGGCCGTCAACACCGGGAATGCGGCGACGATCAGCACGTTGGTGCACAGGGCGGTCCAGGTGAAGATCGGCATCTTCATCATCGTCATGCCGGGCGCGCGCATCTTCACGATGGTCGCGATCAGGTTCACGCCCGAGAGCAGCGTGCCCACCCCCGCGATCTGCAACGACCAGATGTAGTAGTCGACACCCGGGTCGGGGCTGAACGCGATGCCCGAAAGCGGCGGGTACGCGAGCCAGCCGGTGCCCGCGAATTCGCCGACGAAGAGCGACGCCATCGTCAGGCCTGCGCCGAAGGTCGTCATCCAGAAACTGAAGTTGTTCAAGAACGGGAAGGCCACGTCGCGTGCGCCGATTTGCAGCGGCACGACGAAGTTCATCAGCCCGGTGACCAGCGGCATCGCGACGAAAAAAATCATGATCACGCCGTGCGCGGTGAAGATCTGGTCGTAGTGGTGCGGCGGCAAGAAGCCCGCATCACCGTTGAAGGCCACCGCTTGTTGGGCGCGCATCATCAGCGCGTCCGAGAAGCCGCGCAGCAGCATCACGAGACCGAGCACGATGTACATGATGCCGATCTTCTTGTGGTCGATGCTGGTGACCCAGTCGCGCCACAACGTGCCCCACAGCTTGTAGTAACTCAGCGCCACGAGCAGCGCGGCGCCGCCGAGGCCGACCGCGACGAAGGTGCCGAGCAGGATCGGGTCGTGCAGCGGAATCGCATCCCACGTGAGGCGGCCGAACAGCAGGCTCTCGGGCGCGGAAGGGTTGGAAATCAAGGCAGACATGAGTGGGGCGGCTTCGGGCTACGGCTTGGGTGGGTCGGCGCGCAGCACCGGCCGGCCCTCGGGGTTGGCGGGCGTGCAGGCAAGTGCTTCGACATAGGCGCGGCGGTCGAGCGCAGCGACCTTGTAGGCGGCCGTCGAGCCAAGGCCACCGGCGTCGATCGCCATGACCTGGTTCATGCACATCTTGTTGGTGTCGACGCAGCGGTTCAGGATGCGCTCGTACAAATCGGGCGCGACGGTCGCATAGCGCTTCACCGGCTCGCGCGCGCTCGGCTTCTCGAGCTGCAAGTAGGCCTCGCGGCCGAGCGTGTTGCCGCTGGCCTTGGCAGCCTGCACCCAACGCTCGAAGTCGGTGGGGCTCATGCCGTGGAACTTGAAGCGCATGTTCGAAAAACCCGCGCCGCTGAAGTTGGCCGAGAAGCCGTCGTACACGCCCGGCTTGTTCATCACCGCATGCAGCTTGGTTTCCATGCCCGGCATTGCGTAGATCTGGCCGGCGAGTGCCGGGATGAAAAACGAGTTCATGACACTGGAGCCGGTGATCTTGAAAGCGATCGGCACATCGATCGGCGCGGCGAGCTCGTTGACGGTTGCGATGCCGAGCTCGGGGTAGATGAACAGCCATTTCCAGTCGAGCGCGACGACTTCGACAACCATCGGTTTGACGTCTTTCGCGACGAGGCGCTGGGCATCGATGCGGCGCAGCGGCCGGTACGGGTCGAGCGTGTGGGTGCTGATCCAGGTGACCGCACCGAGCGCGATGATGATCAGCAGCGGCGCGGACCAGATCACGAGCTCCAGCGCGGTGGAGTGGTGCCACTCGGGGGAGTAGGTCGCCTTTTGGTTCGACTGGCGATAGCGCCAAGCGAAGAGGCAAGTGAGCGCGATCACCGGCACGATGATCAGCAGCATCAGCACGGTCGCGACGATGATCAGCCGACCCTGCTGCGCGGCCACGTCGCCGGGCGCATTCAGCAACACGGTGTTGCAGCCGGAGAGCAGCAGAATCACCGGGAGCAGCAGCAACGCGCAAAGTGTTTTTAAAGCTGGCATGCCGGTGGCGAATTGGGTGTGTAGGTTTTGCATTGGGTCTGACAAGCCCGCAATTTACGGCGAAAGCGCGGCGCCGTGCACTGGACGTTTTGTCCCATGGCGCCGAACATCGGGGGGTGCGATGCTTCGCGCCATCCGCACCGCCGCAAGACAGCCGCCGAGCCCGCATGCCATGACCACGTCCGCCATCGACCCCACCGCCGAGTCAACGCTCGCCACCGACGCACGGCGGGTCAGCGCCGACCATGGTGGTGTCGCGCCGGGCGAAATCGCGATCGGTGTGGTGATCGGCCGCGCGTCGGAGTACTTCGACTTCTTCGTCTACGGCATCGCTTCGGCATTGGTGTTTCCGTCGGTGTTCTTCCCGTTCGAGAAAGGGCTCGAGGCCACGCTGCTCGCGTTCGTCGTGTTCTCGTTCGCGTTCATCGCGCGGCCGATCGGCACGGTGCTGTTCATGCAGTTGCAGCGCCGGCTCGGGCGCGAGGCCAAGCTGACGATCGCGCTTTTCTTGCTCGGCGTTTCGACCGCGGGCATCGCGTTCTTGCCGGGTTACGCGAGCCTCGGGTTCGCCTCGATCGTGATCTTGTCGCTGCTGCGCATCGGCCAGGGCATCGCGCTCGGCGGTTCCTGGGACGGGCTGCCTTCGCTGCTCGCGTTGAGCGCTCCGCCGGGCAAGCGCGGCTTCTATGCGGCACTCGGCCAGCTCGGCGCCCCGATCGGATTCATCCTCGCCAGCGGGCTGTTCGCATTCCTGTACGCCAACCTGTCGCCCGATGATTTTTTCGATTGGGGCTGGCGCTACACCTTCTACGTCGCGTTCGCGATCAACGTGGTCGCGCTGTTCGCCCGGCTGCGCTTGGTCGCGACCAGTGAGTACGCGCACCTGCTCGACACGCTCGAGCTCACACCGACGCCGGTGCGCGAGGTCGTGCGCGAGAAGGGTTCGACGCTGCTGATCGGCGCGTTCGCCGCGCTCGCGAGCTATGCGCTGTTTCACCTGATCACCGTGTTCCCGGTGTCATGGATCAAGCTCTACACGACCCAATCGATCGCCGAATTCCTGGTCGTGCAGATGATCGGTGCGGTGCTCGCCGCGGGCGGCATCGTCGCCTCGGGCTACATCGCCGACCGCATCGGCCGGCGGCGCACGCTCGGCACGTTCGCGGTGTTGATCGCGGTGTTCAGCGGCTTCGCGCCGTTCCTGATCGGCGCCGGTACCGTGGGGCAAGACGCGTTCATCCTCGTCGGCTTCTTGCTGCTCGGCCTCTCATACGGCCAGGCGGCAGGCGCGGTCAGCTCGAATTTCGGATCGAAGTATCGGTACACCGGCGCCGCGCTGACCGCCGATTTCGCCTGGCTGATCGGCGCGGCATTCGCGCCGCTCGTCGCCCTCGGCCTGTCGGCCAACTTCGGGCTCGGCTACGTCAGCTTGTACCTGTTTTCGGGTGCGGCCTGCACGCTGGTCGCACTGCGCGTCAACCGCGCGATCGAGATGCGCGATTGAGCCTGCGGCTCACGCCATCCCGCCGTTGATCGAGATCACCTGCCCGCTGATGTAGCCGGCCTCGTCCGACGCGAGAAACGCGACCAGCGCGGCCACTTCTTCTGCCCGGCCGGTGCGCTTGGCGGGCACCATGCGGTCTATCACGGCCTTGTCGAACGTGCCTTCGGCCATGCCCGATTCGATGATGCCGGGTGCGACCGCATTGACCGTGATGCCGCGGCTCGCGAGTTCGAGCGAGAGCGCTTTGGTCGCGCTGTTGAGCGCACCTTTCGCGGCGGCGTAGTTCACCTGACCGCGATTGCCGGTGAGCGCCGCGACCGACGAGATGTTGATCACGCGACCCCAACGCGTGCGAATCATCGCCATCGTCAGCGGCTGCGTGACGTTGAAGAAGCCGTCGACCGAGACCGCGATCACGTCGTGCCACTGCGATTCGCGCAGCGCCGGAAACGCCGCATCGTCGTGCGTGCCGGCGTTGTTGACGATCACCTGCACCGGCCCGGCTTCGAGCAGCTTCGCGCAGGCCGCGTGTGTGGCCGCGCGGTCGGTCACGTCGAACGCGACCGGCTCGGCGCTGCCGCCGGCCGCGACGATCTCGGTCGCGAGCGCGGTGGCCGCGTTGAGCCGACCGTTGGCGTGCACGATCACGTGCAGGCCGTCACGCGCGAGGCGCAATGCGATCGCTCGGCCGAGGCCGCCGCTCGCGCCGGTCACGAGCCCGCGTTTGAGTGGCGTGTCGTTCATGCCGTTCATGCAGTCAGCGGTGTGTTGAGCACAACCGCCGCGCGCCCTTCGGCGAGCAGGCGATTGCCGTGGTGGACGGTGAAGACGTAGAGGATCTGGCGCGCGTCGCCCGCTTGCCGTGTGGCCTCGATGCGCAACTCGTCGGGCGCATCGGTCGCGAAGGTCGTGGGCAGGTCATCGAGCCGCAGCACGTGCAGCTGCACGCCGCGTGCACTCGCGAGGTAGCCCGGCGTCACCGGCGCGCCGGTGGCCTGGCCGATCAGCGCGCCGTGCAGCGCCATCGCTTGTGCCGCATATTCGATCGCAGCGGGCGCGAGCAGGCCGCGGCGCGTGCGCAGCGGGTGCGCGGGGTCGCGGTGATTCGTCGCGGCGCAGACGATGAGCTGCGCGCTCCACGCATCGAGCCGCGCGAGCAGGCACATCGTGCCGGCGTGCGGGATCAGTGCGGCGATGCCGTCGCGGTCGAGCGTGGTGACGACGGCGTTCACAGAACATCGACCTGCAAGCGCATGCGGCCGAGGTGGTCGAGCACGATGCTGTGCTGCGCGCCGCGCTGCGCGAGCGCCACCAGCAACGGCAGTGCCGCAGCGGCCGGAATCGCGTGGCGCAAGGCTTCGAGCGCAGCATCGGTACACACGCTTGCCTCGTGCCGCGCATCGATCAGTTCAATCGTCAGCGCGGCGATCGAATGTGCATCGGCGACTGGCGCCAGCACGAGCGCGAGGCCGAAGTGATCGGGCAGCGGCCGCGTCGCGTTCAGCGGCTCGGGGTAGGGCGAGTCGCTCGCGACCAGCAGCATCGGCGCGCGGCTCAGCGCAACGCTGGTGGCGGCTTCGATCAGCCCGGCGCCGAAGCTGCCGTCGAACGCGCACAGGCTGGTCGACGACGCGCGGCTGCCGACGGCGATGTGCCAGCAACCCGAGGCCGCGTTGTGCACCGAGTTTGTGAAGCGTGTCGGCGAGACCATCGGCGCGGCCGTGGCAAGTGTTTCGCACAACACGTGGCAGTTCATGCCTTCACCGCTGCTCGACGTGAACACGGTGGCGAGTGTCGCCGCGTCGACCTGCGCCTGCGCGACCGCTTCATCGGCGACCGCGAGCGCGAGCTTGACAGCCGCACCGGCGCGGCGGCGCTCGGCCGGTGGCAGCCGCGCCGGCGCGGGCAGGGCGGTCGGCGCGCTGCAGTACGTCGCGGCGCCGCGCAGCACGGCCAGCGATGCGGCCCACGAGCTCAAGCCCGGCCCGAGCAGCCCGATGCCTTGCACCCACACCTTCAAGCCACTCATTCGGCCGCTCCGAGAACGAGGCTCGCGTTCGAGCCACCGAAGCCGAACGAGTTCGACAGCACGCGGCGCAGCGGCGCGGCGCGGTTTTGGGTCAGGTAGTTCATGCGCAGCGCAGGGTCGACGTGCTGCATATTCAGCCCCGCCGGCATCAGCCCATGGCGCATCGCGAGCAACCCGATCGCGGCCTCGACGCCACCGGCCGCGCCGAGCGTGTGGCCGGTCGCGCCCTTGGTCGAAGTGCACGGCGTGGCGTGGCCGAACACCTTGCCGACCGCGGCGTCTTCGGCCGCGTCGTTGCTCGGTGTGGCGGTGCCGTGCAGGTTGATGTAGTCGATGTCGCCGGGCTGCAGGCCGGCGTCGGCCAACGCCGCGCGCATCGCCGCGATCGCGCCCAGGCCCTCGGGGTGCGGCGTGCTCATGTGGTAGCCGTCGTTGCTTTCGCCAACGCCGAGCAGCCAGCCTGGCGGCGGTGCGGAAGGCTCGCGTTCCACAAGAGCGAAGGCCGCCGCTTCGCCGATCGACAGGCCGTTGCGCGACGCATCCCACGGCCGGCAAATCTCGGTCGACAGCAGCTCGAGCGAGTTGAAGCCGTACAGCGTCGTCAGGCACAGGCTGTCGACGCCGCCGACGAGCGCCGCGTCGATCAGCCCGGCCTCGATCAGCCGCGCGGCGTTGCCGAACACCTTCGCGCTCGACGAGCACGCGGTCGAGACGACCCAGGCCGGGCCGTCGAGCTGCAACGCACGCGCGACGAAATCGGCGACCGAGAACGTGTTTTGCGTCGGGCCGTAGTGGAAGCCGGCCGGCAGCGCGCCGTCGGCGGCACGCTGGCGATAAGCGAGCTCGGTCTGCAGCAGGCCTGAGGTGCTGGTGCCGAGGAACACGGCCACGCGCCGCGCGCCCCAGCGCGCGCGAGCCGCGGCCACAGCGTCGACAAAGCCGTCTTGCTGCAGGCCGAGCCACGCGAGGCGGTTGTTGCGGCAGTCGAATTCACGCAGATGCGAGGGCAGCGCGACGGCATCGACACCGTCGACCTCGCCGGTCCAGGTCGGCAACGGGAAATCCATGAAGCGCACCGGTGCGAGGCCGGTGCGCTGCGCGCGCAGCGCCTCCAACGTCACGGCGTTGCCGGCGCCGAGCGCGGTCGTCAGCGTGGCTGCCGTGATCGCCAGCGGCTTCATGCTGTGCCCCTCACGCGCGCCACCAGCAGCACGTTGGCGAACGGCGTGCCGCGGCTCATCGGCTGGCTGCAGACCTCGAAGCCGAGCGATTCCAGCTGCGCGGCCCACATAGGCAGCGTACGGCAAAACTGCGGCACGACGCGGTGACCGCGCACGAAGGTGACGATCCGGTCGACCCACTGGCTGGTGACGAAGCCGCGTCGGGCCGACGCATCGCCGATGCGCAACAGCAGCGTGCCGCCGGCCGGCAGCGCGCGGCGCACGCGCGTGAGCAATTCGTTTTGTTCGGGGATCGTGATGTGGTGCAGCACGTCGAGGATCACGACCGCATCGACCTCGGGGAACGGCGTGTGGCGCATGTCACCGCAGATGAACTCGGCGCTGTCGCCAAGCGCGGTTTTCGCGCGGTGCACGTCGCGCGGCATCAGCTCGATGCCGGTGACTTGCGCCGGCGCCGGTGCCGCGGCCCAGCCGCTCGGCCAGAGGCCGCTGCGCTCGAATTCGCCGCAACGGCGTAGCAGGCTCGCGATCAGGCCCTGGCCGCAACCGATGTCGAGCACGCGCGCGTTCGGCGGGATCAAACCGGCCTGCAGCAGGTGGCGGAACACCGGGTCGATGCCGAGCTTGCCGCGCGCGAAATGCCACGCGAAGCGGCCGGCGCCGCAGTATGGCGCGCTGGCCGCATCGAGCAGCGCGGGCCAGCCGGTGTGCACCGTGGCGGTGATGTCGTTCATGCGGAGAAAGCCTCAGGCAAGGTCACCGCGTGCAGGCGCATCTGCGCGAAGCGTTGCAGCAGCGCCGGCAACACCTCGAGCGTGACGGGCCGGCCGCCCGCGGCGAGCGCGGTGTGGTGGTCGTGCAGCAGCAGGATGTCACCGGCCGCGAGGCCGCGGGCCAGGCGCGCGAGCACGTCGGCCGGGTCGCGGCGCACGGTGTCGAAGCCGCGGCGCGTCCACGCGACGAGTTGCAGATCGAGCGCGTGCAGCACGGGTGCCAAGAACAAGTTGCGCAACCCGGCCGGCGCGCGAAAAAAGCGCGGGCGCTGGCCGGTGATTTGCGCGAGCGAGTCTTGCGCACGGGCAACCTCGCGCCGCATCGCGCGCGGGCCGAGCAGCGAGAACGTGTGCGCGTGATCGAAGCTGTGGTTTTGCACGCTGTGGCCGCGCCGCACGATCTCGCGGCACAGCGGCGCGTGCTGTTCGGCGTGGCGTGCGATACAGAAGAAAGTGGCGCGCGCGCGGTGCGCGTCGAGCAGGTCGAGCACCGCGGGCGTGATGCTGGGGTCGGGGCCGTCGTCGATCGTCAATGCGACCTCATGGCGCAGGGCCGCGGCCGGTGGCAGGCGCAGCAGGTTCGCGCCGAGCCAGGTCGAGCGCGGCCAGAGGCCCGTGCCGGTGATCAGCGCGTGGTCGAGCACGACGGCACCGAGCGCCCACGGCCACAGCGCGGGTTGCGCGACGGCGAGCGCGCCCGCGCCGACGTGGCAGGCGATGCTGGCCTTCACCAGCGCCGGCGTGTGCCAGCGGGGCGAGACGAGTTTCGGGGTAATGGACGAAGGCGCGGTATGCATCGGAAATAGATTTTTACATGCGGCTCGTGCCCGTCAGACGCCCGCGCGCCGGGATGAAGGCCGCTGACAACACCAGACTGAGCAAGATGCCCGGCGCCACCACTTGCCCGATCGCGAACAACGCCGGGATGCTCGAGAACGCGAGCAGGCAAAACGAAATCACCGCGGTGAGGTTGGCCAACGCGAGTGATGCGAGCGTTTCGTCATGAGTACCGAGCGACGCGAGTGTGTCGTTGTCGACCACCATCGGCGCACCGGGCGGCGCGGCGTCTTGCTGCGCGCGGATCTGGTCGAAGAACAGCGCGTAGTTCGAGCCGATCGCGACGGTCAGCAGCAGCCCCACGAGGTGCAGGATGCCGAGCGCCGCGCCGCTCGCGCTGAACACCGCGAGCACGATCAGCACTGCCGCCGCGACCGGCTGCGCGATGCGCCACAGGCGCTTCAACGAACGCAAGTGCAGCGCCAGCAACACGCACACGGCAAGCGCGCCGAGCAGTGCCTGCAGCCCGGCCTCGTGCAGGTAGCGCGCGTACAGCGTGCCGAGCTCGGCGCCGATGTCGACGACCTGCGCGCCGGGTACATCGGCGAGCGCAGCGCGCAGGGCCGAAGGGTCGATCGGCTTCTGCCCGGCCTGCAAACTGAGCAGCGCGCGCCAGGGCCGCACGCTCGTCATGTCGCTGCTGCCCGGCACCAGCAACGCGTCGAGCGCGGCGTACAGCGGCGTGCCCTTGAGCGACTCGCGCGTCAGCAGCGTTTGTTGCCGCGCAGCTTGCACGTCGGTGATGAACTCACCGAGGCGCGCAGCGGGCAGTGGGCCGTCGATGGTGGCTTCGGCCAGGCGCGTGGTCAGCGTTGTCGCATCCGGCAGCGCCGCCTGCCGCGCCAGTTGAGTCGCGGGGCTCGGCAGCACGCGGGCCGGCGATTCGTAGCCGGTGATCGCGCCGGCTGCGATCAGTTGGTCGAGCCGCGCGCCGGCCGCTTCGGCAGCGAGGAGAACGCCAGCTTCGTCAGTCGCCGAGACGGCGACCAGCGTGCCGGCATCGGTCGCGCCGAGGTCGGCACGCAGGTCGGCATCGACCTTCATCTTGGCCTCACCGACCGGGCTCAACGAAGACAAGTCACCGCGCCACGGCGACGGCAGCCACGCGAGCGTGAGGGCGGCCAACAGCGTCAGCGCGGCGAGGGGCCAGCGGAGCATCGGCAGCACCTCGGTGCACGACCCGACGAAGCGGCCGAGGTGGCGCCGCAGGCCCATTCCGGGCGCGCCGTCGGGCGAGGTTTTCGTGAGCACCCAACGGGTTGTCAGCGCGGCCGCGGTGAGCCCGGCGATCGAGAACACGCCGAGCTGCGCGAGGCCGGGAAAGCCCGAGAACAGCAACGCCGCAAAGCCGCAGACCGAGGTCCACAAGCCGAGCCGCACGGTCGGCCAGTTGCCGGTGATCCAGCGGCGCGCGCCCGACCCTGCGGGCCCGCCCGATGTGCCGGGCCGCGCCTGGATCAAATAGTAGATCGCGTAGTCGACCGCTTCACCGATCAGCGTGGTGCCGAAACCCAGCGTGATGCCGTGCACGTTGCCGAAGATCAGGCTCACCGCCGCGATGCCCACGAGCACGCCCGAGGCCACCGGCAGCATGGCCGTGACGAGCGTGCGCAACGAGCCGCCGAAGGCCAGCAGCATCAGCCCGACGATGGCCACGCCACCGGCGATCGCGAGCCGCTCGACTTCTGATTTAATCTGCGTGCGCGACGCCACCGCGAAGGTGCCCGAGCCCGAGACGATCAACGTCAACCCCTGCGCCTTGAACGGCGCGAATTGGGTGTCGATGAGTTGCAGGGTGTGCTGCTGCGCATCGAGGTCGGCACCGTCGGCGTGCGTGGTCGCGATCAGCACCGCGCGCGCTGCGCTGCGCGAAATCCAGACGCGGCCATCGCTGCGTGGCGCCTGCGACGGCAGCATGCTTTCGGCCATGCGGATCGTTTCGCCGGTCGGGTCGCGCAGGATCACCGATTTCACTGCCGCGCCGGCCGGGGTGCCGAGCAGCGAGGTGGCTTCGTCGATGCCGTTTCGCAAACCGTCGACGCTGAAGCGCTGCGCATCGACCGCGGGGCTCAGCAGGTAGCGGTGCTCGAACAAAAATTTTCCGGTCGCCTCGAAGCTTGAGTTGTCGCCGTTGTGCACGGCGTCGAACGCGCCGCTTTCGCGCAAGGCCTGACCGAACTGCAGCGATGCATTGCTGCGCTGCTCCGGCGTGCCGCCCTCGATGCCGATCAACAAGAGCCGCGCGGCCACGCCGCTCTTAAGCTGATCGAGCAACACCGCCTGTTCGGCGCTCGGCGTCGACGGCAGGAAAGCCGAGAGATCGGCGACGTAGTTCGTGCGCACCGTGATCACCGTGGCGAGCGCGATGCACAGCAGCCACAGCGCGACGGCGCGGCGGCGGGCGAGCGCGAGCATGCGATCGAGGTGGCGAGCCATCGCGCGCCGTCAGCTCGGCGCGCTCGCCGGCTTGGCGCCGGGAGACGGTGTCGACGTGACCGATGTGATCGGTGCGATCGTCATCACCGATTTGTCGCCATCGGCCATCGCGACCGTCACCTCGCGCACCAGCCCTTGTTCACCGCTGAGCCGCACCGCGATCACGAGCTCGCGCAGGCGCGGCTCGCGCGGTTTCAACTCCAGCGACCAGCGCTGCGGCGAGCCGCTGACGCTCGGCGTGAAGTTGCGCTCGATCGCGTCGCGGTTGCCGGTGAGCGTGCCGCGGATCGCCTCCATGATGACGGCGGCCTCGGGCACCGAATCGAGCGGAACGGTGCGGCTGCGTGCGCTCGTGCCACTGCCGATGCTCATCGTCACGCTGTTGCCGATGACGGCGATTTTCTCGCGCCGCGGCTTGAGTGTTTCGCGCACGAAACTGTCGGGCGCCTCGAAGCTCAAGCGCCCGCTCGATTGCAGCGAGCGTTCGAGCATCACGACCGTGCGCGTTTCGGTGAACGTGGCCTCGCCGGCCTTGACCTGCGCAAGCGCGCGCATCAGCTCGACGAGGCCGAAGGCGGCTTGCGCGCGCGCCGGCCATGCACGTGCGGCGCCGAGCGCGGCACACGCGGCGAGCAGCGCACGGCGGTCACTGCGAAACAGGGTGGTCAGCGGCATCGGTGGCCCAGAAGTCGAAGAAGTTGAACCAGTTGTACGGCGACTCGCGGCACAGCGCTTCGAGCAGGGTGACGTAGCGCTGCATCGCGTCGCGAATGCGGGCGTCGAGGTCGAGCCCGCTTGTTGCGGCCGAGGCACGAAAGTCGGCGAGCTCGACGAAGCGCAACTCGTATCGGTTGCCGCCACGGTACAGCCCGGCCATGAACACGACCTGGCAGCGCAGCAGCGCGGCCAGACGAAACGGGCCGTCGGAAAAGCGCGCCGGCTGGCCGAGAAAATCGAGCCACAGGGTGCGTGTGCGGTCGGCTTGACCGGGGTGGGCCGGGTGGGCCGCATGAGAGGGCAGCGTGCGGTCGGCGAGCAGCCCGGCGAGGCCGCCATCGTCGAGCCAGCGGCGCAACTGCAGCATCGCGCCGGGTTTGCCGAGCGCGATGGTGTGCAGTTGCACGTTGGGCGCGAGCGCGGCGAGCGTGGCGTTGATCAACCGCGCATTGTCTTCGTACATCAGCATCGCGATCGGCACGCCGCGGCCGTGTGCGGTGGCGCGCAGCGCCTCGAAGCTGCCGATGTGCGCGCCGACCAGCATCACGCCCTCGCCTTGAGCGAGTCGTGCGTGCAGCGCCGCGCCGCCGTGGTCGGTGATTTCGAACTGGTCGAACCGCTCTTGTAAAAAGTAGACGCGGTCGAGGATCGTTGCCGCGAAACAGTGGATGTGGCGGTACGCATCGGTCCAGTGCGTGGGCCGGCCGAGCGCGCGCAGGAGGTAATTCAACGAGGCGCGCCGAGCGCGGCCGTTGACGAGCAGGAAGTACAGCGCGATCGGGTGCAACACCAGCCGCGCGATGCGCCGACCAGCCGTCACCGCGATCCAGCGCATCAGGCGCAGTGTGCGCAGGTTGCTGCGCTCTTTGGCGGCTGTCCAACCATCGGGCGCGCTGTCGATCGGCGTGCTCATGACAGCGCCTCGAACTGGCCGGACGCGACGATGCGCTGGCCTTCGCGCACCTCGAAACGCACGCCGCGCGGGCTGGCGTCGAGCGTGATGACGAGCTGTGCACCGGGCCGCACCGGTGCGAGGAACTTCGCGGCGCCGATGCGCGGCGCGTGGCCGATCTGCGATGCGAGCGCCGGCACGTCGAGCACGGCTTCGAGCACCGCGGCGAGCAGCGACACGCCCGGCAGCAGCGGCTGGCCGGGAAAGTGGCCGGCGAAGGCCGGGTGGTCGGGCGCGATCGGCAGTGGCACTTTGTGCATCGCTTCAGCCCTTGCTCGCAGCCAGCGCCTGCTCAGCCCACGCCGCGAACTGCTGCGCCGGCAACTTGCCGGTCGTCGGCTCGCGGGGCAGCGACGGCACGGCGACGATGCGGCGTGGCAGGAAGGCGGCGTCGAGGCGATGGCGCAACGCGCCGAGCACGGTCTCGTGCAGAGCGGCTGCAGCCAGCTCGGGCGCAACGACGAACGCGACCGCCCGCACCACGCCGCCGCCGACTGTGTCGGGCGGCAACCAGAATGCGCCGTCGTGCACGCCGGCGATCGAGTTCAGGTGAAAGTCGAGGTGGCCGAGCGAACTGCGTTTGCCGGCGATGTTGATCAAATCGTTCGAGCGGCCGAGCAAGCGGAATGTGTGGGCGTCGATCACGTCGAGCACGTCGGCGAGCAGCGTCGGCTCGGGCACGTGACCGCCTTGCACGACGGCCTCGGCGCCGTCACCGCTGAGGCGCAGGCCGTCGTACACGTGCCACTCCGCGCCTTCGGTGCTGCGCCGCGATGCGACCTGGCCGGCCTCGGTGCAACCGTAAATTTCCATCAACGGTGCGGCGAGCGCGGCCTCGGCGCGCGCCGCGAGTTGCGGCGCGAGCGGCGCGGTCGCGCAAACGGTGAGGTCGATCGCGGGCAGCGAAACGCCGGACTCGAGCAGCATTTTCAGGTGGAACGGCGTGGTCACCAACATGCGCGGGCGCGGCGCGCGCGCCAGCGCCGCGGCGATGTCGGCGGGGTAGAACGGGCGCGCCGTGTCGAAGGCGGCGCCCGCGAGCATGGCGATCAGCACGGTCGACTCGAAACCGTACATGTGCTGCGCCGGCACGGTCGCGACCAGCGTCACGCCGGTCAGATCGCGGCGGCCCATCTGCTGTGCCAGGCGCCGCGCGCCGGCCTGCGTGTTGCGCACCAGCAGGCCCCAGTGTTTGGCGTGTGGCACCGGCGCGCCGGTCGAGCCAGAGGTCAGCACCTGCGCGGCGAGTGCGGTGTCGTCGATTTCGGGCCACGCGGGGAACGCGGGGTGTGCGTCGCGTTCGGCCGGTATAGCGACGGCGTTGTCGTTGTAGTGGATCGTCGGCAGTTGCAGCGTCGGCGCGTCGGCATCGGTGAGCGCGTAGATCGACGGGAACAGCGTGTGCAGCCGCGCGACCGTGTCGGTCGTGTGGTTCGGCGGCATCAGGCTGGCCTGGCCACGCAGCATCGCCGCGCCGAGGCCGACCGCGAAACGATAGCGGTCGGCGGTGAAATTCAACATCGGACCGGCAGCCGGCAGGCGCGCGGCGAGCGCGTGCATGTCGGCGAGGTAGTGGCGGCGCGAGATCGGCGCACCGTCGCGCCAGGCGAGCGGGGCGTCGAGGTTATCGGCGACGATCAACGGCTGGGTCGCCGCGGTTGCCACGGACGCAGGCACCGGCGAGGGCGGCATGCTCATTTCGCGGCGTTGTGCCGGTAGGAGCGGATTGCGTCGGCAAAGCTCGCGCGTTCGAACTCGGGGTGCAACCGGTAGCGCAGCAGGTACTCGCCGACGAACATCGCGACGAGCGTGACCGGCGTCAGCAGGTTCGCGAACAGCGCCCAAGTCTCGAACGGCGCAAAGGCATACAGCGCGACCGACACGACCGCCATGCCGACGAAATACACCACCCAGGCGGTCGTGCACTTGCGCGTGTAGCGGGCCATGTCGGGCGTGAAATTTCGGTGCACCCGGCGCGCCAGCGTGGTGATGAGTGGCGTGTGGCCGGCGCGCAGTGTGGCGCCGAACGCGAACCCGAGGAACAGGTGGATGCCGGCGTGCTGCCCGAGGTAGAGCAACGGCGCGGGCACCTGCACGCCGAGCAGCGCTTGCGCGACAAGGCCGGCGACGGCGAGCGACGCCAGCGCGCCCAGGCCGTGCTGGCCGCCGCGCCAGGCACCGAGGCCGATCGCCACGAGCATCGGCGTGAGCACGCCGACGGCATTCCACGGCGACGGCTGTGCTCGCGTCATCAGCCAGTGGCAGGCGAGGAGGTAGGCGAGGGCCGCCAGCGCGAGTGCGGCGATTCGAATGGCGGTGCGGGTGACAGCGCGAACGCCGGGTCGAATGGGCATGGCGGTCTGGTCCGCGGGCAGACTCAAGCGACGCGGTTGGCGGCGATGTGCTCGGTCAGGCTTGCGAGCGAGGTGAAGATGCGCACGTTGTCTGCGTCGTCCGAGCGCAACTGAAAGCCGTAGCGTTGCGAGACCACGAGCGCCACCTCGAGGATGTCGATCGAATCGAGGCCCAGGCCGTCGCCGTACAACGGCGCGTCGGGCGCGATGCTTTCGGGGGCAACGTCGAGGTTGAGGGCCTCGACCATGAGCGCGGCCACTTCGCGCTGCAGATCGGTTTGGGTGGAGCTCATGCGTGCTTCGGGTCCGTGGGGTTCGCGGGCTGGCGACGCGGGCCGGGACGGCATCGTCGAAAAAATCGTGAGGGCATGGCGGCCGGCTCACAGCTCACGAGTTTACCAAAGCGGGCACCCGACCCCGCCGCGGTACGATGCCCGCCGCCAGGGCGCGAGGCGTGCCCCGACCCGCGAAAAATCACCCATACGACCGACGACACGCTCCACATGCCACCCACCCCAGCCGCCTCCGGCCAACGCCCCTCGGCCCCGCTCGACCTCGTGCACCTGCCGCACTCGCCGCTGCCCGGCTACTACGCCGACGCCCCCGCGCGTGCGCAGTTCCTGCGCGAAACGTTCGACAGCACCGCGCCCGACTACAACCGCCTCGAAAAGCTGCTCGGCTTCGGCACGGGCTCGTGGTACCGCCACGGCGCGCTGCAACGTGCCGGGCTCGCGCCGGGTGCCGATGTGCTCGATGTCGGCATGGGCACCGGCCTGGTCGCGCACGAGATTCTTCGCATCACCAACCAGCCGCAGCGCCTGATCGGCGTTGACCCGAGCCCCGGCATGATGGCGCAGGCCAGGCTGCCGGTCGCTGTGCGCTGCCTCGAGGGCACGGCCGAGCGATTGCCGGTGGCCGATGCCAGCGTCGACTTCCTGGTGATGGGCTACGCGCTGCGCCACATCACCGACCTGGAAGCGGCGTTTCGCGAGTTCCACCGCGTGCTGCGCCCGGGCGGCAAGCTGCTCGTGCTCGAGATCTCGAAGCCGCGCAGCGCGGTCGCCAACGCGCTGCTCAAGGCCTACATGCGCGGCGTGGTGCCACTGCTGGCGCGACTCATCGCACGCCAGCCGGCCACGCCGATGCTGTGGCGCTACTACTGGGACACGATCGAGGCCTGCGCCCCGCCCGAGGCCGTGCTGCGCACGCTCGAGGGCGCCGGCCTGCACGGGGTGCGCCGTGAGGTCACGCTCGGCATCTTTTCCGAGCACCTCGCGACGCGTTGACCGGTCTTTTCCACCGAGCCCGATGGCCAAACTGCACTTCCGTTATGCGGCGATGAACGCCGGCAAATCCACCGCGTTGCTGCAGGCCGCGCACAACTACGAAGAGCGCGGCATGCGGGTGCGCTTGTTCACCGCTGCGGTTCACGACCGTGACGGCAAGGGCGTGATCGCATCGCGCTTGGGGCTTCAGCGCGAAGCCGAAACTTTCGGCGCCGACACCGAGTTCGTGCCTGCCCACCTCGGCGGCGGCATTGCCTGCCTGCTGATCGACGAAGCGCAGTTCCTCACGCTCAACCAGGTGCGCCAGTTGCATCGGCTCGCGCATGTCGACGGCGTGCCGGTGGTCTGCTACGGCCTGCGCAGCGACTTTCGCGCCGAGGCGTTCGCCGGTGCTGCGGCGTTGCTGACTTTGGCCGACGACATCGAAGAAATGAAATCGGTCTGCGCCTGCGGCCGCAAGGCCACGCTGAACCTGCGCATCGATGCGCGCGGCCAGCGCGTGCGCGAAGGCGAGCAGGTGGTGATCGGCGGCAACGACCGCTACCGCGCCATCTGCCCGTCGTGCTTCTACAAAGACGACGAGTTGGGCCCGGACGCGGCGCCGGGCTTGTTCGCGTAAAGCGGGGCAGCTACCCGAGCGTCAACGCGCTCGTCAAAGCGGCGGCAGCCCGGTGAGTGTGAGCTTGAAGCGCACGGTCACGTCATTGGCGACCAGCGAGGTGTCAGCCCACTCGGCTTCGCCGATTTTGTAGACAAGGCGCTTGATCGTGAAGCTGCCGGTCGCGACCGAGTTGGCGCCCGATTGCGTGACCGTGACCGGCACGACGACCGGTTGCGCGCTGCCCTTGATCGAAAGCGTGCCGGCGACCTCGAACTTGCCGGCGCCCAAGCCTTTGACGGCGCTCGACTTGAACAACGCCTGCGCGAACTTGGCGGTGTCGAACCAGTTCGGCTTGACAAGCTCGGCATCGGTCTCGGCGATGCCGAGCGTGGCGCTGGCCGCGTCGATCGTGAACGACACGCTGCCGGTGGCAGGCTGCTTCGGGTCGAGCGCGATCTTCGCGTCGAACTTCTTGAAGCGGCCTTCGACCGGCACGCCCATCTGCGTGCTGGTGAAGACGATCTCGCTTTGCGCTGGCATGAGCGTGGCGGCCGGTTGGGCGTGCGCAGCGCTGGCGATGAGGTCGAGCGCAAGGCTGAGTGCGATGAGTGTTTTCATGGTGCGGTCTTTCTTGGCCACATGCGCCAAAAGAGCCCGTCGCGATCGACGAGCTGGTGTTTGAGGGTCGCGGCCACGTGCAGCACGACGCATGTCGCCAGTGCGTACGCGAAGGCGTGGTGCAGCGGCTTGAGCACCGCGTCGGCGAGTGCCTTGTTCACCGGCACCCAATCGGGCAGCGGCAGCACACCGAACCAGACGATGGGAAAACCCGCCGCCGAGCTGTAGGCCCAGCCGGAAAGCGGCACCGCGAAGAACAATAAGTACAGCAGCACATGCGTGGCGTGGTGGGCGTGGCGCTGCCATGGCGGCATCGCGTTCAGCACTTGCTGCGGCAACGCCGGTGGCCGATGCGACAGCCGCCACAGCAGCCGCAAGGCCGACAGCGCGAGGATCGTCACACCGGCCCACTTGTGCCAGTTGAACAGCTTCAACCGCAGCGGCGAAAACGCCAGATCGGTCATGTAGAGGCCGAAGCTGAACGAGCCGACGATCGCGAGCGCGAGCAGCCAGTGGAATGCGATCGCGATCGCGGTGTAGCGGTTCCGGCGGGGCTGCGTACTCACGCGGCGTGCTTGTCGGCTTCCGAGGTAAACGAGTCGGCGTAGAACTCGTCGTCCGGCAGCCCGTTTTTCATCACGAAGTCGCGTTGTGCCGACTCGACCATGATCGGCGCGCCACACGCATACACCTGGTGATTCATCAGGTTCGGGTGGTCGTGCATCACGGCGTGGTGGACGAGGCCGGTGCGGCCGGTCCATTCGTCGTGCGGCTTCGGCTCGGAAAGCACGGGAATGTAGGTGAGGTTGGGCAACGCCGCCGCGGCATTCAACGCCCACTCGTGCAGGTACAAGTCGGCCTTGCTGCGGCAGCCCCAATACAGCACCGCGTGGCGTGGATTGCACTTGTCTTGCGCATGTTTGAACTGCAGCTGCTCGATGATCGCCTTGATCGGCGCGAAGCCGGTGCCCGAGGCGAGCAGGATCATCGGCTTGGTCGACTCCTCGCGCAAAAAGAAGCTGCCGAACGGGCCTTCCATGCGCAGGATGTCTTTCTCTTTCATCGCACCGAACACGTGGTCGGTGAACTTGCCGCCGGGCAGGTGCCTCAGGTGCAATTCGATGCCGGGCTTGTCGACCTGCGTGTGCGGTGCGTTGGCCATCGAGTAGCTGCGACGCGCGCCGTCGCGCAGGATGAACTCGATGTACTGGCCAGCGTGGTATTGCAGCCGGTCGTTCGCCGGCAGTTGCATCTGCAGGATCGCCACATCGGGCGCGGGCTTCGCTATGGAGGTGACGCGCGACGGCATCTTGCGGATCGCGAACTCGCCAGCGCCGGGCACGGTGCGCGCTTCGACGACCACATTGCTCTGCGGCGCAGCCTGGCAGGTGAGGATCCAGCCGGCGGCTTCTTCTTCGGCGCTCAGCGCCTTCGACTGGTGGCTGCCGTGGATCACGCGGCCTTCGAGCATGCGACTCTTGCACGAGCCGCAGGCGCCGTCTTTGCAGCCGTAGGGCAGGCCAACGCCCTGGCGGATCGCGGCCGCGAGGATGGCTTCGTCGCGGTCGACCGAAAAAGTGCGGCCGCTGGGTTGGACGGTGACTGTGAAGGGCATGGATGTCAAGCGCGGGGTCGCGGTTTCATTAAACTGAGCGTTGGATTTTGCCTGCACATCCCTTTTCCTTATGAAGCCACGTTGATGGACCGCACCACGCGCTTCAAACGGCCGACCTTGCTGATCGTCGGTTGCGGCGATGTCGGCATGCGTGTCGCGAAATTGCTGCTCGGCCGATGGCGGCTCGTCGCGCTCACGTCGAGCGCCGCGCGTTGCAACGCGTTGCGCGCGGCCGGCGTGCTGCCGCTGATCGGCAACCTCGATGCGCCCACCACGCTCGCGCGGCTCGCCGGCCTGGCCGACGCGGTGCTGCACCTCGCGCCGCCGCCGGCCAGCGGCGCTACCGACCCGCGCACTGCGCACCTGCTGCAAGCGCTCGCGCGCAAAGGCCGCGTGCGGCGCATCGTCTACGGCAGCACCAGCGGCGTGTACGGCGACTGCGGCGGCGCGCGTTTCGACGAGACGCGCGCGGTAAACCCGGCCACCGATCGCGGCCGACGGCGCGTCGACGCCGAGCAGCGATTGCGCTGGTACGGCCGCGCGTTCGGTGCGCGCATCAGCGTGTTGCGCATCCCGGGCATCTACGCGGGCGACCGCGCCGGCGGCCACCCGCGCGAGCGCCTGGCACGCGGTGCGCCGGTGCTCGCGGCCGAGCACGATGTCTTCACGAACCACATCCACGCCGACGACCTCGCGCGTGCTTGCGTCGCGGCGCTGCACCGCGGCCTGCCGCAGCGCGTGGTGCACGCGAGCGACGACACCGAACTCAAGATGGCCGACTACTTCGACCTCGCGGCCGACCTCGAAGGCCTGCCTCGCCCGCGCCGCATATCACGCGAAAATGCGCACGGAGAACTCTCGCCGATGCAGCTCAGTTTCATGGGTGAATCGCGACGGCTCGTCAACAACCGCTTGAAGCGCGAGCTGCGCTTGCGGCTGCGCTACCCGACCGTTGCGCAAGGGCTGACGGCCTGAACCACGCGTCTGAATTCACCATTATGAAAACACTGATCCTTACCGACCCGCTTCCCGCCGCCGGATTCACCAAAGCAGTCCAGTCGATAGCACCCGACATCCAGGTGGTCGAATACCGGCGCGACATCGCCGACGCCGAACTTGCCGACATCGAAGTCGTGCTGGGCTGGCGCTTTCCGGCGAATGTGGCGGGACGGTTGCCGAAGTTGAAGTGGGTGTGTTCGGTCGCGGCCGGTGTCGAGAAGCTGCTGGTGCCCGACCTCGCGCCGCACATCCCGCTCTCGCGCATCGTCGACACCGAGCAGGCCGAAGGCATCGCGCAGTTCGTCGTGCTGATGGCCTTGCGGCACGCGCGCGGGCTCGAAGCGTATGAAACGCAGCAGGCCGAACGCGAGTGGCGGCGCCAGCCGGTCGCCGCGGTGCGCAGCCGTGTGGCGGTGCTCGGCATCGGCACGATGGGCGGTGCTGTCGCGCGGCTGCTGGGTGCCGTCGGCTTCGCGGTCACGGGTTGGAGCCGCAGCACCGGTGCGTCGCTCGATGCCTTGCTGGCGACGAGCGACATCGTCGTTTGCGCGTTGCCGCTCACGCCCGAGACCGAAGGCATCCTCGGTGCGCGCGCATTCGCAACGATGCCGCGCGGCAGCTACCTGATCAACATCGCGCGCGGCGCACACGTGGCCGAACCCGACCTGATCGCGGCGGTACGCGATGGGCACCTCGCGGGCGCTGCGCTCGACGTGCAATGCCACGAACCGATGCCGGCCGACGATCCGCTGTGGGCCGTGCCCGGCATCACGATCACGCCGCACATCGCGGCGCAGTCGTCGCTCGAAACGATCGCGGCGCAGTTCGTCGCGGGCCTGCGTTGCATCGAGCGCGGCCAGGCGCCGCCGCACACCGTCGACCGCGCGCGCGGCTACTGACACAAGATCGGCCGGCGCCAGGCCGCCCCAAGGCGGCCGAGCACCCGCCCGGCGGGTGGTGGCATACCCGCCACCGGGTGCCCCACCCCTATTTGCCGAACGGCGAACGGCCCTGCCAGTAGCGGATCGTCAAGAACCCGCCGAGCATGCCGCCGAGGTGCGCGAAGTGGGCCACGCCCTGCATCGTGCCGGTCACGCCGAACAGCAGTTCGAGCCCGCCGAAGATCGCGACGAAGTACTTGGCCTTCATCGGGATCGGCGGAAACAGCGGCATGATGATGCGGTCCGGAAACATCATTCCGAATGCCAGCAACAGCCCGAACAGTCCGCCCGAGGCGCCGACCGTCGGGTAAATCGCGCCGGTTGCCGCGGCGATCGCCAACTGCGCCACCGCTGCCGTCAACACGCTGGCAAAGTAGAACTGCAAGAAGCGCTTCGGACCCCACAGCCGTTCCAGATCGGAGCCGAACATCCAAAGCCCGAGCATGTTGAAGAAGAGGTGCGTGAAGCTGCCATGAAGAAACGCATAGCTCACAACCTGCCATGGCAGGAAGCCGCTGCCGAGCGGCCAAAGCGCGAGCGCGCGCGTGAACCAGGGGCCGAGAAAGTAATCGATGCAGAACGCCGCCACGTTGATGAGCAGCAGGGCTTGGGTCACGGGGGGGATCGGCGGCATGCGCAGGTTTCCGATTGGGCGGCGAAATTACCGAGGCTAAAGGTCGGGTCGCGGCGCGCGAATTTCAAGTTGCCGTGTGGCAGAATCTCGCGGGAAGCACACGGGCCCCTGTGGCGGAATCGGTAGACGCGCCGGACTCAAAATCCGGTTCTGAAAGGAGTGTCGGTTCGATTCCGACCGGGGGCACCAGGCTCGACGAGAGCATTGTTAGACCCTGACCGGCGCGCTCATCCGCAGCCTGCGAGAATCCGCGGCGAGGAGAGCCCATGAGCGTTGAATCGCGGTCGAAAGCTGCCCCCAAGTACACCACCGTCGAAGAGGTCATCGGCAACACGCCGTTGGTGCGACTGGTGCGCATCCCCGGCTCGGGCAACGCGCAGCGCGGCAACGTGATCCTCGGCAAGCTCGAAGGCAACAATCCGGCAGGTTCGGTCAAAGACCGGCCTGCGATCAGCATGATCCGGCGGGCCGAAGAGCGTGGCGACATCAAACCCGGCGACACGTTGATCGAAGCGACCTCGGGCAACACCGGCATCGCGCTCGCCATGGCCGCCGCGGTCCGCGGCTACCGCATGCTGTTGATCATGCCGGAGGACCTCAGCATCGAGCGCGCGCAGACCATGAAGGCCTTCGGCGCCGAACTCATCCTCACGCCTCGTTCGGGGGGCATCGAGTACGCCCGCGACCTTGCCGAGCAAATGCAAAAAGACGGCAAGGGCCGCGTGCTCGATCAGTTCGCGAATGCCGACAACCCGCGCATCCACTACGAAACCACAGGCCCTGAAATTTGGCGTGATACGAAAGGCCGCGTCACGCACTTCGTCAGCGCGATGGGCACGACCGGCACGATCACCGGCGTCTCGCGCTACCTCAAGGAGCAGAGCAAAGCGGTGCGCGTGATCGGTGCGCAGCCGAGCGAAGGCTCGCGCATCCCGGGCATCCGCAAGTGGCCCGAGGCGTATTTGCCGAAAATTTACGACCCGACGTTCGTCGACGAGACGGTCTCCGTCAGCCAGGCCGATGCAGAAGACATGGCGCGCCGCATGGCTGCCGAAGAAGGGTTGTTCGCCGGCATCTCCGCGGCGGGCGCGTGCTGGGTCGCGCTGCAGGTTGCGAAGCAGGTCGAGAACGCGACGATCGTGTTCGTCGTCTGCGACCGTGGCGATCGATATCTTTCGACCGGAGTGTTCCCGGCATGAGCGACCCATTTAACTTCTGCCCGAATTGCGCGACGCCGTTGCAATTGCTGTCGAAGCTGGAAGACGGCGGCGAGAAAACCCGCATGCGTTGCCCCGCCTGCGACTGGACGCACTGGAACAATCCGACGCCCGTGCTTGCGGCGATCGTCGAATGCTCGGACCGAGACGGCCTTGTGCTGCTCGCGCGCAATGCGGCGTGGCCGGGGCGCATGTTCGCGCTGATCACCGGCTTCATGGAGGCGGGCGAGACGCCGGAGGAGGGTATCGCACGCGAGGTGAAAGAAGAAACGAGCCTCGAGGTCGATTCGTTGAAGCTCGTCGGTGTGTACGACTTCCAGCGCATGAACCAAATCATCGTGGCCTACCACGCGGTCGCACATGGCGAGATCACGCTTTCTCCGGAATTGGCCGAGTACCGGCTCTACCGTCCGGAGGACATCAAATGCTGGCGCGCCGGCACGGGCTATGCCGTTGCCGACTGGCTTACGGGGCGCGGCATTACGCCGCAGTGGGTCGATCTGCCGCTGCGGCCGGCGTCCTAGAATCGAACTTCACGAGGGAAACCCCATGCTTGCCCAAAAAGAACTCGACACCCGCGGCCTGAACTGCCCGCTACCGATCCTCAAGGCTAAGAAAGCGTTGGCCGACATGCGCAGCGGCGAGGTGCTTAAGGTGCTCGCGACCGACCCGGGTTCGATGCGCGACTTTCAAGCCTTCGCGCGCCAGACTGGCAATGAACTCCTCGAGCAGGAACGCTCTGACGACGAGTTCATTCACTTTTTGCGGAGGAGATAAAGCGCGGAGCGAAGGGCTAGGGGTCCCGTCAGCGGGATCGACCAGCGCAGCGATCGGCGAGGGCGCGGGCTCGATGCCCGCAACCGAGAGCTGGCGCGACTCAGATCTCCAAGCCCTTCAAGTACTCGCGAAAGCCCGGCCCGAGCGTCGGGTGTGCCAGCGCCAGTTCGACGTTGGCCTGCAAGAAACCTTCCTTGCTGCCGCAGTCGTATCGCTTGCCTTCGTAGCGGAACGCGAACACCTTCTCGCGCCGCAGCAAGCCGGCGATGCCGTCGGTCAGCTGGATCTCGCCGCCCACACCGCGCTGCTGGTTGGCGATCTCGTGGAATACGCCGGGCGTCAGGATGTAGCGGCCCGCCACGCCCAGAAGCGACGGCGCGTCTTCGGGGGCCGGCTTTTCGACCATGCGGCTCACGTCCATCAGGCGGTCGTTGATCGGCGTGCCGTCGACGATGCCATAGCGCCGCGTGTGCTCGGGCGGCACTTCTTGCACCGCCAGGATCGACACGCGCCACTCTTCGTACTGCTCGACCATCTGCTTGAGGATCGGCGTGTCGCCTACCATCAAGTCATCGGCCAACAACACGGCGAACGGGTTGTTGCCCACGAGCCGCTGGCCGCACAGCACCGCGTGGCCGAGGCCCAGCGCCTGCGCCTGGCGCACATAGATGCATTCCATGTCGTCGGGCTTGACGCTGCGTACCACCTCCAACAGTTCGTTCTTCCCCGCCTGTTCGAGGGCTACCTCCAGCTCGAAAGTCATGTCAAAGTGATCTTCGATCGGGCGTTTGTGACGGCCGGTCACGAAAATCATCTCGCGCACACCCGCGGCATAAGCTTCTTCTACCGCATATTGGATAAGCGGTTTGTCGACCACCGGCAGCATCTCTTTGGGCTGGGCCTTGGTGGCGGGCAGGAATCGCGTGCCGAGCCCGGCCACTGGAAAAATCGCTTTGGTGACTAACATTTACTTACAATGCCCTTCGATGAGTTCTGTGATCGACGTCCATTCTGGCACGCCCCTCGATGACAACCACGTCGGACAACACCTCACGATGGCCCGCTAGCGCATGGATCTGCTGATCATCGAAACGCTCGAAGCCGAAGTCATGGAGTGGCTCGAAGCGCGCTATGCGCTTCGGTATGCGCCCGAGCTCGCCAGCGATCCGCGCGCGTTGCGGCAGCAGCTCTACAACGTGCGCGCATTGATCGTGCCGCCCACCGTGACGATCGACGCGCAGGCACTGCACTACGCGCCGGTGCTGCGCGCAGTCGGCCGTGTCAGCGCCGGCGCCGAAAACATCGACCTCGAAGCCTGTGCGCGGGCGCGTGTGGAGGTCGTGCGCGGCCTCACCGCCACCGCGCAGGCCGAAGCCGAATTCATGATCGGCGCCTTGCTCTCGCTATTGCGCCGCGTGCCGGTGGTCGGCGCCGACGGCATGCTCGTCGGCCGTGAACTCGGTGCCGCCACGGTCGGCCTGATCGGCATGGCGCCGGCCGCGCGCTCGATGTCGCAAATGCTCGCCGGATTCGGCTCGAAGATGGTCGGCTACGACCCGGCGCTGCACGCCAGCGACAGCGTGTTCGAGCGCTGGCGCGTCAAGCCACTCGGCTTGCGCGAACTGCTCGAGCAGTCGGACGCGGTCTGCGTGCAGCTCAGCTATTTCAGCCGCTACCACGGGCTGCTGGGCGAGCGCTTCTTGCCGTTTTGCAAACCGAACCAGGTGATGGTCAGCATCGCGCACTCGGGCCTGTTCGACGAAGCCTCACTCGCCGAGGCGCTCTCCGGTGGCCGCATGGCGGCCGCGTGGCTCGACAGCCTTGAGCCCGGCGCGCTCGATCAGGGCCGGCCGCTGCACGGCATCGAGAACCTGCAGATCACGCCACGCGTTGCGAGCACGACTCGCGAGTCGCGCTTGCGCAGCGCCTGGGCGGTGGCCAAGCGCATCGACGAAATGCTGGGTGCGGCGCCGATCGCGGCGCGCGCATTCATGGCAACGGCGCCAGGCGAGCCCGTTGATCTCGCAGCCGAGCCAACGTCGACGTGAAATCGGCGACGCGCTGCTGCTCCTGAGCAACCACCACCGCCGGCGCGCGCGCGACGAAGCTCTCGCTCGCGAGCTTCGCCGAAGCCTTGGCGATCTCGCCTTCGAGGCGCGTGATTTCCTTGGTCAGCCGGGCCGTCTCGACCGCCACGTCGATCTCGACATGCAGCGCCAGGCGCGACTCGCCGGCGACTGAAACCGCCGCGCTCCGCGTGGCCTCGGCGAACGCCGCATCGCTGTCGAAACGCCTCACCTCCGAGACCTTCGCGAGCGCCCTGAGCACCGGCTCGGCTTGCGCGATGAAGGCGTCGTCGCCGATCACGTAAAGCGGCACGCGAGCGGCCGGTGACAAGTTCATCTCGCTGCGCAGGGTGCGGCTCGCGCCGACCACGGTCTTCAGCTTCGCGACCCAGGCGTCGGATGCTGCATCGATGCGGTCGAGCTGCGCCTTCGGGTACGCCGCGGTCACGATGCTCGCGCCGTCGGATTTGCGGCCGGCGACCGACGCCACCGTCTCCCACAACTCGGCCGTGATGAACGGCATCACCGGGTGCATCAGGCGCAGCACGGTCTCGAGGACGCGGATGAGGGTGCGGCGCGTCGCGCGTTGCTGCGCTTCGGTGCCCGACTGGATCTGCACCTTCGCGATCTCGATGTACCAGTCGCAGTATTCGTCCCAGACGAACGCATACATGGCATTGGCAACGTTGTCGAGCCGGTAGTCGGCGAAGCCTTGCTCGACGGCCGCTTCGACGCGCTGCAACTCGCTGGTGATCCACTTGTCGGCGGGGCTGAACTTCAGGAAGCCATGAAACGGCTGGCCCGGCGCGCACTCGGCCTTGGTGTGCTCTGCGAGCCCGCAGTCTTGACCTTCGCAGTTCATGAGCACGAACTTCGATGCGTTCCAGAGCTTGTTGCAGAAGTTGCGATAGCCCTCGCAGCGTTTGGTGTCGAAATTGATGTTGCGGCCCAGGCTGGCGTAGCTCGCCATAGTGAAGCGCAGCGCGTCGGCGCCGTAGGCCGGCATGCCATCGGGGAACTCCTTGCGCACGCGCGCCGCGACCTTCGGCGCGGTCTCGGGCTTGCGCAGGCCCGAGGTCGATTTCTTCACCAGGGTGTCGAGGTCGACGCCTTCGATCAGGTCGACCGGGTCGAGCACGTTGCCTTCGCTCTTGCTCATCTTCTTGCCCTGCGCGTCGTGCACCAGGCCGTGGATGTAGACGTTGCGGAACGGTACCTTGCCGGTGAAGTGCAGCGTCATCATGATCATCCGGGCGACCCAGAAGAAGATGATGTCGAAGCCGGTGACAAGCACGGTCGACGGCAGGAAAAGGTCTTGCTCGATCGTCTTGCCAGGCCAGCCGAGCGTGGAGAACGGAAACTGCGCCGCCGAGTACCAGGTGTCAAGCACGTCTTCGTCGCGCGCCAGCGTGCCGGTGTAGCCGGCGGCTTCGGCTTTCGCACGCGCTTCTTCCTCGTTTCGGGCGACGAAAATCTCGCCGCCGGCGCCGTACCAGGCGGGAATCTGGTGGCCCCACCAGAGCTGGCGCGAGATGCACCAATCTTGAATATCGCCCATCCAGTGGTTCCACGTGCTCACCCACTGCGGCGGCACGAAACGCACGTCGCCGCGCTCGACCGCACGGATCGCGCGCCCGGCGATCGACTCGCCGTCGTGCCCGGGCTGCGTCATCGCCATGAACCACTGGTCGGTCAGCATCGGCTCGACGATCTGCCCGGTGCGCGCGCAGCGCGGCACCATCAGCTTGTGCTTCTTGGTTTCAACCAGCAAACCCAGCGCGTCGAGATCGGCGACGATCTGCTTGCGCGCGGCGAAGCGGTCGAGCCCGCGGTACGGTGCCGGCGCGTTGTCGTTGACCGTCGCATCGAGCGCGAGCACGCCGATGATCTGCAGGTGGTGACGTTGGCCGACGGCGTAGTCGTTCGCATCGTGCGCGGGCGTGACCTTGACCACGCCGGTGCCGAAAGCGCGGTCGACATAGGCATCGGCGATCACCGGAATCGCACGGTCGCACAACGGCAGCATGACCTGCTTGCCGATGAACGATGTGTAGCGATCGTCGTCGGGGTGGACCATCACGGCGGTGTCGCCGAGCATGGTCTCGGGCCGGGTCGTCGCGACCACCAGCGAGCCCGAGCCGTCAGCCAGAGGGTAGCTTATATGCCACAGGGAGCCGTCTTCCTCTTCGCTCTCGACTTCGAGATCGGACACCGCCGAACGCAGCACCGGGTCCCAGCTCACGAGCCGCTTCTTCCGGTAGATCAGGCCCTCCTCGAAGAGCCGCACGAAGGTTTCGTTGACCACCGCCGATTGCGTGGCGTCCATCGTGAAGTATTCGCGCGACCAGTCGACCGTGTCGCCCATGCGGCGCATCTGCGAGGTGATGACGTTGCCACTCTCCGCCTTCCATTCCCAGACGCGCGCGACGAAGTTCTTGCGGCCGATGTCGTGACGGCTCTTGCCTTCGTCTTGCAACTGACGCTCGACGACGATCTGCGTCGCGATACCGGCGTGGTCGGTGCCGGGCAGCCACAGCGTGTTGAAGCCACGCATGCGGTGGTAGCGCGTCAGCGCGTCCATGATCGTGTGGTTGAAGCCGTGCCCCATGTGCAGCGTGCCCGTCACGTTTGGCGGCGGCAGCTGGATGCTGAACGATGGCTTGTTCGCATCGAGCGTCGGAGCGAAGGCGCCGGGTTCATTCCAGCGCTGCGCCCAGCGGGCCTCGATGGCTCGCGGTTCGAAGGATTTGGCGAGTTCGGTCATGGGAGTTCGATCCTGTTCTGCAACAGCGTCAGATGACTTTGGCGTGTTCGAAGGGCCGCAGCGCCCGGTCGAACGTGGCGGTATGGCCGCAACCGGCTGCGGCATTCTTCGCAATGATGAGACAGTCGGAGAATCCCGTGCTGGACCGTTCGAACTGGGTTACTGCTTCGCTCAACACCGACCGGCTCTCAAATGCCAGCCTCGCGTTGTAGAGCATGCTGCGCAACGTGTCGATCAGCTCGCCCTTGTTCGCGTTGTACCGCGAGCCGAGCGTCCACACGGTCTCGGTCAACACCACGTCGTTGACGAACAGCGGGTGTCCGGCCGCTTCTGCGCTCGAGGCGATGTGCCGAGCCCGTCGCACCTGCGGCGGATCGTCGTCCAGCAGCAGTCGCAGCAGCACGTTCGTGTCGATGCCGATCACGGCGCGCGCTTTGCGGGCGCCCGGGCCGGGGGTCGCTTGGCTTCACGCAGGATGCGGTCGTGTTTCTCGGCCAGAGCGCGGCCCACCGATCCTTTCTGCTCCTCGATCGAAAAGGCCTTGCCGCCTGGCCGCTTCAAGATGCCGAACAGCGAGGCCACCGAATTCTTCATCGGCCGAACGTTGACGCTGCCATCGGGTTGAAGCGAAAAGTCCAGTTTGGCGCCGGAGTCCAGGTTCAGAGCGTCTCGGATTTCCTTCGGCAGGGTGACCTGACCTTTGCTGGTAAGGGTGGCAAGCATGCTGACTCCAGTGAAGTAAATTCCTTTCGAATTGTACTTGGTAAGGAAGCTGACGCTGCGCCTTGCCGCTCACATCAGCAGGTGCTCACCCGCGTTGTCCCCACCCAAAATCACGTAGTTGACCTTGCGAATGTCGACCAGCTTGGTGCCGCCGGCGTACGAGATCGAGCTCTGCACGTCTTCGCGCATCTCGCGCAGCGTGTCGGCCAGCTTGCCCTTGATCGGCTCCAGGATGCGCTTGCCCTCGACGTGCTTGTACTCGCCCTTGTTGAAGTCGCTGGCCGAGCCGTAGTACTCCTTGAACAGCTTGCCATCCACCTCGACTGTCTGGCCCGGCGACTCTTCATGGCCGGCAAACAAGGAGCCGATCATCACCATCGAGGCACCGAAGCGGATGCTCTTGGCGATGTCGCCGTGGTCGCGGATGCCGCCGTCGGCAATGATCGGTTTGGTCGCCACGCGCGCGCACCACTTCAGCGCCGAGAGCTGCCAGCCGCCGGTGCCGAAACCGGTCTTGAGCTTGGTGATGCAAACCTTGCCGGGGCCAACGCCGACCTTGGTCGCGTCGGCGCCCCAGTTTTCGAGGTCGATCACCGCCTCGGGCGTGGCGACGTTGCCGGCGATCACGAACGTACTCGGCAACTTTTGCTTGATGTAGGCAATCATTTTCTGAACGCTGTCGGCGTGGCCGTGCGCGATGTCGATCGTGATGTAGTCGGCGCCGATGCCTTCGGCCGCGAGCTTATCGATGACCGCGCAGTCGGCGGCTTTGACGCCGAGGCTCAGCGAAACGATCAGCCCTTTTTCGCGCATCTTGCGTGCAAAGGCCAGGTTGTCGACATCGAACCGGTGCATCACGTAGAAGTAGCCGTTCGCGGCCAACCACTCGGTGATCGGCTCGTCGACGACGGTCTTCATGTTCGCCGGCACCACCGGCAAGTTGAAGGTGTGCGCGCCGAAGGCGATCGACGCATCGCACTCCGAACGGCTCTCGACGCGGCACTTGCGCGGCAGCAGCAACACGTTGTCATAGTCGAAAATTTCCATGGTGTGTGGTCTGCCGTTTCGCCAATAAAAAACCGGGCGCGAAAAATTCGGGCCCGGTGCCAAATTCTACGCGGCCCCTAAACTGCGCCCGTTGCCAAAGACCCCTGACCGTCCCGTGCTCGACGCCACCACTAAACGCCTGCTCCCCTGGGTCGTCGCGATCGCATTTTTCATGCAGACGCTCGACGGCACGATCCTCAACACCGCGCTGCCGACGATGGCCAAAGACTTCGGCGAAAGCCCGTTGCGCATGCAGTCGATCGTGATCGCTTACCTGCTGACGGTGGCGCTCTTCATCCCCGCTTCGGGCTGGCTCGCCGATCGCTTCGGCACGCGGCGCGTTTTCATCGCGGCGATCGTGTTGTTCAGCCTCGGCTCGCTGCTGTGCGCGCTCTCGCCGTCGCTGCCGTGGTTGACCGCGGCGCGCGTGGTGCAGGGCATCGGCGGCGCGCTGCTGCTGCCGGTCGGGCGGCTCACGATACTGCGCGCGTTCCCGCGCACCGAGCTGCTGAAGGTGCTGGCTTTCGTGACCATCCCCGGGCTCATCGGCCCGCTGATCGGGCCGCCGCTGGGCGGCTGGCTGGTCGAGGTCGCGACCTGGCACTGGGTGTTTTTGATCAACCTGCCGGTCGGCCTGCTCGGCGTGTTCGCGGCCATGCGTTACATGCCCGACTTGCGCGGCGCGGTCGGCCAAAAGTTCGACTGGCCCGGCTTCGTGCTGTTCTCGGTCGGGCTCGTGGCCGTCACGCTCGGCTTGCAGGGGCTGGGCGAGCACGCGATCAGCGCGTCGGCATCGATCGTGCTGGTGATTGGCGGCCTCGCGTCGATGGCTGCCTACTGGGTGCACGCAGGGCGCGCCGAGAAGCCGCTGTTCAGCTTGACGCTGTTTCAGATTCCGACGTTTTCGATCGGCATCTTGGGCAACCTGTTCGCGCGCCTCGGCAGCGGCGCGATGCCGTTCCTGACGCCGCTGTTCTTGCAGGTTGGACTCGGCTATTCACCGAGCGCGGCCGGCTTGACGATGGTGCCGATCGTGCTCGGCGCGATACTGATCAAGTTCGTCGTGGAGCGCGTCATCGACCGCTTCGGTTACCGCCGCGTGCTGGTGACCAATACGCTGCTGCTAGGCGCGTTCATCGCGGGCTTTGCGCTTGTCGACCGCAGCACGCCGCACGTAGCGATTTTGATTTACCTCGCGTTTTTCGGTATCTGCAATTCGCTGCAGTTCACCGCGATGAACACGCTGACGCTGGGCAGCCTCGACAACGCGCGCGCCAGCGGTGGCAACAGCCTGCTGTCGGTCGTGATGCAGCTCTCGATGAGCTTGGGCGTGGCGGCGGCCGGTGCATTGCTGGCGGCCTTCGCGACGCCGGTGGTGATCCCGATCGCGAGCGACACCGGCCCGAGCAACGTGATCCACACCTTCCACGCCACCTACCTCTGCATGGGCGCGCTCTCGGCGCTCGCTGCCGGCATCTTTTTTCAGCTCGGCCGGCGCGAAGGGCCGACCGAGCCGGCCACGGTGGTCGATCAGTCCTGAGCCGGAACTCCGGTGCGCGTGGGTACAGGCGTGTACAGCTCGGTCAGCGCCAGGCGCATCACCGACCACGCACCGGTCAGCGCGAGCGCTGCCATGCCAACGGCGACGAGCAGATCGGGCCAGGCCGCGCCGGTGCCGAACACACCGAGCGCTGCGATGCCGACCGCGATGTTGCCGACCGCGTCGTTGCGCGAGCAGATCCAGACCGAGCGCATGTTCGAGTCACCGTTGCGGTAGCGATAGAGCGTCCACGCGACGAACACGTTGACGGCAAGTGCGAGCAGCGCCACCACGCCCATCGTCAGCGGCAGCGGTGGCGTGCCGTCGAGCGCACTCCACACGGCGCGGCCCAGCACGAACAGGCCGAAGGCCGCCATCGATGCAGCTTTCAACAGCGAAGCCTTGGCGCGCCAGGCGAGCGCCATCGACAGCACGGCGAGCGAGAGGCCGTAGTTCGCGGCATCACCCAAAAAGTCGATCGCATCGGCCAGCAGCGAGACCGAACCCGATTGCACGCTGCCGGCGATCTCGACGCCGAACATCGCAGCATTCAGCACCAGCGCGATCCACAGCACCTTGCGGTACGCGGGGTCGGCAGAAGGCGGCGGGGGCGGGCAGCAGTGGGCAGACATGAAGGTCATCCGTTCGGGGTGCGGAACCGAGATTTTGCTGCATCACGTTGTCGCCACGCTCACCCGGCACGGCGTGGGGGGGGCTTGTACGGTTCGAGCGTGCCCGACAATCTGCGGATGGCCTCTGAAATCTTCGCCGGCGACGACTCGCCGCTGCTGCACAACCTCAACCCCGAACAACTCGCCGCGGTGACGCTGCAGGCGCGCCCGGCGTTGATCCTCGCCGGCGCCGGCTCGGGCAAAACGCGGGTGCTCACCACCCGCATCGCGTGGCTGATCCAAACCGGCCAACTCTCGCCCGGCGGCGTGATGGCGGTGACCTTCACGAACAAGGCTGCGAAGGAAATGCTGACACGGCTCGGCGCAATGCTGCCGATTCCCGTGCGCGGCATGTGGATCGGCACCTTCCACGGTTTGTGCAACCGCTTCTTGCGCGCGCACTGGAAGCTGGCCGCGCTGCCGCAGGGCTTTCAGATCCTCGATTCGGCCGACCAGCTCTCGGCCGTCAAGCGCGTCATCAAGGCGATGAATCTCGACGAGGAGCGCTTCGTGCCGAAGCAGGTCACGTGGTTCATCGCGGGCTCGAAGGACAACGGCTACCGCCCGAAAGATTGCGAGGTCAAAGACGAACAATCGCGCGTGCAGGTGCAGGTGTACCAGGCCTACGAAGACCAATGCCAGCGCGAAGGCGTGGTCGACTTCGCCGAACTGATGCTGCGCACCTACGAGCTGATGCGTGACAACGACGCGCTGCGCCAGCACTACCAGCACCGCTTTCGCCACATCCTGGTCGACGAGTTCCAAGACACCAATCGGCTGCAGTACGCGTGGCTGAAGATGTTCGCCGGCCCCGAGACATCCGTCTTCGCGGTGGGTGACGACGACCAGAGCATCTACGCCTTCCGCGGCGCGCAGGTCGGCAACATGGCCGCGTTCGAGCGCGAGTTCAAGGTCGATCAGGTGATCAAGCTCGAGCGCAACTACCGCTCGTTCGGCAACATCCTCGATGCGGCCAACGAGCTGATCGCGCGCAACACCAACCGCCTCGGCAAGAACCTGCGCACCGAGGCCGGGCCGGGCGAACCCGTGCGCGTTCGCGAATCACCGAGCGATTTCGACGAGGCGCGCTGGTTCGTCGAAGAGGCCCAGCAACTGCATCGCGAAGGCACGGCGCGCAGCAGCATCGCGTTGCTCTACAGAAGCAACGCGCAGAGCCGCGTGATGGAGAGCGCGCTGTTCAACGCGAGCGTGCCGTACAAGGTCTACGGCGGGTTGCGCTTCTTCGAGCGCGCGGAGGTGAAGCACGCGCTGAGCTACCTGCGGCTGATCGAGAACCCGAGCGACGAGACGAGTTTCTTGCGCGTCGTCAATTTCCCGACGCGCGGCATCGGTGCGCGTTCGATCGAGCAGCTGCAAGACGCGGCCCGGCAGTCCGGGCGCAGCCTGTACCAAAGCGTGGGCGCGTTGAGCGGCAAGGCCGGTGCGAACCTGCAGGCGTTCGTCGCGCTGGTCGACGGCATGCGCGAGAAGACGCGGGGCATGACCCTGCGAGACATCATCGAGCACATGCTGGCCGCCTCGGGCCTGGTCACCTTCTACAAGACCGACAAGGAAGGTCAGGACCGGCTGGAAAACCTCGACGAACTCGTCAACGCTGCCGAGGCGTTCGTCACTCAAGAAGGTTTCGGCAAGGATGCGGTCGGCCTGCCGGTCGACGAGCATGGTGGCGCCGAATACAAGATCAGCGAAGCCGGCCGCGCCGAGTTCAGCACGCCCGGTGCAGAACCCGTCACCGGCGCCGTGATCACCCCGTTTCCCGAGTCGGCGCCCGATGCCGAAACCGGCGAAATCATGTCGCCGCTCGCCGCCTTCCTCACCCACGCATCGTTGGAGGCCGGCGACAACCAGGCGCAGGCCGGGCAAGACGCGATCCAACTCATGACCGTGCATTCGGCCAAGGGGCTCGAGTTCGATTGCGTCTTCATCACCGGGCTGGAAGAAGGCCTGTTCCCGCACGAGAACTCGGCCTCCGACCCGGACGGGCTGGAAGAAGAACGCCGCCTGATGTACGTCGCGATCACGCGCGCCCGCAAGCGCCTCTACCTGAGCTTCTCGCAGACCCGCATGCTGCACGGCCAGACGCGCTACAACGTCAAGAGCCGCTTCGTCGACGAGCTGCCCGAGGCCGCGCTGAAATGGATCACGCCGCGCAACCAGGGCTTCGGCTCGGGGTTCCAGCGCGACTACCAAGCCGCGTGGGCGCGCGGATCGGGCTTGCATTCGATCGTCGGCGCGGGTGACGTCAGCGGCATTCCGAGTGCGCCATCGGTCGTGCCGAAGGCACCGAGCCACGGTTTGCGATCGGGCCAGAGCGTGTTCCACACCAAGTTCGGCGAAGGCGTGGTCCTCACGCTCGAAGGCTCGGGCGTCGATGCGCGCGCGCAGGTCAACTTCGGCCGCCACGGCATGAAGTGGCTGGCGTTGTCGGTCGCGAAACTCACACCGATCGCATGAAAGCTATGCTTTGTTTTTTGTGTTTCAGGAGACGCACCATGCCGCACGTGATTCGTTCAAAAACCGTCATGGCCGCTGCTCTGGCCGCCGCAGCACTCGCCGGCTGCGCCACGACCCAGGTCGACGCGCAATGGCGCAGCATCGAATTGCCCGCGAGCTACCTGCGCAACTCGACCATGCTGGTGAGCTGCGAGACCGGTGAGGACGTCGTCAAGCGCATCTGCGAAGACCAGCTTGGCGCCGACCTGCGCGCGCGCGGCGTGCGCGTGATCGTGGCAGCGCCAGGCGCATTGCCGGCCGTCGCACCCGCTGGTCCGACCGACGTGCAATACCTGCCGCTGGCGCGTGAGAACGGTGCGAAGGCGGTGCTCAGTGTCAGCGTCGGCTTGGCCTCGCAAACCGTCAGCCAAGGCGTTTCGCTCGGCCTCGGGCTCGGCGGGTTCGGGCGCAGCTTGGGCGGCGGCGTCGGCGTCTCGGCACCGATCGGCGGCGGGCAGGTGAGCCAAGGGTATGCAGCGAGCGGCCGCGTCACCGATGTCGCATCGGGTCGGTTGATGTGGACAGCGCGCGCGAGCTCGCCAGCCTCGTCGGATGTGAACCAGCAGTTCGTTGAATTGTCGAAAAGCATGCTCGACGCGGCGGCAGCGGCTGGGTTGTTCTAAAAGGCTAGACATTTGTCTTCGAGGTGACGCGGTGTCGAATGATCGTTCTACGCTCTGAGCGCTGAAAGGCGTTGGAAGTCGCTTTCCCCGATGATTCGAATTTGCTGCCCTTTCTTCATCAGGTCTTCGGCTTTCCGGTGCTTTGAACTCTTCTCGTGGCCGGAAAGACGATGAATATCTTGATCGCCGACGACGAGAACAGTCGTGTGCTTTGTGACGCCAGCTTCTACTTCGCAGCCTGCGGCTGAGGCGGCATCGGCTGCCTCTCGCCGCAGCATCGATAGCGCTCCAGTGAACACAAGTTTCTCGCCGAAGAGCGGGCCATCGGCATTGGCATCTCTTGTAATTGCTGCGGAATCTGTCGGGTAGAGTGGTCGTGTCGGTCGCTCTAGCCACTGTTGCACGGTGAGGCCAGTGGTTACCACGGCTCGCAGCAGCAGCTCGCCCGCTGCGCGGGCGTCTTCCTTCGCGTCTTGATGCTGAAATTCGATGCCGAAGTGCTTTGAAACGTTAGCGAGGCCGTAGCCGCGTTGCGAAAACTCTGGCCAAGCACGCCCTACGACTCTCGCGGTGTCGAGCCATCGACTCTCATATGGTTGGACTGCACTCTTGCTACAACCACGGGTCAGCGCTGCACGGTCAAAAGCCGTGTGGCTGGCGACGATCCTGTTTTCTAGCCATGGTGCAAGTTGCTCATGAACGGCTGGCCACTTTTGAGCTTGGCGAACTAGGCAGATCACAGCAATACCTTACCGGCAGCATACAAGGCTCCGAGAATGAGGGGGCGAGAAGCGAGGTTCGCGTCAATCCTTGCCCAGCCGCAGCAGATCGGCCGCGCCGCCCGACGCGAGCAGGCCGGTGGCGGCGTAGATACCGAGTTTCTCGCGCGTGTCGGCGATGTCGAGGTTGCGCATGGTCAACTGGCCGATGCGGTCTTGCGGCGAGAACGCGCCCTCGACCTTCTCCATGCTGAGCCGCTCGGGCTTGTACGTGAGGTTGGCCGATTCGGTATTGAGCAGCGAGTAGTCGTTGCCGCGGCGCAGTTCGAGCGTGACCTCGCCGGTGACGGCGCTCGCAACCCAGCGCTGTGCCGTTTCGCGCAACATGATCGCTTGCGGGTCGAACCAGCGGCCTTGGTACAGCAACCGGCCGAGCTTGAGGCCGCTCATGCGGTACTGCTCGATCGTGTCTTCGTTGTGGATGCCGGTCACGAGCCGCTCGTAGGCGACGTGCAGCAACGCCAGGCCTGGCGCCTCGTAGATGCCGCGGCTCTTGGCCTCGATGATGCGGTTCTCGATCTGATCGCTCATGCCCAGCCCGTGGCGGCCGCCGATGCGGTTGGCCTCCAGCAGCAGCTCCATTGCGCTGTCGAACGTGCGGCCGTTAAGTGCGACCGGCACGCCTTCTTCAAAGCGCACGCTGACCTCTTCGCGTTTGACTTCCACGTCGTCGCGCCAGAACGCCACGCCCATGATCGGTGTGACGATCTTCATGCCGCTGCTCAAGTGCTCGAGGTCTTTGGCCTCGTGCGTGGCGCCGAGCATGTTCGAGTCGGTCGAGTACGCTTTCTCGGCCGACATCTTGTACTTGAACCCGGCCGCGCTCATGAACGCCGACATCTCGGCGCGGCCGCCCAACTCGTCGATGAACAGTTGATCGAGCCACGGCTTGTAGATTTTCAGCGAGGGGTTCGCGAGCAGCCCGTAGCGGTAGAAGCGCTCGATGTCGTTGCCTTTGTAGGTGCTGCCGTCGCCCCAGATGTTGACGTCGTCGTCGTGCATCGCGCTGACCAGCATCGTGCCGGTGACCGCGCGGCCGAGCGGCGTGGTGTTGAAGTAGGTGATGCCGCCGGTCGAGATATGAAAGGCGCCACTCTGCAGCGCTGCGATGCCTTCGGCGACGAGTTGCGCGCGGCAGTCGATCAGGCGCGCGGCCTCGGCGCCGTACTCCATCGCCTTGCGCGGGATCTCGTCGTAGTCGGCCTCGTCGGGCTGGCCCAGGTTGGCGGTGTAGGCGTACGGAATCGCGCCCTTGTTGCGCATCCAGTGCAGCGCGGCGCTGGTGTCGAGCCCCCCGGAGAACGCGATGCCGACCTTCTGGCCGACGGGCAGGTGCTGAAGAATGGTTGCCATGGGGAGGAGTGGTGTGGAGTTCGACCGGGGGAACCCACGATTTTAGGTGCAAGGGTCGACGCGCTGGCCGATTCGCCTGCTTTTGCCACGATCGCCGAGCACGCTCGCCGAGGCGTCTGCGTTAAGCTTGATCGCCGTCTGGCACCAGCCCCGCTTCACCCTGCATGAGCGACGATCCCAACCCGCCGAAACCCCCCGTTGCCCGTGTTGCGCCGACCGAGCACGACGCCCTGCCTGCGGGCACGCGCTTCGGAGAGTTCGAGATCATCCGCGTGCTCGGTGTCGGTGGCTTCGGCATCGTCTACCTCGCACAAGACCATTCGCTCGAACGCCAGGTCGCGCTCAAGGAGTACATGCCGGCCGCGCTCGCCGCGCGCGGTGTGGGCGCAATGGTCACGGTGCGCGCCAGCTCGTTCGCCGAGACGTATGCCGTCGGGCTGCGCTCGTTCGTCAAAGAGGCGCGGTTGCTGGCGCGCTTCGATCACCCGTCGTTGGTCAAGGTGTACCGGTTCTGGGAAGACAACGGCACCGCCTATATGGTGATGCCGTACCTGCCGGGCCGCACCTTGCGCGATGCGCGCCGCGCGATGACCGGGCCGCCCGATGAAGCGTGGATTCGCGGCGTGCTTGCGCCCCTGCTCGACGTGCTCGAACTGCTGCACCGCGAAGGCGTGTTTCACCGCGACATCGCGCCCGACAACATCCTGCTGCCATCCGAAGGCGCGCCGATCCTGCTCGACTTCGGCGCCGCGCGCCGCGTCATCAACGACCGCACGCAGTCGCTCACCGCGATCCTCAAACCCAGCTACGCGCCGATCGAGCAGTACGCCGAGATGGCCGCGATGCGCCAAGGCCCATGGACCGACATCTATGCACTCGGCGCGGTGCTGCACTACTTGCTGTTCGGCGTGCCGCCCGCGCCCGCCACGGCGCGTGCGGTGCAGCCCGACGCGCAACCGATCGAGCAGCGCGTGGTGCCCGGCGTCTCGCCACGCTTCGTGAGCGTGGTCGCGTGGATGCTCGGCGTGCGGCCACTCGAACGGCCGCAAAACATCGCCTCGCTGCGGGCCGCGCTCGCCGGCGAGGTGCCGATACCGCCGAGCGTGCGGCACGACGTGACCGTGCCGGGCGAGACGGCGCTGATGCCGGTGGCATCGGCATCGGTATCGGCATTGGCATCGGCTTCGGCTTCGGCTTTGGCATATTCGGCCGAGACCCGGCTCGACACCGCGCACCAGCCAACGGCGCTGATAAAACCGCCCGCCGCGTCGCCCGTCAATCCGCCCGCAGCCGCAGCTGTAGCGCCACCGGCCTATGCGCCCGGCGCAGCGCCAATGCGCTCGACGCCGCCCGGCACGCCGCCACCGGCCTACGTGCCGCCACCGCGTGCGCCGCGCCTGGCACCGACACCGGCATCGGCATCGGCATCGGCCGAGCTGCCCCTCGATGCACGCAAGCCGCCCCGGCGCGGGCGCGTGGTGGCCGGTTTGCTCGCGGCGGCAGCAGTGGCGGTCGGCGTGCTGTGGCAGTTCGTCGGCGTGATCAACGGTCAGCATCCGGTGGTAGCGCCGCTCGCTGCCGCTAGCGCGGCCACGAGCGCGGGGCTGGTCGCACAACCTGCGTCGCCGGGCACGCACGCCGGCCCGACGGTCGTTCAGGCGGCGAGCGTGACGCAGTGGGGCGCCGGCCTGACGGAGCCAGCGGTTGTCGTGCCGGTGGCCGCTTCCGGCGGGTCAGCGACCAAGCTGGCCGACGCCTACGCCGCTACCGCCTCGGCCGGCAACCACGCGCGGCAAAAGCCCATCGGTTTGCGGGTGAACGAGCTCGCGGCCGACATGCAAAGTGCACCGGCGGCCGACGCAGCGCGCTCACGCGCAGCGGCTGTGCGCAAGGCCCCGAATGCATCGCCAAAACGCACCGGGCCCGTCGCGTTCAGCGGGCCGACGACGGCGCGCGAGGCCTGCGCCGATCGTCGCTTCATCGCGTTCGCGGTCTGCGTCGATCGCGAGTGCGAGCGCCCGCGCTTTCGCGAAACGGCGGAGTGCCAGCGCGTACTCGAAGTCAAGCGGCGCCGCGCCGAGCGGTGAGCGCTGCGAGGCAGCGCAAGGTTGCACTGGCAAGCGTCGGAACCTGCGCGCCGTAAGCGAAGATATTTCTCGGAGGCAAAGGACGCGCCGGGACGACGCGAAAACTCAGTCGTCCGCCGCGGTGGCGGGGGCAGTCGCATCTCGGTCGCGACCTGTTGTTTGACGATGCCCCAGAACGCCGCCTCTTGCTCGGTCAGCAACCCGCGCAGCTTGTCGAGCTTGAAAGAGGCCGCGAGGCCGGCCGCCTCGAAGAGCACGTTGAGCCAAACACAGTCTTGCGCCCAGCCGTTGCAATGGAGCGTCAGGCCGCGGAGCCGATCGTTGAGCTGGCGCGCAACGTCGGCCACCTCGCGGCCATGGGTGATTGCGGTGGCGAGCGAGATGTGATGAATCTTTCCGGCGGCGGGGTTGCCGTGGGTCCAGTTGGCCGCAAACGCCTGAACCGACACCGGTTGCAGCGGCTTTTCATCGCTTCGGCCGACGCGCGGGTCACCTGCGCGACACCGGGTTCGCGCCGTAGAAGGCGGCTGCCACCTGCGCTATACCTGCTGGTCATGCGGCACCGCCCGCCCACCGTGGAGCAGCCATTGAGCCCGAACGCAGAACCCGCCATCGCCGAGCGCCTTCACCACAAGATTTGGCCCAAGCGCATGCCGCGCGAACTCGCGGTGCCGAACACCACGCTGTGGTTCAACCTGGAGGTCGCGGCTGCGCGCTTTCCCGACAAGCCGGCGTACCTGTTCTTCGGCCAGCCGTTGCGTTACGCCGAGCTGAAGGCACAGGCCGAGGCAGTGGCGGGCTGGCTGCAAAGCGTAGGTGTGCAGGCCGGCGAGCGCGTCGCGATCTTCATGCAGAACTGCCCGCAGTACGCGGTCGCGTACTACGGAATCCTGCGCGCCAGCTGCGTGGTTGTGCCGGTGAATCCGATGAACCGGGCCGAGGAGTTCAAGCACTTCATCACCGACCCGCAGACGAAGGTCGTGATCTGCACCGCCGACCTTGCTGAGATCGTGGCGAAGGCGAACGCCGAGGTGCCCGAGGCGCAGCACCTGTCGCAGGTGCTGGTCACGCGTTTCACCGATGCGATGCCGGCCGGTGACATCGACCCCGCCGATGCGCCGCCGCCCGCGATGGAAGCCTGGCTGCGCAGCGACCCCGAGCTGCCCGCGGGCTACCTGCGCTGGAACGACGTGCTCGCCCGCCAACTCGCACCCGGCCCGCTCACCTCGACCCCCGACGACCTCGCGCTGCTGCCTTACACCTCGGGCACCACCGGGCTGCCCAAGGGTTGCATGCACACGCACCGCACGTTGATGTCGAACTCGGTCGGTGGCGGTGTCTGGGGCCACGCGAGCCCCGAGACCGTGAGCCTCGCGGTGGTGCCGATGTTCCACATCACCGGCATGCTGTACGGGCTGCTCGGAAACGTCTACACCGGCACCACCAGCGTGCTGCTGCCGCGCTGGGACCGCGAGCTCGCAGGCCGGATGATCTCGAAGTACCAGGTCACGCACTGGACCTGCATTCCCACCATGGTCATCGACCTGTTCGGCAGCCCGAACTACAAGTCGTTCGACCTGACCAGCCTGGTCTACCTGAGCGGCGGCGGCGCGGCGATGCCGCAGGCCGTGGCGCAGCGCCTCCTCGACGAGTTCAACCTGACTTTCGCCGAAGGCTACGGCCTGACCGAAACCGCCGCACCCACCCACGCCAACCCGCCCGAGCGCGCCAAGCTGCAGTGCCTTGGCATCCCGATTTTCGGTGTCGATTCGCGCGTGATCGATCCGGTCACGCTGCAGGAATTACCGGCCGGCGAAGTCGGCGAAATCGTCAGCCGCGGGCCCATGCTTTTCAAGGGCTACTGGGGTCACCCCGAGGCAACGCGCGAAGCTTTCATCGAGCTCGACGGCCATCGCTTTTTCCGCACCGGCGACCTCGGCCGCATGGACGACGAAGGCTACTTCTTCATGACCGACCGCTTGAAGCGGATGATCAATGCGAGTGGCTACAAGGTCTGGCCGGCCGAGGTCGAGCTGCTGCTCTACAAGCACCCGGCGGTTCAAGAGGCCTGCATCATCTCGGCCCGCGACGCCTACCGCGGCGAGACCGTCAAGGCCATCGTCGTGCTGCGTGCCGAGGCCAAGGGCAAGACCACGCCCGAAGACATCACGAACTGGTCACGCGAGAACATGGCCGCCTACAAAGTGCCCAAGCTCGTGCAGTTCGTCGATGCACTGCCGAAATCGGGCTCGGGCAAGGTGATGTGGCGGTTGCTGCAGGACCAAGAGGGCGAGGCGGCGAAGCCGGGCGCATGAGCGGCAGCCTCGCGCCGCTGCCACTGCCCGAAGGCATTCGCTCCCGCTTTCTCGACAACCGGCACGGCCTGCAGGTTCACTTTCTCGAAGCCGGCTTCGAGCATGGTGATCGGCCCGCGCTGCTGTTGCTCCACGGCTTTCCGGAGCTCGCCTACAGCTGGCGCAACGTGATGCTGCCGCTGGCGCGCGCGGGCTTTCACGTGATCGCACCCGACCAGCGCGGCTACGGCCGCACGACCGGCTGGGACGGCGACTACGACGGTGATCTCGCGTCGTTCCGCTTGCTCAACCTCGCGACCGACGCGCTGGGCCTGCTGGCCGCGCTCGGCCTCGATTCGGTCACCGCCGTGATCGGCCACGACTTCGGCTCGCCTGTCGCTGCCTGCTGCGCGCTCGCGCGGCCCGATGTGTTCCACGCGGTCGCGTTGATGAGTGCGCCGTTCGCAGGGCCGCCTGCCTTCGCGAGCGCGCCTGCGGCCGTCGACGACCTGCACGCCGAACTCGCGCAGTTGCCGCGCCCGCGCAAGCGCTACCAGTGGTACTACTCGACGCGCGCCGCCGAGGCCGACATGCGCTGCGCCCCTCAAGGCCTGCACGAATTCTTGCGTGCGTACTACCACCACAAGAGCGCCGACTGGCCCGGCAACCGTCCGTTCGTGCTCGGCGAACGCAGCGCCGCCGAACTGGCCAAGCTGCCTGATTACTACGTGATGGACCTGCACAAGACGATGGCCGAAACCGTCGCACCGCAAATGCCGACGTCCGCGCAGATCGCAGCCTGCACGTGGCTGCCCGACGCCGATCTCGCGGTCTACGCCGCCGAGTTCGCGCGCACCGGTTTGCAGGGCGGGCTGAACTGGTACCGCTGCGCCACCGAAGGCGTCAACGCCGACCTGCAACTCTTTGCCGGCCGCACGATCGACGTGCCCGCGTGCTTCATCGCCGGCGCGAGCGACTGGGGCGCGCGGCAATCACCCGGCGCGCTCGAGGCGATGCAGACCAGCGCCTGCATGCAGATGCAAGGGTGCCACTGGGTCGATGGCGCGGGGCACTGGGTTCAGCAAGAGCAGCCCGTCGAGGTGGTGCGGCTGCTGCTGCAGTTCTTGCGATCCGTCTGAGACGAAACGGCCGAACAGGTCTTTCGGATTCTGGGCCGGAGGCACCAGCGCCACGTCTTCGCCGATGCCGCGTTCGAGTGCGAGTGCGTGCACATAGCGCAGCGCCGAAAAATCTTCGAGCGCGAAGCCGACCGAATCGAACACCGTCACTTGGCTGCCGTACTCGCGGCCGGCGGCGAAGCCGCTCAGCACACGCCACAGTTCGGTGACGGGAAAGTCGGCCGGCAATTGCTGGATGTCACCCTCGATGCGCGTCTGCGGCTCGTACTCGACGATCACGCGCGCGCCGCGCAGCACGTCGGCATGCAGTTCGGTCTTGCCGGGGCAGTCGCCGCCGACGGCGTTGATGTGCATGCCGGGCTCGATCATCGCGGGCGTGAGGATGGTCGCGAGTGCTTTGTCGGCTGTGACGGTGGTGACGATGTCGGCGCCGCGCACGGCCTCGACGGCCGAGGCGGCGCGGGTCACGCGCAGGTTCGGAGTCGCGGCGAGGTTGCCGATCAGTTTGGTCGTCGCAGCCGGGTCGACATCGAACGCGCGGATCTCGGTGATGCCGAGCAAGGTGTGGAATGCGAGCGCCTGGAACTCGCTCTGCGCGCCGTTGCCGATCAGGGCCATGACACGCGAATCGGGTCGTGCGAGCTTCTGCGCGACCAGCGCCGAGGTGGCCGCGGTACGCAGCGCGGTCGCCAGCGTCAGTTCCGACAACAGCAGCGGGTAGCCGGTCTCGACTTCGGCGAGCACGCCGAACGCCATCACCGTGAACAAGCCGCGCGCCGTGTTCTGCGGGTGGCCGTTCACGTATTTGAAGGCGAAGCGCTGCGCGTCGGCGACCGGCATCAACTCGATCACGCCGACGTCGGAATGGCAGGCGAGGCGGGCCGATTTGTCGAACTCGTTCCAGCGCAGGTAGTCGTCGCCGATGGCCTGGGCCAGTTCGCTGATGAAGCGGGGCACGCCAACATTGCGAATAAGGCGGGTCATGGCTGGCACATCGAGGAATCGCGTCATGGCTGCTCCGGTTTTATCCACCATCTTGCGGGGATCGGCAGCCAACGAAAAGACAGCACACTGATCGATATGATGTGAGTCCAGCGCAATTCGATCAAAGGTGCAGAGCAAAGTGATCAACATCGACGACCTCGACCGTGAACTGCTCGCGCTGCTGCGACAAGACGCGCGCATGCCGGTCGCCACACTCGCGGCCAAGCTGAAGGTCGCGCGTGGCACGGTGCAAAACCGCATGAAGCGGCTTGAGCGCGACGGCGTGATCGCCGGCTACACGGTGCGCGTGAAACCGCAGGCCGAGGCGCACCGAATCCGCGCGCTGATGACGATCGTGGTCGAAGGCAACCGCGGCGCCGAAGTGCTGCACGCGCTGCGCGGCCACCCGAATGTGACCGGTCTGCACAGCACCAACGGCCGCTGGGACCTGATCGCCGAGTTGCGCGCCGACACGCTCGAAGCCTTCGACCGGGCCCTCGGCAACATCCGGCTGATCGAAGGCATCGCGAGCACCGAGACAAGCTTGCTGCTTTCGACGCACAAGGTCTGAACGACGACCAAGAGCCCATCGTCGACGCCGCGCCCGCAGAAGGTGCCCCGGCCTCAGGTCACCTCGATGGCAGCTCTTGCCAATTCATGCCAATTGCGAGACCGTGAACGGCTCAGAGGTCATACATGCAAAGCATGAACATTTCGCTACCTGATCCGCTGAAGCAATTTGTGGACGGTCAGATTTAGACCGGTCGCTACAGCAGCGCGAGTGAGTACGTTCGCGAGTTGGTCCGCGCCGACGAGAAGCGAAGAGCCGCAGAACAGCTTGAAGCGAAGCTGATGGAAGGCCTGACCAGCGCCGAAACCGAACTGAACCCGGCCGACTGGAGGGCCATCCGCAAGGAAGCCTTGGCAAAGCTCGACGCACGCAAGCAAAAACGCCGATGCCGACAGTCACGACGCGCGAGGCCGCGCGGCGCGACCTTGTCGGGTATTTCGTCTACTTGGCGGAAAACGCCGACCTGGACACCGCTGATCGCTTTCTCGTCAACGACGAAGTCAGTGTCAACGATCTGGCGAGGCATCCCAAGATGGGCGCATCCCTCACGCTCAAAAACCCCGGTCTGGCGGACATCCGCACGTGGCGGATCTGGGGTTTCGACAATCACCTGGTTTCATATGAGCCGCGCCCCGATGGCGTTTCTATCGTCCGCGTTCTTCATGCGGCCAGCGACTGGTGGCAACTGCCGGGCTTGGAAGCCTGATCACAGGCTGGCCGCCGCGCTGTGCGTGAGACGGCCGCAGCCGTCTCGCGCGAGCGCTGTTCAGTTCACCAGCGCCTGACCGCGAATCTCGCCGCCGGGGTTCTTTGCGGTGTGCACGTTGACATACCACTTGCCGGCCATCAGGTCGGTGACCTGTGCGGGGGTCAGCGTGGCCGAGCCTTCGGCGGGGCTCGCCGCACTCGGGAACGGCACGACGACGCCAGCGTTCGCGCCGGGCATGGCCGGGCCGTGGAAGTGCGCCATCGTGGCCGGGCCGCTCAGGCCTGCATACGTGACGCGCCACTTCAGCACGCTGGTGGCCTTGTCGAAACTCGCCTCCATCGTGCCGGTGCCGGCGCTGGCGTTGGCCGGCACTTCGGCGGCGCCGGAAAGCGTCGCGCGGAAGGTCTGCATCGCCATCGTCATCGGCGCTGGGCTGCTGCCCGGCATCGAACTGCAACCGGCGAAAACGACCGCGGTGGCGAGCAGGCTGGCGCGGAACAAGGTGGGCAAAGTGATCATGTGAGACTCCGGGTCGAGGGTGTGCGTACTTGACGCGGGCAGACAGTGCCCGCGGGCGAACTTTAGAGCATGGCGCACTGCGTTGCACGACCTCGTCGGACGACAGGCTGTTGCACTCGCAAGCGTCAGGTTCAGTAGGTCGCGCGCCCGCCCGACAGGTCGAACACTGCGCCGGTGCTGAACGAGCATTCTTCCGATGCCAGCCACGCGACCATCGCTGCCGCTTCGCCGACTTCGAGAAAGCGCGCCATCGGTATCTTGCTCAGCATGAACGCGATGTGCTGTTCGGTCATCGAATCGAAAATTGCGGTCTTGGCCGCTGCGGGCGAGACCGCGTTGACGAGCACGCCTTTCGTCGCGAGCTCTTTCGCGAGCGACTTCGTCAGCGCGATCAACCCGGCTTTCGAGGCGCTGTAGTGCGAGGCGTTCGGGTTGCCCTCTTTGCCCGCCACCGAGGCGATGTTGACGATGCGCCCATAGCCTTGCTTCAGCATCTGCGGCACGACCGCGCGGCAGGTGAGGAACGGGCCGACCAGGTTCACGTCGATCACGCGTTGCCAGACGTCGGGCGCCAGCTCCCAGGTCGGCGCGTTGCCGCCGGTGATGCCGGCGTTGTTGACGAGGATGTCGATGCGACCGTGGGCGCGCGCGGCATCGGCCGTGGCAGCGTCGATGTCTGCGGCCATCGTCAGCTCGACGATCGAGGTCGTGACCTTGCCGAGTCGGCCGAGCTTGGCAAGCGCGTTCTCGGCCTCGGCGAGGCGGGCGGCGTTGATGTCCCAGAGCACGACTTCGGCGCCCGAGTTCAGCATGCGCTCGGCCACCGCATAGCCGATGCCTTGCGCACCGCCGGTGATGACCGCAACGCGGCCTTTCAAGTCGATCTGGTTCATGACGCGAGGCTTTTCAAGGTCAGATCGGCCGACGGGCCGGCGGCGCAATCGTCGATGTACTGGCGGATGATTTCTGCGAAGTCGGCGTGGGGCTGCAACCCGAGCTTGCCTGCGCGCGCGGCCGAAGCACCGCTCGGCCAGTTGGCGACGATGCCGGCAATGCGCGTGTCGCGCTCGAAGCGCACCAAGCCGCGAACCGCCTTGCCGGCGACTTGCTCGAGCGCAGCGAGCATGTCGGCCACGCGCACATTGAGCGCTGGCAGGTTCAGCGCGGTCCGGCCGTTGAAGGCTTCGCGGCTGGCCTCGAACACGGCGATCAGCCCCTCCACCGTGCGGGTCGGCGACGAGACCGGGTGCGACACGCCGGCGTCCACCGGGCACACCGACAGGGCGCCGGCGAGCGGCTCGCGGATGATGCCGCTGAAGAACGACGACGCTGCGCCGTTCGGCTTGCCGGGGCGCACGGTCACGGTCATCAGCCGCGCGGCGCGGCCGTCGATGTAGCCCTTGCGGGTGTAGTCGGCCACCAGGTGCTCGCAGATCAGTTTGTGCGTGCCGTAGGAGGTTTGCGGCGCGGGGAAGGTGTCGTCGGCGACGACAGAGGGCAGCGGTACCGCCGGATCGGGGCCGAACACCGCGACCGAGCTCGAGAACACGAGGCGTGGCGCCTTGCCGCCCGCGTTCACGTTGGCGCGGATCGCGTCGAGCAGCGCGCGCGTGCTGTCGATGTTGGAGCGCAGGCCGAGGTCGAAATCGGCCTCGCATTCGCCCGACACGGCCGAGGCGAGGTGAAACACGCCGTCGAACGGCTCGTCGCGCAGCGCGTCGGTCTGCGTGAGCAGCGCGCCGGTGCGGCCTTCGACGCGCGCGTCGGCGAGCAGGTCGACACGAGGCGGCGCGATGTCGGTCAGCACGAGCTTCGTGACTTCGTGGCCCGCGAGCGTGCCGCGTGCGAGCAAGGCCCGCGCGAGGCGGTCGCCGAGAAAGCCGCCGCCGCCGGTGATCAGGATCTTCATGCTGTTTCTCCTTGCTGGGTGTGTGAGTTGAGGGCGCGCAGCCAACCCAGGCCGGCCGAGGTGCCTGCGCGTGGCCGGTACTCGCAGCCGATGTGGCCGGTGTAGCCGAGGGCGTCGATCAGGTCGAAGAGATAGGGGTAGTTCACCTCGCCGCCATCGGGCTCGTGTCGATCGGGCACGCCTGCGATCTGCAGGTGGCCGACGCGGCCCGTGTTCAGGTATTTGCGCAGCTTCATCGCCAGATCGCCCTCGACGATCTGGCAGTGGTACAGGTCCATCTGCACCTTCAAGTTGGGCGCGCCGATCTCGCAAACGATCTCGTGCGCGTCGTCTTGCCGGTTCAGCAGGTAGCCGGGAATGTCGCGCCGATTGATCGGCTCGATCAGTATCTCGATGCCGGCGGCGGCCGCCTGCTCCGCAGCCCACGCGAGGTTGGCCATAAAGGTGGCACGCAGCGCGACACGCTCGATGCCGGGCGGCATCAGGCCGGTCATCACGTGCACGCGCGGGCAGTTCAGCGCGAGCGCATACGGGAGTGCCTGTTCGAGGATGCCGCGTCGGAACTCGTCGCGTCGTTCGGCCAAGCAAGCTAGGCCGCGCTCACCCGCAGCCCAGTCACCGGGCGGCGCGTTGCACAGCACTTGCTGCAGGCCGTTGCCCGCCAGGCGTGCGGCGAGCTCGGCCTGCGGATGCTCGTAGGGGAACAGGAATTCGACGGCATCGAAGCCGTCGCACGCGGCCGCCTCGAAGCGATCGAGGAACGCGTGCTCGGCATACATCATCGAGAGGTTGGCGGCGAACTTCGGCATGTGTCTTTCCTCCAGCGTCACCAGCGCGCGCCGAAGGCGCTGCGAAGTTCATCGATTTGCGCGTCTGACAGCGGCGCAGGCTTCGCCGCGGTGCTGCGCCACAGCCGCGCAGTCTCTTCGAGTTCTTCGAGCGCGGCCATCGCTGCAGCAGGCGTTTCGTGCCAGACGTTCGGGCCGAGTCGATCGAGCATCACCGCGCGGATCGGCGCGTTGCGCGCGTGCGATGCGGCGATCTCGGCGGCGACGAGCCGGGCCACGTTCGCATCGCCCGGCCGGTGGTACGCAATCAACGGCACGCGGCCGACCTTCATCACGAAGTAAGGCGTGATCGGCGGCAGGATCGCGTCGGCGTGCCACACGCCTTCGAGCGTGAGCGCGACGAGCTGCGTGCTGTGGGTGTGGATCACGCACTGCGCCTCGTCGGTGGCAGCGTAGATCGCGCGGTGCAGCGCGAGGGTTTTGCTGGGGCGCGGGCCGTCGGGTTGGGCGCCTACGCTGGTGTCGAATGCATCGACGTGCGCGAGCTGGTCCGGTTGCAAAAAGCCCAAGCACGCGTCGGTCGGCGTGATCAGAAAACCGTGCCCGTCGGGCAGCCGCACGCTGATGTTGCCAGCGGTCGCGTGCACGGAGCCGCGCTCGTAAAGCGAGCGGCCGACGCGGCAGATCTCTTTGCGTTGCGTCGCGAACTCGCTCATGCGCGCAGCGCCTCGTCGAAGAAATCGGCGCCGCCGAAGTTGCCCGATTTGAGTGCGAGGTGCAGCGGCACATCGCGTGGTGGATCGAACCGGGCGCCGACGGCTTGCGTCCACGGCACGCCGGGGCAAATGGCCACGCCGATGCGCAACTGCGTGACGCCGAGCGCCTGCACGACCGCGCCCGAGGTTTCACCGCCGGCCACGACGAGCCGCCGCACGCCGGCATCGACCAGCCCGCGCGCGACCTGCGCGAGGCAGGCTTCGACCAGCGCGCCGGCCTGCTGCGCGCCGAGTTCGGACTGAACCGCCTGCAGGTCGTGCGACGTGGCAGTGGCATAAACCAGTACCGGCGCATCGCCTTGCGCCTGCGCCCACGCCAGTGCGTGCTCGGCCACCGACTCGCCTCGTGCGAGTGCGCGCGGGTCGACCGTGAACGCCGGCCGGCCGGCATCACGCCAGCGCTGTACTTGCGCGTTCGTCGCCAACGAGCACGAGCCCGACAGCACGGCGGCGCGATCGCTCGCTGTATCGAGTGCGGCAGCGTGTGCATCGGGCACGAGCCAGCCGCGTTCGGCGTACACGGCCGGCAAGCCGAGCGCGAGGCCGGAGCCGGCGGTCAGCAGCGGCAGGTCGGCGCAGGCCGCAGCCAGCGTGCGCAGGTCGTCGTTGCTGGTCGCGTCGGCAACGGCGATACAGGTGCCTTCGCGTTGGAGCGTGGCGATGCGCGCGCGCACGGCAGCAGCGCCTTGCGCGATCGAGTCACAGCGGATCAGCCCGACCCGGCGAGTGCTCTGCGCTTGCAGCACGCGCACGAGGTTCGCGTCAGTCATCGGCGTCAGCGGGTGGTTCTTCATGCCCGAGTCGCAGAGCAATTCGTCGCCGACGAACAGATGGCCATGGAAGACCGTGCGACCGTTCTCGGGGAAGGCCGGGCAAGCTATTGCGAACGCCGCGCCGAGCGCGTCCATCAGCGCCTCGGTCACCGGGCCGATGTTGCCTGCGGGTGTCGAATCGAAGGTCGAGCAGTATTTGAAGTAGCACTGCCGCATGCCGGCCGTCTGCAACCAGCGGAGCGCAGCGAGCGATTCACGGACGGCATCGGCGGCGGGGATGGTGCGGGTTTTCAACGCGACGACGACGGCGTCGGCATCGGGAATCAGCCCGTCCGGAACGCCGATCACCTGCACCGTGCGCATGCCCGCGCGCACCAGCATGCTCGCCACGTCGGTCGCGCCGGTGAAGTCGTCGGCGATGACGCCCAGGATCACGTCCTGCTCCCTCTCCCGCCCGCGGGAGAGGGTTGGGGTGAGGGGGCCGGTACGCCGTGACCCGGCAACTCGATTCCCGCCAACCCAGCATAAAACTTGATCACCGCCGAGTCATCTTCCGCGCCGTGCCCGGCCGCCGCCGTCGCCAGATACAGCTGATGTGCCGCCGCCGCCAGCGGCAACGGGAACTGCAGCTTGCGCGCGGCGTCGAGCACGATGCCGAGGTCTTTGACGAAGATGTCGACCGACGAGAGCGGCGTGTAGTCGCCTTCCAGAATGTGCGGCACGCGGTTTTGGAACATCCAGCTCATGCCGGCCGAGTTGCAGATCACTTCGTACAGCGCGCGCGGGTCGGCCCCAGCCCGCATGCCGAGCGCCATCGCTTCGCACGCGGCGGCGATGTGCACACCGGCGAGGTGCTGGTTGACCATCTTCACGGTCGAGCCGATGCCGGCCGCATCACCGAGGCGATAGACCTTGCCCGCAATCGCGTCGAGCATCGCGCCCGCGGCCTCGAATGCAGCTGGCGCGCCCGAGGCCATCACCGTCATTTGCCCGGCCGCAGCTTTGGTCGCGCCGCCAGAGACCGGCGCATCGATCAGCAGCAACCCGCGCGCGGCGAGGCGCTGTTGCCATACCGGCGGCAGCGTCGGGTCGACCGTTGCCGAGCAGATCACGACCGAGCCGGCCTTGAGCGTGCCGATCAGCCCGCCAGCACCGAACAGCACGGTCTCGGTCTGTGCCGCGTTGACGACCAGCACGACGATCGAATCGCACTGCGCGCCGATCTCGGCAAGCGAATCGGTCGCGCGGCCGCCCCCGGCGATGAAGCGTTCGCGCGCCTCGGCGCGGGTGTCGAGCCCGATAGTCGGCACGCCGTTGCGCAGCGCGGTGAGGGCCGCACCCAAACCCATCGAGCCGAGGCCGATCACGCCGAGGACCTTGGCGGTCGGCGGGGCCGTCGCGCTGGTCGGTGTGCTTGGGGTCATTTGCGGTTGCTCCGTTTGAGTTTGGCGATCACGCCACCTTCGATCAGCCGCTGCTCGCTGTGCGCCATGTGCTCGCGCGCACGCCGGCGAGCGAGGGCCGGGTCGCGCGCGGCGATCGCCTCGACGATGGCGCCGTGCTCGACACGCACCGCCTGCATGAAGTCGAGCCGGCGCGCCTCGTTGCCGCGCGTGATGCGCATGCCTTCGCGCAAATACTGTTCGAGAAAACCGAGCAACAGCGTGAACTGCGGGTTGCCGGTGGCCTCGCCGATCGTGCGGTGGAAGGTCAAGTCTTCAGCAACGCCGTCTTGCCCGGCCGCGGCCGCCGCATCGATCGCTTTGAGCGCACGCCGCAGCGCAGCGATCTGCGTGCGCGTGGCGCGCTCGGCTGCGAACGCGGCCATCTCGGCTTCGATCACGCGCCTCAGCTCGACCACGTGAACGACAGCCTGCACCGAGCCGAGCACGGCCGGGTCAAAGGCGAGCGGCTGATTCAGCGGCGTGGGCGCGACGAACACGCCCGAGCCTTGACGCGAGACGACGAGCTGGCGCGATTTGAGCTGGTGCACCGCCTCGCGCACGACGGTGCGCGACACGCCGTGCCACTGCGCGAGTTGCTGCTCGGTGGGCAGCCGGTCACCGGGGCGCAGCACGCCGGCGCCGATCTCGTCGCCCAGCAGCACCGCCAGTCGGTCGGACAAGCGCAGCGGCAACAGGCGGATCGGAGGGGAGGGCGCGGCAGCCCGCCGCATGGCGCTGGGTGAATCGAGCATGGTTGTCAGGTCATCATACAAATACGAGTCACCTGCCGTCTAACGGTTTGCCCTGATGGCGGCCAGCGGCCGCAATGCCGATACTGCCCCGGCACTGTGAGTTCGCTCCGCGTGGCAGTGCGCGCACGATCCCACGGCAAGCCCGCCCGCGACCTTCAGGAAAAGAGTGCATGGCCAGCGTCACGATCCAGGCAGTGAAGAAGAACTTCGGCGAGGTGCCGATCCTGCACGGTGTCGACATCGACATCCGCGACGGTTCGTTCACCGTGCTGGTCGGCCCCTCGGGCTGCGGCAAGTCCACGCTGCTGCGCATGATCGCGGGGCTGGAGCAAATCAACTCGGGCGAGATTCGCATCGGCGACCGGGTCGTCAACAATCTGCAGCCCAAAGAACGCGACATCGCGATGGTGTTCCAGAACTACGCGCTGTACCCGCACATGACGGTGCGCCAAAACATGGCGTTCTCGCTCGCGCTCGCGAAGATGGACAAGACGCAGGCCGACGCCAAGGTGGCGCGCGCCGCCGAGATCCTCGCGCTCGGCGCGCTGCTCGAGCGCTACCCTCGCCAACTCTCGGGCGGGCAACGGCAGCGCGTGGCGATGGGCCGCGCGATCGTGCGCGACCCGCAGGTTTTTTTGTTCGACGAGCCGCTCAGCAACCTCGATGCAAAACTGCGCGTCGCGATGCGCAGCGAGTTGAAAGAGCTGCACCAGCGCCTGAAGACCACGTCGATCTACGTCACGCACGACCAGATCGAGGCGATGACGATGGGCGACAAGATCGTCGTGATGCGCGACGGCCGCATCGAGCAGACCGGCGGTCCGCTCGATCTGTACGACCACCCGGCGAACCAGTTCGTTGCCGGCTTCATCGGCTCGCCGGCGATGAACTTCTTGCCCGGCACCTTGCGCCGCACCGCGAGCACGGCGCACGTCGAGCTGACCGACGGCACTCAGCTCGACGCACCACCGCGCAGTGGCGGGGTCGACGGCCAACCGATCGTCTTCGGCACGCGGCCCGAGCACTTGACGCTCGCCGGCGCCGGCGGCATCCCGGCCAAGGTGGTGGTAATGGAGCCGACCGGCATGGACACGTTCGTTTCGTGCCGGCACGAGGGTATCGAACTCTCGGCCGTGTTCCGCGAGCGCCACGACTTCGCACCCGGCACCACGATCCGCCTCGTGCCCGACCTGCAGCGCGCGCACCTGTTCGATGCCGCCAGCGGCAAGCGCCTTGCTGCCTGATCCTCGCCTGATTTTTTCTTTCCCACGTAAAAAAACGCAGCCCGATCACAGAAGGAGAAAGACCATGACCGAATTCAATCGTCGCAAGTTTCTCGAAAGCTCTGCGGGCGTGGCCGCTGTGGCCACCGTCGGCACCGGCGCCACGGTGTTCGCGCCGGCCGTGCACGCGCAGACGCTGACGCTCAAGCCCGAGAAAGACGCGAAGCTGCGTGTGCTGCGCTGGAGCCGCTTCGTGCAGGGCGACATCGACCAGTACATGAAAAACGTCGCCGCGTTCACCGCGAAAACCGGCGTCGAAGTGCGTGTCGACAACGAAGGCTGGGAAGACGTGCGCCCGAAAGCGGCGGTGGCCGCCAACACCGGCGCCGGCCCCGACATCATCTTGTCGACCAACGACGATGCCAACCTCTACCCCGAGAAGCTGCTCGACGTGACCGACGTTGCCGAGTACCTCGGCAAGAAGTACGGTGGCTGGTACCCGGCCTGCGAGGCCTACCTTCGACCCGATGGCAAGAAGTGGCTGGGCTTGGCGCTCGGCGCCGCCGGCGCGTACATGGTGTACCGGCAGAGCCACGTCAAGGCGGCCGGGTTCGACACCTTCCCCAAGACCACCGACGACCTCCTCAAGCTGTGTCGCGCGCTGAAAGAAAAGGGCACGCCGCCCGGCTTTGCACTCGGCAACGCCACCGGCGACGGCCTGTGGTGCAACTGGTTGATGTGGGCGTTCGGCGGGCAGCTGGTCGACAAGAACAACAAGGTCGTGATCGACAGCCCCGAGACGTTGAAGGCGCTCGAGTACGCGAAAGAGCTCTATGCGACTTTCATTCCCGGCACGCTGTCGTGGCTCGACCCGAACAACAACAAGGCGTTCCTCGACGGGCAGATCAGCCTGACCAACAACGGCATCTCGATCTACTACGCCGCGAAGAATTCGAAGGACGACAAGGTCAAGGAACTGGCGCCCGACATCAACCACGCGTCGTACCCGGTCGGCCCGGTCGGCGTGCCGACCGAATCGCATCTGTTCTTCAACCAAATGATCATGAAGTACACGAAGTACCCGAACGCCGCGAAGGCGTTCCTGCAGTTCATGATGGAGAAAGAGCAGTTCGACCCATGGCTCACGGCCGCGGGCGGCTACATCGCGCAGCCGCTGCGCGCCTACGAGAGCGTGGGCGTCTGGACGGTCGACCCGAAGAACACCCCGTACCGCGACGGCGTGAAAAATCTTCGCCCGACCGGCTACGCGGGTCGGCTCGGTTATGCATCGGCAGGTGCGGGCGCCGACTTCATCGTCGTCAACATGGTGGCCGAAGCCGCGAGCGGGTCGAAGACGCCGAAGGAAGCGGCCGAGCGCGCGCAAAAACGCGCCGAGCGCTACTACAAAGTCTGACATGTTGGAGAAGTTCCAAAACAACAAGAACGCCCTCGGCTGGGCGTTCATGTTGCCGGCCACGGTGCTGCTGCTGCTGTTCCTGACGTATCCGTTGGGGCTGGGCACTTGGCTGGGTTTCACCGATGCCAAGATCGGCCGCGCAGGTGAGTGGATCGGCATCGAGAATTTCACGTTCCTGATCGGCGACAGCGTCACGCAGCTGGCGCTGTTCAACACGCTTTTCTACACCATCGTCGCGAGTGTTTTAAAGTTCGGGCTCGGCCTGTGGCTGGCGGTCTTGCTGAACAAGCGGCTGCCGTTTCAGAGTTTCTTTCGCGCTGTGGTGCTGTTGCCCTGGATCGTGCCGACGGCGCTGTCGGCGATCGCGTTTTGGTGGATCTACGACTCGCAGTTCTCGATCATCAGCTGGGTGTTCGTGAAGATGGGCCTGCGCACCACCTACATCGATTTTCTCGGCGACCCGTGGAACGCGCGCTTCTCGACTATCGTCGCCAACGTGTGGCGCGGCATTCCGTTCGTCGCGATCTCGCTGCTCGCGGGCCTGCAGACGATCTCGCCCTCGTACTACGAAGCCTCGGCGATCGACGGCGCCACGCCGTGGCAGCAATTCACCAAGATCACGCTGCCGCTGCTCACGCCGATCATCGCGGTGGTGATGACGTTTTCGGTGCTGTTCACGTTCACCGACTTCCAGCTGATCTACGTGCTCACGCGCGGCGGCCCGCTGAACGCCACGCACCTGATGGCCACGCTCGCGTTCCAGCGCGCGATCTCGGGCGGCGCACTCGCCGAGGGCGCTGCGATCGCCACGCTCATGGTGCCGTTTCTGCTTGCCGCCATCATGTTCAGCTACTTCGGGCTGCAGCGGCGCGCCTGGCAGCAGGGCGGCGACAAGTGAAGCAACCGGCATGGGCAAGGAAGGCATGAGCAAAGAAGGTAAGAACAATGACGCGTCGCAGGGCATGGACTACCTGCAGTCGCTGCCACGGCGCTGGGTCACGATCTACATCCCGCTCGTGCTGTTCGTGATCGTGCTGCTGTTTCCGTTCTACTGGATGACGATCACCTCGTTCAAGCCCGACAACGAGCTGCTTTCGCGCAGCGGCAACCCGTTCTGGATCATCGGCCCGACGCTCGCTCACTTCAACAAGCTGCTGTTCCACACCGAATACCCGTCGTGGTTGCTCAACACCGTGATCGTCTCGGTGGTCTCGACCGGCATCTCGCTCGTGGCCTCCGTGCTCGCGGCGTATGCGATCGAGCGGTTGCGGTTCCAGGGTGCGAAGCCAGCGGGCGGCGCGATCTTTTTGGCCTACCTCGTGCCGCCGTCGATCCTGTTCATCCCGCTCGCGGCGATCGTCGTCAAGCTCGGCCTGTTCGACTCGCGCATGGCGCTGATCCTGACCTACCCGACCTTCCTGATTCCGTTCAGCACGTGGCTGCTGATGGGCTACTTTCGCTCCATCCCCTACGAGCTTGAAGAGTGCGCGTTGATCGACGGCGCCACGCGCTGGCAAATTTTGATCAGAATAGTGTTGCCGCTCGCGGTGCCGGGCCTGATTTCGGCTGGGATCTTCGCGTTCACGTTGAGCTGGAACGAGTTCATCTACGCGTTGACTTTCATCTCGTCGAGCGAGAACAAGACTGTGCCGGTGGGTGTGGTCACCGAGCTGGTCGAGGGCGACGTCTACCACTGGGGCCCGCTGATGGCCGGCGCACTGCTCGGCTCGCTGCCCGTCGCGTTCGTGTACTCGTTTTTCGTCGAGTATTACGTGTCGGGCATGACCGGGTCGGTAAAAGAGTGAGCGCGATCGAGCGCGTCACTCAGTCGACGGCTGCGCAACAACGAAAACGCGTGCTCGACGCGACCGGGCCAGTCAGCTGCGCAGCAACTGCGCGAGTTCACGCCGCGGCGCCGGCCCTTCGGCGTTTGCGCCGAAGCCGACGCGGGCGAGCATTTGCACGGTCGCGCCCGAATCACCAACGCCGAGCAGCGCACGCAGCGCGTCGTACTGCGGCCTGACCTCGGCGAGCTCCTGCAGTGCCTGCGAGAGCGGGTGCATGTCGACGCCTGCAGCCGTCGCGTGCCGATGGGCCCGCACGTAGGCGCGGCCCGATTCGGTTTGCGCAGCGCGCGGGTCGTCGGGTGAAGCGATCCAGAAGTAGCCGCTGCCGCTCTCGAACAGCGACCAGCGCGTCATCGTCTGCCGGTAGTTCGAGCTGTCACGGCGCGGCACCTCGAATCGATCGAACACACCGACGCCGGCCATCGGCCGCACGCTGGTACCCATCAGTGATAAGCCGTCGCGGTGCTGTTCGACCTCGGCCTGGCCGATGCGCATCAGGCGCGCGGACTCGAGCTAGGTGCGCGGCGCGAGCATCTCGATCTCGAACGAATCGCGCGTGATGCGGCGCAGCGCCGCCATCGGCGCCGGTGCGTCGACGCTGCCCACCATCAGGCCACGCTCGGTCGCGCTCGCCTCGAGCGCGCTACAAAGGCGACGGCACAGCGCGCGCGCTGTCGTAGGCGCCCTTGCGCGTGTAGCGACGCCGGATCTGCGCAAACAACGGGTCGCGCCGCAGCGCCCCATCGGGCCCAACGCGCAGGCGTGCGACTGCGCTGCCGCCGGGCAGTTCGCGGCGGTTCGGCACGCCCTCGGGGAACAGGTCGACGCTCACCCGGTGCCCGCGTTCGGCCGCGGCGATGACCGCGGGTTCGATGAACGCGCGACAGCCGATCAGCACCTGGCGGCCGAACCGATCGGTCTCGGGCAGCAGGCGATCGGCGTCGCAGACCAGCGTGATCTCGGCGTCGCGTTTCAGGTCGGCGATCCACGATTGGCGGTTGTGCGGATTGGGGGCGAGCAGGGCGTGCACCAGCATCCAGCGGCGCAGGTCGGTGGTGTCGTCGGGTGCGCTGCCAAGCGCGCACGGCCTCGGGCGGGTTGGCAGACGAACAGCTTGCCAGCGGCAGCACCACAAGCACCGCGCCGCCACCGGCGAGTCGGATGAAGCGACGACGTGGCAGCGCGGGTCGCGTGTCGAATTCGGTGTTCATGAGAAACCTCCGGGTGTGTCGGCGGCGACAAGGGTGTCGCCGCGCCGGAGTCGACTGTGTCAAGCCAACGCGAGCCTGCCTATGCTGTGTACGGCATCAGTCATACACGTTTGCATGGGTGCGCCGGTGTCAGACGGGTTTGCGAGGCCGGCGCTTGAGCAACAGCGGCGGCAGGCCGAGGGAGGGCAGCTTGCGGCGTGTCGCGAGCACGGCCTCGATGTCGTCGTTGGCGCCGTCGATCAGCACGATGATGGCGTGCTCGGCCTTTGGTGGCGAGCGCGCGATCACCGCGTCGAGCACCGCACGGTGCAATGGCAGCGACTGCGCCGGGCCGTCGGAGCGCGAGGTCGAGATCTCGAAGCTGGTGCGCAGCAGCGCGCCGAGCGCCTTGCTCATCTGCGCGACCATGCGGTTGTGGCAGGCGCGCAGAAGGCCTTGGTGAAAGCGCAGATCGCTGCTGACGTAGTCACCGCCTTCCTCGATCGAACGCTTCATGCCGGCGTAGGCGGACTCGATCTCGGCGATGTCTTGCGCGGTCGCGCGCTCGGCTGCGAGGCGCACGGCGGCAGGCTCGACGAGGCGACGCAATTCCTGCAGGTCGCGCAGGAAATCACGCGACAGGCCGGCGCGCGATTGCCATGCCACCACGTCGGGGTCGAACCAGTTCCACTGCTCTTCATTCAACACACGTGTTCCGACCTTCGGCCCGGTGACCAGCAGGCCCTTGGCGATCAGCGATTTCAGCGCCTCGCGGATGACAGTGCGGCTCACGCCGAGTTCGTCGCACAACACCGGCTCGGGCGGCAGCGAGCTGCCCACCGGGTAGCGGCCCGTGACGATCGCTTCGCCGAGCAAATCGACCGTGCCGCCGTGGACGTTCTTGATCATCGCGCCCTGACGAATGCGGTGACGAGGGGCTCGTCGCCGACTTGCCGGCTCCAGTGGCCGTGCACCGCTGGGTCGAATACTGCGTCGGCGGGCAGGGTGTCGTCGGAGTAGAAGTGCTGCCCCGGCCCGAACACGCGCGCTGTACCGTCCTGCAAGCTGATCTCCATTTGCCCACTCAAAATGAAGACCCACTGCGGCGTGGTCGTCACATGAAAGCTGCTGCGAAAACCGACCGGGCTGTGACGCAGTTGCAGGCCGCCGCTCGGCATCAGCGGCGAGAGCAACGCGCTCGGTGTGCCCTCGGGCAAAGCGACGTCATGCTCGCGAAAATGCGCACGGCCGTCGGTGTCGGTGAACAGCGTGACTTGGCGGAAGGTGGTCATCGGGGCTTGTGATCAAAGTGAGGCGGTCACGCCACCGTCGACGTACAGGATGTGACCGTTGACGAATCGCGAGGCGTCGCTCGCGAGGAACACGGCCGCACCCGCGAGGTCTTCGACATCGCCCCAGCGCCGGTTCGGCGTGCGGTTGACCAGCCATTCGCTGAACGCCTCGTCGCGCACGAGCTTGTCGGTCAGCTCGGTCTTGAAGTAGCCCGGCCCGATGCCGTTGACGTTGATGCCGTGCGGGCCGAGGTCGATCGCCATGCCCTTGGTCAGCATCTTCACCGCGCCCTTGCTCGCGGTGTAGGCGGCGGTGCCGGGCCGGCCGAGCTCGCTCATCACCGAGCAGATGTTGACGATGCGGCCACGCCGGCGCGCGACCATGTGTTTCGCGACCGCCTGCCCGACGTGAAAAATGCTGTCGACGTTGGTGCGCATCACCGCATTCCAGTCGGCCTCGCTGAGCTCGTGGAAAGCCGCGCGGCGCGTCATGCCGGCGTTGTTGATGAGCACCTCGATCGGGCCGAGCGTGGCTTCGATCGATGCGATGCTGGCGTCGACTTCGTCGCGCTTCGTCACGTCGAACGCGCGGGCGTGCACGGCGAGGCCTTCGCCGGCCAGTAACTCCGCGGCCTGCGCGAGTTTGTCGGCGTTGCGGCCGTTCAGCACCACGGTGGCGCCCGCCTGTGCGAGGCCGCGCGCGAGTGCGAGACCGATGCCACCGGACGACCCGGTGACGAGCGCGAGTCGGCCGTCGAGGCGAAAGGTCTGGGCGGTGATCGTCATGGCTTCGTCGGGTGTGTCATCGCTTGCGTGGCGGGATGGGAACAGGCAGCGCGAGCCAGGAGGCGGCCTGCGCCGCGATTTCGGCCGGTGCGAGCGCCGCGTCGAACGTGATCGCGTGCTCACCGGCGCCGGGCTGCTCCAGCGTCTGCAGCTGGCTCTGCAGCAGCGAGCTCGGCATGAAGTGGCCGACCCGCGTGCGCAAGCGCGCTTCGAGCAATTCAGCGCCGCCGTGGATGTGCACGAATGCGAGCTGGCTCGCGGCGGTGCGCAGCATGTCGCGGTAGCTGAGCTTGAGCGCCGAGCACGAGACCACGAGTGCGTGCCGGCTGGCGCGCGCGTCGGCAAGTTGCTGGGCGATTTCGAGCAGCCAGTCGCGTCGGTCGTTGTCGGTGAGTGCGATGCCCGCAGCCATGCGTTCGATGTTGCGCGGCGGATGCAGGTCATCGCCTTCGAGGAACTCGGCCGTCAGGCTGCGTGCCAGCAGCTTGCCGACTGTGGTTTTGCCGCAGCCGGCGACACCCATGATGACGACGAGCGGGGCTTGGTTCATTTCGTTCTTGGATTCGGGGTTTGCATGTCGTCGAGCTTACTGTCCGCGGATGGTGGTGGCGGCAAAGGCGCGTTTGGGCTGGGCGCCTCGCTTCGCCTCGGCCGTCGCTGCTGCGCGACGACTGCTCTGCGGTGCTCGGTCGCATGGCCCGCCGCAAAACTCGCTTCGTTCGCTTCGTTCGCTTCGTTCGCTTCGCTCACTGCGCTCGAACAGCCGCGGCGAGTCAGATGTTGATGCGCGCTGCGCGCGCGGCCACACGAACTCCGCTCCTCGACGCCTCCCACGAAGCGCCACGCCCGGCACGAACGCGCCTTTGCGGGCGCAGCGGCGCTCGTTCGGCTTAGCTCTTGTATTGCCCCCTCGCCCCTCTGGCGTGAGGGAGCCAACTCGACGAAGACCGCCACAGCATGAGCCTCCGTCGGGTGCCGCCTGCCGCGGTGCGCCGGTACAGCCAGCGATCCGATCCATCATTTGGTCCGGTTTCATCCCAAGCAAGCCGATTCCAGAAGCCCCATCGACGGAGGTGTGGCCGCTCGCGCAGCGCAGCGTGCCGGGCAACCTCTCAACGGCATTCCGGCACCGGCGTCAACACCGCTTTGCCGCTCAACTTGGCGTCGAGGTTGTCGAAGGCGAGTTGCGCCATCGCCCGGCGCGTTTGAGCCGTCGCGCTGCCGATGTGCGGTGTCATGACGACGTTGTCCATCTCGCGCAACTCTTGCGGCACATTGGGTTCGTCCTCGAACACATCGAGCGCGGCGCCGGCGATGGCGCCGGTGCGCAGGGCCTCGATCAGCGCCGTCTCGTCGATCACCGAGCCGCGCGCGACATTGACGACGCAACCCTCGGGCCCCAGCGCACGCAGCACGTCGGCGTCGACCAGCTTGCGTGTGCCGGCGCCGCCGGGCGTGATCAGCACCAGGTAGTCGCTGTTCGCCGCCAGCGTGGCCGCGCTTGGAAAGTACCGGTGAGGCAGCTCGGGTTTGGCGCTGCGGGCGGTGTAGGCAATGGCCATGCCGAAGGCGGCTGCGCGGTGCGCGATCGCTTGGGCGATGCGACCCATGCCGACGATGCCGAGCCGAGCGCCCGACATCTTGCGGCCCAGCGGCAGCGGCCCCTTCGACCAAGCGCCATCGCGCACGAAGCGGTCGGCGCGCGCGATCTGGCGCGACCACGCGAGCATCAGCGCGATCGCGAGGTCGGCCACGTCGTCGTTGAGCACATCGGGCGTGTGCGTGACGACGATGTCGCGCGCCTTGGCGGCCGCGACATCGATGCCGTCGTAGCCCACACCCATCACCGAAATCACTTCGAGCGCAGGCACTTGCGCGATCAGCGCAGCGCTCACTTTCGAGTCACCACTCGCCTGGATCGCGCGGATGTGCGATGCGACCTTGGCGAACGCCGCCGGGTCGGTTTCGTTCAGGCGCAGGTGCACGGTGTACTTGGCCTGCAATGGCTCCAGCAGGAACGGCGGCGGGGTGGCGACGCAGAGAATCTCGAGCTTCGGCGATTGGGCTGTCAAGGTGGGCTCCCGGGTTTTCAGCGAGATGGTTGTCAATCGTCGTACCATATTATGTCGTGGAGCCTTTGTCGAGCCCCACGCCACAGCCAACGGGAAACCGAGCACCCATGAGCAACGAATCGAAACCGAAAAAGAAGCCCTCGGAACTCCGCAGCCAGCAGTGGTTCGGCCGGCAAGACCGTGATGGCTTCGCCTACCGCAGCTGGGTCAAGGGCAAGGGCGTGCCGCACGACCAGTTCGACGGCCGGCCGGTGATCGGCATCTGCAACACCTTCAGCGAGCTCACGCCGTGCAACTCGCACTTCCGCACGCTGGCCGAGCAGGTGAAGATCGGCGTGTACGAGGCCGGTGGCTTCCCGCTCGAGTTCCCGGTGATGTCGCTCGGCGAAACCTTGCTGCGGCCGACTGCGATGCTCTACCGCAACCTCGCGTCGATGGACGTGGAAGAAAGCATCCGCGGCAACCCGATCGACGGCGTCGTGCTGCTGATGGGCTGCGACAAAACCACGCCGTCGCTGGTGATGGGCGCGGCGAGTGTCGATTTGCCGACCATCGGCGTCAGCGGCGGGCCGATGCTCAACGGCAAGTGGCGCGGGCAAGACCTCGGCTCGGGCACCGGCGTGTGGAGCATGAGCGAGCAGGTGCGTGCCGGCACGTTGAAGCTCGCCGATTTCTTCGATGCCGAGAGCTGCATGCACCGCAGCCACGGCCACTGCATGACCATGGGCACGGCCTCGACGATGGCCTGCATGGTCGAGGCGCTCGGCATCGGGTTGCCGGGCAACGCGGCGTATCCGGCGGTCGACGGCCGGCGTAACGTGCTCGCGCGCAACGCCGGCCGGCGCATCGTCGAGATGGTGCATGAAGACCTGAAGCTGTCGCAGGTGATCACGCGTGCCGCTTTCGAGAACGCCATCAAAACGCTGGCCGCGATCGGCGGCTCGACCAACGCGGTGATTCACTTGGTGGCCATGGCACGGCGCATCGGCGTCGAGCTCTCGATCGACGACTTCGACAAGCTCGCGAGCGACCTGCCGTGCCTTGTGAACCTGCAGCCCTCTGGCAAGTACCTGATGGAAGACTTCTGCTATGCCGGTGGTTTGCCAGCGGTGATGAAAGAGATCGCGCAACACCTGCACCTCGGCCAGATCACGAGCACCGGCCGCAGCGTCGGCGAGAACATCGAGGGCGCGCAAAACTTCAACACCGAGGTGATCAAGCCGCTCGCCGCGCCGTTCAAGGAGAAGGCCGGCATCGCGATCTTGCGCGGCAACCTCGCGCCGCGTGGCGCGGTCATCAAGCCGAGCGCCGCCACGCCGGCGTTGATGGTGCACACGGGCAGGGCAGTGGTGTTCGAGGACATCGAAGACTTCCATGCCCGCATCGACGACGAAGACCTCGACATCGACGAGACCTGCGTCATGGTGCTGAAGAACTGCGGCCCGAAGGGCTACCCCGGCATGGCCGAGGTCGGCAACATGCCGCTGCCGCCGAAGGTGCTGCGCAAAGGCATCACCGACATGGTCCGCATCAGCGATGGCCGCATGAGCGGCACCGCCTACGGCACGGTCGTGTTGCACACGGCGCCCGAGGCCGCGGCCGGTGGCCCGCTGGCGGTGGTGCGCAACGGCGACCTGATCGAGCTCGACGTGCCTGCGCGCAAGCTGCACCTGCACATCAGCGAGGCTGAGATGGCACAGCGCTTGTCGCAATGGCAGAAGCCGCCACCGCCGCTCGCCAGCGGCTACTGGAAGCTCTACGTCGACACCGTGCTGCAGGCCGATGAAGGCGTCGACCTCGACTTTCTCGTCGGCAAGCGCGGGGCCTTCGTGCCCAGAGACAACCATTGATGACCGTTCGGCCGCTCGTCGCGATCGATTGGGGCACGTCGTCACTCCGAGGCGCGCGGCTGGCCGATGACGGTGCGGTGATCGAGGAGCGCTCGTTCGCGCGCGGCATCCTCACCGTGCCTGCTGGCGGCTTCGCAACGGTGTTCGATGAACTCTTCGGCGACTGGATGCGCGCGCCCGATGCGCTGTGCCTCATCGCCGGCATGGCCGGCAGCCGGCAGGGCTGGGTCGAGGCGCCGTACTGCGCGTGCCCTACAGGGCCGCAGCAGGTGGCAGCGCAACTCGCGTGGGTCGTGCCTGGCCGCATCGGGATCGTGCCGGGGCTGAGCTGCGAGCATGCCGACGCGCCCGACGTGATGCGCGGCGAAGAAACGCAGGTCTTCGGTGCGCTGCGCCTGCTCGGCCTCGACGACGGCACGTTCGTGCTGCCCGGCACGCACAGCAAATGGGTGCACGTCGAACGTGGGCGCATCGTCGATTTCAGCACCGCGATGACCGGCGAGTTCTACGCGCTGCTGCGCCAGCATTCGATCCTCGCGCGCAGCTTGCCTGCGGAAGACGGCGCCTTCGACGGCGGCGCGTTCGACGCTGGCGTGGCGCATGCGATGCGCGGCCCCGGGCTGCTGCAATCGGCGTTCAGCGTGCGCACCCTGTCGCTGTTCGATCGGTTGCCTTCGGCGCAACGGCCGAGTTATTTGTCGGGCCTCGTGATCGGCGAAGAGCTGCGCTCGCGCGCGCTGCAGGCCGGCTCGAGCGTCGCCGTGGTGGGCGACGCGGGGCTGACCTCGCGCTATGTGCGCGCACTCGCCTCGCTCGACGTTCGCACCGACACGGTGGGCGCTCAGGCGTGCTGGCGTGGGCTGCACGACATCGCACACACAATCTTCCGATGACACCGCTCGATCGATTCACCGACGCGCTCGCGTCGTTGCCGCTGATCGCGATCCTGCGTGGCGTGCGGCCCCCCGAGGCGCTTGCCATCGGCCACGCGCTGGCAGGCGAAGGCTGGCGTCTGATCGAGGTGCCGCTGAATTCGCCGCAGCCGCTGCAGAGCATCGAGATGCTCGCGGCAGCGCTGCCCGGTGCGCTCGTCGGCGCTGGCACGGTACTGACAACGCAGCAGGTGCGCGACGTCCACGCCGCCGGCGGCCACCTCGTGGTCGCGCCGAACTTCGATGCCGATGTGGTGCGCGCGGCGGTGCGGCTCGGCATGGTCTGCCTGCCCGGCGTCGCGACGGCCACCGAGGCGTTTGCCGCACTCGCGGCCGGCGCGCACGGGTTGAAGCTGTTCCCGGCCGAGTCGATGCCGCCGCCCGTGGTCAAAGCGCTGCGCGCGGTGCTCGGCGCCACCACGGTCGTGTTGCCGGTCGGTGGCATCACGCCGGCCGGCATGTCCGCCTACCGCGCAGCCGGCGCCGATGGTTTCGGCCTCGGTTCGGCCCTCTACAAGACCGGCATGGCGGCGGCCGAGGTCGGTGCGAACGCGCGTGCGTTCATCGCGGCGTGGCGCGGCGTGACGAATGCCTGAGGCTGCGCTGGGCAGCTGCTTTGAATCGTGAGATCGGGGCTTGTCTCCCATGCTTTGAGCGATGCGATATACTGTATATCCATACAGTTATTTGTGGCGCCCATTCATGCCGACCCGGGCGCCATGCGCGCCGCGAGAGAAGCCCACCCGTGTTCACGCCCACCGGCTATGCCGAGCTGCATTGCCGCAGCAACTTCAGCTTCCTGACCGGCGCGTCGCACCCGGCCGAATTGGTCGAGCGCGCCAAGGCGCTGCGCTACTCGGCCCTCGCGATCACCGACGAATGCTCGCTCTCCGGCGTGGTGCGTGCCCACGTGGCGGCGCGCGACGCGGCGCTGCACCTGATCATCGGCAGCGAAATGCGGCTCACGCTGCCTGGTGAAGCGAAGGTCGGCGTCAAAAAAAAGGGCGTGGCAGAGGAGCAAGCAAGCCCCCAACCGCACGCCCGCCTCGTGCTGCTCGCGCAAACGCGGCGCGGTTACGGCAACCTTTCGCACTGGATCACGGTTGCGCGGCGCCGCGCACCGAAAGGCTCGTACCTCGCGCACCCTGGTGACATCGAAGGCAAGGTGCCGAGCGCGCCGACGCTGGCCGGCCTGCCCGAGTGCCTGGCGCTGCTGGTGCCCGATGCCTCGCAGCCTTTCGAGACTGTGTTCGCGCACGCGATGTGGCTCAAGACCTGGTTCCAGGATCGTGCCGCGATCGCCGTCTCGCAATTGCGCCGGCCGGGCGATGAAGAGCTGCTGGCAGTCGTGCGCCGGGTCGCCGAATTCACCGGGCTGCCTGTGGTTGCCACTGGCGATGTGCTGATGCACCTGCGCTCGCGCAAGCCCTTGCAGGACGTGTTGTGCGCCACGCGGCTGAAGCTGCCTGTCGCGCAATGCGGTCTGAAGTTGGAGCCGAACGCCGAGCAGTACCTGCGTTCGCTGGCGCGCCTGGGCGGCTTGTACGAGCCCGAATGGATCAAGAACTCGCTGATGCTGGCCGGGCGCTGCAGCTTCTCGCTCGCCGAGCTCAAATACGAGTACCCGCGCGAGGTCGTGCCCGACGGGCAAACGCCGATCGGCCACTTGCGCAACCTGGCTTACGAAGGGCTGGCGCGGCGCTATCCGGGCGAGGTCGCGACGCGCTGGATGCCGCAGATCGAGAAAGAGCTCGCGTTGATCGAGAAGCTTCAATACGAAGCTTATTTCTTGACGGTTGCCGACATCGTGCGCTGGGCGCGCGCAAAAAATATCCTGTGCCAGGGCCGTGGCAGTGCAGCCAACTCGATGGTGTGTTTCTGCCTCGAAATCACCGAGGTCGACCCCGAAGAAGCCACGCTGCTGTTCGAGCGCTTCATCAGCGCCGAGCGCGACGAGCCGCCCGACATCGATGTCGACTTCGAGCACCAGCGCCGCGAAGAAGTCATTCAATACATCTACGGCAAGTACGGCCGGCACCGCACCGCGTTGACAGCGGTGGTGATCTGCTACCGGCCGCGCTCGGCGCTGCGCGACACCGGCCGCGCGCTCGGCATCGACCTGCAGCGCATCGAGCTGCTGACCAAAAGCCTGCACTGGTTCGACGGCCGCGCCATCGACGCCGCGCGCCTGCGCGAAGCCGGGCTCGACCCCGACTCGCCGCTCACGCAAATGTGGATCGCACTCACGCAGCAACTCATCGGCTTTCCGCGACACCTGAGCCAGCACCCGGGCGGCTTCGTGATCGCGCGCGAGCAGATCGAGCAGCTGGTGCCGGTCGAGATGGCGGCGATGAAAGACCGCAGCATCGTGCAGTGGGACAAGGACGATCTCGACGAGCTGCGCCTGATCAAGGTCGACGTGCTCGCGCTCGGCATCCTGAGCGCGCTGCGACGTGCGCTCGAGTTCGTCGGCCACAAGCGCGGCCGTGCGTTCCGGATGCAGGACATTCCCGTCGGTGACGTGCCCACCTACGACATGATCTGCGCGGCCGACACCGTCGGCACCTTTCAGATCGAGAGCCGTGCGCAGATGAGCATGCTGCCGCGGCTGCGGCCGCGCTGCTACTACGATTTGGTGGTCGAAGTCGCGATCGTGCGGCCCGGGCCGATCCAGGGCGGCATGGTGCATCCGTACCTGAAGAACCGCGGGCTCGACGACGACGCCATCGAATACCCACCCGAGTTGCGCCCGGCGCTGCAGCGCACGAAAGGCGTGCCGATCTTTCAGGAGCAGGTGATGCAGATCGCGATGATCGCGGCCGACTTCACTGCCGGCGAGGCCGACGGCCTGCGCCGCTCGATGGCCGCCTGGAAGCGCAAGGGCGGGCTCGGGCATTATCACGAGATGCTGGTCGGCCGCATGATTGAGAAAGGCTACGACGCCGACTTTTCCGAGCGCATCTTCAAGCAGATTCAGGGCTTCGGCGAATACGGTTTTCCCGAGAGCCACGCGGCCGGTTTCGCGCAACTGGCCTATGCCAGTTGTTGGATCAAGCGGCACCACCCCGATGCGTTTTTGGCTGCCCTGCTCAACAGCCAGCCGATGGGCTTTTACGCCCCCGCGCAACTGGTGCGCGATGCGCGCGCCCACGGCGTCGAGGTGCGGCCGGTCGATGTGACGGCGAGCGCCGGCCAAAGCACGCTCGAGCCGCTGGCGGCGGGCGCGCTGAAAGCAGTGCGCCTCGGCTTCGACCGAGTCGCTGGCCTCTCGGCCGACGCCGCGCAGCGCATCGTCGCCGCCCGCGCGCAGCACGCGTTCACGAATGCCGAAGACCTGACCCGCCGCGCCGTGCTCGATGCCCACGCGCTGCAATGCCTCGCGCAGGCCGACGCGCTGCATGCGCTCACCGGTCACCGCCATCAAGCCGCCTGGGCCGTGGCCGGCATCGACACGCGGCCCACGCCGATGCTGCGCGAAACGCGTGTCGATGAGCTCACGGTCACCTTGCCGGCGCCCGCCGAAGCCGAGGAAACGCTGGCCGATTACCGCGCCCTCGGCCTCACGCTGAACCGCCACCCGCTCGCGTTGCTGCGCGAGCAACTCGCGGCTTTTCGGGTGCAGCCGGCCTCCGTGCTGCGCGGCTACCCGAACGGGCGGCTCGCGCGCGCCAGCGGGCTGGTCACGCACCGGCAGCGGCCCGAGACAGCGAAGGGCACGATGTTCGTCACGCTCGAAGACGACACCGGCACCATCAACGCGATCGTCTGGCCAGCGGTCGTCGATTCGCAGCGCAAACCGCTGCTCGCGGCGAAGCTGCTGACGCTGTTCGGCCGCTGGCAGCGCCAGGAGGGGCCCGACGGGCAGGCCGAGGGCGCGGTGATGCACTTGGTCGTGATGAAGGCGATCGACCACTCCGATCTGCTGCACGGGCTGGCCACTCGCAGCCGCGATTTCAGGTGAGCCTGCGGCTGTAGGAAGGGGCTGACAGCACCTCGCGAGCGCGTCCGGGCGACACGGCGAGCCGCCGTCCTTACAGTACGTATAAGGGTACGTTAGTCTGCCGCAGTCGCGCCGCAAAGCCCCAGGAGAACGCCATGCTTAGGACTCGCAACGCCGTGTGCGCGATCGTTGTCGCGTTTTCGCTCGCGATGGCCGCATGCCAACCTGATGAAGGTGCCGCAGAGCGGGCAGGCAAGGGCGTCGACAAGACCGCGAAGAAGATGGGCGACCAGGTCGATCGCGCTGCCGACAAGACCAAGAACGCTGTCGACGGCACGAAGAAATAGCACCGCGCCGTGCGCGCAAAAAACCCGACACAGGCCGCGATAATCGCGGCCATGCTGTACCTGCTGTCCCCCGCCAAATCGCTCGACTACGACACGCCGACCCCGCGCGGCGTGGCTGAGCTCGCCACCGACCCGCTCTTCGTCGAGCGTGCCGCCGAACTGATCGCGCTGATGCGCCAACGCAGCGCCGCCGACGTGGCCGAGTTGATGGACCTGTCCGACGCGTTGGCCACGCTGAACGTCGAGCGCTACAAAGCCTGGTCGCCGCAGTTCACGCCGGCCAACAGCAAACCAGCTGCGTTCGCGTTCGATGGCGACGTGTACGGCGGCCTGCGCGCCCCGGAACTCGGCCTTGCCGACCTGCGCTGGGCGCAACGGCACGTGGCGATCCTGAGTGGCCTGCACGGCGTGCTGCGGCCGCTCGACCGGCTGCAGCCGTACCGGCTCGAGATGGGCACGCGTCTGCCGAACCGGCACGGCAAGGACCTGTACGCGTACTGGGGCGATGCGGTCGCGCAGCACCTGAACGAGCGCGCCGCAGCCGACGCCACGCCGGTGATCGTCAACCTCGCATCGACCGAATATTTTCGCGTGGCCGACCGCAAACGCGTGCTCGTGCCGCGCGTGATCGAGTGCGTGTTCGAGGACTGGAAGAACGGCCGGTACAAGGTCATCAGCTTCTTCGCCAAGCGCGCCCGCGGGCTGATGGCGCGGCAGGCGATCACCCAGCGCATCGCCACGCCGGCCGGGCTCGAGGCGTTCGATGCCGAGGGCTACCGGTTCGAGCCGGCTGCATCGGTGCGCGACCGGCTCGTGTTTCGCCGCCGCGTCGAGTGACGTGCTCGCGGGCCGCATCCTGCAAAATTCAGGCATGAGCGAGAACCAGCCCGTCACGCCCGAACTGCGCGCGTGGATCGTCGAGCACGCGACTACCGGGCATTCGCCCGATGCGGTGCTGGCCTCGATGCTGGCAAGCGGCTGGAACGAAGATTCGGCCGTCGCCGCGCTCGAGGAAGTGCTCACCGGCCACCTCGATGCGAAGGCCATGGCCGCTGCTCTGCCCGTGCCGGTGCGCGTGCCCGAGCCGTTGCCGCACGGCACGTGCACGAGCGTCTGGGCCGGTGACCGCGAGGTCAAGGTTCTGGTGAATTTGCTGGCGCCGCGCGTCGTCGTTTTCGGTGACTTGCTGAGCGACGCCGAGTGCGACGAGATGATCGCGCTCGCATCCAAACGCCTCGCCCGCTCCGAGACCGTGCAGACCGACACCGGCGCCAGCGAGGTCAACGAAGCGCGCACCAGCCAGGGCATGTTCTTCGAGCGCGGCGAGCACGAAGTCGTGGCCCGCATCGAGGCCCGCATGGCCGTGCTGCTCGACTGGCCGCTCGAGAACGGCGAGGGCCTGCAGGTGCTGCGTTACGGCCCCGGCGCCGAGTACAAGCCGCACTACGATTATTTCGACCCGGCGCACTCGGGCACGCCGACGATCCTCGCGCGCGGCGGCCAGCGCGTCGCCTCGCTGGTGTGCTACTTGAACACGCCCGCCAAGGGCGGCGCGACGGTGTTCCCCGATGTGCAGCTCGATGTCGCGCCGCAGCGCGGCCATGCTGTCTTCTTCAGCTACGACCGCGCGCACCCGGTGACGAAAACACTGCACGGCGGCGCGCCTGTCGTCGACGGTGAGAAGTGGGTCGCGACCAAGTGGCTGCGCGAACGGCGCTTCGTATGAGCGCCGCCAACGCAGCTCCGGAAAGTGAGTTGCCGCTCGCCGGCATCCGCGTCATCGACCTGACCCGCCTGCTGCCCGGCCCGCTCGCCACGCGCCACCTCGCCGAGCTCGGCGCCGAGGTGCTGAAGATCGAAGGCCCGGCCGCGCAGGGGCAAGACGACGCCACGCGATTCATGGGCCAGACGAGCGCCGAGCGCGGGGCAGGCGAGCCTGCACTGACCTTCCGCGAGTTGAACCGCGGCAAGCGGCTGCTGCGGCTCGATCTGCGCACGCCCGAGGGCACGGCCGCGCTGATCGAGCACGTGCGCAGCGCCGATGTGCTGGTCGAGGGCTTTCGCCCCGGCGTGATGGACAAGCTCGGCCTCGGCTGGGATGTGCTGCACGCCGTCAACCCGAAACTCGTGATGTGTGCGATCAGCGGCTACGGCCAGCGAAGCGCCTGGGCGCACCGCGCCGGTCACGACATCAATTACATCGCGATGACCGGCGTGCTCGCGCAAATCGCCACGGTCGGCGGCGAACTCGCGGTGCCGAACTTCCAGATCGGCGATTTGATGGGCGGTACGCAGGCGGCCGTCACCGGCATCCTGGCCGGGCTGCTGGGCGCGCAGCGCAGCGGGCGCGGGCGCTTCGTCGATGTGTCGATGGCGCATGAGGTGCTGCGCCACCACGTGCTCGCGGCCTGCACGCTGAAAGCCACCGGCCGCACGCCGGCGCCTGGGCGCGACCTGCTGTCGGGCGGCGTGCCTTGTTACGGCGTTTACGCGACGGCCGACGAAAGGCACGTGGCCGTCGGTGCGCTGGAGCTGAAGTTCTGGCAGGCGCTGTGCGTGGCGATCGACCGGCCGCAGTGGGCCAGCAGCCACTGGTCGCTCGGCCTCGCGGCCGGCGGGCCCGAATCGATGGCGTTGCGTGCGGAACTGGCGGCGGTGTTCGCTGCCGCGCCGCTCGCTCACTGGGTCGAGCGCTTCGACGCCGTGGACGCGTGCGTCACGCCCGTGCTGCAGCTAGAGGAAACACTGAATCACCCTGTTTTTCGCTGAGCGCGGTGTCAACCGCTCGGCAAGCGAGCCCGTTGTGACACCCGAGCAATCGCTCTTTTTCAAAATATTCCCTGCAGGAAACACCATCATGAAGAAAATCATCGCCGTTCTGATCGCCTCCGCATTCTCGATGGGCGCCTTCGCCCAAGCATCGGCTCCTGCCGCCCCGGCCGCGCCGATGGCCAAGGCCGAAATGAAGAAAGAAGCCCCGGCCAAGAAGCACGCTGCCAAGAAGCATGCAAAGAAGAAGGCCGCTGCGAAGCCGGCTGCCTGAGCAACCCAACGCTCAAAGAAAAACCCGGCTTCGGCCGGGTTTTTTGCGTCTGTGGCCCTGATCCAGCCGAACTGCTTCAGTTCAAGCCCGCAAACGAATCTCCTCCGCGTTCGCGAACGGTCGGCTGAGTTCGATCCGGCGCCACTTGCGCTGCTCCCAGGTCTGCGGCCCCTGCACCGGCCAGCGCTCGATCAGTGGCGCGAGTTCGGCGCGCGGCACACGTGTAAAGACCGGGTGCGTGAGCCCGAGGAACCAGCGGCCACGGCGCAGCCGCAACGGCAGCGGTGCCCGTGCTTCGTTGACCCAATACACGCAAGCCTTGTCGGCCCAGAACGCTTGGCGCTCGAAGTTCACGCGGCCCGCGAAACCCGTGTCGGCCGGGAAGATCAGGCACGCGTCGCCGAGCTCGACCACCGCCTGCACCAGATCGCCCGGCGAATCGCCCGAGCCCCTGTGCACGAGCACCACGCGTTCGATCTCGGGGGCATGCAGCCGATCGACCTCGGCCTCGTTGCGGTAGACCACGATGTCTTGCCCTTGCCAGGCGGTACGCCACGACGATTTCATCTCGAATCCTCCATCAAGTCGCCGACCGTAGCGCGCCTGCGCGCGTTTGCCTGTCAGCAGACGCATCAAGGTGAAAGCGGGTGTTCCGGCAGATTCGAAATGTCGACGGGTTCGATCGCATCGGCCGGTGCGAAGCCGAACACCTTGCCGTAGAAATACAGCTCTGCCTCGAACACCCGTTCGATCGTGCTCGCGCGCCTGAAGCCGTGCTGCTCGCCCTCGAACAACAGGTGCGCCACCGGCAAGCCTTTGGCAGCGACCGCATCGAACATCGACTGCGCCTGCGCCGGTGGAACGGCTTTGTCTTCGGCACCCTGGAACAAGATCATCGGGCTCGCCAAACGCGCGGTGTGGTGCACCGGCGAGCGCGCGGTGTAAACCGACTTGGCCTCGGGATACGGCCCGATCAGCCGATCGAGGTAGCGCGACTCGAACTTGTGCGTGTCGGCGACGAGGGCTTCGAGGTCGCCGATGCCGTAATGGCTCGCGCCGGCCTTGAAGAAGTTGCGGAAGGTGAGTGCGCACAACGTGGTGTAGCCGCCCGCGCTGCTGCCACGAATTGCGACACGCGCGCCGTCGACGCTGCCGCGTGCGATCAGGTACCGCGCCGCGTTGACCGAATCGTCGACATCGACGACGCCCCATTGCCCATCGAGCCGCGCGCGGTAGGCGCGGCCGTAACCCGTGCTGCCGCCGTAGTTCACGTCGACGACGGCGAAGCCGCGGCTGGTCCAGAACTGGTGCGACCACTTGAACGCGGCGTCGGTCGTGCCGGTCGGGCCGCCGTGGCTGACCACGAGCAGCGGCGGCAATGTGCCATCAGGGCCGCACGCGTCGCGGTTCGTCGGCGCGTAGAAAAAGGCATGCGCGTCGTGGCCGCCCTCGGTCGGGAAGGTGATGGCCTCGGCCGTCGACAGGAACGCCGCATCGACGCTGGCCGTACTCGAAGTGCGCAGCACCTCGTGCGTGAGCGTGCGCAGGTCGAGCCGCACGACCGCGCTGGCCTGCGTGGGCGTGGCGCCGACGAAGACCGCGAAGTCGGCGCCGACCCGCAACGAATCGATCGAGCAGAACGGCGTGTCGAGTATTTGGAAAGCGCCCGTGTCGGCATCTAGCGTCGCGAGGTGCGACACGCCGAGCTGGCTGAACGTGCAAACGATGCGGCCGCCCGCGTCGAAGCCGTAGCGGCTCATGCCGAACGCCCACTGCGGCTCGCCGAATTCGGCCGCCATCGCGTGCAGCGCCTGGACTGCAGGCAGCGCCGAGGAGTCATCGGCACGCAGCCGGTACAAGTTCCACCAGCCGCTGCGGTCACTGACGAAATGCAGCTCGCCGCGGGGTGACCACTGCGGCTGGAAGATCGATTCGGCCACGCCGCCGGCAATCAGCCGCGCCGCCGCCAGCGAGCCATTGGCGGCCACATCGGCGAGCCAGAGTTCGCAGCCGTCCCACGGCATGTTCGGGTGGTTCCAGGCGAGCCACGCGAGTTGGCGGCCATCGGGGCTGAGCGTGGGGCTGGCGACGAAATCTTGGCCTTGCGCGAGGACCTCGACAGCACCGCCGTCGAGCGAAATCGCCACCAGCGTGGCGACCGCGTCGACATCGCCCTGTCGATGGTCTTCACGCACTGCGATCAGGCGCTTGCGCGTGGGGTCGACCAGCGCGTCGGCGTAGCGCTGACCGGCGTCGTGCGTCAGTTGTTGCACCACGCCCGATGCGTCGACACGGTAGAACTGCTGGTCGTCGAAGTGGCTGAACACGGTGCTGCCATCCGGCAACAACACGAACGCGCCGCCGCCGTATTCATGCGCGCGGGTGCGCACGTTGAACGGCGCTGCGTTCACGTCGTTCAGCGTGCCATCGGCGCGGCGCCGCACCATCACGTTGCGACCGTTTTCCTGCGGCCGGCCTTCGCTCCAGACGATCTCGTCGCCGCGAAGTGCAAGCTGCCCGAGCCGGATGGTCGCGCCGGCGATCAGCCCGGCGGTGACGGGCGACGGCCAGCTGCCGAACGGTGCGGAGTTTTTCGTGGGTGCGGACATGTCGATTGCCTTCAGCGGTGCCGGCTGGCGCGCGGTCAGTTGCGCTGGGTGCGCGCCTGCTCGCGCCGCATGAACAGGTACAGCCCTTCGACCTTCTCGCGCGCCCACGGCGTCTTGCGCAGGAACTTCAGGCTCGACGGGATGCTCGGGTCGGTGTTGAAGCTGTTGATCAAGACGCGCGCGCCGAGCCCGTCCCAACCGAAGTGATCGACCAGCGCGACCAGCATCGCCTCTAGCGTGACGCCGTGCAGCGGATTGCGCGCCTGCTTGATCGCAGGTGAGGGCGCCGGCGCGGGCGCGTCATCGCCGTCGTTCATCAGTCGGCGAGCAACTGCCGCGCGTGATGCGCGATGTGGTCGGCCATGAAGGTGGCGATGAAGTAGTAGCCGTGGTCGAAGCCTTCATGTCGCCGCAGCGTGAGCGGCTGGCTGGCGGCGAGGCATGCGGCCTCGAACAGCTCGGGCTTCAACTGCTCGGCCAGAAATTTGTCTGCCAGGCCTTGGTCGATCAGCAGCGGCGGCAGGCGCGCGCCCGACTCGACGAGCGCGGTGGCGTCATGCCGCGCCCATGCTTCTTTGTCGCCACCGAAGTAGCCGGTAAACGCCTTCACGCCCCACGGGCATTGCATCGGCGCGGCGATCGGTGCGAGGGCCGAGACGCTTTGGTAGAGACCGGGGTTGTTCAGCGCCAGCGTCAATGCGCCGTGCCCGCCCATCGAATGGCCGAATAGGCCGATGCGGTCTTCGCGCGCCTCGAAATGTTCGAGCACCAGCCTGCGCAATTCACGCGTTACGTAGCTGCCCATGCGCCAGTGCTTGCTCCACGGCGATTCCGTCGCGTCGAGGTAGAAGCCCGCGGCAGTGCCGAAATCCCAGGCCGCATCGGCGCCTTCGACGCCGCTGTTGCGCGGGCTCGTGTCGGGCGTGACCAGCATCAAGCCGTGAAGCGCTGCATGCTGTTGCGCGCCGGCCTTGATCGCGAAAGTTTCTTCGTTGCAAGTGAGCCCGGCGAGGAAGAACAGCACCGGCACGGGCTTGCTACTCGCTTGGCGGGGCACGAACACGCCGAACTTCATCGGCGTTCCGGTCTCGTCGGAATCGTGTTGATAAAAGCCCTGCACGCCGCCGAAGCAGGCGTGCTCGCTGAGGGTGGTGATCGTGCGTTCGCCTTGCATGTCAGTACATCACCACCGAGCGGATCGACTCGCCGCTCTTCATCAAATCGAACCCTTTGTTGATGTCTTCGAGCTTGAGCCGGTGCGTGATCAGGTCGTCGATGTTGATCTTGCCGTCCATGTACCAGTCGACGATCTTGGGTACGTCGGTGCGGCCGCGGGCGCCGCCGAAGGCGGAGCCTTCCCACTTGCGACCGGTGACCAACTGGAAAGGGCGCGTGGCGATCTCGGCGCCGGCTTCGGCCACGCCGATGATGATGCTGCGGCCCCAGCCTTTGTGCGTGCATTCGAGTGCCGCGCGCATCAGCTTGGTGTTGCCGACGCACTCGAAGCTGTAGTCGGCGCCGCCGTCGGTCAACTGAACGATCGCATCCACCACGTTTTCGGTCGTCTTGGCGTTGATGAAGTGCGTCATGCCGAATCGGCGCGCCATCGCCTCGCGCTCGGGGTTCAGGTCGACGCCGATGATCTTGTCGGCGCCCACCATCTTGGCGCCCTGGATCACGTTCAGCCCGATGCCGCCCAAGCCGAACACGACCACGTTCGCGCCCGGCTCGACCTTGGCGCTGAACAGCACCGCGCCGATGCCGGTGGTCACGCCGCAGCCGATGTAGCAGATGGTGTCGAACGGCGCATCCGAGCGCACCTTCGCGACCGCGATCTCGGGCACGACGATGTAGTTGCTGAAGGTGCTCGTGCCCATGTAGTGAAGGATGGGCTTGCCGTCGATCGAGAAGCGCGAGGTCGCGTCGGGCATCAGGCCTTTGCCCTGCGTGCTTCGAATTTGCTGACAAAGGTTGGTCTTGCGCGACAGGCAAAACTTGCACTGCCGGCATTCAGGCGTGTAGAGCGGGATGACGTGATCGTCTTTGCGCAACGAGGTCACGCCGGGGCCGACATCGACCACGATGCCCGCGCCTTCATGGCCGAGGATCGCAGGGAACAGCCCCTCGGGGTCGGCACCCGAGAGCGTGTAGTAGTCGGTGTGGCAGATGCCTGTTGCCTTGACTTCGATCAGCACCTCACCGGCGCGCGGGCCTTCGAGGTCAACGGTTTCGATCGTCAGCGGAACGCCGGCTTTCCAGGCGACTGCGGCTTTGGTTTTCATGGTGATGCTGTCCTTGAGCTGAGTTGCATGGATTCTGACCCAAGCTCCAGGCAGCACCATCGCCGGTCGCGAGACCGGCCGAGCTCTCAGCGGGCCGGCGCGGCCTTCGACTTACCGAACGAAGCGCGCAATGCCTGCCCGCCCAACTTTTGGGCTTGTGCGGCCTTGCCGACCACCGCCGCCATGCCGAAGAACTCGTGGGTGACGCCCACGTAGAGCTTGCGCTGCACCTTCACGCCGGCCTTCTTCAATGCCGCTTCGAGCAGGGCGCCGTCTTCGCGCAGCGGGTCGATCTGCGCGTTGATGATGGTCACCGGCGGCAGGCCGGCCAGCTTGGCGTTGACGAGGTCCAGACGTGGATCGGACTTGTCGGCGGGCTTGGCCAGCAGCTTGTCGACGAACCATTCAATCATCGGCTTGTTGAGTGGTTTGGCCGTCGCGCTGTCCTTGTACGAGGCGGTGTCGAGGTTGCCGGTTTGACCAACCGGGTAGACGGCCAGGACGTGAGTCGGCGCCTGACCACCGGCATCGCGCACGGCGATGGCCGTGGCGAGTGCCAGGTTGCCGCCTGCGCTCTCACCGGCCAGCGCCATGCGCTTGGCATCGCCCTTGATCGACGCGGCATTCGCTGCGACCCATTGATAAGCCGCAAAAGCGTCGTCCCACGCGGCCGGGAACTTGGCCTCTGGCGCGAGCCGGTAGTCGACCGATACGACGACCGCTTGCGCCTGTTTCGACAAGCCGCGCGCGCCGCCGTCATAGACCGTCTTGTTGGCAATCACCCACCCGCCGCCGTGGAAGTAGACGACCACCGGGAATGGCCCCGCGCCATCGGGCGTGTAGATGCGTGCGGGGATGTTGCCGGCTGCGCCCGGGATTTCTCGGTCGATGCTGGTGACGCCCGGCACCAGCGCGGCGGGCGAGATGTCTTTGCCCTGTTTCTTCAACACCGACATGACCGCAGCCGTCGGCGTCGGTTGCTTGCGCGCTTCCTCGGGTGTGAGGCTTTCGATCGGCTTGCCGCCGAGCGATGCCAACTCGTTGAGCACCGACTGCATGTCGGCATCTGCCTTGAACTTCGTGCCTGTTTTAGTCGACATCGAAGCCGCTGCAGAGTTATCGGCGGCTTGCGCGAGAGGCGCGAGGGCGGTGAGCGCGAGCGAGGCGCTCACGATGCAGGTCGCCAGCAAGCGGTAATGCGAGCCACGCGGTACCGGCGCAGCAAAAAAAGTTGAAGTGCGATTTGTCATTGGGACGGAATCTTTCTTTGAAGGGTCGTCGGTCGCAGATCGCGACCGACGTTTGGCGACTCGGCGGCACGCTTTCGTGGGTTCGAGTCGCTGCGGATTTACACATCTAATTTATTTGCGCCACACCGAAGCCCGCAAGGCCGTGAGGGCTCGCGTGCAACGCGAATGACGGCTGCCGACGTGTCGGAATTGACCTACCGGCGCGCCGCTTTTCAGCGCCCGAAAGTTCGCGCGGCTACGCCGCAGCGCGTATCAGGTCGGCCGCCTTTTCAGCGATCGCGATCACCGGTGCGTTGGTGTTGCCACCGACGATGCTCGGCATGATCGACGCATCGACCACGCGCAGCCCCTGCAGGCCGTGCACGCGCAACCGCGTGTCGACCACGTCCATCGCGCCTGTGCCCATGCGGCAAGTGCCGGTCGGGTGGTAGATCGTGTCGGCGTGGTTGCGGATGAACTGCTCGATTTGCGCATCGGTGCGGGCGCCGGCCGAGGCCGGCAGCTCCTGGCCGCGGTAGCCGGCGAGCGCCGGCTGCTGAAGGATGTTGCGCATGATCTTGAAGCCGCGCAGCAGGCGCGCCATGTCGTCGGGCTCGGCCAAGAAGTTCGGGTCGATCAACGGCGCGGCGAACGGGTCGGCACTCGCGAGCGTGAGCGAGCCACGGCTTTTCGGGCGTAGCAGGCACACGTGGCACGAGTAGCCGTGGCCGAAGCTCGGCTTGCGGCCGTGGTCGATCAGCTTGCCGATCACGAAGTGCAATTGCAGGTCGGGCAGTGCCTCGCCCGGCGCGCTCTTGACGAAGCCGCCGGCCTCGGCGAAGTTGGTTGTCAGGATGCCGGCGCGCGCATTGCGCCACTCGAAGATCCCGCGCAACACATTCAGCGCACCGGGCAGCGACAAGCCGAACAGTTCGGTCAGCCCTGGCGTGTCGACGACCTGCACCACGTCGACGTGGTCGTGCAGGTTCGCGCCGACACCCGGCAGCTCGTGCACGAGCGCGATGCCGTGCTTGTGCAGCTCGGCGCCCGGGCCGATGCCTGACAGCATCAACAGCTGCGGCGACTGCAGCGAGCCCGCACTCAGCAGCACCTCGCGCGTGGCCTTCAGCTGCTGCAGCGCACCGCCCACGCGCACCTCGACGCCGACCGCGCGGTTGCCTTCGAACAGGATGCGCGTGGTGTGCGCGCCGGTCATCACGGTCAGGTTCTTGCGGCCGAGGTGGGGTGTGAGGTAACCTTTCGCGGCGCTCCAGCGTTCGCCATTTCTGTGCGTGACCTGGTACATGCCGACGCCTTCTTGCACCGGCCCGTTGAAGTCGGTGTTCCTCGGGTAGCCGGCCTGCGCCGCGGCCTCGACGAACACCGGGCCGAAACGGTTCGGGCTGCGCAAATCCATCACATTCATCGGGCCGCCGGTGCCGTGGTGCGCGTCGCTACCGCGCTCGTTGTGTTCGGACTTCTTGAAGTACGGCAGCAGGTCGTCGAAACCCCAGCCGGCCGCACCTTCGGCGGCCCAACGGTCGTAGTCCTCATGCGCACCGCGCACGTAGCACATCGCGTTGATCGAGCTCGAACCGCCGAGCACCTTGCCGCGCGGCTGGTAGCCGCGGCGGCCGTTGAGGCCGGGTTGCGGCACGGTTTGGAACGCCCAGTTCGCCTGGCTCGTCTGCGCCAGCACGGCGATCGCCGCGGGGCAATGAATCAGCACGCTTTTGTCGACCGGCCCGGCTTCGAGCAGGCAGACGCTGACGTTCGGGTCTTCGGTCAGGCGCGCGGCGAGCACGCAGCCGGCCGAGCCGCCGCCGATGACGATGTAGTGGAACATGCAGTCTCCGAGGGTGTGTGGCACGCGGCGCAGGGTGGCGCGCGTGCTTCGATGCGGGCGGATCATATCGGCGGGGCCGCCATGAACACGGCGCCGAACTTAGGGCGCGCTACCTAGAGGCGAGGGCGCATCCGGCAGGGGCGATTGCTCGTACCTCCCGCGGCGAGAAAAGCTTCTGGCAACATCCCGCGAGTCGCGCGATAAAACACGCAAGGAGTCGATGATGAAAAATATTTTGGTGGGGCTGCTCGGTTCGGTGGCGATGGCGGGCTCGGCCTGGGCCGCGCTCGACATCGGTGACAAAGCGCCCGATTTCACGACGCAGGCGGCGCTCGCCGGCAAGCAATACAGCTTCTCGCTGAGCCAGTCGCTTGCGAAGGGCCCGGTGGTGCTGTATTTTTTTCCGGCGGCGTTCTCGTCGGGTTGCTCGGTCGAGGCGCACGAGTTCGCCGAAGCCACCGAAAAGTTCACCGCGCTCGGCGCGACGGTCATCGGCGTTTCGACCGACGACATCGAAACGCAGGTCAAGTTCTCGATGCAGGCCTGCCAGGGCAAATTCGCGGTCGCGTCGGACGCGAACAAGTCGGTGATCAAGCAATACGACGCAGCCATGATGATCATGCCGGACTACGCCAACCGCGTGTCGTACGTGATCACACCCGACCGCTCGATCATCTACAGCTACCAAAGTCTGAACCCGGCCAAGCACGTGACCAACACGCTCACCGCGCTGCAAAACTGGGAAAAGACGCGCAAGAAGTAGAGCGCGTGGTGCAAGTGCTGCGCGCCCGTCAGCGCGGCAGCCGAACCTCGATCAGCAGCCCGGGATGGGCATTGCGCAGGGTCATCGAGCCACCGTGCGCTCGCGTGACGAGGCGGCACAAATACAGCCCCAAGCCGACACCGCCGGTCGCGCGCTGGCGGGCACTGTCGGGCCGGTAAAAGGCCTGCGCCAATAGCGGCAACTGCGCCTCATCGACGCCGGGACCGTGGTCGCGCACGGTCAGCGTCAACGCATCGGCGTCGAACGTGGTCGCCACGATCGGCGGCGATGTCGCATCTGCGCCGTGGCGCAGCGCGTTGTCGATCAGGTTGCGCAGCAGCAGTTCAATGCGGGTCGCGTCGAGCGCCATCGTCGGCAGGTTCGAGTCGAGCGCGAGCGTGATGCCGCGCGCGCCTGCCGCATCGCGCACCAACGCATTCAAGTCGACCGGCTCTGTGTGTAGCGCTGCGTGCCCGCCGGTGAGGCGCTCGCTCTCCAGAAGGTCGGTGATGAGGTCGCGCATTTCGGCCAGGTCGTGCAGCAGCGCGTCGCGCGCGTGGCCCTCGTCGACCAGCTCGGCGTTGAGCCGTGCGCGCGTCAACGGTGAGCGCAGTTCGTGGCTGATCGCGAGCAGCAGCTGGCGCTTCGCGTCGAGCATGCTGTGCAAGCCGTCGGCCATGCCGTTGACCTGCTGCGCGAGTTCGCCGAGTTCGCCGTGCGCACGCGCGGGAATCGGCTGCGAAAAATCGCCTGCGCCGTAGCGGATCGCACCGGCGCGGATGTCGGCCAGCGGGCGCAGCAACGCCCGTACCCGTGCGTACGCGAGCACCACCAACATCAGCAGTACGACGAGCGTGCCCCAGCCAATCAGGCGCGCGCGGTCTTCGGGTGCGTCGTCGCGCGGCAGGATTGCCAAGCCGAAGCTGATGCGGTGGCCGTCGGCGAGCAGGCGCGTCGGGCGCCATGCGCTGGCTGGGCGATCGGCGTCTTGGCGGCGGTGGTCGTGAGACGCTTCACCGGCCCGGATCGGGCGTGACGACCAGTTCACCACCGGCCCTTCGATGCGGATGCGGATCGGCATCGCGCGCGCCAGCGCTTGCGCTTTTGCGACATCGGGCGGCGTGCCGATCTCGGCCGTGAGCCGGTCGATGTAGTCCGCGACCAGCGGCCGGGCGATGTCTTGCCAGCCAGAGCGCATGACCGACTGCATGCCGCCGACGAAAGTCAGTGTCATCGCGAGCGCGAGCAACAAAAACAGCAGCGTGAGCCGCGCGCGAAGCGATCCCCGTGCTTGCCGCCAAGCCGGCGCCAGTCGGTTCACACGCTCGCCCCGGCGAAGGTGTAGCCGGCGTTGCGCAGCGTCTTGATCACATCGAGCGGTTCGAGCTTCTTGCGCAGGCGGCTGACTAAGATGTCGACCGCGCGGGTGTGCAAGTCGGCCTCGATGCCTCGCAGTCGGTTCAGGATTTCGTCGCGGTTGAAGACCTTTTGCGGCTCGCCCGCGAGCAACACCAGCAGGTCGAATTCGGTGCTGGTCAACTCGACCGGCTGACCGGCGCATTCGACATGGCGGCGCTCGAGGTCGATCTGCAGGCCGTCGAAGTGCATGCGCTTCGCGCTCGCGGTCGAAGGGACGCGCGCGCGGCGCAACACGGTCTGCAGGCGCGCGAGCAGCTCGCGCGGCTCGAAGGGTTTGGGCAGGTAGTCGTCGGCACCGATCTCCAATCCGACGACCCGGTCCATTACATCGCCGCGGGCGGTGAGCATGATGATCGGCACGTCTTTGACAGCCGCGTCACTCTCGCGTCGGATCGTGCGGCACAGCTCGAAGCCGTCCATCTCGGGCAGCATCACATCGAGGATGGCTGCGTCGTAGCGGCAGGCGCGCAGCATCGCGAGGCCGGCGCTCGGTCGGACGGCCGCGTCGAGCGTGAACTCGAAGCGGCCGAAGAAGGTGGCGAGCGGGGCGGCGAGCAGTTCGTCGTCGTCGATCAGCAGGATGCGGCGCATGGGCGTCGATTCTCCCCTGCAGGGCCGCCGTCAAGCGATCAAGAACCCGATCAAGAGCCCAATCAAGAGCGATGCCCCCAGCCGCCGCGGCGCTTGCTCATGAACTCGCGCACCTGCTGTTGTTGCTCGGGCTTGAGGCTGTCGAAAAAATCGGCAGCAGCGGTGACGACTTCGGGGCTCTTGGTGCGCACTGCGGCGGTCTTTGCTTCGATCAGCGCCTGCGCGTTGGTGCGGTCGAATTTCGGGCCGGCGACGAGGGCTTGCATCTCGGCTCGTGGGTCGGTCGTGCCCATCAACGCAGCGCGCTGGTCACGCAGCTTGTCGGCCAGCGTGGCGAGGCGCTGCTTTTGCGCGTCGTCGAGATTGAGCTCTTTGCCGGCGCGCTCCAACATGCGCTCGCGCATCTTCGTGCCGTCGGCTTCGGTCATGGTGTTCCAGCCGCCGTGGTGGCCGCCGCAGGCCGAAAGGCCGCCCACGAGGATGGCGGTGCCGAAGACGGCGACGAAGGTTCGTTTGATCCAGCGTTTCATGTCGATTTCCTGGGTAATGGAGGGGATGAAGCTTGTGTTTTGAGCACAAGGCCATCGTGCCGGCGCGTGATCGCGGCGTCTTCTCACCCGGGTATCGACGTGTTTCGTTTCATGTCATCGCGGTGGCGATGCGTGAAGCAAGCGCCGAATCAGCGCATGAAGATGCCGTAGGAACCGATCGCGTACAGGTTGTGGCGACCGGAGTCGACCTGGCGCATGCGGCGCTCGAGGTCATAGATATCGGACGATTCGGCCAGGTACTGGTCGTCGCGATCCTGGGCCGGTGTGGCCGACACGTTAAACAGGTTCTTGATCGACTGGAGGACGGAAAACATGGTGGTCTTTTGGAGTGGCTAGTACTAGGATTGTGAGGGAAAACC